>Ga0208373_1000079_pt1 | contig 179162 bp, 166 predicted proteins | sample RifOxyC2_FD_184036 | JGI IMG/M metagenome (GOLD analysis project Ga0208373, IMG submission 184036) | Soil microbial communities from Rifle, Colorado - Rifle Oxygen_injection C2 (SPAdes) | ecosystem: Environmental > Terrestrial > Deep subsurface > Rock core/Sediment | place: Rifle, Colorado...
TGGTAACACAACATGATACAACAACACTGTGACATTATGTGACTTGTGTATGTATTCACTATTTGACATACACTAATTTAATTCTTTTCGCCGCAAGCAGCGGGGAATTTAACCCTTAGCGATTAAATCAATGAACGAAATCGGGTTTCAAATCATTGAAAGGGTAGAATTCGCAATCAAGGAACAAGAGGTAGATAGTGAAATTCCGGTAGAATTGAATTTTCTATTTATTAAAAAGTAAAATGAATTCGAATTAGAGTTGGTAAACGGAGAAGACAAAGTCTTAATTCATAAACAAAATATCTGAGGTGTAAAATGAAAGAAGTTGATAAAAAAAGAATCCGAGAAACATTTCAAAAGATTCATAACGGTACTTCAAATCAAATTGTTAGAGTGGCAGAACAACTTGAAAAGTGCGAGCATTTAGGTGATAGGCGAATTGCTTACATAGTGCATCTTTACAAAGATGAGGCAAATGAGATCCAAATCAATTATGATTTGCTGGCTGATGGGGAAATTTTAGAAGATGAAAACTGAATACGATTCTAGGATTGAACAAAAAATAAAAGAATTCGATTCAATGCCCAAAACTGAATGTTACCATGACAATGAAATTCGATTTGATATCCATAGTCTAGAGGATAGCAATTTCAAAAAAATGGTTTTGTACTTAGACGATATAACCATGTCTCCAATGGAATTCTTAATTACAACTGTTTTAACAGCACTTTCCGGCGCTGTTGGCAAATTTGTTTATTGGCAATTTACTGAATCATTCCGTTTGTATCTAAACATTTGGAGTGTTCTATGTGGGGCGAGTACAATATCAAAAAAATCTTCTGCTATCCAAATGGGATTACATGATTTATTCAGGATAGATCAATTGTTTCGTAATGATTATAAAAAACAAAAAGAAAACTACGATTCTGATATCAAGGGAAAAGCTGGGAAAGATGTTTCAGAAATTCCAAAACCCAAAAGAAATTATTTGATCTTACCAAACGATGTAACGATGGAAAGTTTAAGTGATATACTTTCAAATGCAAATCGGGGTTTAATGTGGCAATCGGAATTTGGAGGGTTTTTGGCGCAACTTGGCAGATCATATTCGCAAGATGCGAAAATGGTTTTGACTGATATTTATGATGTTCCACATTTCAAAGAAATAAGCAGAGCAACTAAAGGAAATGTATTTATAGAGCGTCCATGTTTTTCAATGGTAGGGGCTAGCACTTTGGAATGGATTAAAAGTAATTCTAGCAAAGATGATTTAAGAACTGGCTTTTTTGCTAGAATATTATTTTCAATAAGGAATACTAATGAGAAAAAATTCATATCAGTTTTCGATTTGGGGCAATTAACATATAAATCGAAATACTATTTTGATACTCGAAGTATCTACGATTTTTTAACCGGGATAGATGCGGAACAAGTATTAACGGCAACTGAGGGGGCTATCAAGATATTCAAAAAATACGAATTAGAATCACATGAGGAATTAACAAAGCTAATAGAAAGTCCAGACGAGATTTCTTTTAAGGGACGTTTGATTTATTATACTTTAAAAATTGCGGCATTAATGGCGCTGGCTGAACAAAGGTATGAGGTACATGAAACTGATATGAGAAATGCTATTTGTTTGGCTGGATATTATAAGCGAAACATTGAGAAGCTTATACAGGATGAATTAGTAACTAAAAGCGAATTTGCACTAAAAGAGGAAAGAATATTGATAAAGATAAAGAACGCCGGAACCATTTCAAGAGTTGATTTGCTGCAATCAAATATCGCAAGTGGTAAGAAAGAGTTAGACCCAATACTAGATAATCTGATTGAAAAAGAACAAATTGAGTTAATCTCATTAAAACGAACTACTGGAAGAGCTTCTCGTTCTTATCGGTTCAAAGTTAGAAATGTTTAAGAAACTTATAAGCTTGCTTTTCGTAATTTGGTCTTTGCTAATTGTTACTTTTTCTTCTGTTTTCTTAATATTTATATATAATAATAATATATAAGAGAATACTTAGAGTAGTTAGAATTGGGGGTCAGGCTATAAAGGTACTTCCAGAGCATTTCGCAATGGGGAACATTCGAACCCATCACTCTCTCTAGCAACATAATATTTTTAGGGGTATTTCGTTTCGCTACTTGTTTAAATATTTATTATTCATTAAGTTACAAATGAAGCGAGAAACCAAATGATAAAATTAAAATTTAATACTGAGCCGGTTAGTGTGTATGGCATATTTGGTGCCGTCGCTTCAACACTTTCCGGCTCGTTTTTTTTAATATTCCTTACTAAGTTTTGCGAGGCATACTTAAAAAAGTTAGAAATTGCGCCAAATTGCGCCGAATCTGGAATACTTACAAGCAGAGGGTCATTGGTTCGAATCCATTAGCTCCCACGAAGAAACCCCAAAGAAATTTGGGGTTTTCTGTTTATGGTAAACTTCTCGTTATAACTCCTTTCAAATAAAAACCCTAATTATATCGGCTACACATCAAATCATGAAAAAAGAATTTCTCGCATAACAGAAAACGTAAAGATTTTACCGGCACAATTGACTTTCGGTCAGGATACTCTGACAAAGTCAGAGGGGTCATTGGTTCTGCCGCAGGCATCCCTTCGGGAGAATCCATTAGCTCCCACGAAGAAACCCCAAAGAAATTTGGGGTTTTCGTTTATGGTAAATTTCTCGTTTACAAGTCTTTTCAAATAAGAACCGTGATTATATCGGCTACACTCAAATCGTGAAAAAAGAATTTCTCCTATAACAGAAAGCATAAAGATTTTACCGGCACAATTGACTTCGGTCAGGACACTCTGACAAAGTTAAAGGGGTCATTGGTTCTGCCGCAGGCATCCCTTCGGGAGAATCCATTAGCTCCCATAAAAAACCCCGTATTCAAATTAGAAACGGGGTTTTTTTATGGCGTAAACTTACCCCAAATTTACCGTAACACTTTTCGTAACACCTTTTTCAATAACTATTCATGTTATCTACAAAATCATCTAACTTAAATTCATCTAATTCCTCACGGATTCCTTTCAAATTCAATCTCACATAATGTCTCTCTGTAATTTTAATATCGGAATGATCAAGTATCTGCTTAACTGTTAGTATTTTCATTTTTGGCGCATTAATCATGTAACTTGCGGCAATCGGGTCATACTTAAAAAATATTGATTCGTCACAAAGTGCAGATAAAAATATGGCGAGCGAAAAATGTACCGTCCCGTGCAGAAAGTTAATTCCCAAAAGACATTTTGTTTTAAAAGATTTGGTGTATAAAAAAGAAAAACTGAAATTACTTTATACCAACTTGATGGAATGATAAACAAAAATAGCTATGTATTTTAACAAGTAATTCAACCGATGAAAAGACTTATTGTTTTTGTAATATTACTAATTATTTTATGCGGGCTATTTATTTACAAGGAGAAAATAGCTCGGCTATAAATGGCAAATACAAAAGTAACATCATAGAACTTGGTCTGTAAACTGCATACTATGTAAACAGAAGCAACAGGTAATGAAAGTAATTGCAGGAAAATATGGTGAACAAGTGCAAATTATATCCCGACGAAAATGGTAAAGAGTTTTTCCGTCACAAAGGATTTCCACGGAGAAGGAGAACGATAAACTGTTGCAAGAAAAAGAGAAAAACTGATTACGAAAAAGGGATAAGATGTTAGAAGGCATTTTTAATTTTCTTCACAAAGCAAGGAATAGCTCATTGCGGATTGCGGCAAAGGCTCACTGTAGATGGAGAGTTCTATTTATGCTTTTATCGCCATGTCATTTATCGAGCATTCCTCTCAAAGTTGGATATATTAGCGCTCAAGGTAAAATGTCTTTTGCGAGAGCTTTTAATATTTCGTTTGTGGTTTCTGTCGGGATACTTATAACATTCGCATTGATAGGTACTATTACAACTTCATTTGGAAATATGGTGGGAGACTTGGGCGGAATAGAAAATTATCTTGTAGCCGGAATCTTTTCTATTGTTGGACTATTTCTTGTCCTATGCACATTTGCCTACAAAGTACCGGTGCTTGGAATTGTTTTCAAACGGCTCAAATTAATTTCTTTCTATCAATATTGTTTTTGCTTGTGTTCGGGATTGATTATAGCTCTGTAATAATGGGTCTGCTCAGTAACAGGACGAACACAGAAGTATTTGAATTGGAGCTAAGAATCTAAAATGCTTAAGAGAATTTGTTGAGTTTTATTAGTCATAGGCGTCGTTTATTTAATGCGAGTATATAAATGGAAACAACGGAATTTTTAGATACGTACAGTTTAAATATCCTTGATTCTTTAGCTGAAGGAGTTTACGTAATTAATAAAGAATTTAAGATAGTATTTGTAAATAAATCGGCTTCTCAAATTACCGGCATAAAACAAGAAGATGTATTAGGAAAGGTTTGCCGTACATTCTGTAAATCGGAAAGGTGCCAGATTGGATGCCCTATAACTGAAGTAATTAGAACCGGCAAAAATATTATTGACTTAGAATCAAGTTTGCAGAATAATGAAGGAAGTATTATTCCCGTAAAAATAAATGCATCTGTGTTATGTGATGAAAAAAAAGAACCGATTGCCGGAATAATATCGTTTAGAAAAAATGCAATAGTAAACTTTGAAGAGTATCTGAAACATCAAGATCACTTTTACGGTATTGTAGGAAAATCTAAAGCGATGAGAGAGCTTTACAAGACGATACAAGAGATTTCAAGTAGCCAGGCAAGCGTCTTGATTACCGGAGAAACGGGTGTAGGAAAAGAAATGTTAGCAAACGCTATTAAAGAAACAAGTTTAAGAAGAGACAAATTATTTGTAAAAGTTAACTGCGCGGCATTACCTGATACACTATTGGCAAGTGAACTATTCGGGCATGTTAAAGGAGCTTTTACTGATGCAGTTAAAGATAGAATTGGAAGATTTGAGTATTCAAATCATGGTACCATTTTTTTAGATGAGATAACCGAGATTCCAATAAATATGCAAACGAGGTTGCTGAGAATAATACAGCAAGGTACATTTGAAAGATTAGGAGAGAGTACTGAGAGAAAAGTTGATGTTCGGATTATAGCAGCATCAAATAAAATAGTTCAAGAAGAGATTAAGGCTAACAGATTTAGAGAAGATTTATTTTACAGATTAAATGTAATACCAATTCACGTTCCTCCTTTAAGAGAAAGGAAGGAAGATATTATTTCATTAGTCAACTACTTCATCCGAAAGTTTTCGGACAAGTATGGGAAAAAAATCGAGACCACAGATTCTAAAACAATGGAAATATTATTCAACCATGATTGGCCCGGCAATGTAAGAGAATTAGAAAATGCAATTGAATACGCATTTGTAAGATCTAAAAGAGAAGACTACCTCTGTGCATGCTGTTTGCCGCCTAATCTTAGGAACAAGGACAAATGCCATAAATATCTTAGTGCAAAAGAAATAGAAGAAGATGAAAAAGCAGAGACCCTCTTAGCACTATTAAGGCAAAATAATTGGAATAAAAGTAAAGTTGCTAAAATACTTGGAATAAACAGAAGCACTGTACACAGGATGTTAAAAGGGCAGACCGCAGAAATTAAGCGCGAGCAATGATGCAAAGTGTTGCAACATAAACCCAAGAGTCGAATGTTTTGGAATGAAATGTTGCAAAGTGTTGCGCGAGCGGTTTGTAAGCCGCCTAATTCTTTGATTTTCGAACCATTATAATGGCAAGAATATTGCACTTCATTCCACATGAGTGAGATGCTTGGAAATCAATACTTCTTGACGAGAAAATACCACGAAGCTCTTAGTGAACTTGAGACTTCGCTTAAAAAAAATCCAACCAGTAAACCTATTAGAAAGAAACTCATCATTTGCTATGTGAAGACTGGAAAACTCTACACTGCATTAGAAATATTTGAAAAATTGATTGTAGAGGATGTTTACTGCATTATCAATACAGATCCGATTTTAGATGATTGCCCTTGCCCGGAAATAATTTATGAGTTGGAGAACACTTCGTCTTACTTCGATGAAAAAGAAAAATCAATCGCACTCGGGATATTGTGGCTGTATTGCGATATAAAACACTCACTTAATCATTTCATTTTGTTATCGCTAAAAGATAAAAGATTTGAAAAAATCGTCGAACTACTCCGAACAAAAACAAAACAAACACAGAGGTGAAAATGGAAGAGAAAACTATGGACAGAAAGTCATTTTTAGCAACCACATCAAAGTATGCGGCTGGTGCTGTAGTTGGTGCTGTTGGATTAAACGCGTTGAGTGGCGGTAAATTATTTGCAGATGAAAAAAACGCATCTTGGCCTTTCCCTTATGTTCAACTCGATCCCGATGAAGTAAGAAACAAAGCACATTACTATTATTATAATGACAAAGATTGTTGCGCCGGAGCTTTTGGCGGTATTTTGGAAGTATTAAAAACAAAAGTACCAGACCCTTGGGCTAATATTCCGATGGAGATAATGCTGTTTGGACGCGGTGGTGGAAACGGATGGGGAACACTTTGCGGCGCGATTAACGGCGGCGCAGCTATGATAAGTATGGTAGTAGATAAAGCTACCTCTGGAAATTTAATTAATGAATTATGGGGATGGTATTGTTCAGAAAATTTGCCGACAACAAAAGCAAATGATTTTGCAGCACAAGGCAAATATACTATGACAAAGTACACTGGAAATTTGGTGCAAAATGTTTCGGGAAGCCCAATTTGCCACTCTTCTGTAAGTCAATGGTGTCTGGTTGCAAAGAAAAAAGTTAGCGATGTAGAAAGGAAAGAACGTTGTGCACGAATAACCGGAGATTGCGCGGCAAAAACTGTAGAATTACTAAATGCTAATCTTGCAAAGCAGTTTACTCCAACATTTGTTACCCCGGCAGATGCAAAAGCTTGCTTAGGATGCCACGGTTCTGCAGCACTAAACACAGTTATGACTCAAATGAGCTGTACACCTTGTCATGGCGATCCACATAAAACTTCTGGACTTGTATTACAAAATCCGCAGACACCAAGCGATTTTGAGCTTTCTCAGAATTATCCGAATCCTTTTAACCCTTCAACTACAATAAGGTTTTCAATTCCACAAAATGACAAAATCCAATTAGCTATTTATGATATACAAGGAAGTTTAGTAAAAACGCTTGTTGATCACGAAATGCTTAATGCCGGCTCTTATAATGTGGATTGGAATGGAAAAAATGAAAGTGGTGCAAGCGTAGCATCCGGAATTTATTTTGCTAGAATCGTTTCCAAACAATTTGTAAACACCATTAAGATGAACTTAGTAAAGTAGAAAATGAAAAGCCGCCTTCGGGCGGCTTTTGCACTTTAAGTGTCTATAGTCCGGTAAGGCTGAAAATCCATTAGCTCCGTAACACCTTGCAAATGCAAGGTGTTGTTGTTTTTAAAAGTGATTCTCTCTATCCACCCGAAAACATTTTTGAAGAAGATTGTAACCCTAGATTTTTGAAAATAAATTCTATCTTTTTCTGAATCTATTTCATCAGAATTGAATCTAAAAGAGAAAACAAACCAAAGGAAAAAATGGAAGCCACTCAAATTCTTCTTCTTGCTTTTGTAATATTAGTAGTTGTACTAAGAGTTAAAAAGTATCTTACCACTCGCTCAATGAAAAATTATTCCTCGGCAGAAGTTAAGCAGTTGTTAAAAAATAACAACAGTATTGTTCTTCTTGATGTTCGAACAGACGGAGAGCGAAAATCGGGAGCTATAAAACCATCAATTCATATTCCTTTACATGAAATTACTTTGAAGACGGAGCAGCTAAAAAAATATGGTTCAAGGGAAATTATTTGCTACTGTCAAACCGGAAGCAGAAGTGTCTCGGCTGCTGTAAAATTGAGGAAACTCGGATTTAATTCCGCAAATTTGACCGGCGGATATTTGCGTTGGTGATAACTTGGGCAGTAAAAAGAAGTACTGTCTATTAAGCCAATTTCTGTTAAAAAGGAGTAATTGCCAACCTAATCATTGCATTGCGGCTTTATGAAATATTTACTATTTAACAACTGCAAATATTGTACTTAAACTTGGGGTTACAAATGCCGCCAATTCACTCACTCACTTCGATGTTCACAAAACTATTACTCCTTGTTTCACTATTAGTTGCTACAAATGTAATAGCACAAACCAATAGTAAGGTTTATTCGAAATTTAACATCAACAGAATTTCAACTTACATTTTTAATGATGGTATAGCAGACATCCAGCCAAATGGGAACTCAGGATTTGAATTTCCCAAAGGCTCTAAGAAAGCCGTTAATTATAGCGGCGGATTTATTTGGGGAGGAAAAATTGATGGAAAAATTAATGCCGGCGGCTCGGCTTATCGTGCCGGATTAAAACCCGGAAAGATTCTCTCAAACGGGAAAGCAGACGATCCGGAATCTAAATCAGCCAGAATATTTAAAGTGAGAAATGATTTCCGATATGCTGATTTAAATATGGAAGCAATTGATGAGAATAAAACTGTTCAAGCTGTTTTTAGTCAATATGAAAAAGACTGGGATGAATGGCCGACAAGAGATGGGGCACCCTACGACGATGTAAATAAGGATGGAAGCTATCAACCCGGAATTGATATTCCGGGAATCCCCGGCGCAAATCAAACTTTATGGTTTGTTGCAAATGATCTAGATTCCAATCAAACAAAATATTTTTCTGGTGCACTACCAATTGGAATTGAAATACAAGTAACTATTTGGGGATACAAATATGATGACAGTTACAGAAGTAACGCATTATTCAAACGTTACATTGTGATTAATAAAGGGCAAAAAGAAATTAAAGAAATGCATTTTGGAATTTGGGCTGATCCGGATGTTGGTGATGCCGGAGACGATCTTGTTGGCTGCGATACAACTTTGAATATGTGTTATACGTTTAACTCAGATAATTCTGATGCTACTTACAGTTCCAATCCTCCGGCATTTGGCTACACTTTACTGCAAGGTCCAATAATTGATGGAACGCCGAATGATAAAGCCATATTTAAAAACAGAATTATTTTCGGGAAGAAAAATTTGCAAATGTCTGCTTTAGGTTGGATTTTGAAGAACACATTGGATTGGTCTGATCCAACTTTTGCAATAGCAACAACCGCAGGTCAGCTTTATAATTTTTTAATGGGCAAATCACGATCGGGACTCGATTGGCAAATTCCAGCAAGGTTAGGGGGTGGTATAACAAAATTTCCATTCTCGGGAGACTATGTTAGAAAAATCGGTTATTATGATGGCGTTGAATATTTTCCTGGGGACAGAAGAATGATGTTGTGTGTCGGTCCATTTAATTTGGCTGTTGGAGACACGCAAGAAGTTGTTTTTATGGAAAGCGCTGCCGGTGCTGATGGGATTTCTACGAATCTTGAAGCGATAGATTTGCTAAAAGCTGACGCTGCATCGGCAATAAGCAATTATTCTCATGTATATAAGTATTATACGAACCCAGCAAGGTTGCAAGTAAAAACAATTAACCTTGATAGACAAGTTGAAATAAGCTGGGGTGATGATTTAGAACAAATCAAAAAAATTGAAAAGGATAAATATGAGTTTGAGTTTCAAGGATACAATGTTTATCAGTTTCCGGACAGCAGTTTTAATTTGGGCAACGCAGAATTAATTGCTTCATTTGATATACATGATGGTAAAACTCACTTCTCAAGATTCAACTATTATATTTCTACTCAGCAGATTGAAACAAGCACTACCTTAGTGACATATGACAGCGGAGTTAAAAGGCACATTACTATTTACAACGATAAGTTTAGTAATTACAAATTATTGAATTGGAAAAATTATTTTTTTGGAGTTTCATTTTTTTCGGCAAGACAAGTTCATGAGAAGCATTTCTACTTGGAGTCTGATGTTATTAAGATTACAGCTAAACCAAATTCATCATCAGATGGAATGAAAAATTCAGTGAGACCAGGAGAGTGGCTTAATCTTACACATACAGCCGGGACGAATAACAAATATTCCTTTCACATTTGCGTAGTTGACCCTTCTGAATTTAGCGATAGTGAATATGAAATTACATTTAGAAAGATTAATAGTGAATTGAAAATAAATTTGAAAAACTTAACAGCCGGCAAGATGATTTATACTGATGAAGTAATTCCAATTTGGGAAGAGCTTCCTTTATTTGATGGATTGGCTCTTGAAGTAAGCTATTATGACGGAAATTCAAAACCGTTAACCGAAAATGACGTCTATCGCTTCAGCACTAAAGCCAGTACTTTTGACAAGAATCAGTTATTCGCAGATTTCAATAAAATAAATGTGTTCCCAAATCCATTTTATGGCATTACAAACCACAATCCGATTGACGGTAATAAGTTTGTAACATTCACACATTTGCCGCAGCGGGCTGTAATAAAAATTTTCAATATCAGTGGGCAGTTAGTTAGAATAATTGAAAAAGACTCGCCGGGGAAAACCGTTACTTGGAATTTCTCTAATAGTGATGGCTGGTTAGTTGCCGGTGGAATGTATGTAGCTTATATCGAATTACCGGAGTTTGGCAAAACTAAAATTCTCAAACTAATTGTAATCCCAAGTACTTCCATTCAACCGTACTTTTAAAATTGGGAATTTATTTAATACAAATGTTTTCTATAAATTTTGAGCAGAAAAACCAGAGCGATTTATTGTTCAGAAAACTTTTTATTTCATTATTCCTTTTGATAACTCCAGCCGGCATTCTCGCGCAGAACGGGGTTATTAAATCTTACTATCCTGATAGAACACTCAAGAGCGAACTTTCTTATGTAAACGATATACTTGATGGTCCGGCAAAGTTTTATCACGAAAACGGCAAAGTGAAATTAGAAAAGAATTACAGTCGTGGAATATTAAACGGTTGGGCAAGAGAGTACTTCTTGAATGGAAATCTCAAGGAAGAATACTTTGTGAAAAACGGGGTTCTGGATGGTGACAAAAAAGAATTTGCAGAAAACGGGCAACTGCTCAAAATATTTTCGTACACAGATGGAATACTGTTAAATAGACAAAATTTTGATGACGAATCTCCGGCGACAATTTTAGCAATCAAAGAAGAGGCTAAACCGGAAGTAAAGCAAATAATTCTTGCAGAGAAAGTAAAACCGGTTGAAATCAAAGAAGATGTAATTACAAAAGCCTATATGGTTGGGGGAATTGAAGCAATACAACAGAAAATTATTTATCCTGAACATGCACAAAAATTTGGTTTGGAAGGGAAAGTTGAATTGCTCGTAACGATTGATGAATCTGGAAATCCGGTGAACGTTATTGTTAAAAAGGGAATTGGCTTAGGCTGCGATGAAGCGGCAATAAATGCTGTTAAGCAATCTAAATTTGTTGCTTCAACGAAGAATGGAGTCTCGGTGCAGTCAGAACTCCCGCTAACGCTCGAATTTAAGCTGCCAAAAGTTAAAGAAGCAGTCGCAGAAGTAAAGCAAGAAGAAAAGAAAGTTGCAGAAGTAAAACCGGCAAGAAAGTTTGAAGAACATCTATCGGTTATTTGCGAAGCTGATCGCTGCCCGAGACCGGAAGATGATCTCGAAACAATTTATTCCCGCTTTGAAGTGCCTACTGTTGCTAAGGCGCTAAAACTCCGCGGCATGATTATTATTGAAGGCTTTGTTGATAAGGATGGTAATTTGAAACAAACCAAAATAGTTGAAGGTATTGGTTACGGTTGCGATCAATTGGTTGAGAACTCGTTACTAAAAAGTAAATTTACTCCGGCTACAAAAAAAGGAGAACCGGTTGATGCTAATATTGTGCTCAGTTTCCCTTTTAGCTACGAGCGTTAACTAAAACGTTTTTTATTAATTCCGAAAGTTCTTTCAGCAACTCACTTCCTCTATTCCGACCATACCACAAATGTAACTGCTCAAGAAATTCTTCTTTTGTTTTGCCTTCGGCTTTTAGTTTAGCAATAAGTTCTACTGATTGGTTAGGTCGTGGTCCCCATTGAAATAGTTCGTTCCCGTCTGTATCAAACGCAACCAGTTTAGGAATACTGCGGGTTCCATTCGTTAAATACATATCAATGATATCCGGGTTCGCGTCTCGAGGAAAAATTTTCAACTCGATTGATGGATTTAGCTTTGCAAGTTCAGCTATGTAAGGTATGTTTTGAGCAGAATCTCCGCACCAGTCTTCAGAAATTACTATCCAGATTTGCGGCTCTGTTATTTCCGAAATTAATTCTTTGATTTCCACGCTGGGAGAGAATGTTCTATGTATTCGGCTGCTTCTCTGAAAATTCAGCTTAGCCATTTTTAAGTGATCATGCTCTTCTATTGGGAAGGTGGAAAAGTCTTCTGTTTCGGCTTTCGCTTTAAAACCGGAAAAGTAATCTTCGTATGTTAATCCTTTGTTGATACGGCTATCTAAGAAAAAATTCTGCATGTAGTTTCCTTTATCCATTCAAATTTATTTACTAATTGTTTGATGCAAAAATCAGCGTAGGGATTCTGTCTAAGATTCAAACCAAAATGTAGAGCGGAGTGGACAATACCCAATTTTGAGCTCGAATTTTATTCATAAATGCGATTTTTGCTTGGCACATACTTTGGGATATTAGTTCAGAACATCAAGAGAGGTAGATCATGAAAAAGACATTATTAATACTGTTTGCAATAATATTTATTGCTGGTTCAGAATTAATTGCAAAACCTCGCCCCGGAATTTCTTTTAGCTTCTTTTATTCTTCGTTACGTCCTTATGGCGAGTGGATTGAACTTGAAGCCGATTTATACGCTTGGCGTCCAATGGGCATAAGCCATAGATGGAAACCATACTCAAACGGTCGTTGGAGCTGGACGAGCCACGGCTGGTATTGGGATTCTTACGAACCTTTCGGCTGGGCAGTTTATCATTACGGACGCTGGCATTTTGATGATTATTACGGATGGATTTGGATTCCGGATTATGAATGGGGACCAGCATGGGTAGAATGGCGCTATAACGATGATTACATTGGCTGGGCTCCACTTCCACCATACGCATCTTTTCATATTGATTTCGGGATCCGCTTCTCAATCGGCTGGAATGCCGGATATAATTGGTGGAACTTTGTTCATTACAATAGATTCTGTGATTATAGATTAGATAACTATTTGCTTGATTACAGAAGAACTTCGCGCATTTTTAGTAAGACAAAGTACAGAAACAACTATTACTACGACCGCGATAGAATTGTAAACGGCGGTATTGATAGAAAATTTGTTGAGAGAAGAGGCGGCTACAGAGTAGATGAGCGTGAGATTAGATCAACTAATGATAGAGGTGAATATAACCGCTCACGCAAACGTGACAGTGACAGAATCTATACTTATAGACCATCTGAAAATGAAACCGGAAGAATTAGAAATGATGAGAAGCTTGAAATCAGAAGAAGCGAACGTTCGATTTCTTTGGAAAGAGATAAAGTAACTTCTCCGAGAGTAAACGACAGAAATTTTGAGCCACAAAATGAAAGAACACGCGGAGATGTTTTAAGCAGAGAGAGTAATAATGATGAAAGAAGAATTGAAAGAAACCGTAATGATGCTGAAAGAGAAAGAACCATTAATCGCGAACGTCAAGAAATCCAAAAAAGAAATGACGAAGAAAGACAAGCTTTACGTGGACGAGAAGAAAATCAGAAAAGAGAATCTCAGCTGAGAGAAATAAACCGTCAGCGTGAAGAATCAGCAAGAAGGGAAGTACAACAAAGAGAAACTGATAGGGAAAGAAGCCGGGCAATTGAAAGACAGCAATCTGAAAGACGCGTTGAACCGGAAAGAAGAAGTGAAACCCGAAGAGAAGCAACGGTTGAAAGACAGCAAAGCAGAAGAAGCGAAAATAACAGCAGATCGGAAAGCCGAAGCGAATCAAAGCGTTCTGCAGAAAGAAGACGCTAATTTAGTTTAACCAATAAGAGGCACAGAAATGCGCCTCTCCTTTTTTCGATAAATCAAAAAGGGTGGTGTAACATGAAAAATCGAATAATAATTTTTGCTCTCATTATCTCCCAATTCTTAGCCGGGTGCATTGCTTTTATTCCCCCAAGTCATAGGTCGGAAACTGTAGTAATCATTGAATATCCGTATCCTGTACCAGTTGAACCGCCGTATCATAATCCTGTAGAGCCGCCAAACAAACCCGCTCCACCGCCGCATGTAGAGCCAGAAAAACCAATTAAAGAACGCGCACATAAAAACAATGACAGTGATAGAGAGAGGGAAAGACGTAACCCCGTAAGCGATGCGAATGAAAACCGTAGAAATTCTGGTGAAAGAAGTAGAAGGTAATTTGAGATACTCATTTTGAGGTAAGGGAGAGACACAGAAATGTGTCTCTCTTATTTTATAAACCATTCTCGCTTAACAAATAAACCAACAGAGCCATTGCGGCGGTTCCAAGTTCCATTTCACGGGGATGAACAGTAGCAAAAACATCTGTAGATGAATGATGAACATCCATGTAACGGAGATCATCCGGAACGTAGCCAAAAAGAGCTTTTGCGTTTTTAATTTGTCCCACGTCGGCGCCGCTTCCACCTTTGCGTATCCATTCAATCTTAGCTTTGTTCAAAATTGGGAGCCAGTTTTGAAGTTTACCGAATGTGAGAGAATCAGTTGTTACATAAAAACCTCTCGGAGTAAACGCGCCCCTGTCAGATTCAATTGCCGCAAGATGTGTTTCTTTTGCAGAAGCAGCATACTTGCCATATTCAATTCCACCTTTCAAACCATTCTCTTCATTAATGAAAAGAACGCATCGTATTGTTCGTTTTGGTTTTATGTTTAATCTTCGGAACAAATCCAGAACTTCCATTGATTGCACACAAGGAGCTCCATCATCATGAGCTCCGCAGCCTTTATCCCAGCTGTCGAAGTGTCCGCCGATTACTATAACTTCATTTGGTTTTTCAGTCCCTTTAATTTCTCCAATAACGTTGTAAGATTGGGCATCGGGTAAGGTCTTGCAATCGAGTTTAATGTTCACTTTTAGTTTCGGATCTTCAGATAATGCCTTGCTTAAAAAATCAGCATCAATAACGCTTATTGCGGCACCGGGGATTTTTACTTCAGAATTTCTATAACTGAGTGAGCCGGTATGCGGAAAGTCATCGTAGCTTGATTGAACCGACCTAACTAAAACAGCAACAGCTCCAACTTTGGATGCTTCGGCAGCGCCGCTCGACCTCTGATCAACAGCTTTGCCATATCCTTCCATTGAGCTTGCAAGTCCATTATCAAAAGGACGGTTATAAAAAATGATTTTTCCTTTAGCACGTTCGCCAAGTTTGGAAACTTCATCAAGGCTTTTCACCTCAACCACTTCGGCCGTAATCCCGGTTTTGCCTGTTCCAATACTTCCGCCAAGAGCGGTAATTGTTAATTTTTCTTTGCCATATTTATTTGAATTAGAGATTAGGGCTTGTTCAATTTTTCCCCTTTCCCAATGGGGTACCATAACGGGTTGAAGCCAAACTGAATCAAACTTGGATTCAATCATTTTCTTTTGTGCCCATTTAATCGCTTTCAACGAATTTTCTGAGCCGCTAAGTCTCGGACCTATTTCACAAAGTTCTTTTAGCCAGTTATAACCTTTGTTCTCAAGAAGGGAAGTACGAATAAATTTATCAGCAATCTCGGTGGTACTCTGAGCATGTAGTACATTGATTTGCAGCAAAATTAAAAGCGCGAATAACCGGGTTCTTAATTTCAAAGTTTATTCCTTTCAAAATTCGGAGTTGAAAATATTGTTGAAGATAGAAAAACGCAATCTTTGCTGGTATTTAAAACAGAAAACCCCTCAAAGAGGGGTTTCAAGAGTAAGAAACTTAACGGGACTTAATTTTCCCGGCATGTACTAACTTAGCAATCTCTGCGGTTCCGTTCTTAGAAATGGTTCTCAAAGCGCTGGCAGTAACTTTAACAGTAACGAATTTATTTAATTCTTTAACCCAGATTCTCTTCTTTTGTAAGTTAGGTAGAAAGCGTCTCTTGGTTTTATTATGAGCATGCGATACATTGTTGCCACTTGCCGGACCAACTCCAGTTAATTGACATTTTCTTGCCATTTTAATAAACCTCATTCATTTTTGGTCGCCAAATGTAGTAAAAAAATCCTTTTTGTAAAAATTTTATTAAAAAAAAGGCGAGAAAACTCGCCTTCTTTCAAGCAAAGTTGTTACTTGGCAGCCCGCATACCCAATTCTCTGTCCAATAAAAAGAGGGACGTCTTGTTATCGCCTATAAGATTAAACTTATTGTTGATTCGGGTTATAGTTGCAACTTCCTCAACTTGTTCAGTTACGAACCAGTTAAGGAACAAATTAGTTGCGTAGTCCTTTTCTTCAATAGCTAAAGCAACTAAATCATTAATCTTTTTGGTTATATGAAGTTCATGCTTGTGCGCTTCTTCAAATACTTGCTGGGGCGTTTTCCAATTAGTTTGGGGTTTTTCGATTGCTTCGAGAACAACTGTTCCATCAACCTCATTTAAGTAGCCGTAAATCTTCATAGCGTGTCCATATTCTTCACCGGACTGTGTTTTCATCCATGCAGCCATTCCGCTCCAATTTTGCGATTCTAAATAAGCTGCCATAGAGAGATATAAATACGAAGAAAAAATCTCCGCGTTGATCTGACCATTTAATGCCTTCTGCATTTTTTCCGATATCATTTCTTATCTCCTAATTTTGATTTGTTTGTAAAGAACAATTATTTGAATCTGTCTCATCAAATTCTTACTCTAACAACAGTAATTCATCATGTTAAGTTCGATTTTTGATAAGGTGTTTAATTGCCGACAAACTCAAATCACGTGTATAACTTAATTCAATAAGTCCAAATAGAGAACAAAATTCTACAAGTGCAATGAAGAAAATATTCGGATTCCTAAAGTTTATTGCGTCGTTCATTTTGATTTATACAGCTTTTGTTGTTTTCCTTTTTCTCTTTTTCCGTTTCGTTGATCCGCCGGCAACATCTTTCATATATGCTGATTCTGACGCAATTACCGGTTTATTTTCTTGGTCGGATATAAAGCATAAATCTGTTTCAATACAAAATATGTCTAAGTATGCGCCTTTAGCTGCAATAGCTTCGGAAGACCAAATGTTTTTTGAGCATTTCGGTTTCGATTTCCAGCAGATTGAAAAAGCCATGAAAGAGAACAAACGCAGAAAGCGGGTGCGTGGCGCCAGCACAATTTCTATGCAAGTTGCCAAAAATCTATTTCTATGGAATACGAAACTTGTTATTAGAAAAGGTTTCGAAGCCTACTACACTTTGCTGATGGAATCACTTTGGAGTAAAGAAAGAATTTTGGAAGTTTATTTAAATGTTGCTGAGATGGGGAAGGGAATTTACGGTATAGAAACCGCATCACAGATATACTATAAGAAAAAAGCAATTAAGCTAAATGCCTCCGAAGCTGCGACAATCATTGCAATATTACCAAATCCCAAAAAGAGAAATCCGAAAAGACCAACGGGCTATTTGCTAAACAGAAGAGCGCACATCCTTGAGCAGATGAATTTAATTGGTGGAGTCGGAATACTTAAAGAGGGAATTAGTTATTAAGGTTTGGTGTTCCCAATTACTTCTAAACACTTGGCAAGTATTTTTTCCATGTCGGTATTTTTTAGAATTGGAGAACTGTATTTGAATTCCGGTTTATCATATTTATGTTCATAGCTATACGATTTCACTACGTTGGAATCCTCGTCGTAGTAGATAACGTCCAGCAAACTGTACCGCTTTAATTCTTTGCTGATCATGTAGTAAGATTTAACTTTGTAAATCTTCTCATCAATTTCTTCCATTTGTAAAGCGTTGCTATATTCTTCTTGTATCCAAACGAAAATATCACCTTCTTGATATGCATTTAATCCGGTAACATTTATGTAGGCTGATTTATCTTCGTCTGAATAAACCGGAATCCAATTCTCGGATTGAGCAAACGCCAACGTTGCAAAAAAGAATAAACTAAAAAATGTTTTCATAAGTCATTTCAGTTTGGTTGCGGAGAGAGAGGGATTCCTCCGAAGGAGTCCTTCGGACCTTCGGGAGAACCCTCTTATCCTAAATTATTGGCTTTCAAACAATTGTAACCATTATGGATTTGAAGAACAATTATCTATAAAACATAAGCAAAATACTTGAGGAGAGTGAGGGATTCGAACCCTCGGTACCCTTGCGGGTACACTTCCTTTCCAGGGAAGCCAGATCAACCACTCCTGCAACTCTCCATTAAAGATTTATATTTTCATCAAGCCACTTTCTGCCGGAACCACTTTTTAAGAATACTTCTCTTGCTCTTGCTAATTGTTGAGTTTCAAGTTCTTCAAAATAAACCAGCTCCCAAGGGACGCCGCCTTTTGTAAACTGACTTTCTCCTCGATTGTGTTCTGCAAGTCTTCTAGATACATTATTCGTTAAACCAACATATCGTTTCTTAAGCTTATCACTATACAGTACATAAGTGTAATACATAATTGTCAGCCAGATTTCGCCTTCGGCGAATGAACAACCTTTATCCGCTTAAGCGGAACTCATGCAACTCTCCATTTCAATAAACGCGGTGCAAATATATTAATTCCAACTCATTTCAAAAAATTCTTATTATGTAGTCGAATTTTTAAAATAAAGGGAGGTTAAAATGAACCACGGAAAAGTTTCTACGGAAATTGCAAAAGGATTAATCGAACTAAAGAAAAGAATTGATGCGGCAAAAATTCCCGCAAGTAAAGTTGATGAAACTCTGAACATTGCTACTTGGAACATACGCGAGTTTGGCAAGAAGAAACGAACTGAAGCCGCTGTTCATTACATTGCGGAAATTCTCGGTCAGTTCGACTTAATTGGAATTGTTGAGCTGCGCGATGACCTATCTGACCTTAATCGTGTTCTACAAATATTGGGACCATATTGGAAAACAGTTTACTCAGATATGATTCCAGACCCCGGCGGTAACCGCGAACGCATTGCCTACATTTATGATAAACGAACCGTTACGTTTACCGGATTAGCAGCAGAGGCAAATCCGCCTCGCAAGAAAAAAGGAAGCGAATACCTTAACGTAATCAACTGGTGGCGCAGTCCTTACATAGCTTCCTTCCGTGCCGGTAATTTTGATTTTGTTGTAATCACTGCCCACATCCGCTGGGGAGAAAATGAAAAAGAGAGGCTTGGCGAATTGAAAATGTTAGCCGATTGGGTTGAAATGAAAAGCAAAGAAAAGTTCAATGAGGACAAAGATATTCTTGTCATGGGCGATTTCAACATTCCGAATATTGAAAGCGATTTGTTCAGTGCCGTTGTAAGTAAAGGATTGATGATACCGGAAGCGCTAAGCAAAAAATCTTTTGGAACTAATTTAGAAAAGGATAAGCGCTACGACCAAATTCTGCATCTACCAATTTATAAGAACAAGTTTACAAACAACGGCGGCGTTGTTGATTTTTATGCCGGAAACATCAAACCATTGTTTAAGGATTTAGATAAATCAAAGTTCACATATCAAATGTCGGATCACCTTCCTTTGTGGATTCAGATCAATACAGATATAGAAGGCGAACTATTGAATCAAATTATTAAAGGATGATTCTAAAATTCAGAGCATAAATTTTTCGCATAGTATTCTCTTTAGTATATTTGGCACCGCAATAAGGGAGAGATGGCAGAGTGGTTGTCATCGCCTCCGGCGAGATCCCGCTGAAAGCGGGAAATGCGGCGATCTCGAAATTTATTTTTTTGATATTGGAGAGATGGCAGAGTGGTTGAATGCGGCGGTCTCGAAAACCGTTGTCCCGGGTTTCCGGGACCGAGGGTTCGAATCCCTCTCTCTCCGCATGTTTTACACGTATGTTTTATTGAGTGGTAAGAGCGGCATTCACTATTACGGTTCTACTGAAAACATAGATGACCGTCTGAATGCTCACAATTCAGGTAAAGTTAAATTTACCAAAGCTCATAGACCTTGGGAATTAATTTACTCTGAATGTTTTTCTTCAAGGTCTGAAGCCATGAAAAGAGAATTATTCTTCAAATCAATTGACGGATATAAGTGGCTAAAGGCTAAGCAAATAATTTAGGACGAGAGGGTTCTCCCGAAGGTCCGAAGGACTCCTTCGGAGGACTCCTACAAAGCGGTTCCTTTGGAACTTCGGAGGAATCCCTCACTCTCCTCAAGTTACAAGCCCCATAGGTTGGGGCTTTGTTGTTTTAAAAGGATTGTTCTTATTTATTTTGTTACAAACAGATTTTAAAAATTTCCTCTATTGATAAAGAGGCAAGCAATAACTAAGTTGCATTCGGGCGGGTTCCAATTATCCACTTTGGGGAATCCAATTTTGACTTACTTACATTATATTTAGCAAGTTCTAATAAAAGCCGTTAGATAACGGCGTGATAATTAATAGTTGTGCTTATTACTTTTTATTTATTATGAAAAGATTTGTACGGATTAAAAATAGGCTAAAAAATAAAGATAGTATTTTCACGAAAATAAACTCTATTTCAACTTTTATTCTCGTTTTAATTACAGCATATTATGCTTATCAAACATCTATACTTACAAGTATATCCTCCAATCAAATGTTACTAGCCGTTGAACCAAATGTAGAATTGGAATCTAAATTATTTACTCAAATTGATTCTGGTAAATTTCACTTTTCATTATCAAATCTAAGTCCAGCTGATTTAAAAAACATTCAGTTATATAGTAAATATTATACTCATATTATTGATAATGAATTGAATGAATACTTTCTCATTAGAGGTATTGAATCAATAGCCCCCGATACAACCTTAACCTCGCTAAAGGCGAATTCTAAAAATGCAATATACTTTGACTATTCACGTAGTGGTTTATTAAGCAAAGATACAACTAGCTCTTTCTATGTTGGAGATATAAATAAGCCGGTTAATATTCCAATGCAAAGGATTAATAAATTTTATAATACGACGTTTGCTGAATATAAAATTGAATATCAACGTGAATTAGATGGCAAATTTTTTACGAAAATATTTTATTACTTGTTAGCTTTGAAAGAAGATTCTGCAAATGCTCAGCTAATTCGTAATACCAAGGATAATATCATAGGTTCAAATCAGCGTGCAGCTAGAATGTTAAAAATGATTAAAAGCAATAAATAATAAACATATCCAACGCAACAACCGACCGCCGTTTCAGTTTGAAATCCTTATGATTCCGAATAGTAACTACTTCCTGTGAAAAACTAAACCGACCAAAAATAGTTTTGCCTATCGCGTATTTAATTTGAGTACTATAGCCGCACACTTAAGGGTGCGCTACGTAATAAATAAAAAGCATCGGCTTCAGCCGAAATAATTTATATTTCGCAATAACAATTACTACGGGTTATGAAAATAATTAGAGCGGCTTGTAAGCGGATAACTTTTTCCCTTCTTTTTGCAGTAATTACATTTCTACTAAACAGCACAATCTATTCTCAAGAATTTAAGTTTGCCTGGTTAAGCGATACTCATGTAGGAGGCACAACCGGCGCAGAAGATTTAGTGAATTCAGTCCGCGACATTAATTCCTTCACCGACATTGATTTTGTAATTCTCTCCGGCGATGTAACCGAAACCGGCAAAACAGCCGACTTGGAACGAACAAAAAATATTTTAGATAGTTTGCGCAAACCTTACTACATAATTCCGGGTAACCACGATACAAAATGGTCGGAATCGGGCTGCACAAAATTCTCCCAAATTTTTGGCAGCGATAGATTTGTTTTCGATTACAACGGAATCCGTTTTATAGGAATGCACGAGGGACCAATTATGAGGATGGGGGATGGGCATTTCTCGCCGGAAGATTTGCGGTGGCTCGATTCAACTCTTTCCAAAATTACAGACCTAAGTAAACCAATAATTTTTGTAACTCATTATCCGGTAGATAACTCAATAGATAACTGGTTTGAAGTTTCGGACCGGTTGAAAAAATTTAATACGAAGATGATTCTTTGCGGACACGGACACGCAAACCGTTCCTATAGTTTCGAGGGCATTCCCGGAATAATGGGGAGATCAAATCTTCGTGCAAAAGCAAATCTCGGTGGATATAATATTGTAGAAGTAACCAAAGACAGCGTTTTCTTTTCGGAAAGAATTCCGGGAAAAATTACCAAGCCGGTCTGGAATAAGTTATCACTGAAAGAAATTAACTACGCGGCAGATACAATAAAATATGCGCGTCCCGATTTTTCTATTAACTCAAGCTATCCGAACATTAAAACGAAGTGGAGTTACAAAACAAATTACACAATAACCTCCGCGCCGGTTGTGTATAAAGAAAATGTATTTGTTACAAGCGGCAGCGGCTGTGCTTACTGTTTATCATTGAGCAACGGCAAACTTAAATGGCAATTCAAAACAAATGGCGCAATTTATGGCTCGCCGGATGTTTCAAATAATAAAGTTGTGTTTGGCTCCACCGATCAGAACATTTACTGCGTTAACGCTTCAACTGGAAAGTTAGTTTGGAAATATTTCACTCACTCTCCAATTGTTGCCGTTCCAAAGATTCACAATGATGTAGTGTACATAGGAGGCGGAGATGGAAAGTTTAGAGCGATTAATCTTTCTACCGGCAAATTAATTTGGGAATATGAAGGCATCGGAGAGTTTGTTGAGAGCAAGCCATTGATCTACAATGACAAAATAATTTTCGGAGCGTGGGATAGTTATCTCTACGCGCTGAATCTTAAAGACGGTTCGCTAGTCTGGAAATGGCAAGGCACAGAAGGATTCCTTTATTCACCGGCGGCTTGCTGGGCTGTTGCATCAAACGGAAAAATATTTGTTGTTGCACCGGATAGAATTGCGACCGCAATAGACGCAGAAACCGGAAAAACAATTTGGCGGACTAACGCTCACCAAGTGAGAGAATCAATCGGCATTTCCGGAGATGGGAAATATGTTTACGCAAAGGGAATGAATGATTCGCTGTTTGTTTTTTCGGCAAGCTCCAATGAAGCAAAACTTGTTAAAGCTATTGACTGCAAATTCGGTTACGAAATTGATCCTTCTATGCCTCAAGAAAAGGAAGGCGTTGTTTATTTCGGAACTAAGAACGGATTAGTCGTAGCAATTGATTTTCAAAAGTTAGAAGTGATGTGGAAATATAAGTCCGGCGTTTCTCTTGTTAATACTGTTGCACCGATTGATAAAAGCAAAGTTGTAATTACAAATACCGATGGCGAAGTGCTGCTTATTGAAACGAGTAAAAATTAAGTAACCGGTTCTTTGGCTTGAGTAAGATTTATCGCTCGTTCAATCGCAAATTTGTGAACATCCGATTGAGAATGTTGGTGATGGCGGAATTTCTCATACTCTTGCATACCCCAAAGGATATCAATCCCGTTGGTTTCTGCAACAGAGTTAATCCACAACAGTTCATTTGGTACCATCTCGCGGTCTGCATAAGCTAAGTGAATTCCATCCACTATAAATGCCTTGGCTATTTCTTGATTAGTAAAATGAGGCGGAGTGGATTCAAGATATTCGTTCTCCGGCAATTCACGTAAAGCGCATTTGCAAAATTCTATATCGTAACCTAAAATTTTTGATAACTCAAAAAACCATGATTTCTCATGTTCAAGTATTCGTTGATCTTTACCGATTAGCAAAAGCATTCCACGCAAATATTTCCCACGATCCTGCACAGAAATTTCCATCTAATTCCTCTTAAGAAACAAAGTTGAATATTTTATAACTTGATTAGTGAATAAAGTTTCTCATTTACATTATCGAAAATAACTCGGGAGAATAAAATGTCCAATTTTACAGAATCCTATAATCCGGCTACGGGCGAATTAATTGGCAAGACAATTCTAAATAGTGCTGATGATGTAAAACGTGCGGTTGATAATGCTAGAATAGTTCAGGGTGACTGGGCAAAATTATCTGTGAGAAAACGTGCAAGGATTGTTTTGAAGATGAGAGATTACATTGTGCAAAACTCCGAGGCTATTGCTGAAGTTATTTCAAAAGATAATGGGAAGACAAAGATTGATGCACTTGCAACGGAAGTGATGCCTGCTGCAATGGCAATTTCTTATTACTGTAAAAATGCCGATTGGTTTTTAAGTGAAGAACATCTTCGTGCCGGAAATATATTTTTAATCAATAAGAGAAGTAAGATTGAGCGGATTCCATTTGGTGTGATTGGAATTATTTCTCCATGGAATTATCCGTTCTCAATTCCGCTGGCAGAAATTGTAATGGGTTTGCTTGCGGGTAATGCTGTGGTTGTTAAAGTAGCTACAGAAACACAAATGGTTGGTGAAGAGATAAGAAAGGCAGTTCAGCATACCGGATTACCCGAAGGCTTGTTTACAATACTTAACCTGCCGGGAAAGATAGCCGGAGATGCTTTTCTTGATTCTGGAATTGACAAATTATTTTTCACCGGTTCTGTTTCAGTAGGAAAGTACCTTATGAAGAAAGCCTCGGAAACATTAACTCCTATCAGCTTAGAACTTGGCGGGAACGATGCTATGATTGTTTGCGAGGACGCAGATACTTACCGTGCTGCAATGGGAGCTTTGTGGGCTGGTTTTCAAAATGCCGGGCAGTCTTGCGGTGGAGTTGAAAGAATTTACGTTCACGAAAAAGTTTATGATAAGTTTATGAATGTACTGAAGGAGAAAGTTGAAAACCTTCGGATAATGAATGGCTTTGATTTCAGTTCCGATATGGGCTGTATGACAACACTGAAACAAGTTGAAACTGTAAATCTTCATGTAAAGGATGCTTTGGAGCGCGGTGCAAAGATTTTTGCGCAATCAAAAATTCCTATCGAAACAAACTCGAAGAATTATCTTCCCGCGATGGTTCTTACTGATGTAAACCATGAAATGTTAGTAATGAAGGATGAAACTTTTGGTCCGGTTGTTGGCGTGATGAAATTTAGCGATTATAGTGAAGCAGTTCGTTTAGCTAACGATTCCTATTTAGGATTGACTGCATCGGTATGGTCAAAGAGTAGCAGTCGCGCTGAAAAAATTGCTAAACAAATAAAAGCCGGCGCTGTTACTATTAACGATCACTTAATGAGTCATGGATTGGCAGAAACACCCTGGGGCGGATTTAAGCAATCTGGAATTGGTAGAACACACGGCAAACTTGGCTTCGATGAAATGACTCAGCCGATGGTTATTGTTAAAGACATACTCCCATTCGTAAAGAAAAATCTTTGGTGGCATCCGTTCAACAAAAAGTTATTTGATGGTTTAAAGGGACTTTTAGATTTATTGTACAACAAAAATCTCGGTAAGAAAGTAAGCGGAACTTTTAATTTGCTGAAAGTTGTGCCGAGAATATTTATCAAAGAGTAAACTATTTTTTCTTATTTCTAAGTTTATCAAACTGATCTTTGAAACGTGCTATCATCTTCTTTGCCCAAATAAACTCTGTAGCGAGAATTGATAGACCGAGTGGGATTACAATAAATGCCGGACCCGGCAGAACAATCATAAATAAACCGATTACAACAATTGTTCCGCCGATGATTGCAATAAGAATTCGCTTAAGCTGTTTGAGTGACTTGATCATAGCGCACTTTTTAATCCATGATATTCTTGAAAGTGTTTTCCGGTTCCCAAAAACTTAAGCTCTCGGATCTCCACTCAGATAATTGCCTGTAACTAGTTTGAATGCATCGCTAGTTTTTTGTCCGGGGACCCCATCAACCAAAACGTAAATGCCCGGAAATTGATTTAAGAATTGCTGCAATTGTTCTCCATACTCAACTCTTTTTGTAGAGTAGTTTAAAAACGGTTTACGTGCCGGAAGATTTGGGTCGCTTTCAAAAGTTATTATTCTTCTTTCAACTAATCTTCTCAAAATTACTGCCGCACCAATTTGGCTTGAAACTGCTGTATCGCTCCATCTTCCGTCCGCAACATATTTGCCTCGTAAATAATGGTTAGAACCGCTCCACAAATAGGGCGATAAAACTTCGGGATGACTATTCCTGTAACCCCAGCCATTATAAGCTTCCGTTTTATAGAGCAAGCCGGGCAGCGACCAATCGCTCCACTGATTTAACCTTTGAAAGGTAAGTGAATCTGCTGCGCTTACTTCCCAAGTAAATGGAGGTTGACCGTTAGTTGGTCTTCCCGCCGGAACATGTGTAGTCCTTTGCGAAAGAGGATCGCCATTGTGAAGATGGCAATTGAAGTTAGATGATGATTCCATATTGTGGATTGCCGCAATAAAATACCATGGAATTCCTAAACCATTGCCAACTTGCTCGTAGCGGTTTTGGTTTTGTGTAATTCTGTTTACGATTGTTTCAACGGAAGAAAGCTTATCAAGATTAATTTGGCAAGCATCAAATAAATTTTGATACTCATCTTTTAGAGCTTGCGTTAAGTTTATTGCCGGCATTTTAACTCCTCAATTAATAAGACATTGTTTCTTGATCTCAATTGTATCAAAAGCGATCAAGATCAAGAGTATGATCAAGCTTAAGATTCCTAATACGATTAACATTTATAACTTTGGTTTTACTCCAACATTATAAAACATAAACGAATACATGTCTGTAAATAGCTCAATAGATTTTGAAGTACTTGTTCCGGCTCCGTGTCCTACTTTAGTTTCAATACGGATTAAAGCCGGATTCTTTCCACTGTTCATTTCTTGCAAAGTTGCAGCGTATTTAAATGAGTGAGCCGGAAAAACTCTGTCGTCATGATCAGCAGTTGTAATCATTGTTGCAGGATAATCTGCTTTCTTAATATTGTGAAGCGGGGAATAAGCATATAAATATTTAAACTGATCCGGTTTATCGCTTGAACCGTACTCGGGAACCCAAGCCCAGCCGATTGTGAATTTATGGAAGCGAAGCATATCCATAACTCCAACTTGCGCGAATGCAACTTTGTATAAATCCGGGCGTTGATTAATAACCGCGCCAATTAATAAACCTCCGTTAGAGCCGCCTTGAACAGCAAGTTTGGAAGAGTTTGTGTATTTGTTTTTAATCAGCCATTCTGCACCTGCAATAAAATCATCAAAGACATTTTGCTTTCTCTTGAGCATTCCGGCTTCATGCCACAGTTCGCCATACTCGCCGCCGCCGCGAAGACAAGCCATAGCATAAACAACTCCATTTTCTAAAAGAGGAATTCTGCTAACAGAAAATCCCGGCTGCATAGAAATATTAAATCCACCGTAAGCATAAAGCAGAGTAGGATTTTCACCATTTAGTTTTAATCCTTTTTTATGAACTATAAACAGAGGAATCTTTGTACCGTCTTTGCTTGGATAAAAGATTAGTTTTGTTTCGAAGCCAGCCGGATTAAACTTAACCTTCGCTTGCCTAAATAATGTTGATTTGTCCTTCTTTATATCATATTTGTAGATAGTAGGCGGATGGGCGAAAGAAGTGAAAGTGTAAAATGTTTCCTGGTCATCGTGCTTGCCGCCAAAACCGGAAACCGTGCCAATGCCGGGAAGTTTTATTTCGTATAAATAATTTCCATGAATATCGAAAACAACAGCTTTGTTGGTTGCGTCTTTTAAATATGTAACAATCAATTTGCCGCCAACATGAGAAACGTCTTGTATAACTTCGTTGGTCTCCGGAATTAATGTAGCCCAGTCTTTTCTATCCGGCTTTTCAGTATCAATAAGAATTACTTTTTTGTTTGGTGCGTTAAGGTTAGTCATCACCAAAAACACATTTTCAAAATTATCAACAAAGCTGTAATCAGCATCGGGCATATCCACTAATTTAACTATAGGACCATCTTTCCCTAAGTTTTTATACCAGAGCATATTTTCGCTGGCAGAGCCTTCCCAAACAGAAATGATTAAAAACTTTTCATCATCTGTAACTCCGGCTCCAAATCCCCGCTTTGGGTTTTCTTTGTCTTCAAGAATTAATTTGTCTTCGGTTTGAGTTGTGCCAAGCTTGTGGTAGTACAGTTTCTGAAATTCGTTTGCGGCTTTCAATTCTTCTCCGGTTTTTGGCTCATCATATCGCCCATAGAAAAAGCCATCTTTGTACCAGGCATTGCCGCTGAATTTAGAATATTTAATTGCATCGTTTGTTAGCTGTTTTGTCTTAACATCCATAACATAAAACTCACGCCAGTCGGAACCGCCGCGCGAGATTCCGTAGCTCATATATTTATAGTCCTTGGAGAAAAATGTTCCGCCAAGACTTATCGAACCATCGCTGGAAAGTTTATTTGGATCAAGCAGAAGTTCCGGCTTTCCGCTCAGTCCTTTTTGAATGTAAATAACACTCTGCTCTTGCAAGCCGTCGTTTTTAGAGAAAACGTAATTATCGCCAATCTTACTTGGCGCCGAATAACGTTCGTAATTCCACAAATCGGTTAAACGTTTTTTAATCTTATCTCGGTAGGGAATCTGAGCAAGATAGTTTTGTGTAAGCTTATTTTGCGCTCCAACCCAGGCGGCGGTCTCCGCTGAGTTATTATCCTCAAGCCAGCGGTAAGGATCGGCAACTTTTGTTCCATGGTAATCATCAACTTGATCTACTTTTTTAGTTACCGGATATTGGATGGATTGAGCTAAAATTGCAGCAGAAAGGAGAGGGGAAATCAATAAAACTAAAAATAACTTTCTCATTTTATGATCCTCGTAAAATTGTATTCAAAAAGAATCTTGTCGGAAAATAGAACTCCTAATTATTAAAACCAAAGGGAATACTTTTCAAAGATGTGCAAATCTGAATTGCTTAGAATAGTTATACTATCTATTTTTCATCCGTCAATTTTAAGACTTGGATGGAAAACGAGCCATAAAGGAAAAAGGGATTTCTTTTGATTGGTTCTCCAAGTTAGATTCTAAATAAAATCTAAGTCTGAGGTAACAATGGCAAGTAAAGATTTTAATCCCTTCGATATGGCGCAAGCTCAATTCGACAAAGTAGCAGATATTCTTAATCTCGATTCAGCAACAAGAGAAATCCTTCGTAACCCGTTAAGAGAATTCGCTTTCAGTATTCCGGTTAAAATGGATGATGGTAAAACAAAAGTATTTAGAGGATTCAGAGTTCAACATAATGATGCTCGCGGTCCGGCTAAAGGTGGAATTCGTTTTCACCCGCAAGAAACTGTTGATACTGTACGTGCTTTGGCAATGTGGATGACATGGAAGTGCGCAGTTGTTAATATTCCTTTGGGTGGTGGTAAAGGTGGCGTAATTTGCGATCCGCATCATCTTAGCATGAAAGAACAAGAACAAATTTGCCGCGGCTGGGTTCGCCAAATGGCAAAAAATGTTGGTCCTTTGAATGATGTTCCGGCTCCGGATGTTATGACAAACGCCCAGCACATGCTATGGATGCTTGATGAATTTGAAGTGATTCACGGCGCAAAATATCCCGGTTTCATTACCGGAAAGCCGGTTGGAATGGGCGGCTCGCTTGGCAGAACAGAAGCAACCGGTTATGGTGTAATTTTCACTGTTCGCGAAGCATTGAAAGATATGGGAATTCGTCCGCAGGATACTACTGCAAGTGTTCAAGGTTTTGGTAACGTTGCTCAATATGCAATAGAACTTTATCAACAACTTGGCGGAAAAGTAATTTGTGTTTCTAGCTGGGATCAACAAGATCAATGTTCTTACACCTTCAAGAAAATGTCCGGTGTAAGTCTAGATGAGCTTTGGAAAATCACAGATAAGTTTGGCGGTATTGATAAGGCAAAAGCAAAAGAACTTGGATATGAAATTTTAGATGGCGGTGCATGGATTGAACAAGATGTAGATATTTTAATTCCGGCTGCATTAGAAAACCAAGTTCGCGGCGATAACGCTGCCAAGATTAGCAAGAAAGTTAAAATTATTGCGGAAGGTGCAAACGGTCCTACCACTCCTGATGCAGATAAGATTATTCAAGAAAAAGGGATTTTCTTAATTCCGGATTTCTTGGCTAATGCCGGCGGTGTTACTTGCAGCTACTTTGAACAAGTACAATGCAACATGAATTACTATTGGGAAAAAGATGAAGTACTTAGCAAGTTAGATGTTAAGATGACTTCCGCTTTCCGTGCTGTTAGTGAATTAGCTAAAAAGAAAAATATGTATATGAGAGATGCTGCTTATGTAATTTCGATTAGCCGGGTAGCTCAGGCTTGTAAAGACCGCGGCTGGGTATGAGTTTAGTACTTTGTACTAAATATTGAGTACAGAGATCAAAAATCGAGAATATGATTAAAGCCGGTAATTGAATTTTAGTTACCGGCTTTTTTATAAAATATTTTGCAAACCATTGTTTCTGCAACTTTACATTTTTAGCAAGTCACCTTAATTTGGTGCCATTCTTTGAGTTATTCTTAAATAACTATTAAGTGATTAACCGGAATATCCTTATAAACTAATCTCAATTTAGGTTTTCAACTCATAATAAATATCTGATTGGAGTAATTTGAACAGATTAAGAAGAAAAATTTCCCTTGCTAGAGAAGTATAAGCCGCCTATTTTATCGCAGTTAAAAAAATATTCTACTCTCTATTATTGTGAATTAATGTTTGGAAGTTTTTTGTTTCAAAGAATACTTTACTCAAACTCTGCATTATTCTCTTGCGCTAAAATCACAAGCCGTTATTTCCTTAACTCAAATTGTACCAAGTCTGAAAATTATCAGACTCACATAAATAAACTATCAAACCAATCATCCAAAAAATCAATGGAGTAGTTATGTCCGACTACGTAAAAGAGTTAATGGCTCTAGTCAAAGCAAAGAATCCGGCAGAACCGGAATTCCATCAAGCAGTCTACGAGGTTGCTTCATCTTTGGCATTAGTGCTTGAAAGACATCCCGAATACCGCAAAGCAAAAATTATTGAAAGAGTTGTTGAGCCGGAAAGAGTAATATTATTTAGAGTTCCCTGGGTAGATGATCAAAGCAACGTTCAAGTTAACCGTGGTTTTAGAATTGAAATGAACAGTGCGATTGGGCCATACAAAGGCGGATTAAGATTCCATCCTTCTGTTAACCTGGGCATCTTAAAGTTTTTGGCTTTCGAACAAGTTTTCAAAAATAGCTTAACAACATTGCCTATGGGCGGTGGAAAAGGCGGCAGCGATTTCGATCCGAAAGGAAAGAGTGATATGGAAGTTATGCGTTTCTGCCAAAGCTTTATGTCTGAACTTTTCCGTCATATTGGACCGGATACAGATGTACCTGCCGGTGATATAGGTATTGGCGGAAGAGAAATAGGCTTCTTGTTTGGTATGTACAAAAAATTACGCAACGAATTTACCGGCGTATTAACCGGCAAAGGTTTGAATTGGGGCGGTTCTCTAATTCGACCTGAAGCAACCGGTTACGGTTCAGTTTATTTTGCAGCTGAAATGTTAGCTACCAGAAATCAAACATTAGAAGGAAAGAATTGTTTGGTTTCCGGTTCCGGTAATGTTGCTCAATACACAGTAGAAAAAATTCTTGATCTTGGCGGTAAAGTATTAACTCTATCTGATTCTAACGGTTACATTTATGATGAAGCCGGAATTGACAGAGAAAAATTAGCTTTTATAATGGATTTGAAAAATGTTCGCCGCGGAAGAATGAAAGAGTACACAGAGAAATATAAATCAGCAGTTTATTCAGCTATTGATCCTAATGCTGATTTCAATCCGTTGTGGAATCATAAAGCTGATTGTGCTTTCCCATCAGCAACACAAAACGAAATCAACGGGAAGGATGCTACTAACCTTTTGAAGAATGGTGTTTATGTTGTTAGTGAAGGTTCAAACATGCCATCTTCAATCGAAGCAATTGATCAGTTCGTTGATTCAAAGATCCTTTACGGACCTGGCAAAGCAGCTAATGCCGGTGGTGTTGCAACTTCCGGACTTGAAATGTCTCAGAACAGTATGCGTTTAGGATGGAGCCGTGAAGAAGTTGACGGACGTTTACGTACTATCATGAAAAACATTCACAAGAATTGCTATGAAACCGCTAACAAATATGGAACACCTGGCAATTATGTTAACGGTGCAAACATTGGCGGTTTCTTAAAAGTTGCCGATGCAATGATGGATCAAGGAATAGTATAATTAGTAACCCGCATTTGGGGCGATGAAAATCGCCCCATTTTTTTATTGGTAAGAATTAACTTAGTTAATTACCTTTCAACCGCACAAAATTAAACCACGCATGGAACGACAGATTATTAAATTCGATCAAGAGCTAATCAAAAAAAGCAGATACTCCAAATTCCAAGACTTCCACAACTTGATGCGTTACCGTGTGCGCGATATTCTGCTCGTTTCAAGCTTGTATGATTCTTACATCTTTGAAGAAGACAACCGTTTGTATGAGCTTATCCGCCAGGAATATCAAGGATTAAATCTCAGTCACTCGCCGGAACTGATACAGGTTTCCAACGGAGCTGAGGCAATAAATCTTGCTCTCGAAGAGCAGCGTTTTGATCTTATCATCACAACACTTCACATTGAAGATATGTCTGCAATTACTTTTGCAAAGCGGGTTCGCGAAGCCGGGCTGGATATTCCTGTTGTCCTTCTCGGTTATGATAACCGCGAAATGACGGACTTAATTTCCAACGGCGATATTTCCATCTTCACAAAAGTTTTTATTTGGCAAGGAGATTACAGAATAATTCTGGGCATCATAAAATTTTTGGAAGATAAAATAAATGTTGAACACGATACACAAAAAGTTGGTGTTCAATCTATAATCTTGATAGAGGACAGCGTACGGTTTTATTCATCGTACCTACCGTTGATTTACACCGAAGTACTTAAACAATCTCAAAGTTTGATTTCTGAAGGAATTAACCTCTCTCACAAATTTTTACGGATGCGCGCGCGTCCAAAAATTCTTCTCTGCTCAAACTATAATGAGGCGTGGGAATATTTTGAAAAGTACAGAGAGTTTATTCTAGGTGTAATCTCTGATATTGATTTTACAAGAAACGGTGAGCAAGATTCAACGGCAGGAATTATGTTTTGCAAAAATGTAAAACAAATTCAGCCGGATATTCCAATTCTGCTTCAATCAACAAATCAAGATCATGAAGCAGAAGCGGTAGCCAACGGCGCTAAATTTTTACTGAAAGACTCGCCGACTCTTTTGGAAGATGTAAAGCATTTTATGACCGAAAATTTTGGGTTTGGTCATTTTGTTTTTAGAACACAAAACGGTGATGAAGTTGGAACAGCAAGTAACTTATATGAACTTGAAGAGCACTTAAAAACTGTACCGGATGAATCAATTAAATATCACGCTTCGCGAAATCACTTTTCTGTGTGGCTAAAAGCCAGAACTGAATTTTGGCTTGCTCATCAACTTCGTCCTAAAAGAGTAGATGACTTTGCAGAGATTTCTTTATTACGAAACTTGCTGATAGAATCTTTGCGCGAATTTAGAAAGTCCCGCCAGATTGGTGTAATCTCAGATTTCCACAAAGATTCATTTGACATAACTACTACATTTGCAAGAATTGGAGGCGGCTCGCTTGGCGGTAAAGCACGCGGTCTTGGTTTCGTAAATACACTCCTGAGTAATTTTGAAATCCGCTACCGTTTTGAAGGAGTTAAAATATTTGTTCCGGCAGCAGTAGTTGTTGCCACGGATGTATTCGATCAGTTCTTAGATGATAATGAATTGAGAGAGTATGCTTTATTATCTCAGAATGATGAAGAACTAAAAAATAAATTTTTCGCGGCGGATTTGTTCCCGGAGGAAGCTAAGAAAAGCTTGGAAGAATTTCTCGAAGTTGTACGCGAACCGATAGCTGTGCGTTCTTCGAGCTTGCTGGAAGATTCACAAGGACAGCCGTTCGCAGGCGTTTACGATACTTTCATGCTGCCGAATAATAATCCAGATGTTAAAGTAAGATTGAAGCAGCTTATTCATGCAATCAAGAGAATTTATGTCTCTATCTTTTACTCAAAGTCAAAAGATTACATCCGTGTAACTTCTTACCGTCTTGAAGAAGAAAAGATGGCGGTTATAATTCAGAAACTCGTTGGTGCTACTCACAACGGAAGATACTATCCGGAATTTTCCGGCGTAGCAAAGTCTTATAATTTTTATCCAACTCCGCCGCTTAAATCTTCGGATGGAATTGTGTCTGTTGCGCCGGGACTTGGAAAATCTATTGTTGAAGGTGGATTGACTTATAGATTCTGCCCAAAGCAGCCGCAGCATAATTTACAGTTCCCTACAATAGATGATTTGCTCAAATACTCACCTAAAGAATTCTTTGCGCTTGATTTGAATGAAGATTACCTGGATGATGGAATAGCGGAGGACCGTTTAGTAAAAAAATATTATCTGAGCGATGCTGTTAAAGATGGAACTCTTAACGCAGTAGGTTCAACTTATTCTTTAGATAACTATGCTGTTTATGATGGAGTTGACCGCGACGGACCAAAAATATTCACAATGGCGCCAATTCTTAAATACAATGTTTTTCCACTTCCGCAAATTTTGGAATTGTTACTTGAAATGGGTGGGTGGGGAACCGCATCTCCAATCGAAATTGAATTTGCTGTGAACTTGACAGTACCGGAAGGAAAACCAAAAGAATTCGGATTGCTGCAAATGCGTCCGCTTGTAATTAACAATGAAATAGAGCAGCTGGATATTGAGCATTATCATGATGACGAACTAATTTGCAGAAGTGAAAATGTATTAGGTCATGGTTTGATGCAAGATGTGAAAGATGTTGTGTTTGTAAATCTCGCTAAATTTGATAGAAAACATACATTGGAAGTTGCTCACGAAATTTCTCAAATAAATTCTAATCTGGTAAATGGCGGGTACCCATATTTACTGGTAGGTGTTGGAAGATGGGGAACTTTAGATCCGTGGCTTGGCATACCGGTTACATGGGAACAGATTAGCGGCGCGCGGGCAATTGTGGAAGCTAATTTTAAGGATTTCAACGTTCAGCCTTCGCAAGGTTCTCACTTTTTCCAGAATCTAACTTCGTTCAAAGTAGGATATTTTACTGTGGATGAATACACCGAGCAAGGATTTGTAAATTGGAGCTGGCTTGATGAGCAAAAAATTTGTGATAGTAAAGAGTTTGTTACTCACATTCATTTGTACGAGCCAATCACTATAAAGATAGATGGGCATAGGGGTAGGGGAATAATTGCAAAACCGAACAATGGAATGAATGGCAAATAGCTCTTGAATGAACTAAATTTACTATCAAATAGAATTCTTGCGATGAAGATTTAATAGTAACAGTTTGCAATCGGTAGAGAAGGTTTTTCAATTTAGTAAATCTTAAAAATTAATAAAGAAGCAGTACTTCATAAAAATATTTAGGACAGACCATGACCGGTGAATGTAAAGATGTAGTTTCAAGTTTCAACCGCAGTTTTTTTCAATCGGGTGAAGTATTTTCATTTATTGGAGAAGGTTCTTGCGGAGGAAAAGGTAGCGGATTAATCCAAATCGAAAAAATTATACGCGAGAAGATTTCTGCTGTGGAATTTCCTAACGTTGAACTAAGTATCCCCAAAATGGTAATACTTCGCACACAAGTTTTCGATTGGTTTATGGAAAGGAATAATCTGTTTACTACTGCTGTTACCGTGGAACATGATGAAGATATTATTCAAGCGTTTTTGCATGCAGAACTTCCGGTAGAAATTTTAGGCGATCTTCGCGGCATGATTGAAAACGTTCACGTTCCGCTTGCAGTTCGTTCATCAAGCATGCTGGAAGATGCCAAGTATGAACCGTTTGCCGGTATTTATGCTACCAAAATGATTTCCAATAACCAGACAAGTATTGATGAGCGCTTTAACAAACTTGTCGAAGCAATCAAGTTTGTGTATGCCTCAGTCTATTTTAAAGCATCCAAAGATTATTTTGAAGCTTCTTCTCACACCATAAAAGAAGAAAAGATGGCTGTGATTATTCAGGAAGTTGTTGGGCAAAAATATAACGACCGTTTCTATCCAAATTTTTCCGGTGTTGCCCGTTCATATAATTTCTATCCGAGCGGAAGAGCTAAACCGGAAGATGGCGTTGTTAATCTTGCACTTGGATTGGGAAAGACAATTGTTGATGGCGGTGTAATCTGGAGTTATTCACCGCTGTATCCAAACTCAGTTCCACCGTTTGGTGATCCACATGATATAATGAGGAACACTCAAAACTCTTTTTGGTCGGTTAATATGAGTCACGTCCTTGAATACAATCCCGTCAAAGAAACTGAATTTATGAGTCTTGCTAATCTGAAAGATGCAGATTATGATGACACTTTAAAGTACATAGGTTCAACTTACGATGCTAAATCCGATAGAATTGTTATGGGATGCGGTAATGATGGTCCGCGTGTGATTAATTTCGCTCAGCTGCTTTCGATGAATGAATTCAAATTCAATGATTTGATGAACACAATCTTAAAAGTTTCCGAAGAAGCAATTGAAAATCCGGTTGAAATAGAATTTGCTGTTACAATACCGAGAGTTGAGAATAAACTACACTTCGGATTTCTTCAAGTTAGACCAATGGTTGTTTCCGACGAAGTTGTTGATTTGAAAACCGACGAACTTTATGCTGAAGATGTTCTGCTTGCTTCCAAGCGTGTTATGGGTAACGGAGTTGTAGAAAATATAACAGATGTAATTTTTGTTAAGCCGGAAACATTTGATAAAAAAGACACTCAGAAAATTGCTTACGAAATTGATTCGATAAATAAGGGATTTGTGCAGACTAAAACTCCTTACTTGCTTATTGGATTTGGAAGGTGGGGAAGTTCAGATTCGTGGCTGGGCATTCCGGTTGATTGGGGACAGATTGCCGGCGCTAAAGTAATTGTTGAATCAACTCTTTTTGGAATTAATGTTGAGTTAAGCCAGGGTTCTCATTTCTTTCACAACTTATCCAGCTTTAACGTAAGCTATTTCTCACTCAATTATGATGGAGAATTTGCGATTGATTGGGAGTGGCTGAATCAACAAAAAGTGGTTCGAGAAACAAATTTCATCAAACATGTTAAGTTAGAATCCCCGCTCAAAATTAAAGTTGATGGTAAAACAAGCCGCGGAGTTATTAAGAAATGCTAGATAAAAATAAACCGATAGATAACTTAGTAATCGAGCTGCACGAACGTGCCAAAGAATTAAACTGCATTTATACAATTGAAGACAGTTTGAACCGTTCGGAAATTTCTATGCGTCAAGCTTTTCATACAGTCATTAATTCAATTCCTGCCGGCTGGCAATACTCAACGGTTTGTAGAGCTAAATTAGCTTATGGCGAAATAGTCTATCAGACCAGTGATTTCAAAGAAACTCAGTGGGTAATCAAATCCGATATTGTTGTTCAAGACAAAATTGTTGGTCATATAGCCGTGTACTACGTTGAAGAAATGCCGCAAGCCGATTTTGGTCCCTTCTTAAAAGAAGAAAAAAAATTGCTAACAACAATTGCAGACCGGCTCGGTCACTTCATCTTGCATCAAAAATTAAAAATTGTTTTTCAAGAACTGCGGACAGTGCGCGAGCAAGTGGACGGCAAACACAAGGGCGAGTGGCGTATTGTACTTGATATGATTCGCAAGACTGATCCGAATTTATTTATGAGTGTATTGAGAAAAATGCTTCACTTACTTTGCTGGAAAGGTGTAGAAGAAGCCGAAATGTTAATGCGCCAGAGCAGCATGTCCCGTCAAGGCGGAGTTGAAGAACAACATCATGATGATAACAAACCACTGAAACTCCGTAAGATTACAAATTACGATCAGTACGTTGATACAATTCTAAACCTTGCAGATGAAAACTTACCGGACGATATCATCCTTGCTAAAATTCAAAAATGGATTCAAGAAGATAAATCCAGCGCGTTGATTAAAGTTGTGGATAACCAAGATACATCGCTAACAGAAATTGCCGACGCAATCCGCAAATTTTATCACATGGCTCCGGAAAAATTTGAGCTCGCACCATCAACAATAAAAGGTTTGCGTGTTTCACTTTTAAGAAGATTTTTCACCGAGCAGCTTGAATATATAAGCGTTGCTAAAGAATATGTTAAACTCACCGACTTTTATAAACTAATTGATAAGATGATATTTCCATCCGGAAGCCACGGAAAACTTGGTGGAAAAAGCGCCGGCTTATTTCTGGCTTATCATATACTTCAACGAGAATCGGAACATCAAGAAATTTTTGGAGATATTAAAACACCAAAGACATGGTACATTACTTCCGATGGAGTAATTGCTTTCATTCAGTATAACAATCTCGAAGAAGTACTCGAGCAGAAGTACAAAGAAATTGATGAAGTCCGCATAGAATATCCTCACGTGGTTCAACTGTTTAAGAATTCCGAATTTCCGCCAGACCTAATAAAAGGCTTAGCCGTTGCGTTGGATGATCTTGGAGATAAGCCGCTAGTTGTAAGAAGTTCCTCTCTTCTCGAAGATCAAATAGGTGCGGCGTTTTCCGGCAAATACAAAAGTTTGTTTCTTGCAAATCAAGGAACTAAGCAGCAGCGTCTTTGGGCATTGATGGACGCAATTGCAGAAGTTTACGCTTCAACATTTTCTCCCGATCCGATTGAATATAGAGCTGAAAGGGGTTTGTTGGATTTCCATGAAGAAATGGGTGTTATGATTCAAGAAGTTGTAGGTACAAAAGTCGGCAAATATTTTTTCCCGGCTTTCGCCGGAGTTGCATTCAGTAATAACGAATTCCGGTGGTCGCCTAGAATTAAAAGAGAAGATGGCTTACTGCGCATCGTGCCCGGCTTAGGAACGCGTGCGGTTGATAGACTCAGCGATGATTATCCGGTTTTAGTTTCACCCGGTCAGCCAAACTTGCGGATAAATGTTTCTCCGGAAGAAATGAGGCGCTATTCACCTAAACGAATGGACGTAATCAATTTAGAGACTAACGATTTTGAATCCATTCCTATTAACACTTTGCTTGACGAGTATGGCGCTCTGTATCCGCAGTTTACAAATGTGTTTTCTATTCTTGATGGAAATATGATGCGTCAGCCCGGCGTGCTTGATATTGATGATCCGAGTAAAGAGTTTGTAGTTTCATTCGAGGGTTTAACAAGCAACACAAATTTCTTGAAGCAGATAAGTTCGATCACAAGAATTGTTCAAGAAAAAATAAAACAACCGGTAGATATCGAATTTGCTCACGATGGGAAAGACCTATACTTGCTTCAGTGCAGACCGCAAAGTTACACCGGAGAAGCAAGCCCCGATGTAATTCCAAAAGATATTCCAAATGATAAAATTGTTTTTACAGCAAAGAAATTTATTTCCAACGGTAAAGTTCCGGACGTAACTCATATAGTTTATGTTGACCCTACTAAGTATTACGAGATTGAAGATAGAGAAACAATGCTTCATGTTGGAAAAGCTGTTGGTAAGTTGAACAAAGCTCTTCCCAAAAGAAAATTTATTTTGATGGGTCCCGGCAGATGGGGCAGCCGAGGTGATATTAAACTCGGTGTTAATGTTACATATTCGGATATTAACAACACATCGGTGCTGATTGAAATTGCGAAGAAGAAAGGGAATTATGTACCTGATCTTTCTTTTGGAACGCACTTCTTCCAGGATTTAGTTGAAGCAAACATAAGGTATTTGCCTCTTTATCCCGATAACGAAGGAATTATTTTTAACGAAAAGTTTTTATTGGAATCTGAAAATGTTTTGGCGGAGTTACTTCCTGATTACCACGATCTCAAACAGATTATTCATGTTGTTGATGTTGTTAAATCAACGGGCGGTTCCATTTTGAAAATTCTTCTGAATGCCGATACTGAATCTGCCATCGGAATGTTTTCGACTACATCTACTGAAGCTGTGATAGAAAAAGAAGTGAAAGAGCAGCAATATGATTACCATCCGAGTGATCATTGGCGCTGGAGAATGAAAATGGCAGAGAAGATTGCTTCTGAAGTTGAAGCCGAGCGTTTCGGTGTAAAAGGTATTTACGTTTTCGGAAGTACAAAGAATGCTACCGCCGCGCCAGATTCAGATATTGATTTAATTGTTCATATTGATAAGGAGAAGTGCGATGTTGATCAGCTTCGTTTATGGTTTGAAGGCTGGAGCTTAGCATTAAGCGAAGTAAACTATTTGCGTACCGGACACAAAACAAAGGGAATTCTTGATGTTCAATTTGTTTCCGATCTGGAAGTTTACGGCAAATCCGGTTTTGGGCAGAAGATAAATGCTGCAACCGACGCTGCAAGATCGCTAAAGTTGAAAAGCTGAATTAGTCATGACTAAAATCATTAGTTCATTATAGTCTTATTACCCCACGCTTAAGAGCCTATGTAAATATTAATATCTTTATGGTAGCCGCAAGCTTCAGCTTGCGTTTCTTTAACAAAACCGCAACTTGAAAGTTGCGCCTACCAGCTTTTTTACCATTTTCACACAACCTCTTAAGCGTGGGATTAAGGCAATCCATATATAAGAGTGCTTTAGCCCAAGAAAATATGAAGCCTTTTTGCATTTAAAAAATAGTTTCTTAAATTTGCGGTAGAAATTTGAGACAAAAATGAATTTAACAATACATGCGCATCATACACATCATCTTAATCCTTACAGAGGCGCCGGTATTCTTTAAATAAAATTGAAGATAGATTAATTTAACCCCGGCGCGTTCCGGGGTTTTTCGTTTTAAAGGAGAATGAAATGTTAAATGGTAATTTAAGATTGGCGGTGCAGAAGAAAGGAAGATTGACGGACAAGTCTCTTCAGCTTTTGAAAAACAGCGGATTGGATATTGAAGAATATTCCGAACGTTTGGTTATTTCTGCCCGTAACTACGAACTGGATTTACTTTTTCTTCGGGATGATGACATTCCGGAGTATGTGCAAGATGGCGTTGCCGATATTGGAATTGTCGGCGAAGACATAATTTTTGAAAAACGTGCTGATGTTAAAATTATTCGCAAGCTTGGCTATGGTAAATGCCGACTTGCGCTTGCCTTACCGGAAACTAAGCAGCTAAATAATCTTGAAGAACTTAACGGGCAGAGGATTGCTACTTCGTTCCCGCACATACTTCAGAATTTCTTAGATAAGAATAATCTGAAAGCTAAAATTGTAGAAATTAGCGGCTCTGTTGAAATTGCGCCTTCGCTTGGGGTAGCCGACTACATCTGCGATCTCGTTTCAACCGGAAACACACTTAAACTTAACAAGTTGAAGAAATCGTTCGATGTGTTTGAATCGCAAGCAGCGTTGATTGCCGGTAATAATCTGGAAAATGATGAAAACAAAAATGCTATCCTCCAAAATTTTCTATTCAGAATTGATTCTGCGCTCAAAGCAAAAACCTCTAAGTATCTTATGATGAACGCACCAATTAGCTCTCTTGATACGATTAAATCAATTCTCCCTTCGCTTAAAAGCCCAACTGTTGTTCCACTTGCTGATTCTACTATGGTAGCGGTACACGCAGTAATCCCAGCAGATGAATTTTGGAATATTTTTAATGACTTAAAAGAAGCCGGCGCTTCCGGTATTTTATTATTACCAATCGAGAATATGATTTTATGAAATCTTACGTAGCTAAGAGTTTGTCTGATAAGAAACTTGCCCGGCTCTTTACACGACCAGCCGGAGAAAATGAGAAGATTGCGGAAATTGTAAAAACAATTTTGCGCGATATAAAAGCTGATGGTGATAAATCGGTTGTGGCTTACGCGCAAAAGTATGATGGCGTTAAAAAGAAAAATCTTCTTATTACCAAAACAGAAATTGTCGAGGCGGCAAAACAAATTGAGCCGGATTTGAGAAAAGCAATTGACTTAGCAGTGCGCAACATTAAATCATTTCACTCTAAGCAAAGACCAAAAAGTTATTCTGTTGAAACAATGCCTGGCGTAAAGTGTGAGAGAAAGTTTTTGCCGATAGAAAATGTTGGGTTATATATTCCGGGCGGAAGCGCAGTTCTTTTCTCAACAATGCTGATGCTTGGAATTCCAGCTAAACTTGCCGGATGTAGAAGAATTGTGGTTTGCAGTCCGATTAAAGAAAAGCTGCAACCGGCTTTAGCTTACGCTGCTCAACTAATCGGAGTGTATGAATTCTACAACATCGGTGGCGCGCAAGCAATTGGAATGATGGCTTACGGAAGTGAGTCTGTTCAGAAAGTTGATAAAATATTTGGACCGGGCAATCAATTTGTAACAGCGGCAAAAACTTTTGTTAGCAACGATCCTAAAGGATGTTTGATTGATATGCCTGCCGGACCGAGTGAAGTGTTAGTAATTGCGGATGAAACCGCTGATGCTTCTTTTGTTGCTGCTGATTTGCTCTCTCAAGCCGAGCATGGAAGTGACTCGCAAGTTATTCTTCTTACAACAAGCGAAAAATTAGCTGATTCAGTAGTGAAGGAAGTACTAGCTCAATTAAAAAAGCTTACAAGAAGTAAGACTGCTAAACAATGTTTGGAGAACTCATTTATACTAATTGCTGATTCAATTGAAGAAACAATATATCTCTCAAACGATTACGCGCCAGAACATTTAATAATTAATGTTGCAACTGCTGAAAAGTACTTGAGCAAAATTCAAAATGCCGGTTCTGTATTTGTTGGTGCTTATTCGCCGGAAAGTGCTGGTGATTATGCCAGCGGAACAAATCATTCACTTCCAACATACGGTTACGCTAAAGCAATTGGCGGAGTGAGTGTAGAATCGTTCATGAAAGCAATTACATTTCAGAAACTTTCCAAGAAAGGTTTGCAAAACATTTCTCAGACAGTTATTAAAATGGCTGAAGCAGAAAAATTAGACGCACACTCAAACGCAGTTAAAGTGAGATTGAAAATATGAACATAGAAAAATTAGTTAGACAGAATATTTTGAATCTGAAACCATATACTTCGGCAAGAGAATCGCACTTAGATGGAATTTTGCTTGACGCGAATGAAAACTCTCTCGGCAGTGTAGTTACTTATGATTCTTTAGAGCTCAACCGCTATCCCGATCCAAACCAGCGCGCGCTTAGAAAAGCTGTCTCGGAATTGATTTCTATTCCGCAAGAAAATCTATTCTTTGGTGTTGGCTCAGACGAAATTATTGATTTGTTCGTAAAGATATTTTGCCATCCGCGACAAGATGAAGTAATCATCTGCGAACCGACTTACGGAATGTACCGCGTTTGCTGCGATACTAATGATGTTGCAGTAAAGAATGTCCCGCTCGATTCAAACTATGACATTGACTTGGAAGCAGTGAAGAATGCAGTTACCGAAAAAACCAAACTTATATTCTTATGTTCGCCAAACAATCCAAGCGCTAATCTGCTCAGTAAAGAAAAAATAGTTGAGCTTGCTAAGACGAAAGAAGTGATGATTGTTGTTGACGAAGCCTATATTGACTTTACCAAACAAAACGGATTAGCACAAGAAGCCGCATCATTGCCAAACATTGCGGTGATGAGAACATTTTCTAAAGCGTGGGGAATGGCTGGAGTCCGCTGCGGCTTCAGTGTTGCATCATCTTTCATTACAAGCCTCCTCTTCAAAGTAAAAGCACCGTACAACATCAGCAAACTAACTTCAGATTTTATTCTCAGATCAATCGCAAAGAAAGAAAAGTATGAAAGCTTTGTAGATCAGATTGTTAGCGAAAGAGAAAGAGTCGCAGCGGAATTAAAAGGAATTAAAAGAGTTAAGAAAGTGTTAACTTCGGATGCCAATTTTATCTCATTTGAAGTTGAAGAGCCGAAAACTGTCTTTTCTTATCTGGAAAGCAAAGGAATAATAATCCGCGATAGAAGCAACCAGTTTAACTTCAGCGGCTATTTGCGCGTCTCAATTGGTACTGTTGAAGAAAACAATAAATTTTTAACAGAACTAAAAAATATTTTATCATGAATACAAAAAGAATTGCACAGCATAACCGGAAGACGAAAGAAACAGACATCAGAATAAAAGTTGATCTTGACGGCTCCGGCAAAAGTAAAATTAAAACCGGAATTGGTTTCTTCGATCATATGCTTGAACAGCTTGCAAAACATTCCAACTCTGATATAACAATTTCCGTTAAAGGCGATCTGCACATTGATGAGCACCACACGGTTGAAGATGTTGGTATTGCTCTCGGTGAAGCGATTAGTATAGCTCTAGGCGATAGAAAAGGAATTGAACGTTATGGTTTTATGCTTCCGATGGATGACGCGCTCGCTCAGTGCGCTATTGATCTTGGCGGGCGTTCTTATCTCGCATTCAACTGTGAATGGAAGAGGGAATTGGTTGGCGAGTTTCCAACGGAATTATTTAAGGAATTTTTCAGAGGATTATCATCCGGTTTACGTGCCAACATTCATTTGTTAGCCAGCGGAGAAAACGATCACCACAAAGCTGAAGCAATGTTCAAAGCTTTTGCTCGCGCGCTTAATATGGCGCTGAAATATGATTCAAGAAACAAAGGCAGTTTGCCATCTACAAAAGGATTACTATGATTGCAGTAGTTGATTATGGCGCGGGAAATGTTCAATCCGTTCTTAACGCGCTTGATGATTTGAAAGTTCAGTATATAGTATCGAACAAAGAACCGGAAATATATCACGCAGATAAAATTATTTTCCCCGGAGTTGGAGAAGCATCTTTCGCTATGCGCAAACTTCATCTTAACAGTCTTGTAACAATGCTTCGTGTAACAAAAAAACCGCTGCTCGGAATTTGTCTTGGTATGCAACTTCTTTCGGAAAAATCTAACGAAGGAAATACTTGCTGTCTTGGCGTTGTGCCCGGTACTTGCGTAAAGTATGATGAAACAAAAGTGAAAGTACCTCACATGGGCTGGAATGAAGTGAAGATTGATTTGAACAGCGTTTTATTTGATGGAATTGAAGACGGCTCGCATTTCTACTTTGCAAACTCATATTACTTGCCGGTTTGCGATTACACAATTGCAAGTTCCGTTTACGATGTAACATTTGCAGCGGCAGTGCAACGGAATAATTACTACGGCGTACAGTTCCACCCGGAAAAATCCGGTGAGGCGGGAATTAAACTACTAACCAACTTTATAGAAAAATGTTAACAATACCGGCAATAGATATATTTTTAAGAAAAGTAACACGCTTGCATCAAGGCGATTTCTCTCAAGCAAAGTTTTATGAAAAAACCCCTCTTGAGTACGCGAAAAGCTTTGATGCTATTGGCGCAAAGTGGCTTCATGTGGTTGATCTGGCTGCTTCCAAGAGTGGAAGGATTTCGGTAGAAGATCAAATTTTAGGAATTAAAGACGCAACAAAACTTAAACTGGAATTTGGCGGCGGCATAAAATCTTTTAGCAATGCTCAAATTGTTCTTGATTTGGGTGTTGATAGAATTGTAATCGGCTCAATATCTGTTACCAATAAAAAAGAATTCGAATTAATTCTTGCTAAATATGGTCCGGAAAAAATTGTTGTCGCTACCGATTCCAAAGATGAAATGATTTTAACAAAAGGCTGGACTGAAAAAAGCAAAGTAACTTTGTGGCAGCATCTTGATTATTGCACTTCAATTGGAGTTAAGTATTTCCTCTGCACAGACATCAGCAAGGATGGGACACTAGAGGGACCAAATATCGCTCTCTATAAAAAAATTATGAAGCTGCATCCCAAAATTAAAATGATTGCTTCCGGCGGAATAAGCGGTGCAGACGATCTACGGAAACTATCCGAAACAAAAGTTTACGCAACAGTTGTAGGCAGAGCTATTTACGAGAACAAGATTTCTTTAGAGGAGTTGAAAAAATTTGTTAGCTAAAAGAATTATTCCATGTCTTGATGTTAAAGATGGACGCGTGGTTAAAGGAACCAACTTTGTAAACTTGCAAGACGCCGGCGGCGCGGTTGAACTTGCATACCGCTACTACAAAGAAGGAGCAGATGAGCTTGTATTCCTCGATATTACAGCTACTGAAGAAAAACGTAAGACGCTTGTAGAACTTGTACGAGAAGTAGGCAAAGCAATTAGAATTCCATTTACAGTTGGCGGCGGAATATCTGCCCTTGGTGATATTGAAGCATTACTGAATGCCGGAGCCGATAAAATTTCTCTGAACTCTTCAATTGTGAAGAATCCAAAGTTGATTAGCGATGCATCCAAACAGTTTGGGTCGCAAGCGGTTGTTGCGGCTATTGATGTTAAGACTGTTAACAAACAAAAGAAAATATTTGTGAAAGGGGGAAAAGAGGAAACTGAGCTTGAAGGATTTGAATGGTGCAAAAGGGTTAATGAACTTGGCGCCGGAGAAATTCTTCTCACTTCGATGGATCATGACGGCACACGAAACGGTTACGATGTTAAATTCTTAAAACAAGTTGTTGATGCGGTTTCAATTCCGGTAATTGCAAGCGGCGGCGCTGGCAAAGTTGAAGATTTCCTCGAAGCATTTGAGAAAGCGGAAGTTGATGCTTGTCTCGCCGCGGGATTATTTCACTATAACATTCTCAACATCGGCGATCTAAAAAAATATCTTAAAGAAAATAATGTGAGAGTAAGATTGTGATTGATAAATCGAAATTGAATTACGGGAAACTTGGCGGATTACTTCCGGCAATAATTGTTGATAACGACACCGACGCGGTTTTAATGCTTGGCTTTATGAACACAGAAGCGCTGGAACAAACTTTAACTACAAAAAAAGTTACATTCTTCAGCAGAACTAAAAAGAAACTTTGGGTTAAAGGAGAAACATCCGGCAACTTTTTGGAATTGATTGATATTAAAACCGACTGCGATAACGATACACTTTTGGTTTATGCTAAGCCGCAAGGTCCAACTTGCCACACCGGCGACTACTCTTGCTTTGGAGTAAAAGAAAATCACTCAAAGTTTTTGCTTCAATTGTACTCGCTGATAAAAAGCAGAAAGACTGAACTGCCGGCAGGTTCCTATACAACTACTCTTTACCAAAAGGGAACAAACAGAATTATCCAAAAGGTTGGGGAAGAGGCAATTGAAACAGTTATTGCCGCAAAGAACCGTGACCGCAACGAAATTATAAACGAAGTCTCTGATCTGTTTTACCATTTATTTGTAATGCTTGCCGAGCAGGATATTGAGTTTGATGAAATTATTGATAATCTTCACTCAAGGAATCATCCGTTAGAAAAAAAGTGAAAGGCATTTATGGCTGAACTAAAAACAAAGAAAAATGACGCCAGCGTCGAAAAGTTTTTAGCATCTGTAACTGACAAACAAAAAAGGGAAGACTCTTTCATCATTCTCGAAATGCTGAAGAAGGCAAGCAAAAGCGAGCCTAAGATGTGGGGACCCGCCATCATTGGTTTCAAAGACCGTAAACTTAAATATCCTTCAGGAAGAGAACTAGATTGGTTTACAATCGGTTTCTCACCTCGCAAGCAAAACATTGCTCTCTATCTGCCCGGCGGACATGAGGGAGTTGCCGATATTATTGAAAAACTTGGCAAGTATAAAACCGGAAAAGGTTGTTTTTACATTAACAAACTTTCGGAAGTTGATACAAAAGTTCTGCAGAAAGCATTTACCGAATCTGTAAAGAGCGTAAAAGACAATTGCGGGTGTTGAATCAAGTAGAGTAAAAAAGTAATTTATCAGCACATTAATGTGTTAGGAATATGAGAGTACCAACGCTTGTGGATTATGAGATTAGTCGAAAAATATATGAGCTCAAAAGCAAATTAGGTCGCTGGGTTACTTTTGATATCGAAAGCGCAGAAGAGATAAAACATGCTCGTGAAGCACATTTGGCTAATGCTGCATTGATTGATGATATTTATCTAAAAGTAGTATTCCGTCCTAAGATTTCACTTGATTGGATACTTGCAGATTTTCTAGCCAATTATTTGTTTTTAAGTTATTTCAAAGATGATCCTCGAATTGAAAATTTTATCTGCAAAGTATATCCCCATTATCTAACGCGAAATCAGTTTCAAAATAATACTTCTACTGAATCTAACATTGTTTACTTTTTTTTATGTCGTGCAATAAATGATGAGGATTATACTAAAGCTGGTGAAATCTATCGTACTTACAAATTGCTTGTTACTGGAAAGAAGCCTAAAAGAGTACTAACCGAAAAAGGATTTAGAAAATTCATTGTAGAAAAATTCAGTTAGACGTTGGAAACAAGTATAGATATGCTGTAATCGTATGCTAAACTTAACCGCTCAATAATCTTCAGCGTTTCTTTTCGTGCTTCGCCGTTCAATAAAGATTTCATAACTCTGCTGCCGACAATTACCCATCGTAGATATTTTTTGTAAAGACGCACCGCGTGCGTCTCGATGTAAAATGGTATATCGGGAGACGCGTTCGACGCGTCTCTACATTAAACCTCACACACTTTGCTTAACTGCTTAATAATTTTTAGTGTTTCTTTTCTATCTTCATCGTTCAATAAAGATTTCATAACTCTGCTGCCGACAATAACTCTCTCGCAATTATTTTGTAGAGACGCCATATATGGCGTCTCTACGAAAAGCTCTTTAAAGAATGATCTGAAAAAGTAAAGACGCACCGCGTGCGTCTCAAAAAAATAGTATTTCGGAGACGCATTCGATGCGTCTCTACAAAAGCTTAATCACACGCTTCGCTTAACCGCTCAATAATTTTTAGCGTTTCTTTTCGTGCTTCGCCGTTCAATAAAGATTTCATAACAAGACTGCCGATAATTACCCATCGTAGATATTTTTTGTAAAGACGCACCGCGTGCGTCTCAAAAAATAGTATTTCAGAGACGCATTCGATGCGTCTCTACGTTAACTCTCACACGCTTGGCTCAACTGCTCAATAATCTTCAGTGTTTCTTTGCGTTCTTCTTTGTTCAGCAAAGATTTCATAACTCTGCTGCCGACAATTACGCCATCGCAGAAAGGGGAGAAGCGTTTTACATCTTCCGGTTTAGAAATACCAAAACCGATAAGCATTTTGTTCTTCTTTATTAAAGAGTAAGTCCGCTTCAAATTCTCTGCTGTGGAATCATCAAAAGAATCTTTCACTCCCGTTGTGCCGGTAATGCTAACACAGTAGACAAATCCGCTGCTCTTAGCATCTATCTGCTTAATTCTCTCTTCGGAAGAAGTAGGTGTAGTGAGAAGGATAACGTCTATTCTGTCATTCTGAATAACGCCTTGTGCGTGATGAAGAATCTCTTTACTCATATTGTTTGGGGATTCTTTGTCGAGACTTTGTCTCTCCTCAGAATGAAAAAAGGGGTCATACTCTTCAAGTGGAACATCGGGAACAATCAATCCTTTTACGCCGGCATTTGTTGCATCGCGTAGAAAATTTTCAATTCCATATTTCTTAATTGGATTGGCGTAGCCCATCAAAACTATTGGTTTGTTAGAATGTTTGCTAATCTGTTCTGCGTAGCAAAGCACATCTTTGGAAGTTACTCCGGCATCAAGAGCCAGTTTGGATGTAGCTTGTATTATTGGTCCATCCGCTAACGGATCGCTGAAAGGAATTCCAAGTTCAATCATATCCGCGCCGGAATCGAGAACAGATTTAGCGAGATCAACAAAATTTGTTTTGTTTGGAAATCCTGCGGTTAAAAATATCGAAAGCGCTTTGCGGTTATTCTTGTTCAATTCATCAATGTAATTTTTAATGTAGCTCATAATTAATCCTTGTTATGTTGCCTCAAAATGAAGTCTGTCATTTCGAGCGAAGTCGAGAAATGAAACATCACTATAAAATCAAGCATTTGGATTGCTCAGTCCTCGACTCCGCTCGGACTGACTAGGATTTCAGAATTAATGATCGTTGCCAAATCTTTATCGCCGCGACCGCTAACATTTACAATTACAATTTCATCATTGCCGGTTTCCGGCAAAAGTTTTTCTAAGTGAGCAATAGCGTGCGCGCTTTCAAGCGCCGGAAGAATTCCTTCCAGCTTAGTCAGCAGATTAATTCCCTTCAATGCTTCATCATCAGTTGCTGAAAAATATTTTACTCGCTTAATATCTTTGAGCAGAGAATGTTCCGGTCCAACACCGGGATAATCTAATCCGGCAGAAATAGAATGCACTTCGGAAACTTGTCCGTTTGAATCTTGCAAAAGATAAGTGTTCATTCCTTGAAAAATTCCCGGCTCGCCAAGAGTAAGAGTCGCGCAATGTTTGTCTGTGTTAATTCCGTAACCGGCGGCTTCAACTCCAATCAGATTTACAGATTCATCATTAATAAAAGGGAAGAAGATTCCCATCGCGTTAGAACCGCCGCCAACGCACGCAACAATATGGTTAGGCAAACGGTTTTCTGCTTTAAGGATTTGTTCTTTAGCTTCAATGCCGATTATTGATTGGAAGTCGCGCACAATCATTGGATATGGATGGGGACCAACAACAGAGCCGATTATGTAATGAGTATCGTTAACGTTTGTAACCCAATCGCGGATAGCTTCGTTGGTTGCGTCTTTAAGAGTTTTGCTTCCGCTGGAAACGGGGCGAACTTCTGCGCCGAGAAGTTTCATTCTAAACACATTTGGCTTCTGGCGCTCGATATCAACTTCGCCCATATAGACAACGCATTGCAAACCAAACTTTGCGCAGACAGTGGCTGTAGCCACGCCATGCTGTCCAGCGCCGGTTTCAGCAATAATTCTTTTCTTGCCTAAACTTTTTGCAATGAGAATTTGTCCGAGTGCGTTATTTAATTTATGAGCGCCGGTGTGGCAAAGGTCTTCACGCTTCAAATAAATTTTTGCTTTGCTGAAATGATCTGTTAATCGCTTTGCAAAAGTTAACGGAGTTGGTCTGCCGTTGTACTCGCTCTGAAGTTGATTGTACTCGCGCAGAAACTCCGAATCATTTTTAAGTTGATTGTAACTTGCTTCGAGTTGTTCGAGTGCGGGAATTAAAGTTTCGGGAACGTACTTGCCGCCGTAGATTCCGAACTTGCCCTTTGAGTCTGGAGAATTATAGTTATTCATTTGTGCTTAGGTTTAATTTTTTATTGACTACCGGAGCTAACTCTTTTAACTTTTTCATTAGCTCGGTAAATGTTTTGATGTTTAAAGTTTGGTATCCGTCAGATAACGCATTCTCCGGATTAGTGTGTACTTCGATTATTAGTCCATCGGCACCAGCCGCAACCGCTGCCATTGACATTGCAGAAACTTTATCCCAAATACCAATTCCGTGAGAAGGATCAACAAAAATTGGAAGGTGGGAATTCTTTTTTATTACTGGAACAGCGTTAAGATCAAGCGTATTGCGAGTAGCGGTTTCAAAAGTTCTTATTCCACGCTCGCATAAAATCACATTAAAGTTTTGTTGAGAGACAATATACTCAGCACTTAACAGAAGTTCTTCGATAGTTGCAGACATTCCTCGTTTTAAAAGTATCGGCTTCTGAGTTTTTCCAACCTCTTCGAGCAATGCGTAGTTTTGCATATTACGCGCGCCAAGCTGCAAGATATCAGCAACTTCCGCAACTGCTGTAATAGTTGACTGGTTCAAAACTTCAGTTACAATATTTATTCCGATTTCTTTCTTTACATCACTTAAGTACTCGAGACCTTTTTCTTTCAATCCTTGAAAAGCATATGGACTGGAACGAGGCTTATACGCTCCCGCTCTAAGAAAATTAATTCCATTTTCCTTTAGCTTACCGGCAATATCAAATATTTGATCGCGGCTTTCGACAGCGCATGGACCGGCAATGATAGTTAAATTATTGCCGCCAATTACCGTCCCGTTAACATTGATGATGGTATCTTCGCTCTTCATCTGTCTGCTAACGAGCTTATACTTTTTAGTAACCCGGATCACTTCTTCAACGGAAGGCAGCAGTAGGAACTCTTCTTTAACCAATTTATCAGATGGTCCGGTAATACCGATTGCAAGTTTATCAGCTCCCGGAATTTCGTGCGGTGTACAATTGCAAGAAGCGATTTTATTTTTGACAGACTCAATATCATGTCTGGGCGAATCGAGACTCATTATTATAAGCATTAGCTGATCCTAAGTTTATTAACGATGTTGAAAAAGTTTTTGAGTTTTGCTTCATCTTTCTTTCCGGTTTCGGATTCGAGCGAGGAAGAAATATCAACCGCTTGCGGTTTAATTGTATAAAAAATTGCTTCGATGTTTTTTTCTGAAACTCCGCCGGCTAAAATTACTTTGTTGCGTATTTCAATTGGAATTGTTTTCCAGTCGAATGTAAGTCCGGTGCCGCCAATTTCCTTATCGGAAAAGGTATCGAGCAAAATTGCACAGCCGGAATATGCTTTGAGTGAAGTGAAATCGAAATTCTCATTAACTCTCAGCGCTTTAATTACCGGATGATTAATTTGGCTAATGAAATGCTGATCCCCATTTCCGTGAAGCTGAACGTGAGTCAAGCCAACAGATTGAGCAATGTGGTTTACAGTGGTTGCTTCTTCATTAACAAACACACCAACTTTGGAAATGAAAGCCGGGAGTTCACTAACTATTAATGAAGCATCTTCGAAATTGATGTACCTTTTACTTTTTTCATAGAAGATGAAGCCAAGTGCGTCGGCTCCAAGATCACAGCAAAGTTTTGCGTCTTCCAAATTTGTTATGCCGCATACTTTTACTTTCATCATTTTGCACACCACTCCTTGAATTCAATTAGACTTCCTTTTATGTCTTTCGATTTCATAAAATGCTCGCCAACCAAAACAGCATTCACTCGTGTATTTTTAAGCTGATCTAAAATTCCTTCAGAAGTAATTCCGCTTTCGGAAACGAGAGTTACATCTGTAGGTATAGTATCAAGTAAATTGAGTGTTGTGTTTACATCAACCACAAATGTTTCCAGATTCCGGTTGTTGATTCCAATTAAGCTGTTCAATTTGAAATCTATTTTCGGTACTTCAGTAGGAGAGTGGAGTTCGAGAAGAACTTCCAAGCCACATTCCATTGCAGCGTGAGTAAGCTCAGAAATCTGATTTGCTGAAAGCGCTTCGCAGATTAACAAGACAGCATCAGCTCCAAAAGCTTTTGCCTCAAAAATCTGATTCTCATCTATTAAGAAATCTTTTCTCAATAGTGGCAACGTTTTTAATCTTGCTATGTCCCGCAGATAATTAATATGTCCTTGGAAAAAATTCTGATCGGTCAAGACTGAAATTGCGTTCACGCTGCCTTCAATATAAGTCTCAGCAATTTTCGGATGATTAAAATTCTCGATTAGAATTCCTTTACTTGGACTGGCTTTTTTTATTTCTGCTATGATTGAAATGCAAGAATCGTTACTCAGTGCTTGCTTCAAACTTCTTGTCGGTGCATCAAAGAATTCTTCACTCCTAAAAGAGGAGAGTGAAAACTTCTGCTTGAGTTTTTTTACCTCGTCACGTTTAACTTCTAATATTTCTGAAAGAAAACTCATTGATGCTTTTCTCCAAAATTCTTCAGCGCTGCAAATTTCTCAAACGCTTTGCCGGAAAGTATAGACTCCTCGGCAATGTTTTTACATTCAACTAAATCTTCCGATAAACCGGCAACATGAAGTGCCATTGCGGCATTAGCTACAACAACAGAAAAGGCTTCATCTTTTACTTTTTCCTTCAACACCGAAAGAAAGATTTTAGCGTTATTTTCAGTTGAATCACTTTTGATTTTACCCGGTTCGATTTCAGATAAGCCAAACGCTCTGGAATCAATTTTATATTCTTTCAATTTGCTATTCAAGTTGTACTCGTAAACATTTGTTGTGCCGGCAAGAGAAATTTCATCTAAGCTATTTTCAGTTGAGAGGAAAACGATTCGTTCCATATCAAGATAAAATGATGCTTCTGCCATAAGCTTTGCGGTTTTATTATTGAACACACCAACCAATTGCTTTTTTGTTCCGGCTGGATTTGTAAGCGGTCCGAGAATATTAAAGATTGTTTTGATGCCAAGCTCTCGGCGAACTTCCGCGGCGTACTTCATCGCCGGATGATAAACCGGCGCAAACAAAAACGCGATTCCTATTTCGTTTAAGGCTTGCTCTGTAACATCCGGCGAAAGATTTATATTTATTCCGAGATGGGTAAGAACATCGGCGCTTCCGCTTTTACTTGAAACGGAACGATTGCCATGTTTTGCAACATGAACTCCGGCACCGGCTACAACAAATGATGCGGCTGTAGAAATATTAAATGTGTTTGAACCGTCGCCTCCGGTTCCGCAAACATCAATAGTGTTTTTGTGGCGGGAAGTAATCTTCAAACTTTTATCCCGCATTGCCTTAACAAAGCCGGCAACTTCTTCCGGAGTTTCGCCTTTGGTGCGAAGCGCGAGCAGCAATCCCGAAATTTGCGAGTTGTTGCATTCGCCATGCATGATATGCTGCATCACCATGTAAGCATCCGCAAGTTGAAGATTATTCCCTTCAGAAATTCTTTCTATATATGATTTGATCATAATTCCAACCAGTTCTTAATTATTTTATCGCCGACTTTTGTAAGTATAGATTCGGGATGAAATTGAATTCCTTCAATAGGAAGAGTTTTGTGCCGCACACCCATGATGATTCCATCTTCGGTTTGCGCGGAAATCTCAAGTTCATCCGGAATTGAATCCCGCGAGATAACTAACGAATGATATCTTCCGGCAGAAAAATTTTGATCAATTCCATTGTAAATAGTTTTGCCGTCATGCTTAACTTCAGAAGTTTTTCCGTGCATCAAATAAGGCGCGTTTGTTACAACAGCATTGAAACAATGTCCAATTGTTTGATGACCTAAGCAAACTCCGAGTATTGGAATTGTTGAGCCAAGCTGTTTAATCACATCTTGAGAAATTCCGGAGTCTTCCGGCGTTCCCGGTCCGGGCGAGATTACAATTTTATCCGGATTCATTTCACGGATTTCGCTGACGGAAATTTTATCGTTTCGCTTCACTATAATATCACTCGTAAAATTTCCAATCAGCTGCACTAAGTTGTATGTGAATGAATCGTAATTATCAATTACCAAGATTTTCATCAATAACCTCCGCGCAAACAAGTGCGCTTACTAAAACTGCGGATTTGTTTTTAATTTCTTTGAGTTCAAGTTCCGGCTTACTATCGGCAACAATACCGGCACCGGCTTGCCAATAAATTTTATCTTTAGTAACAAACAAAGTTCTGATAGCAATGCACATATCAAGATTGCCGCTGAAATCAATATAGCCAACTGCGCCGGCATAAACACCACGTTTTGTTTTTTCATATTCGTTGATGAGCTGAATAGCTCTAATCTTTGGAGCGCCGCTAACTGTCCCGGCGGGGAATGAAGCTTCAAGCGTGTCAATGCAATCCGCATCATCATTCAAAATTCCCTCTACGCGGGAAACAATATGCATTACATGTGAGAAGCGGTTTATTTTCATCTGCTCGCTTATTTGAACAGTCCCAAGCTTACAGATTCTTCCCAAATCGTTTCTTGCGAGATCAACAAGCATAACATGCTCGGCAATTTCTTTTGGATCGCTCATCAATTCTTTTTCTAATTGTAAATCTTCTTCTTCACTTTTCCCGCGTCGCCTTGTACCAGCTATTGGTAAGATTTCCGCTTTGCGGTTTTTCACTTTAAGCAAATCTTCCGGCGATGTGCCAATCACTTTAAAATCGTTCTCAAATTCCATGTAGTACATATATGGAGAAGGATTAATCATTCTTAACGCGCGGTAAACATTAAAACTATCGCCGCTGTAATCTGCTTCGAATCTTTTAGAAAGTACAATCTGAAAAACATCTCCGGCGTAAATGTTTTGTTTACTGCTTTCAACAAGTTTTAGGAACTCAGTTTCTTCTTCTTTACTCAGTGGATTCGTTGAGGCTTTAAAATCAGATTTGTGATGCAAATCTTTATTCAATAATTGCTTTAACTCTGTAAGTATGACTTTAGCTTTGTTAAATTTTACATCGAGATTGGATTTGTCGCTGCAATCTACATTTGTAATTAAGATAATCTGATGTTTGAAATGATCGAAGACGATAATTGTATTGTACAATCCGAAGACTGAATCGGGAGAGATTCCTTGTTTGGATTCATCGTAACGAATTACATCTTCAATCAGCGAAATGTTATCGAACCCAACAAAGCCGACTATTCCGCCGGTGAAGTAGGGAAGATCATCAATTGTCGGATGAGCAAACTCAGCAATTCTATTTTTCAAATAATCAAATATGCTTCCTTCAAATGTTTTTGTTCCCCCGGAAGACTTTACGGAAATTGTTTTGTAATCATTAGAAATTATTTCGGATGGATTCAATCCTATGAAAGAGTAACGGGCAAGTCTGCCAATTCCTTCAACAGATTCAAGCAGAAAGGAAATTTTATCTTTCTCTCGAATCTTGAGATAAGCCGTAACCGGAGTAAGTAAATCGGCGGCAACGCGTTCGTAAACCGGAACGAGTTTATATCCTTGAGAAAGCTGTATAAATTTTTCGAATGTCATCTTATTCCTTTAAAGCAAAAAACCCTTCTCAGTGATTCCAAGAAGGGTAAGTTTAATTTCTATTTGGTTAGTTTATTTCACTGAGTAATGCGATTATTTAAAATATGCCACCACCAACCACGGTTCAACTTATTCTCGATATTTAATATTTGCTTTGTCATCTTGGGTGCGAAGATAATTAATTATTCCGGCAGTTGTCAAGAATTCATTCTAATCATTTTCCAAAACGAACCAATCATGCAAATAGTCCCAATCGCTTTCCCTTGAATCCTTGTGCGTGAATTCGTTTGTCTTCGAAGAGTAAGTGTAATCCTTTTTCCACTCCTCAGAATTTTTAATAACATCTTCCAAGGCATTTAATACGTAATCAAGTTCTTCATTTGTCATTGTGGGATGTAAAGAGAATCTAACCCATCCTGGTTTTTCAGAAAGGTCGCCTTGAGTAATTTTATCAGTAATTCTCTTAGACATAGTTGGATCAACGTGCAATAAATAATGCCCGTAAGTGCCTGCACAAGAACAGCCGCCTCGCATTTGAATTCCAAAACGGTCATTCAGCAATTTTACCATCAAGTTGTAATGAACATTTTCGACATAGAATGAAATAATCCCGAGTCGTTCTTGATGTTCCTGAGCCAGAATGTGCATAAATGGAATTTTAGAAAGTCTTTGAAATGCGATCTTAAGCAATTCGCTTTCTCTTTCTGCAATATTTGTTATACCCATTTCTTCTTTTAGCTTGATGCACATAGCAGATTTAATAGCTTGAAGAAACCCTGGTGTTCCGCCGTCTTCGCGGGCTTCGATATCTTTTATGAAAAGATGTTCTCCCCATGGATTTGTCCAGTCAACAGTTCCACCACCAGGCTGATCGGGAACAGCTCGGTTATATAGTTTCCTATCAAAAATAAAAACACCTGACGTACCGGGTCCACCAAGGAATTTATGAGGTGAAAAGAAAATTGCATCAAGTTTTTCTTCGGGATCTTCCGGATGCATGTTAATTTCTAAATATGGTGCTGATGCAGCAAAATCTACAAAAGCAATTCCGTTGTTCTGATGCATCATCTTTGCCAGCTTTTGGTAGGGAGGAATAACCCCCGTTACATTTGAAGCAGCTGTAAAAGAGCCGATTTTTGTTTTTTTAGATTCATATTTTTTGAGCTGTTTTTCAAAATTATTCAAATCAACCAAACCTCTTTCGTCCGGCTCTACTATAACAACATCACAAATTGTTTCCAGCCAAGAAGTTTGATTCGAATGATGTTCCATATGTGTAAGAAAAAGAACCGGGCGTTCTTCATCTGGAACGTTAAGAAATTTTTTCAGTTGTTCCGGATAGGATAAGCCAAGGATACGCTGAAATTTGTTGATTGCCGCGGTCATTCCATAGCCGGCAAAAATCAGTACATCTTCTTCTGCAGCATTAACATGCTTCTTAATTATTGCTCTGGATTCTTTATAAGCTTTCGTCATCGTGGTACCGGAAACCGACGACTCGGAATGCGTATTTCCAACTAATGGATAGAATTTTTCGAGTAATTTTTTCTCGATAGGATTATAGAGTCTTCCGCTTGCAATCCAGTCAGCATAAACTAGTTTTTTAATTCCGTAGGGAGATTGAAATTCATAATCAATGCCGATGATATTTTTTCGAAATTTCGAAAAGTATTTTTCTAGTGTCATAAGGTTTCGTTTTTTAGTTAAAGAATTCTTAAAACAAATCAGTTATTCATAAGCTTCATGCAAATTTCTTGTCTAATTTCATTTGTGCAATCTGCACATTCTGTGGAATCCATACAAGTTTGGCACACTCTCTTAAATGCTTTTACTTCCAAAAGTTTTATCCTTGGAGAAAGAAAATGCGGCTTGATCGGTTCATCGTTAAATAAATCCGTGCTTAAATACTTCTTGTTATCATCCGGGAAAACAGTAACTATAATAGCATCATTGCCAAGTTCATTTTGGATTTTTAAGGCTCCGATCAAATTAGCGCCGGAAGAAATTCCAACTCCAAGACCAAGAGTCGAAGCAAGTTTCTGAGCCATTAAAATAGAATCACCATCGTCAACAGAAACAACATGATCAAGAGAGCTTAAATTTAATATGGGTGGAATAAATTCATCCGAGATACCTTGTATTCTATGCTTACCAACTTTACAACCGGTAGATAAAGTAGGAGAGTTAGCGGGTTCTAACGGATGCAATTGTATGCTTGGGAATTTTTCGCGTAAATATTTTCCAGTTCCCATAATTGTTCCTCCGGTTCCAACACCGGCAATAAACGCGTCGGGAACCAATTTATGAAATCTCATTTGCCAGTATATTTCCATCCCGGTTGTTTTGTAGTGAGCTTCGCAATTATCCTCATTTACAAATTGTCTCGGTAAAAAAGAATTTTCGGTTTTTGAAGCAAGTTCTTCAGCTCTTTGTATGCTTCCTAAAAATCCGCCCTCTTCTTTACTAACAAGAATAATTTCTGCACCAAAACTTTTAATCAAGTTGATTCTTTCTTGACTCAACCAGTTAGGCATAAAGATAGCAACGTTATGACCCAAAGTACGTCCCAAAGCTGAAAATGAAATTCCCGTATTTCCGCTTGTGGCTTCAATTATCAAAGAACCTTTTTTTAGAATGTTTCTGTCGTAAGCATTTTTAAGAATGTGAAATGCCATTCTATCTTTAATGCTGCCGGTCATGTTTAGATTTTCAGCTTTAGCATAAATTTTTCTTTTGCTGCCATCAAATTCAAGTGTGATTTCAAGTAGAGGTGTGTTTCCAATAAGGTGAGAGAGATTTTCAATTCTGCTTTTGGAAGTAGAAGAATCCATTGTCTACCTAAGATTTGTTAATCAAAAATAGAAATAATTGGATTAGTGATGAAAAAGAAAATAAAAACCCCGCTTTCGGCGGGGTTCATTTTATCCTAAATAAGCTTTTAAGTTTTTGCTTCGGTTTGAGTGTCGTAAGCGTATTAATGCTTTTTCTTTTATCTGACGGACACGTTCGCGTGTAAGATTTAGCTTTTCGCCGATTTCTTCTAAAGTGAGAGAGTGTTCTTTACCTAATCCAAAGTATAAGCGAATAACTTCAGCTTCGCGTTCAGTTAATGTAGAAAGTGAGCGTTCAATTTCAGCTTTGAGAGATTCTTTCATTAAAATATGATCTGGTGCAGGCTGATCTTCATTCGGCATTACATCTAACAAACTATTGTTGTTATCATCACTGTGCGCAAAAGGAGCATCCATAGAAATATGACGACCTGCAATTTGCATGGCGTAAGTAACATCGCTTACATCCATATCTAATTGTTCAGCAATTTCTTCCGGACTTGGTCTGCGTTCATATTCTTGTTCAAGCTGGCTTAACGCTTTGCCCATTTTATTTAATGCGCCAACGCGGTTAAGAGGTAAGCGAACCATTCTTGATTGTTCTGCAATTGCTTGCATAATTGACTGGCGAATCCACCAAACAGCGTAAGAGATGAATTTGAATCCGCGTGTTTCATCAAATCTTAAACCGGCTTTAATTAAACCGAGGTTTCCTTCGTTAATCAAATCGCCCAATGGCAATCCTTGATTCTGATACTGTTTAGCTACGCTCACAACAAATCTTAGATTAGCTTTTGTTAGTTTATCAAGAGCGGCTTTTTCACCTTTTTTGATACGGATTGCTAATTCAATTTCCTGCTGAGGAGTTAAAAGATCTACTTTTCCAATCTCCTGGAGATACTGGTCTAACGATTTACTTTCTCGATTAGTAAACTGCTTAGTGATCTTCAATTGTACATTTCTCCTAACTAATTTATACTTAAAAACTATTTATGTCTTTTTTAGAGACAAGCCAGACAATGGAGGAGATAGCTCATCCCGTTATGTTATTTGTTAAATGACTTAATAAATCAACTGATTATAAACTGAGTAGAAAGTTTCTATCGCAGATTTCCGGTTTGAATTTATAATAATCACCATCGCAAATATAAAAAAATGGAAATTTATAAGCTATAAAATTTTTTAATAGAACAACTTACGGGAATCTTGTAACGCTGAGTAAGCTTTTTGAGTCGTTAGTAACAATTTCTGTATTGCATTATTAAACAATGTTCTAATTAAGTTAGTTTCATTCACACTAGAAGAAATAAGAAAAAGCCAAATAGGTGAAGAGGTTTTTCAAAAAATATCTTAATTTGGCACACTAAAAATTGGAGATATAATGAAGTTCAAACCTATATACATCTACTTAGGTGTGTTTGTTGTATTTGTTGCAGCCATTGTGTTCTTTTCAAATGTTACGAAAGAATCTAATAAAGCCGGAACAATTGCTGAAGGCGCACAAATGCCGGATGATGATGTTCATGGCGGAATGAGATCCCGCGGCAATGGAGATATGCCCGGCAAAGATAATGTTATGGAAGACGCTAAGAAAAAGATGGATGCCTTAAAAATGGAAGTTGAGAAGAACCCAAACGATACTACAAAAGTTCGAGAATATGCTGATATGCTCGGAGTTCATAATCCGGAAGAAGCTATAAAACTATATGAAAGAATTATTAAAGTTGATCCAAGAAGAACCGACATCTTACTTCAGCTCACTTATACTTATTACAATACCGGCAACTTGGATAAAGCTACAGAATACAATAACAAAGTATTAAGTGTTGATAAAAACAATCTATATGCTCAATATAATGTAGGCGGTTTAGCACAAGCAAAAGGTGATAATAAAAAGGCGGTTGCTATTTGGAAAGATATAGCTAAGAAATATCCTAAGACCGAAGTTGCTCATATTGCTGAACAAGCGGCTAAACAGTTAGAACAAGCGAAATAAATTTTTGATGTTGATTCCTACTAAAAGAAAGTTGACTATGTTAATCAGCCTCTCTACAAATTAGAGAGGCTTTTTTGTTTCCACAATCAATTCTTGAATTGAAAACCCTTGATAGGTTCCCTTAGAGTAAGTACCGGACAAGGAGCCTTCCTAACAACTTTTTCTGCTGTAGAGCCGAAGAGCAAATGCTCAACTCCGGTATGACCATGAGTAGCAATAATAATTAAGTCAATTCCTTTCTCACCGGCTGTTTCGTTAATCTCAACAAATGGTTTACCGGTTTTGATTATAGTTTCAACTACAAGGTCATTACCAATCTCCGAAGCTAATTTATTTAATTCTTCCTCTGCACGAGTAGTCAAATCAATATCGGAAGATGGAATTGCTACTTGCCCCATTGAAAAATCAGCCGGATAAATCATGGGCTCAACTACGTAGATGAGATAAATTTTGGAATTGAATTGTTTAGCAAATTGGGCTGCATATCTTAATGCGCCTTTGGAGTAATCGGAGAAATCAATGGGAACCATAATGCTCTTAATCATTGCTGCCTCCACTAATTTGTTTTCGATTTCTTATACAACTGAAAATAATCTTGGTTCAATGTTCTTAACCGTATAGCAATTATTTGTGCGATTCCTTTAAGAATTTTAGACCCTTCTTTAGGAAAATTTGAAATGAAGTTGTCTAATTCCGGTTTGAAGATAACTGCAATCTGAGTTTCTTCGATTGCAAATGCAGAAGCGGAGCGGACTTCGTTATCAAGCAAAGCAAGTTCGCCAAAGAAATCTCCTCGACCGAGTTTTGCTAATTCCCACGTGTTTCCGGTTTCATCTTGTTTTATTACAACTTTGCCGCTTATAATAATGTACAATCCGGTTCCTGGGTCGCCTTGGTGAAATATCATTTCGTTGGGAATGTAAACTCGGTTGTGCATTAATTTAATAATACTTTTTAGGTGAGCATTGCTTAAATCTCGGAAAGGAGGCATTGAAAGTAAAACTTCTTCCAGCTCACTTTTTACTGCGCTTGGTTTGAAGAGATTTGCCCAAAAACTGCTTTTTGAACTTTCTTCATTTCCCATTTTAATCTCCTATGCGAAAATTCCCGCCTCGGCTACACGCCAAATTTTTTGGCAAGGAAATCTGTTTTCATAAAGCGCTCTGCCGATTATTACAGAATCAACAAAACTGCTGGCTTCTCTCTGTAATTTAAGCAAATCTTCCGAACCTCCAATACCTCCGCTGTGGGTAACTTTTGTTTCTGCTGCTTCAGCAACCTGTCTGGAAAGCTCAATGTTTGGTCCGGAAAGCATTCCGTTTGTTGTTACATCTGTAACAACAATTCTTGTTGCACCGCAAGATTTTAGAAACTTTGCATATTGAATAGCTTGCATGTGAGTTCTTGTTTGTCTTCCGCGCGTTACAACTTCGCCATTTACTACATCTATTGCGGAGACAACTCTATTTGGAGTGAACTTATCTAAAATCTTTATGAATTCTCTGGGATTCTCGAAAGCCATTGAGCCAATTACTACACGAGCAACACCTAACTCGAAAGCTTCTACAGCATCATCGTAATTTCTAATGCCGCCGCCAAGTTCTACCGGAATAATTACCGATTCGCAAATATTTTTTATTACTTCAAAATTTACTCTTGTATGGTCGTGAGCAGCATTAAAATCTACAACGTGAAGACACTTAGCATTTTCTGCACGCCAAATCATAGCCATTTCAATCGGATCACTTTTATATTCTGCGCAGCCGAGTTCGGGAATCCCTTGAACAGCCCTTACGGTTTTTTGGTCTTGAATATCTATTGAGGGTATAACTAAAATCTTAGGCATCGTTTTCGTATTAACCTTTCAAATTTCCTAAACAAAAGTAATCAACTTTTCAAATTCATTGTCACTTAAAAATAAGAAAAACAAGAACGGGAAAGAAGGTACTTTTCCATAACCATAGATTTTGTAATTATTCGGCAAACATTTTCATTTGTTCGTATTGGGCAACAGCGGTTTCAAAATCAAAACGGGTGCGGATAAGGAAGGCTTCATCACGGTCTTTTGCAATCGGCGGTTCCGGCTCCCATTCCATATTGGAATTAAGAACGAGGTTTTTTTCGGTATCAATAATTGCCCATTTGCCAATGCCGTTTATGTTGGATTTCATTACAAGGTGAATTTTTCTATCCAAAGCATACTTAAGCGCCTTGTCAAACCACTGAGCTTTTTCTTGATCTGTCATAACCATTTATTTTTGTTTACTGTTATAATCGGCGAAAATACTGACAAGTTTATATATGACAGGTATTTTATTAATTCATTTCACTTATCTTCATATTACATCTAAATAAGCTTGAAATAGACTTCACTGTTTTGTATTTAGCATATAGAATGAGGGATGGAATGGCAAAAGACCAGAAAGAATGGTTTCTACAGTCAGAATATGATTACGAATCTGCTCAAGCTATGTTCCAAGCTGGCAAGTATATATATAGTGTCTTTATGTGCCATCTATCAATTGAAAAATATTTAAAAGGAATTTATCGAATTAACCAAAATGTTGAACCACCAAGAGTTCATAGTTTGGTCTTTCTGGTGGAAGTAAATAAAATTTCTGTACCGGAAAAGTTTAAGAATTTCTTGCTGGAAATTGATGATGCCGCTGTTTCAACAAGATATCCCGATTCACTTATTCTGCTTGCAAACGAATTCGAAATAAGTGTAGCACATGAAATAATGTTAAAAACAAAAGAGTTTATGGAATGGTTGAAAAACGAGTATCAGAAATAATCTCTTTTTTTGAAGATAAGCTGAGAGAATCCGGACTAAACATTAGCCAGGTGGTTCTTTTTGGTTCTGCTTACCGTGGCGAAATGACAAACAACAGCGATCTTGATATTGCAGTGGTCTCTGATGATTTCAGAGGCAAAACTATTTTTGAAAGAGCAAGACTTGCGGGAATGGCAGTTTGGGAGACTACAAAAAAGTATAAAGTTGCCCTTGATGTGGTAAAACTAACTATTCACGAGTTTGAAAATGAAACACGCATGGTCGCTAGTTATGTGAAAGAGGGAAGGGAAAAATACACGACAAATTGATTAAACGTTGTGCTCATAAATTTGGGCTTTTCTTGACTTTACATCCTCAAAACCTCATATTTGGTTCGTATGGTTAGAAATTATTCCTTAAACGCCTCAGACGGCGAAAAATTACAAGTTACCACCTTTTATAGCGAACGCATCAAAACGAATAAAACTCTCGTTTTTGTGCACGGTTTCAAAGGTTTTAAGGATTGGGGTTTCGGTCCATACATTGGCGAGTACTTTTCTAAAGCCGGGTTTGTTGTTGTAATGTTTAATTTTTCTCACAATGGAATTGGAGAAAACCCGCTCGAGTTTACAGAACTTGAAAAATTCGCTAAAAACACATTTAGCAGAGAAGTACGTGAACTTGATGAAATTCTTTCTACAGTAAGAAGCGGTTTTTTTGAGGAAATTGCTAAAGATTGTAAGCTTGGAATTTGCGGACACAGCCGAGGCGGTGCAATTTCGTTATTAAGTTCTGTTCGCAGAAAGGATGTTGATGCGGTTTCGGTTTGGGCTTCAATTGCGAAATTAGATAGATACAGCGCTCGTCAAAAAGAAGAATGGCGTAAAAAAGGCTCTTTTGATGTTATGAATATGCGTACTAAGCAAATAATGAGTTTGGATGTTTGCTTACTTGATGATATTGAAGAAAATTCCAACGGGATTTTGGATTTAGAAAATGCAGTTAGAAATCTTGGGAGACCACTTTTAATAGCTCATGGAGATCAAGATTTAGCTGTAAAATTAGAAGAAGCCGAAGAGCTTTACAGATGGTCTGATAAAAGCAAAACTGAGTTTTTTAAGATGTTTGGTACCGGTCACACTTTTGATGTTGTTCATCCATTTGCGGGTACAACGCCAAAGTATGATAAGCTTTTAGATAAAACACTTAATTTTTTCAACAAACACCTTTAATTATTGCAGATGGAATTAAAAAACTTACTATTTATTCCGGTGTTTTTAGCCGCTATTGGTTTCTTCTTTTACAATCTTAGAAGAATTTTAAGTTATGTAAAACTCGGACAGCCGGAAAACCGGTTTGATAATCCTGGTGAACGAATTAAAAATGTGCTTAAGATTGGGTTGGCACAATCAAAAATATTGCGCGAGCCGGTTGCCGGATTCATTCACGTTTCGATCTTTTGGGGATTCTTACTTTTTCTAAGCGCAATAATTGAAGCTATAATTCAAGGTTTTTATTCAGGATTTTCACTTCATTTTCTTGGACCATTATTTTCGCTAATAACTCTTACACAAGATTTCCTCGGACTCTTTGTAATCTTGGCCGTTCTTTGGGCGCTATACAGACGCTTTGTTCAAAAAGTAAAACGCTTGGATGTGGAAGGGCACAAGTTTGACGCAGCTTTTATTCTTTGCATGATAATGGGCGTTGTAATTTCAATGTTCGGGCAAAACGTCGCTAATATCATTTACGCAAACATGCAGCTTAGCGAATGGGAAGTCCGCCCGGTTTCATTGTGGTTAGCTGGAATTTTTGTCGGTGATGGAAGTTCTGCATCAACATATTACGAAATCTTTTGGTGGATGCACATTCTGATCGTTTTCACATTCTTAAACTTTCTCCCATACTCAAAACATTTTCATGTTATTACTTCTCTGCCAAATGTTTATTTCATGAAAATTGGTTCGCAGAAGTATGCATTAAAGAAGCTCAATCTTGAAGATGAAAATTTGACTCAATACGGTGCTGCGGATATAGAGCACTTGAATTGGAAACAATTATTAGATGGTTTTTCATGTACAGAATGCGGACGATGCACGGCTGCTTGTCCGGCTGCAACTACTGGAAAGCAACTTTCTCCTCGTGAGATAATTGTAAATATCCGAAAGAGAACAGAGGACAAAGCTCCACTGATGATTGCAAAAACTTCTGAAGACAACGAAGAGATGCAGAAAACGCTTGTTCATAATTATATTAAAGATGAAGAACTTTGGGCTTGCACTACTTGCATGGCTTGTGTTTATGAGTGTCCGGTTACGATTGAGCACGTAGATTCAATAGTGGATATGAGAAGAAATCTTGTGTTGAACGAATCTAACTTTCCTAATGAGCTTAATGTTGTTTTCAAGAATTTGGAAACAAACGGAACCCCGTGGGCATTCAATGCGCAAGACAGAGCAAATTGGGCTGAGGGTTTGAATATCAAAACAATGGCGGAAGATGCTAACACCGAATATTTGTTCTGGGTGGGATGTTCCGGTTCGTTTGATGCGCGCTATCAAAAAGTTTCTAAAGCTTTTGCAGCTTTAATGCAGAAAGCGAATGTTGATTTCAGAATTCTGGGTGTTGAAGAACAATGCAACGGCGATACAGCAAGACGTTTGGGAAATGAATATCTTGCTCAAATGATGATGCAAGCAAACGTTGAAACTCTGAATGGTTACGGAGTAAAGAAAATTGTTACCGGCTGCCCGCATTGCTTCAATTCATTGAAGAACGAATATCCGCAGTTTGGCGGAAATTTTGAGGTTCTTCATCATACTGAATTGATAAGCCAATTGTTGAACGAAGGCAAATTGAAATTGAAAGATGAATCGGCAAAAACAAAAATTACATATCACGATTCATGCTATCTTGGAAGATACAATGGCGTTTACGATTCGCCGCGCGACCCGCTTAAAAAAATAAATGGCGCTGAACTTATTGAAATGGAGCGAAGCAAAGACAAAGGATTTTGCTGTGGAGCCGGCGGTGGAAGAATGTTTTTAGAAGAAGTAGAAGGAACAAGAATAAACGTAAATAGGGCAGAAGAAGCAGTAAAAACAAATGCGGATACCGTTGCATCGGCTTGTCCGTTTTGTATGACGATGATGGCAGACGGAATTAAAACTCTGGACAAAGCAGAAGAAGTACAAGTAAAGGATATAGCGGAAATTGTTTTAGAAAACATTAAATAACAACCAATCACTAAACAAAGGAGGACCAATGAACCAGAAATATTTAGATCTTATCGAGTTCTTAAAGACACTCGAACCCGACGTAGAAAAATTCTATACGAAGGGACAATCAGCAGCTGGAACACGTTTGAGAAAAGGCTTAAGCGAATTGAAGAAATTGGCTCAAGACTTCAGAAATGATATCCAGGCTGTTAAAGCAGAACGCAAGACTGCTAAAGGCGGAAATTAATCCGTTCTGAATATTGCAATGTAGGTCGGGTGAGTAATTGCCCGACCTATTTTTTTATACATTGTGCCATAGTATGTTCTTGATCTTAATCATGGTCTTTATCTTGATCGAGTTTTGAAAACTATGGTAGCAAGATTAAGATCAAGCGAAATTCTGATTGATGAAAAAACTATTCCTCATACTAACTGTTGCGGCAGTTTCTTTTTACTTCTTTTCACAATTACCAAGAACGAAGCAAAAAGAAATTGTTAGAATAAAGACAATCTCATTTTCATTTGTTGGAGATTTGATGTGCCACTCTCCTCAATTTGAATCTGCGAGAGTTAGTGCCGATAGTTTTGATTTTCGTCCATCATTTAAAGAAGTTAAAGAGCTTTTATCTAAATCAGATTTTACAATTGGAAATCTTGAAACAGTAATTCTTGGAAAGAAATCACGCAACTCTGGTTACCCAATGTTCAATTCACCAGAAGAATACTTAGCCGCATTAAAAGATGCCGGTTTTGATGCACTGATAACTTCCAATAATCATTCGATGGATAGAGGAATAACCGGAATAAATAGAACCATTGAAAATGTTCGCAAGCATGGAATGATGAATTATGGGACTTATAATTCTGCCGAATCACGAGAGAAAATATTGGTAGCTGAGAAGAATGGAATTAGGGTTGCATTACTTGCTTACACTTACGGATTAAACGGAAATAATCTGCCGAAACAAAAAAGTTATGCTGTTAATTTGATAGATACTATTTTGATTAAGAAAGATATAACTAACGCAAGACAACAAAATGCAGACGCTGTTATTGTGTACTTCCATTTTGGTGAAGAATATGAACGGGAACCTAATTCATTTCAGAAGGAATTTGCCGGGAAAACAATTACGTATGGTGCAGATTTAATTATTGCTAGCCATCCGCATGTTATTCAGCCGGTGGAGCTTTTTGAATCAGCAAAAAGTAAACTCGCTCAAGGATTTATCGCTTATTCGCTCGGTAATTTCTTTTCTAATCAAAGATGGCGCTACTCCGATTGTGGAGTAATATTAAATTTTACAATTGAAAAAAATGATACCGATAAAGTATTGCTTGATACACTTTTTATTGAACCGGTTTGGGTTGCTAAAGAAAAAGTAAGCGGAAGAAACGCATTTGTTTTGCACCCAAGCGATACTTCGGTTTACAAATCGTTCAAACGGCTCAATAAATCAGATCAAGCAAAACTTGTTCAAAGCTATTACGAGACAAAACAAACAATGAAAGCTGTGGCATTATTCAAAAGAAAAAATTCTTTGCACGCAAATTAATTTTTATTTTTACACCGGAATTCGAAAGGTTATTCTTTTAATGAAAAATAAAGCTTCACTTTCTGTAATCTTCGTTACAATTTTTATAGATCTAATGGGTTTTGGAATTTTAATTCCTATCCTCCCAACTTTTGCGAGCAAAGAGCTTGGTATTTCCGATTTTGGAATTGGAGCAATTATAGCAGTTTTCTCATTGATGCAATTTATTTTTAATCCGGTTTATGGAAGACTATCTGATAGAATCGGCAGAAGACCGGTTATACTTGCAACGCAATCAATTACTGTAATCGCATATTTACTTTTTGCTTTCTCACACAATTTTGCATTGTTGTTCGTTTCAAGATTGCTTGCCGGACTTGGTGGAAGTAACATTGGCGCGGCTCAAGCATACATTGCAGATATCACAACGAAAGAAGAACGCTCTAAGGGAATGGGATTGATTGGCGCTGCGTTTGGTCTTGGTTTCATTTTTGGTCCAGTGATTGGCGCACTACTTTCAAAGTATAGCTATTCAGTGGCTGGATATGGAGCAGCGGGATTTTCATTTCTTGCACTTGTGTTTGCTTTTTTCAAGCTGCCGGAATCGTTAAAAGAAAAAAAGAGCGAAGGAAAATTTCAATTCCGCATTTTCGATTTTGCTTTTACTAAGAAAGTTATACTTCATTCTCCGGTTGGTTTCTTGATCATAATATTTTTCTTTATAATATTTTCTTTTGCGAACATATACGGCACTTATGCTTTGCTCGGGTACAAGGTATTTCATTTTAGCGATCAGCAAAACGGAATGTTGTTTGGTATTTCGGGTGTAGTGGGTGTGTTAATACAAGCCGGTTTTATCAGAATGCTAACTAAGAAATTTGCTGATAGAACCAGCGTACTTATTGGATTAGTTTTTACTGTTTTTGGACTTGGATTAATTCCGTATGGTGGAAATTTTCTTGGGGAGGCAATTGTTATTTCACTTGTGGCGATTGGTACCGGAATATTACAGCCAATAATTCCAGCAATGATTTCGAAATATTCTCCGGAAGATCAGCAAGGCGCTATACTTGGAGTTAATCAATCAATCTCGGCATTCGCGCGCGTACTCGGTCCGTTGTGGGGCGGATTTTCATTTCATTATCTTGGTTATCAATTCCCATTCTTAACCGGTGGTTTCTTTACTTTCATAATATTGATTGTTGCTTACTTCAAACTAAATCCCGAAAAACTGAAAGCTGGACTAAGTGTTTAAAGTTGGGAAAATAAATATTGATAAGGCGCTTCTTCTTGCGCCGATGGAAGACGTAACAGACATTGCATACAGAAGATTGTGCAAAGAACTTGGCGCGGATGTAGTTTACACAGAGTTTGTTAATTCCGATGGTTTGATTCGTTCGAATAAAAAGACCGAGAAGAAATTAGAAATTACCGATGAGGAGCGCCCGGTTGGTATTCAAATCTATGGTGGTAATTTAGAGCCGATGATTGAAGCCGCAAAAATTGCAGAGACAAGAAATCCCGAAGTGATAGATATTAACGCCGGCTGCTGGGTAAAGAAAATTGCCGGTCGTGGCGCCGGTGCCGGACTCCTTAAAGATGTCTGTTATTTGCAAACGATGGTTGAAGAAATTGTGAAATCAGTTAGCATTCCGGTAACTGTAAAAACAAGAATTGGCTGGGACGCAAACTCAATAAATATTTTAGATGTTGCTAAACGAATTGAAGACGCCGGAGCCGCAGAGCTAACAGTTCATTGTAGAACAAGAACTCAAGGTCATAGCGGCGATGCTGACTGGAACTGGATTCCAAAAGTGAAAGAAGTTGTAAAGATCCCGGTTGCGCTTAATGGTGGAATATTTACTGCCGAAGATGTTAAACGTGCATTTGATGAAACCAACGCTGATGCGGTCATGATCGCCCGCGGTGCTATTGATCACCCGTGGATTTTTAGAGAAGCCAAGCAATTGCTGAATGGCGAAACCGTTCATCAAGTTACACCGGAAGAAAGAATTGCTACAGCGCTAAAGCATCTTAAATATTCTTTGGAGATTAGAGATGTGCGCGGCGCAATCATTCCTTTTAGAAAATATTACGCTGGATACTTAAAGGGCTTGCACGGCTCGAAAGAGGTTCGCCAACATCTTTATCAACAATTAGAATATGCGCCGATAGAAGAAATCCTTTTTAAGTATCTTGAAGAGTTACAAAACCACGAACATTTACCAAATGCGGTTCAAGGAGATTAAGATGGAACTAGAAAAACTAATCCGTGATGTGCCAAATTTCCCAAAAGAGGGAATTATCTTCAAAGATATTACGACACTTTTGAAAGATTCTACCGGACTGAATGCGACTATTAACGCACTGTATGATTTGGCGAAAGAGAAAGGTATTACAAAAGTAGCGGGAATAGAATCCCGTGGATTTATTTTGGGTGGTGCGCTCGCACAAAAACTTAATGCTGGATTCGTCCCAATCAGAAAGCCGAAGAAACTCCCGGCTGAGACAATTTCTGCAAGTTACGAGTTGGAATATGGAACCGATAAAATTGAAATTCACAAAGACGCTATTGTGCCCGGCGATAAAGTTTTATTACACGATGATTTACTTGCTACCGGTGGAACAATGGAAGCTGCAGTTAAATTAATTGAACAGCTTGGCGGTGAAGTTGTACAAATTTCATTCATCATAGAACTTGATTTTCTGAAAGGGAAAGAAAAGCTAAAGAACTATGAAGTACACTCTTTAATTCATTATCAAGAAGAATAAAATTGTAAAGACGCCCCATGGGGCGTCTCTACGTCAGAGAAAAAATGACACACGGAAAACTTTTTGTTATTGCAACGCCAATTGGAAATCTCGGAGATATTACTTTCCGTGCTGTCGAAACATTAAAGTTTGTTGACTTTATTATCTGCGAAGACACTCGTGTAACTTCAATTCTTCTTCATCATTTTGAAATTAGCAAACCGCTTGTGGTGATAAATGCACACAACGAAAGCAAATCCTTAGAGAGAGTTGTTGAAAGAATTTCGGCTAATGAAAGTGCCGCGCTTGTTTCTGATGCCGGTACACCTTGCATTTCTGATCCCGGTGTTCGTTTAGTAAACTTTGCTATTGAAAAAGGAATTGAGGTTGTAGGAATTCCCGGTGTGAATGCCGCAATTATGGCTTTAAGCATTAGCGGATTACCAACAGACTCATTCGCGTTCGAGGGATTTCTTCCGCAGAAAAAGGGAAGACAAAAAAAACTTCAGCAGTTGGCGGAAGAGGAAAGAACGATTGTCCTTTATGAATCAACTTATAGAATTGAGAAGCTGTTGGAAGAATTACGCGATTACATGCCGCTAAGACAAATTGTTGTTGGTAGAGAGTTAACAAAAAAATTTGAAGAAACCTGGCGCGGAACAGCAGAAGAAATTCTGACAGATTTTGAGAAGAAAAATACAAAAGGGGAATTCGTAGTTATTATCGCACCACCAAGCTGGAAGAAAGTTGATTCCGAATCTTAGTAATCTTTGCGCCCTTTGCGGTTAAAGATTAACCACAAAGAACGCATAGGAAAGCTTGATTACATTTTATTTAGCACTTCTCTAATTATTCCAATTCCTTTATCAATTTCATCTTGTGTAACAACTAACGGCGTTCTAAAACGAACGGAACTGCTTCCGCAGCCGAGCATTATCAATTTATTCTTGTATAGTTCAGCTAAGAACTTCTTTCTTATATCTACTGAAGGCATATCGAACGCGCACATTAATCCTAGACCTCTTGCACGAGAAACAAATTCCGGAAAATCGTTTTGCAAATCATTTATGTTCTGCAATAAATAATTGCCCATGATTCTGGAATTATCAATTAGGTTATCTTCTTCAATTACTTCAAAATTCTTTCTTGAGCGAACCATATCGGTTAAGTTGCCGCCCCAAGTTGAGTTTATTCTGCTCGATTTCTTAAACACATTTTCGGAAATGTCATCTATTCTGTCGTTTACCATCACGCCGCAAATCTGAACTTTCTTTCCAAAAGAAATAATATCCGGTTGAACATAATGCTCATAAGCCCACATTTTGCCCGTCATTCCAATTCCGGTTTGAACTTCATCGTACATAAGTAAAATTTCATTTTCGCTGCATATCTCTCTTAACTTTTCATGAAATTCTTTACGGAAGAAATTGTCTCCACCTTCTGCTTGAACTGGCTCTATAATTAGAACAGCAATATCATCCTTATTCTTTTTGATAGCGGTGTAAATTTCATTTATTGCTTCTTCCTCTAGAGTAATTATTTCATTTAAGTTATCTTCAACTGGAAATTTGATCTTAGGATTAATAATTCTTGGCCAGTTAAATTTTGGATAGTGGGCAATTTTAACCGGATCGGTATTTGTTAACGACATTGTGTAACCCGACCTTCCATGAAACGCTTCACGGAAATGAATTACTTGTTGCCCGCGCTCTTCTTTGTAACCGCGAATAAAATTCTTTCTAACTTTCCAATCGAATGCAATCTTCAATCCGTTCTCAACAGCCAAAGTTCCACCATCAACAAAAAACAAATGCTTCATAAAATCGGGAACGGCAACGCGCGAAAAGGTCTCTACAAAATTTGCCATCTGTGTTGTGTAAATATCCGAATTGGAAGGTTTGTTGAGTGAAGCAATTGCGAGTTCTTCACGGAATTCCGGCGTATCTAATTTGGGATGATTCATTCCAAGCGGAGAAGAAGCGAAGAATGAAAAGAAGTCTAAATATTCATCACCGGTTTTTTCATCAACCAAAGTTAAGTCGCGGCTTCTTTTAATATCTAAAACGAAATCGAAGCCATCAACAAGCATTTTCTTTGCAAGCGTGGAATGAACTTCATTTGCCGAAACGTTTGTTTTCTCTACAATGTTTTCAAATGTGGATGTACCCATCATAATTACCTCAAGGATAAATTGTTACTAGTTAATTATCGTGTAAAAAAGTGATGGGTAAAGCTTAGAAGACTTGTTCGAAGCGGGAAGAAAGGAAATTCTTCAAATTCTTTCTTCCCGTTATTTTTTGAAAAGTGATTAAAATGTTCATGTTGCTATCCGTTTCTATCCAAAGATAATTATATTTGGCAGTAGGAACAATGCAAAAGTTATGAAGATTATTAAACTAAGATATTTAATCTTACTTACTGCCGGATATCTTTTGGTTTCTTGCAGCGGAAAAAAGAGCGAGGAAGAGGAAGCGGCAAATCTTTTCTCGTTTGATAAAACCAAAATTGGAATTGAAATAAGCGATGACGTACTTGGCATAAAATTTAATCCGCCGCTTGATTGGGAACTAATGCCTTCTTCAATTTCCAAGAAGATTGAGAACAGAAACAATCCGAGCGATGGATTTATATACGAGCCGGTTTACATTTTCTTTGATAAAGCTAACGGCTCTGTACTAAGCTGCGGTAAAGTGAACTCGACAGATAGTACAATAACAACAAGCAGTGAAATTAATTTTTACAAGGGATTGCTTTCTACCAAGTATAAAAATTCTAATTTATCAATGAATACATTTGTTCACTCGCGTATAACATTTACACTGGTTAAGTTTGATAAGGAAAACCTTAGAGGCTCTAAACTGTTTTTCCAAAACAGCAGAGGACAAATCATTCAGCTTGAATATTCGTTTAGAAAGGATTCGGAAGAGTTGGTTTCTCCGGCAATAAAAGCTTCTATTGGCTCAATCCGGTTACTTAACTAGCTTTCTTTGCGTCTCTGCGCCTTAGCGGTGAAAGGATATGAAAAGACGAACCGCAAAGACACAAAGACGCTAAGTGACTCAAAAAATATTTTATAAGTTTTATAATTTTATAGTAAGAAATAAGAAAGAGGAAAAAATGAGATTTTGCATAAACGTTGACCACATTGCAACACTTAGAAACGCACGAGGTGAAGTACAACCAGATCCTGTAACATTCGCATTAATGGCTGAGCAATTTGGAGTTGATGGAATTGTTGTTCACCTAAGAGAAGACAGGCGCCACATAAACGAGCGGGATGTAAGATTGTTGCGTGAATTAATTACAACAAAACTCGATCTCGAAATGGCTGCCGTTGATGAAATTATTGATATTGCATGTGACATCCGACCGGAACTTGCTACTATAGTCCCGGAGCGCCGCCAAGAATTAACTACCGAAGGTGGAATAAATGTTATAGATAACATCAAACAGATTAAAAACGCAATAGACCGGTTGCACGAAGCTGAAATTACTGTCTCACTATTTATTGAGCCGGATATAAATCAAATTGATGCTGCGGCAGAAATTAATGCAGACTTTATAGAAATCCATACCGGGAATTACGCAAACGCTGTTGGCGAAGAAGAACTCTTTGATGAACTCGAGCGCGTTCGTGTAGCTGCTAAACATGCTAAGAAACTGGGTCTTGGTGTAAACGCCGGGCACGGATTAAACTACATCAACATGAAAGACTTTGTTGCCATTTCCGAAATTGATGAAGTAAGTATCGGTCATGCAGTAATTGCCCGCGCAGTTTTTGTTGGGCTTGATCAAGCAATTAAAGAAATGAGAGAGCTAACCAAACAGCAATAGATTGGGGGAAGTAACACTTCTGCTCTCAATAGCAAAAATTCTCCTCAAGAATTGTAATATTACTGTAGAGACGAGGCATGCCTCGTCTTTACAAAAAATCATTTTCAACGTAAGATGTAATATCAGCTTCACCGAGACCGTCTCTAGAGGGTGTACTTTCTCAAAAGAAACAGGAGACGTTCCACCGGAACGTCTCTACAAAAATTATTTTCAACATAAAGACGTGATTTCAGCCTCGACGAGACTGAGTCTCGGCGGGTATCGCATAGCTACATTTTAATTATCTTAACTCGGAAACTTCTTTTTGCTTTACCGCGTCTATTCATCATCAACTTAAAAAGGATTTTGTACAATGAAATATTTCTTCTGGATATTACTCCTCTCATTATATATAAATGAAACACCGGCTCAATGGAAGAGAGTTGAAGAGATTCCGGCTACAACAAACGCTCCTTCAATTTTCATAGATAACAATACAGTTTACGTTGGTGCAGACAGTGTAATCTATATTAGCTACGATTCCGGAAAGAACTGGGTTCAATCCGCAAAGATTTATCCGGATGTAGATTTTGTTAGTGCAATTGTAAAGTACAATTCTAAAATTTATGCCGGAACATATAACTATGGTGTCTTTGAAAGCAGCAATAATGGCAAAAGCTGGAATCCGATGAACAATGGTCTATATGGGTTAGGTGCAAAGACTATTTCCGATTTTGTAATACATGATAATTACTTGTATGCCGGAACAATGGGCGCGGGTGTTTTCCGGTTGAATTTAATAAACTCAAATGGCTGGGTTTCTTACAGCGAAGGTCTTTCTCCATCTACATCATATAACGTGAACTCGTTAGTTAAACAGAATAACATTATTTACGCCGGTGCCGGTGCAAATGGTTACTTCTACACAAATGATGGCAAAACAAATTTGTGGAATGAGATTCATTTTGGAAATTTTAATGGAGAGCCATTAATTCTCTATGATGTGCTCAAAGTTGGAAATAGAGAGTTTCTTGCTACTACGTATGGTCTTTACAAAAGTACAGATGAAGGAAAAACCTATTCCTATATTTATCTAGGATTTAGTAGCAGAGCTAATGCAAACTTTTCTATTTACGGAAATAATTTGTACGTTCATTTTTCTAATGGATTTGGCAGAACAACTGGATTTATTTCTTCGGATAATGGCGAAACTTGGAAGATACTGAATGATCAAAATGGATTTGAAGTGCTGAATACTGCCGTTATTAATGATAAACTATTTGCCGGAACTTTGTATGGATTGTGGTATCAGCAGCTAAAGACTACAGATGTTGAAGATGTTAATATTCCAACAAATTATCGCTTGAATCAAAACTTTCCGAATCCATTCAATCCGGTTACAAAAATTACTTTTACAATACCGGTGAATGGTTTTGTTTCCCTTAAGGTTTACGATGTGTTAGGAAGAGAGGTTGCTCATTTAGTTAATGGGGTGATGGCAGCCGGAAATCATAATGTGGAGTTTAATGGTTCCAATCTTTCCAGCGGTGTATATTTTTATCACCTTAAATCGGGTAGCTTTTCAGATGTGAAGAAACTAACTTTAGCTAAGTAGAAATAGAAGTGTGTAAAAACATGAACTACAAAAAAGTCTTAGCTTTTATAGTTCTTACTAACTTGTTAACATTTGCACAATTCCAAAATGTACGAGTTAGCAATTCATCTGCAAACCAGCCAAACGAAGTTTCAATTACTATAAATCCGGCTAATCCAAGTTTTATAGCTGCCGGTTCTAATCTAAATCTATTATATACATCGGCAGATGAAGGTAGAACCTGGGCACAAAAACAAATGAGTTCTATTTGGCGGGTTTACGGAGATCCATGTTTAGTTTATGATAAGAATGGCTTTCTATTTTATGGGCATTTATCAGATCAAAGAAATACTGGAAGCGGCTATTGGATTGATAGAATTGTTGTGCAAAGATCAGCAACGAATGGAACCGATTGGGATTACGATGTTGGAGTTGGTTACGCACCACCGGTTAAGCAGCAAGATAAAGAATGGATTGGCGTTGATCTGAGTGATTCGAAATTTAAGAATAACCTTTACATGGCTTGGACTGAGTTTGATAAATATGGAAGTAGTTCTAAGTCTGATAGCACGCGAATTTTACTTTCAAGATCAACTAATAGCGGTCAGTCATGGTCATCACCAATTAAAATAAATACCCGAAGCGGCGACTGTATTGATGATGACAACACTGTTGAAGGATGTGTCCCGGCTGTTGGTCCAAACGGTGAAGTATATTTAAGCTGGTCTGGTCCGGCGGGATTGATGTTTGATAAATCAACTGATGGCGGTGTTACTTTTGGAAGTGATGCAAAAGTATCTTCACTTTATGGGGGCTGGGCGTTTGACATAACCGGAATTAACAGATGTAACGGAATGCCGATTACCGGCTGCGATATTAGCAACTCGAAGTATCGAGGAAATATTTATATCAATTGGTCAGATCAAATTAACGGCGATACAGATATTTTTCTTGCTAAGTCAACAGATGGCGGCAAAACTTGGAGCGCGGCTAAAAGAGTTAATAATGATTTCTTGAAACGAGACCAATTTTTCACTTGGATGAGTGTTGATCCAATTACTGGAATTATCTACATAGTATTTTATGACCGTAGAGATAATCTCGATCCATCAAGCACGCAAACTCATCTATATCTTGCACGTTCTGATGATGGTGGTGAGACTTTCAAAAATTACCGCGTAACTGAAACACCATTCTTTCCAAATGCTAATATTTTCTTTGGTGATTACACCGGCATTGCCGCATACAACAAGAAAGTCTATCCAATTTGAATGCGCATGGATGGGAACATAATGAGTATCTGGACTGCATTGATTGATGATTCTCAACTTGCAACCGGTATTGAACAAGAGCAGCATGTACCTAGTGAATTTCGCCTCTATCAGAATTATCCAAATCCGTTTAATCCCGAAACAACAATCAGTTATGATCTGAAAGAACCAGCACACATCCAGTTGAAAGTTTATAATGTATTAGGACTTGAAATTGCTACTCTTGTAGATGAATCCAAACAACCCGGTAATTACAAGGTTACAGTCAACGCACGTCATCTCGAGCGCAGTCGAGAGATGGCCAGCGGAGTTTATGTTTACAGATTGACTACTGGAAAGAGTGAAGCAGTTTGTAAAATGGTTTATTTAAAATAAGGCGGCTGTATATTCTCTTTCTAAAAGCTTATTTTTCATCAGTTAGTATTTAGGAATGATCGCTTGCCTACATTATTGTTACAAGATGGTTTCAAGTTTTTCTTTTATGCGAATGAACATTTGCCTAAACATATCCACGTTACAAAAGCGGAAAACTTTTGTAAGATTAATTTGGAAAAGATGTCAGTTGTAGAAAATTATTTTAAGAAAACAGATTTGCAAAAAGTTATAGCTATAACAAAACAGAACCGCGAATATTTTTTGGATAAATGGGATGAATACTTTAAAGGGTAAAAAAGTTTCTTTTGATGATTCTTATCTCAATGTGGAATTGAGTGACGGAAGAATTATTTCTACACCGCTGAAATGGTATCCTGAATTATCAAAAGCTACCTTGAAGCAGCTTAAGAACTATTGCTTTATTTGCAGAAATACCGGAATTGAATGGGAAGAATTAGATTACCAGCTTAGTATTGAATCAATGATGGCTGGAAAAGTTTCTGCTAAACATCAAGCAGCATAAAAATTTGAAATCAGATTCTCTCAACAAGAATTCTTCTCTCAAGAGCAAACTAGATTCTCATTATAACTATTTCGATAGAACACAAATCTCTCCCGACCCAATTGAATTCCCGCATAAGTTTTCCAATCAGCTTGATATTGAAATCAGTGCATTTATTGCCTCAGTGTTTGCTTTTGGAAATGTTAAGCAGATCAATAGAACGCTGGAGCGCTTGCATTCAATTATGGATTGGCAGCCATACAATTTTGTGATTAATTATTCAGCCAGAAAACACAGCAAACTTTTCTTGAATGTTAAACACAGGTTTTATTCCAGCAATGATATTCAGAATCTTTTCTATGGATTAAACAAAGTTTATAAAACTCATGGCAGCTTGAAAAACCTTTTCCTCGAAGGAAGTAAAGGAGAATTTGATTTGAGAATATCTATTTCGAATTTTTCGAAAAAGATGATTGAATTTTGTTCAGGTACTGGAAACCCAACTCGCGGAATAAAATTTATGTTTCCTGATCCGGAAAAGGGCTCGCCTCGATCCGACGGACGAGTCGGAGCGGGAAGTGCTTGCAAGCGGATGAATCTTTTTCTGCGCTGGATGGTTCGAAAAGATGAACTTGATTTCGGCTTATGGAATGAGATTCCAACTTTAAAACTTTTAATTCCGGTTGATGTACATGTAGCGCGAATTTGTAAACAGCTGAAGTTAACTACCCGGAAAAATGTTTCTTGGAAAATGGCAGAAGAGATTACTAACCAACTGAAGAAGTTTGATCCCGACGATCCGGTGAAATATGATTTTGCAATTTGCCATATTGGGATGAGAAAGATGACTTTTTAAGTACGATTTACGAAGTTGGATGTATGAAGTTAAAGAAGGAGATAAAATGAAGAATGAACTGATGCCGAGAACAAAGAAATTTGCTCTAGATATTATTCAGTTTGTAGAAACTCTTCCTAAAACTCAAAGTGCAGGTATCATTGGCAAACAATTATTGCGTTGCGCGACCTCGGTTGGTGCTAATTACCGTGCGGCACAAAGGGCAAAATCAAAAGCCGATTTTGAATACAAGATTAAAATTGTAGAGGAAGAATCTGACGAATCTATCTACTGGCTAGAATTACTGCTGGAATCGAAAATGTCGAAAGATGATTCAAAATTACAACTACTTACACAAGAAGCTGATGAACTAACAGCTATCCTTAGTTCTATCGCAATTAAATTGAAAAACAAAAAATGACAGTTCTTTTATACTTCGTACTTCACTCTTCGAACTTCGTAATTCCAAATTATATGGTTGCTCGGTTTTACAATCATATTTATATTAGCCACGCAAATAATCGAAGCGTATTCTCTAGCTTCACTTAACTCACACCAAATAGGAGAAAATCATGGCGGAACAGAAGAAACATGTACCATTTGTTTCCTCAGAAACCAACATGGCAGAATTTACCGTCCGTGCCTTAATCATCGGTCTAGTTATGTCAGTCGTGCTTGGTGCAGCTAATGCGTATCTCGGACTTAAAGCAGGAATGACAATCGCTGCAACTTATCCGGCAGCCGTAATTGGTATGGCACTTCTGAAATCTTTGAAGGGAAGTATCTTAGAAGAAAATTTTGCCCGTACTGTCGGTTCCATTGGCGAATCCATTGCCGCCGGTGCAATCTTTACACTTCCGGCTTTTTATATTGCCGGCATTTGGGAAAAATTTGACACAGTTGAAAATTACTTAACCGCTTCCGCAATTATGTTTGCCGGCGGTTTACTTGGAATTATGTTTGTAGCTCTTCTTAGAAGAGTAATGGTTGAAGATGCTGAATTACCTTTTCCGGAATCTGTAGCTGCTGCCGAAATTCATAAAGCAGGACGCGCAGGCGGCTCCGGTGCGAAATTCTTATTCACAGCAATGGGAGTTGGAGCGTTTATCCAAGTTTTAGGACAATTAAAGTTCTTCGCTACAGCTTGGGAAAAATTTGTTACGTTCTCAAAATCAATTATTGATTTAAAAGCTGCCGGTTCTGCAACAGCAGAAGGTGGAGTTTTACTTAGCGCTCCCGGTGTTTCTCCGGCATATATTGGTGTTGGTTATATCATCGGTCCTAAACTTGCATCATTAAACTTTAGTGGTGGACTTTTAGCTTGGGGCTTGTTCGTACCAATCATACTTTATTTCTTATCACCATCTTTAGTTCAACAATTTACAACTGCTAATCCGGGAATGACTCCAACTGAGCATGAATGGACAGTTTGGGCGCAAATGATTTGGCGTTTCATTGTTCGTCCAATTGCTATTGGTGGAATGTTGATGGGTGCAGGCTTTACTCTATTTAAAATGAGAAAGAGTTTAGCAACCGGAATTAAACGCTCGGTTGGCGATGTAAAAAAAGCTGCTTCAGGTGAAGCTGCTGCTGATAGAGTTGATCAAGATCTCAGTTTCAAATGGGTTATGATTGGAATTGCAGTTGCATCAATTCTTACACTTTTGATTTACAATTTCTTCACACAAAATTTATTAGCTGCTTTTGTTGCTACTGTAGTTATGATTGTAGCCGGATTTTTCTTTGCTGCTGTTTCCGGTTATTTAGTTGGAATTATCGGTTCATCAAATAATCCAATTTCAGGACTTACACTTTCAACATTAATTGTTGCCGCATTGCTGATGGTTGCATTAGGTATGAGTGGAAAGCAAGGCGTTGCCGCAGTCCTTGGTGTTGCTGCCGTTGTTTGCGTTTCGGCTGCGGTTGCTGGAGAAATGCTGCAAGACTTAAAAGTTGGTCACATTCTTGGCGGTACTCCTTGGCGGATGCAGTTAGGCGACATAATTGGAATTACAGTTGCGGCATTTGTAATGTTTTTACCACTCGTAATTTTGCATCAGGGTGATGTTAATGCGGGAAGACTTGCAACACCAGCTTACGAAGGTGGATTTGGTTCACCAAAGCTCGCTGCACCGCAAGCCGGTTTAATGGCTCTTCTTTCTCAGGGAATTGTTAGAGGTGAAATGGCTTGGCCGCTGATTATTGTCGGAATGGTAATGGGCTTAGGTTTCATTCTCATGCAAGTTAAAAGCCCGATGCTCGTTTCAGTTGGTATGTATTTACCTCTCGAAACAACATTTGCAATTTTTATTGGCGGTATGATTAAAGGAATAGTTGAAAGAGTTAATGCTAAGAAGAAATTTAACGATGCACAAAAAGCAAGAGTTGAAAACACCGGAGTTCTTGTTGCAGCCGGATTAATAGCGGGAGAAGCGCTTGTGGGGCTTGTCTTTGCCGGGCTTGCCTTCTTCGAAGTTTCTCTGTTTGCTTTCTTCGATACTCCATCTATCTATGTTAGCTTAATAGTATTTGCGTTTATTGGTTGGTACCTCATAAGCATTCCGGTTAAAAACGCCGGCAAAGCTGATGACCCGGCACCACCGGCAGTTTCTATGTAATACAGTATCACAAGTAGTTTGTGATAAATTTTACGAAGGTCATGCTTCAATTAATCACGGCATGACCTTCGCTTTTGAAACTCAATTTTGATATACTCTTGACAAGGCGACGATGAATTTTTTTGAAAGAAGAAAAATCCTAAAAAACACCAGCGCATTCGATCTCACACCAATTCATTTAGTAAAACATGAACTAAACGAAAACAAGTTGGTCACAGTTCTCATTCCAAAATTCCAAAACAAACTTGCTGTAAAACTCTTCGAGCCAAAACTGAAATCGCCAAATATCAAACTAAAGCTTGATGAACTTGGCTCTGCTGTTTGGCTGGCAGTTGACGGTAAGAAAAAAGTTGGAGTGATTGCGCGGGAACTTGTTGATGCATTGGGTGATAAAATACAACCGGTGGAAGAACGATTGCCTAAGTTTTTCACTCAACTTTACGAACAAAAGTTAATAACATTTGATGAATTGAAAGGAGCTTAATATGGGAGAAGCATTGGGTCATTTAAAACCAGAATTGCTTTGGAAACATTTTGAAGAAATCTGTAAACGTCCGCATCCTAGCCGTCACGAACAATTAGTTGCTAAGTATGTTGTTGATTTTGCAAAGCAAAACAATTTGGAATGCGCAACAGATTCATTTGGAAACATTGTTGTGCGCAAACCGGCTACGCCAGGCAAAGAAAATTTAACTTCGGTTGTTATGCAAGGTCATCTTGATATGGTACCGGAGAAAAATGCAGATGTAGCTCACAACTTTGAAAAAGATCCAATTCAGTGTTACGCTGATGGAGATTGGGTTAAAGCAAAAGGAACAACTCTCGGTAGCGATAACGGAATTGGTGCCGCCGCTGCTCTTGCTGTTTTAGAATCAAAAGATGTTGAGCACGGACCAATTGAAGCGTTATTTACATTGGATGAAGAAACCGGTTTGAACGGTGCGCAAGCATTACAAGCTGGATTCGTAAACGCAGATATCCTTATGAATTTAGATTCTGAAGAAGATGGCGCTTTGTATATCGGCTGTTCCGGTGGACAAAGCACTACCGTTAAATTCAAATATGAACTGAAGGACGTTCCCGAAAAAACGGCTGCTTACGATATTAGCATTACTGGCTTGAAGGGTGGGCACAGCGGCTTAGATATTCATCTTGGAAAAGGCAATGCGATTAAGTTGATGGTTCGTTTACTTCACGAGCTGAATTATAATTATGGAGTTCGTCTCGTTTCTATTAGCGGCGGAAGTAAACACAACGCAATTCCTCGAGAAAGTTTTGCAACTATCCGTGTTCCTAAAAAATCTGCTGATGATGTTTTAGGTTATGTTGAGCACTACAACACAATAGTGAAAGCCGAACTCGCAAGTGTTGAACCAACTTTGGTTGTAGCTTGTGCGGCATCTAAATCCAAATCCAAAGTGATGGATAAAACAACTTCTAAGAATATTATTGATTCACTTTACGCTGTTCCAAATGGCGTAATTAAGATGAGTGCTGATATTGAAGGTCTTGTAGAAACGTCAACCAATCTTGCAGTTGTGGTAACAAATAAGAAGGCAGTCGAAGTTATTTTAAGCCAGCGCAGCTCGGTAGAATCCGAGAAGATAGATATCTCCAATTCAATCGCCGCATTATTCAAATTAGCCAAAGCTGAAGTTCTGCAGGGTGATGGTTATCCTGGTTGGAAGCCGGATATTCATTCGCCGGTTCTTGCAGTTATGAAAAAGGTATTTCATGAAAAGTATGGCAAAGAACCTGAAGTAAAAGCTATCCACGCCGGACTTGAATGTGGAATAATAAAAGAAAGATATCCACACATGGATATGATTTCTTTTGGACCAACTATTTTTGGCGCGCATTCTCCGGATGAAAGAGTGCAAATCAGCACTGTAGAAAAATTCTGGGAAAACTTAGTTGCAGCATTAAAGAATATTCCAGTTAAATAATTAGTTTATTCTCTCTTTCTTGCTCGTGCTCATAATCTTGATCTTAATCGTTTCTAAAAATATTTTTGAAGGCGATTAAGTTTAAGAGCACGAGTAAGATTCTGAGTTATTAAAAGTAGGTCTTTATGGATACTGCCGTTCATACAAAGCCGGAGCCATCTTTCGCGTTTCGGTGGATAATCTTAGTTGTCATTTCACTTGCAATGTTTGGCAACTATTATATCTACGATTCTATTAGTCCGCTTGCCGATTTGTTGGTGAAGCAATTAAAGTTTACCGATGCAAACATTGGACTGTTACAAGGTATTTACAGCGTTCCAAACATTTTGATGGTGTTAATCGGAGGAGTGATAATAGATAAATTTGGTACACGCATATCAACTTTTGTCTTTACATTACTTTGTTTATTAGGTTCAGCTGTAACGTTTAACCCATCACTGATAACCGGAATCTTCGATTCAACAACCAAAATGTATCTGTCTTATGCCTTATTAGGAATTTTAGGCATTTCGATTATCAATTTAATCTCGGCTTATTTACAAGTTCATCCCCAAATAAAAACTGTTAGCAAGAGATTCATCATAATAATTCTTTTATTGCTCGTAATCCTACCGTTTTGTTTACCTCACGAGCCAATTTATGGGATGGCATCTGGTAGATTAATCTTTGGTCTTGGCGCCGAATCAATGATTGTTGCAATTACTACTGTGATTGGAAGATGGTTTAAGGGCAAGCAGCTTTCTTTTGCTTTCGGTTTGAATTTAACTCTCGCGCGTCTCGGTTCTTTCGCTGCTCTAAACTCGCCAAGCTGGGCAAGTGTTTTCTACGATACTTATAAATATCCCTTGCTTATTGCGCTTGGTGCCGGTGTTATTTCTCTTGCAATGGCTGTTATCTATTGGGGAATGGACAGCTACGCTGAGAAAAATTATTCTCTCCGTCCTGTTCCCAAACAAGATGAAGTTAGATTCAGCCAGATATTCAGTTTTTCAAAATCTTACTGGTTTGTTGTTCTTCTATGCGTAACATTTTATTCTGGCATATTTCCATTCCAAACATTCGCAGTAAAGTTTTTTATGGATACACATGGCACAACTCGTGAACTGGGAGGATTTCTTTCCAGCACATTAACGCTTTCTGCCATGATTCTTACTCCGCTTTTTGGCTTGCTGGCGGATTACATCGGCAAACGTTCTTTACTTATGATGATCGGCTCGCTTCTTCTTGTTCCGGTTTATTTATTAATGGCTTACACGCAAGTTTCTTTATACGTGCCGATGGCTATGATGGGCTTAGCCTTTTCTCTCATCCCGGCAGTGATGTGGCCGAGTGTTGCAATAATAGTTGATGAAGCTAAACTTGGTACCGCGTACGGATTGATGACTATGATTCAGAATATTGGTCTTGCCGGTTTTAACTTTTTGATTGGCTGGGCTAATGATTACAGCAGCGGCTACACAATGGGAATGTGGATATTCTCATCGCTCGGGTTCTTTGGATTACTATTTGCTTATTTGCTTCGTAAATCGGAAATGAGCCCAACCGGACACGGTTTAGAGAAAGGAATAGAGAAAGAAGTAGTTTAATTGTTGTTCTAAAAATATCAAGTACTCTGCGGAATTTGCGCTTTCTTCGCGTTCACTGCGTTTAATATTTGTAAGGAAATTTTTTGAACCACCTTTACAACAATAAGCAGTAATAAATTTGTAAATTTCATTTTAGAAAAAGAGAAAAATTTTGATTCGCTTACTAAGTAAAATACTATTTGTAGTTTTGATTTTTTCTGCTACCGTAACTAATGCGCAGAAGTTCGGCTTTGGATGTCTAGGCTTAAGCGGCTTTTACGTTGGAATTTCAGAACATCATTACAAAGCCCCCGGCATTAATGACTATGTGAATACCAGTTTAGTTGGAAATCTCATTGCATCAAACGAAAAAATTAATTTTAATCTCGCCTCCGGTTATAGAGTAGGCGCGAACTTCTTTAGAGCAAAGTGGGATAATGTTTTCATCACTGCAAAAGGTTTTTACCAATTCTTAAAGGAAGAACACACAGCTAACACCGTCTCTCAAGCTCAACAAAAATTTCAAATGAAGATGAACAATTGGGGTGTAGGCTTAGATATCGGCATACCGGTTAATTCTTTCATTGATTGGAAAATTGTAGAAGGCGGAGTAACTTTTTACAGCGCCGAACTTAACCAACAGAACTTTGCAGATAATTCTCTTTCATCGGAAGCTAAGTTTTCTCCTGAGAAATCAAAACCAAGTTACTACGCCGGGACGGGAGTTATTCTTCACATCATACCGGATTACATGAGCCTTGAGGGAACTGCTGCTTATTATTTTATGAATATTGATGAGTTTCAGAGAAACATTGCCGATGTTGGTGTCATTAGAATTACCGACCCTATTTCTAAAGCCGGCTGGGGCGGCACATTACAATTAAATATTAGTTTTCCATTCTAAGGTAAAAAATGAAAGCAACTAAACTTGACAAAGCATGTATCATTGCCATCAAAGATTGTATGGGCGCGCAGAAAAATGAATCGGTATTAATCATTACCGATGAATTCAAAAACAAAATCGGTTATTCGTTATTTAAAAACGCTAAAGAGTTGGGACACGAAGCTGTTTATCTGGAATTCAAATCGCGCGAAATGCACGGACAAGAACCGCCGCAGCAAATTGCCGAGATGATGAAATTGTTTGATGTAGTTCTTTGCCCGACAGCTAAATCATTAACTCATACCAACGCAAGAAGAAACGCATCTGCTCTCGGCTCACGCATCGCCACTTTCCCGGGAATCACAGAAGAAATAATGGTTCGCGGACTTAACGCTGATTATCATAAAATTGCTGCGCTGACAATTAAGTTGCAAGAAATTCTAAACGAAATAAAAGTTGTAAGAGTAACAGCGCCAAATGGTACAGATATTACAATGGATATTTCTGGAAGGAAGGCGCTCCCGAGCAAAGGACTATTCCACAAAAAAGGGGAAAGTGGAAATCTGCCAACCGGCGAAGCTTACATTGCGCCGATGGAAGGTAAATCCAACGGAGTATTCTTTGTTGATGGTTCCATGGCAGGCATAGGCGTTATCAAAGGTAAGCCAATAAAAATAGAAGTTGTTGATGGCTATGCTGTTAATGTTACCGGTGGTCCTCAAGCCAAAAAGTTGGATGACACCCTAAACAAATATGGAAAACTTGCGCGCAACATTGCTGAATTTGGCATTGGTACAAACGATAAAGCTAAACTTAGCGGCGTTCTTCTAGAAGACGAAAAAGTGATGGGCACAATTCATATTGCTCTCGGAGATAACAAATCAATGGGCGGAAATGTAGATATTCCAATTCATCTTGACGGCGTGGTTAAGAAACCGACAGTATATTTTGATGATAATATGGTAATGAGGGCAGGGAAGCTTCTGATTTAGCCGAAAACTTCATAGTGCTTTCAATTTGTAAAACCCCTCCGGTTTTCATTATATTTGCGGCTCAAAAAACAAGCCATCTATGAAAATCCTTAACAACCTTAACACAGAACAACTTCAAGCGGTGGAATATAACGCCGGTCCTCACATGATTGTAGCCGGTGCCGGATCTGGAAAAACCCGCGTTTTAACTCATAAAATTGCACTTTTAATAGAAAAGGGGACCGAGCCTTCGGCAATTCTTGCGCTTACTTTTACAAACAAAGCCGCTAAGGAGATGAAGGAAAGAATTAGATCTCTGATTGGTAAAAAAGCCGAAGAGCTTTGGATGGGTACTTTCCATTCAATTTTCTCCCGTGTTTTGAGAGTCGAGTCTGAAAAAATCGGATATCGCTCAAATTATTCCATCTATGATAGAGAAGATTCTGTTTCTTTAGTGGGTAATATCATTTCGAACCTGAACATCACTTTGGAAGCAATTACTGCAAACGGTGTCCAGCATAAAATCAGTTACTTGAAAAACCAGATGATTATGCCGCAAGATTTTGAGAAATCATCCGGATTGACCCCATCAGATAAGAAATTTGCAGAAATTTATACTGAATACAACAAGCGTCTTTTCGAAAACAACGCAATGGATTTTGATGACCTCTTGCTAAAACCAATTCAGTTGTTTACGGAAAACGAAAAAGTATTGAGTAAGTACAAAAAAATGTTCAAGTATATCTTGGTTGATGAATATCAGGATACGAACATTGCACAGTATGAATTACTGAAGCTTCTAAGTCCGGCAAAAGATAAAGTATGCGTTGTAGGTGATGATGCCCAGAGCATTTATAGCTGGCGCGGTGCCGAAATAAAGAACATGCTGAATTTCAAGAAAGATTTTACCGGCTCCAAGATTTTTAGATTAGAGCAGAACTACCGCTCAACAAAAATGATTCTTGCCGCCGCTGATTCTGTAATCAAGAATAATACTTCTCAGATCCCAAAAACACTTTGGACTGATAATCCGGATGGTGAGTTGCTAACGCTCGTCAAAGCTACCGACGAGAAAGATGAGGCTTATCAAATAGCAAAAAAAATCAAAAAAGAAGTAACTACTAAGAAACTTACGCTAAATGATATTGCAATATTTTATAGATTGAATTCGCAGTCACGCGCGCTTGAAGATGCACTCCGCCGCGATAAAATTCCATATAAGATTATCGGAGGAGTTGAGTTCTACAGAAGAAAAGAAGTTAAAGATGTGCTCGCATACCTTCGTGTTCTGGCAAACTCCAACGACGAAGAGAGCTTACTCCGCATTATGAATTTCCCTCAACGCGGGATTGGAAATACTTCCATAACCAAAATGATTGCTTTTGCGCGTAAACTAAATCTTTCACTCTTCAAAACAATGATGCGCGTGTTTGAAGTAATTGAAGTTAAAGAACGCATTCAGAAAAATGTAAAGCAATTCAGATTACTACTTGACAAATATATCGAGCTGAAAGAGAAACTTTCGATAGGTGAACTTACATCTGCTTTGTTGGATGAACTTGGAATTCTAAGAATCTATAAAGAAGAAGGCACTTCGGATTCAATGTCACGTTACGATAACATTCAAGAATTAGTCTCGGCAGTTCACGAATATGGAAAGTCAAACCCGAAAGCTACATTAGAAGATTTCTTAGCAGAAGTTTCATTAATAGCCGGTGTTGATCAATATGATGAAAAAGCTCACGCTGTAACGTTAATGACTGTTCACAGTGCTAAAGGATTGGAATTCCCGGTTGTGTTTGTAACCGGATTAGAAGAAGATATTTTCCCCTTAAGCCAACGGTTCGATCAAGACTCTAAGATAGAAGAAGAAAGAAGATTGTTCTACGTAGCTGTAACCAGAGCTAAAGAAAAAGTTTACCTCAGTTATGCACGCTCGCGTTATAGATTTGGTGAAGTTGCATATCAAAGTAAATCTAGATTTCTTGATGAAGTTGACGATTCAACTTTTGAAGAAACCGACGGAGCCGGGATTAAGAAAGCCGGTCGCCGCAAAAAAGTATATTATGATGAATATTACCAGGAGAGCTTTGATGATTATGATCAAGACAGAAGATCTTTGCGCGTTGGCAGCAGAGTAACTCATCAAATTTTCGGAATGGGTAAAATTCAACAAATTACCGGCACCGGAGATTTGCAGCGAGTTACAATTGCATTTGAAAAAGTTGGTGTTAAACAACTGCTTACTAAGTTTGCAAATTTGAAATTGATTTAACTATCTAAATAAACAATAGGAGTATACGTAATGAAGATCGGTGTATTGACAGGTGGAGGGGATGCCCCCGGATTGAATGCAGTTATTCGTGCAGTAGTACGCAAATGTATTGCAAATGGTCACGAATTAGTTGGAATTCGAGAAGGATGGAGAGGAATTCTCGAAAATAAATATGATCCCCTTGATAGAAATTCTGTTTCGGGAATTTTACATCGCGGAGGAACAATTTTAGGTACCTCCAGGACAAATGTTTACAAGGTTGAAGGCGGAGAAGCGCAAGTAATTAAGAATATGGCTGATAACGGAATTGATGCGATTGTGGCTATTGGCGGTGAAGACACTTTGGGAGTTGCATCTAAGCTTGCAAAAGCCGGTGTACATATTGTCGGCGTTCCAAAAACAATTGATAACGATTTAAGCGCTACAGACTTTACTTTTGGTTTTGATACGGCTGTTAACGTTGCTACTGAAGCTATTGATAGATTACATACAACTGCTGAATCCCACAACAGAGTAATTGTCGTTGAAGTTATGGGTCGTCATGCCGGTTGGATTGCAGCTTATTCGGGAATTGCCGGTGGTGCCGATATTATTCTTGTGCCCGAAATTCCGTACGATATTGATGAGGTATGTTCAATTATTCGCAAGCGTCATGAAGGTGGAAAAAGCTTCAGTATAATAGTTGCATCTGAAGGAGCTGTTGCTAAAAAAGTAGCAGGTGATTCCGAAATGATTTTGCAAGATCAAAAATTAGATTCATTTGGTCACGTTCGCTTAGGTGGAATTGGAAATCATCTTGCAGAAGAAATTGAAAAGAGAACCGGTTTCGAAACAAGATCAACAGTTCTCGGTCACATTCAAAGAGGTGGAACGCCAACAGCTTATGATCGCGTTCTTGGAACAAGACTTGGTTTCTGTGCGGCTGAATTAGTTGAAACTAATAAGTGGGGATATATGGCTGCGTTAAAAGGAACCTCGATAGATGCAGTAAAGTTAGAAGAAGCAACTCGTGAATTAAAGACAATTGATTTGCAGCTAATGGAAGTTGCTAAAACTTTCTTTGGTTGATCTATCACAATGTTAGAATGATGAACTTAAGAGCCGCACTTGTTGCGGCTTTTTTTATTATGACAAATCTTATTTGATGGCAGCTTCTGTTTCTTAATGGAACCGGTTGTGTGAATTAAAAGAGAACAAAAAAGGTTCACAAGGATAATTTTTTCGGGTTTGATTCCTGTCAGACACGAAATACCGACAAGGCTGAAATTAAATTCCTATAATTTTTTGCAGGGGCTTTATTGATGAAGCCCGTTTTATTATAGATAAATCACTAATACATGAGATTGAATCAAATTCACGGAACATGCAAAGTATCGCTTTCTAATCTCCTGTAGATACTCTTTCATTACCGAATTTCTCACAAGTAGCCTCACTATTTTCGGTTACCTATATTATGGCGCAACGACCTTTTTCCTTTTCTCCCTCAGTTACTTAATTTATGGCGCAATGCGGGGTGAGTTTTTAACAAAAAAATATCTTGACAATTAGTCCTCTAAATATTAGTTTTCACTCAGTTTCCAGCCGAAACATTAAAGAGTGCAACTAAATCTGTTAAAGAAGTGTAAATTGAAAACTGTGAAGGCAGTTTTAGAAAAGTTGCAGTTTATACATACCCAGCCAAAAGAAAAATCAGCCGAGATTTATAAAATTATTTTATCAATATCACAGAGGGTGTTTATGAAAAACAAATTAACTGTTTTTACATTACTCGTTCTATTATTTACCGGAATGAGTTTTGCACAAGTTCCCGTAACACCAACAAACGGATCTACAACTGTTCCAGTCGGAACAGCTGCGGTATCATGGACAGCATTTAATGAAGCGAGTGCGGATGGTCCATATGATGTTGACTTTGACGATGATCCTTTGTTTGGTAGTATTGATGCATCCGCCGCAAACTCAGCTCTTACTAGTTTGGCTTTACCTGCGCTAACAAACAACACAGTTTACTACTGGAGAGTTAGAGATGCAGATAATGACGACGGCACTGTTGGTCTTCAGCCTGGCGCCTGGCATTCATATTCCTTTTCAACATTTACAGCTCCTACTCCTACACCCGCAAATGCTGCAACTGGTGCTTTACTTACCACTACTGATGTTTCCTGGACTGCATTTGGCGAAGGGGGAAGTGCAAATGGTAATTATGATGTTGAATACTATGGTACTGATAATACTTATACAGGTTTAGTTACATCAAGTTTAGATCAAGCGGGCTTAACATTTACATTTGGCGGACCGGCTTTGGTTAATAATACTGCATATTATTGGCGTGTTCGAGATGCAGATATTGATGATGTAACAGTTGGTCTTCAGCCCGGTACATGGCAAAGTTTTTCATTCACAACTGAAATTGCTACACCGGTTTTGACTGCACCGGGAGATGGTGCAGTTAATCAACTTACTTCTCCGATTTTGAATTGGACTTTAGCCGGAGGTACAGGCGGCGTTACATTTGACCTTCAGTATTATGTTGGTGCAGGCGCTTTCCCGGGTACTACAGTTTCTGGTGTAACAGCACCATACACTTTAGCGGGATTAGGATCAAATCAAACAATTACATGGAGAATTGTAGCAAAGAAAGCCGGTGAAGCTGATAAGAATTCTTCTTCACGAACATTTACCACATACACATATCCTACGCCTACACCTGCTAATGCAGCAATTAATCAGAATGTTAATACGCTAACACAAGTTAGCTGGACAGCAATAAATGAAGGTAATTTAGGAAATGGTCCATACGATGTAGAAGTTTATATTGGTGTTAATGATGGTACTCCGGATTTCTTTACCAACGCTACTGCAAATTTATTCTTTGGGTTAACGAATCCGCTTTTGTATAACCAGCTTTATACATGGAGAGTTAGAGATACAGATATTGATGGAGGCGGTACAGACGGTACATGGCACCAATTTACATTTACTACTCAAGCAATTCCATCACCGGTGTTAGTTACTCCGGCAAATACTTTAACCGGTGTTCCAATTCTACCAACATTCACCTGGACGTGGGCAGGCTTTGGTACTGTAACTTATCGTTTAGAAGTTTCTACAAGTAATACCTTTGCTACTACAGTTATTGATACTACTGGTTTAACATTGTTGACGTTAACAATGCCCGAATATCATAAGCTTACAAATAACACTACATATTATTGGAGAGTAACTGCTACACAAGGTATCAATACGGCAACTTCAAGTACTTGGAGTTTTAAAACTACTCCGGTAGTTTCAATATCTCCAATAAATCCAATAAATGGTTCAACAAATAATTACTTCGCTCCAACATATTTTTCATTTCAAGTTGTAAATGGTTTTACCGGTTCATTAAAATATCTTGTTCAGTACCGTGTAAGCCTCACGGTTCCAACAATAGCTGAATGGGCAGGTGCAAACACATTTACTTTGACTAATCTGCTTTCGGAATTACCATATCCATTAACGCTACTAGCAAATAGTAAATATTATTGGAGAGTAGTTATTCTTAATTCTTCAGATGAAGTTGTTAGCTATTCCGGCAGCTATTACTTTACAACTAAGTCGGGCGCACCAACACCATATTTGTCATATCCAACTGGCGGGCAACCGGTTTATACAAATACACCATCATTCTATTGGTATGTAGGAACTTATGATCTTACTGATCTTACTTTTAATTTAGTAGTTGCACAAGATGCTGCATTTACTGTTGGTGTACAAACAGTAACCAACATCTCCGGTTTGCAATATGATTGGGCAGGCGCTCCGTTTACCCCAGGTACTACCTACTATTGGAAAATTATTACATTTTATAAAAGAGGTACCGGCGAAGAACAACAAGTTTCTTCATCTTATTCATCATTCAAGGCACAGGGTACAGGTACAGCTTCCACACCTTATCTGTCATATCCGACAGGTGGTTTAACTATTTACTCAACTACTCCTACGTTGTATTGGTACTTAGGCGCATCTTCGGATGGTGTTGTTTATGATGTGTTTATTAAATTATCATCAGCCGGCGGATACACTCAAGTTGCTGATAACACTTCGAATTTATACTTAGATTTATCCGGTGTCCTTTTGAATCCATTTACATTAGCCGCAGGTAGTACATATAACTGGTATGTAGTTGCAGTTGGCGGAAATGGTTCTTTTACATCATCCACAGGTTCGTTTGTAGTTAGTTCAAGTTTGGGAACTGGTTCTGTTATTGCCTCATGGCCTGTTGGCAATCCGTATGTTTATTCTTTAACTCCAACTTTGTATTGGTATATGTATGGTTCACAAACCGGATTGACCAAGTATGTCATCAAGTATTCTCAAACTAATACTGACTTAACTCAGGGAGCTTGGACAGCACTTGGCGGAGGTGTTGATCTTGCTTTGACAGAAACTTCTTATACTATACCTACTAATCTTACCGCCGGCTTAAAGTACTATTGGGCAATTGCCGGTTATAATGGTGGTAGTCTGGTAACAACCTGGTCAACAGGTTCGTTTACAGTTTCCACAACAACTACTGCTGTAGATGTTTATCTATCTGCACCGGTTGGAGGAACTACAGTTTACTCACTTACTCCAACACTATATTGGTATGCAACAGGTGCTATTTCCGGTATTACTTCGTATGATTTAACTTACAGCAACACTTCGAACTTATTAGGCGGTGCTGCACCGGCATTTGTAACAACTGTTAACACAGGTACAGATAATTTTTATACATTACCTTCTAATCCGGCAATAGCAGGTGCAACAATTTATTGGAGAGTGACGGTAAACTATACAGGTGGTTCCAGCACATCATCAACGGGTTCGTTTGTAATAGACCCGGGTTCAAGTTCTGTTGTTCCTTTGGCTGGCAGCCCTATCAATAATGTAGAATTAAAAACAACCGCCGCCACTCTTTCATGGTTTACACCAGCCCCTAGCAAATCTAAGTTGACTTATACTGTTGAATACTCTGAGAGCAACAGTTTTGCTAATTCTATGATTGTTACAGGTCTTTACGAGCCAAGATTAGATGTAACTGGTTTGAAAGAAAATACAACTTATTTTTGGAGAACAAAATCGCTAGATACTCAAGGACTGTATAGCAAATACTCTGAGGTTGCTTCTTTCAGAACTTCGGGCAAGGCAACCGGAGTTGAAAATGGAGAAGAATTACCGGGCAAATTTGAATTAGCTCAAAATTATCCTAATCCATTCAACCCTACTACTTTGATTAGCTATACTATTCAGCAAAATTCCTTTGTAACTCTTAAAGTATATGATATGCTTGGAAGAGAAGTAAAGACATTGGTTAGCAAAGAAGTTGCTGCCGGAAAATATTCTGTAGAATGGAACGGCGACGATAATTTTGGCAACAAAGTTGCAACCGGTGCTTATGTTTACAGAATTACTGCCGGTGACTTTGTATCGGTTAAAAAGATGTTATTAATTAAATAATTGTAAACATAGAGAGAAGAGTATAAAATGAGAAAACTCAGCGCATCAATAATGATCATTTTAGTCCTGGCAGCTATTGGTTTGGCTCTCTATGCTTGCCATGTAACTTATTTTTCGTAATTGACTATCAACATATGTTGTAACTTGAAAAGGGTCACTGTTTAGTGACCCTTTTTTGTTAACTACTACTATATCTGTCATTTTGCACATGGCTTCTACTACCTATATACCAAGCCCTAAACAGCCTGTAACAAGCCTCAAGCTTTTTAGTAACAGTCTTCCAAAATGCCGGTGTCTAATTAATACATGTTTGGAAATGAAAATCGAAAATAGAGCGTTAGGGAATATTATTTTGGTGAAGCATAAGAATGACTTTGTAAGCATTTATATGCTTTTATTCAACGCTACTAATTCAGTTATCAAATCTGTATTTTACTTGTAGAAGTTTACAAATGAAATAATCATCATAGGTATTAATGAAAAATCAAGAAAGATTAATTGTACTAATTATTTTGTTTTTGTCTTTCTCAAATTGCCAGCCAAACATTCATGCGGAGCCGGAAATTTTCATTCGCTTTAATCAGCTGGGTTTTCTGCCAAAGGATGTCAAATCAGCTGTAGTATTATCAAACAATAAACTCGAAGGGAAGCAGTATTCGATAAAGAATGTACGGGGGGATCAAAACGCGTTAACAAATTCTTTTGGGAATAATTTAGGTTCGTTTGGCAGCTTCAATTATTCATATAGAATAGATTTTTCGGGCATCAAATCTGTCGGAGAATATTACTTTTTATTTGGTCAACAAAAATCCAATACATTTAAGGTCAGTGAGAGTGTCTTTAACGGAATAGCAGATTCATTGCTTGAGTTTTTTAAAGTACAAAGATGTGGCTATACAAATCCGTTTTTGCATGAGGTCTGCCATATTTCCGATGCCGCGCATTTGATAGATGGGAAAAGAACAATTGACAGAAAAGTTGATGTTACCGGCGGATGGCATGATGCCGGAGATTACGTTAAGATTTTGAACACAACAGCTTTCTCAACCTATATGCTGTTATTCTCCTACGATTTCGATTCATCCAAATTTTCTAGTGATAAGAACCGCAATTCCGTACCTGATATTCTTGAAGAAGCTAAAGTTGGCTTAGATTGGATGCTTAGGGCTTACTACGACAAGAATAAACTGATAACGCAAGTACAGGATTTGCGTGATCATGATGTTGGCTGGAGACTTCCGGAGAAAGATGCAGTAGGATTTGACCGACCTGCTTATGTTGGAATGGGTAAAAACTTAATTGGAATTTACTCTGCAACTATGGCACTTGCATATAGAATTTGGAATAACAAATTGAATTATCCTGAATATGCTAATCAGTGTCTTACTGCCGCACAAAATTTATATTCGATATATAAAGAAGCTAAAGATGTTGATAGCAGCGGCTCCGGTGTTTATCTCGACAAGACATTTGAAGGCAAAATGGCGCTGGGTGCAATTGAACTTTACCTTGCGACAAATAAATCGAACTATCTACATGATGCAACTGTATTCGCAGATTCAGCCCGATCTGATTATTGGTGGAGTTGGGGAAACATAAACTCTCTTGGTCACTACCGATTGGGAAAAATCATTCCTAAGTATGGCGATTTCATTTTGAAAAACTTAGAAGAGTTTAATCGTAAAAAGAATGATAACCTTTTTGGAAAAGGAGTTGCACTAAGTTGGGGAACAAATGTTACGTTGCTTGGAATTTCTCTTCAGAATATTCTATATAAAAAATTAACTAACGATAACCGCTTTGATTCGGTTTCAGTTTTCGCCAGAGACTATGTACTGGGAAGAAATCAATGGGGAATAAGTTTTATTAGCGGATTCGGCAAGAACTCAACTAAAAGTTTTCATCATCAAATTGCTTATTTTAAAGGAAGATTACCGGGCGGTTTTTCTGCCGGACCGGCAACAAAAGAATTTGTGGAGAAAGCAAATATTCCTTTTGACAAAAGTGATAAGTATTCACGTTTCCAGACAAACGATTCTTATTACCGGGATGACCGGAATGATTATATTACGAATGAACCAACTATAACCGGAAATGCAACAGCAATTTTTGTATTTGGAGCTGTTTCAAAGTAAATAATCGAGTGTCTTGTTTTGGTGCATCAGGTAATTTTTTCTCACTTTTAGATGCCACATCGTATTAAATTCTTTTATTTCCGGCGGAAAAACAGTTTTTTAGTGGCACTATTATTGAAAAAATAATGTAGTTAAAATCCAAAGGCGCTATTATGAGCAGCATGATAAAAAGAATACCATCCGGCTTTTCCTTGATTGACAAGAATTGGGGAGGTATTTACAAAGGCGGCAGCTATATGGTTATCGGCTCAAGAAAATCCGGCAGAACATTGCTTGGTTTGCAATGTGCTTTGGAGGCTGCAAAGGCTTCTGAAGTTTGCCTTTATTTCACACTTATGCGTCCTAAAGATTTAATGATTCAAGCAGCTTCTCTCAATTTTGATATTCAATCATACATGAATCAAAATTTGATAATTGTTGTAAGAGTTGCTCCGCCAAATGATATTTATGATATGTATAATCCCGATGATTATTTGGTCGAATATTTTCATGATATTATAACAGTAGTTGATCAATACAAACCGACGAGAATTATTTTTGATGAGTTGACCCCTTTCGTTGGTTTCAAGAATCTGGATTTTCTGCGCGATACTTTTTTAAGAACTTTGGAAAACATTGAAGAGAGAGACATTACAAGTCTTTTTATCATTAGTGAGCCGGCAACACAGAAAGCTCAAAACATTGTAGAAGGAATGTCTCAGTTTGTAACCGGAACTATTTTGTTAAAGAAAGAATCTGGCGGCAAAGGGGACCGCTTTCAGAGCGGACAAGTTATTATCACTCCAAATGTTGGTCATACCGAAGGTGAGTTTGTAAGTGAATACCGTATAGAACCTAACAAAGGAGTTACAACAGAGTTTTCGCTGGATAGAACAAAGACGCAAACATTCGATGAAACTCCCCGTTTAATAAAAAGCCGCAACTTTAATGCACATACAAAAATCGAAATGCCTTTAGAGCCTTACGCATTTTCTAACGTTTACAATTACAACGATTTCTTGCTAATACTCAACAATCAAATTGCACTATATAAAAGTACCGGGCAGACATTTAATCTTATCTCATTCAAATTAGAGCCTTCGGCACAAATGAGAGGCTTGCTTAATATGAGCCAATTACAGAATGCTATCAGATTAGCTGCTTCTAAAAAAGACAAAATTTGTGTTGTAGAAAATAAAATTGTAGTATTGCTTGTAAGAGGAAACATGAAAAGTGTTGTTGATCTTATGACTAATGTACAAAGCAACTTGCCGAATAAAGACCTAAATTACATCAACGCAGTATTAGAATTCATTTCAATATTTAATCAGGAAATTGATGAAAGATTTGAGAACGCTGAAAGTCTGATGGGAACCGTTCTATCTGTAGAATCTTCTCTTCAAAACTATCAACCGTTGAATAAATATATTGGTGAATGAGGGTTTACCTTAAAATAATTTTCTTTATTGCTGTTCTAACGGCGGGGCTTTCTTATGCCCAAAACCGTAGTGATGCATTGAAGCATCAAGCGCAGTTATTAATGAACGAGGGCAGATACGGCGAAGCCATCGATCAGTTGAATAAGTATATTGCTTCAAACCCGCGCACTGCAGATGGTTACCACATAAGAGGTCTCTGTTTCGAACAAAGATTACAGTATTGGGATGCAGTATTTGATTTGCGCAGAGCTCTCCGCTTAACTCCTAATGATTCAAAAATCCGTTCTGATTTAGCTAGAATAATTTCTGTTTGGCACAAGCAGCTTTATCAAAAAATTGATGGGCATAAGAGAGATATTGCAATTGACCCGGATAATGCTTTCGCTTATTTGGAAATAGGAAAATCCTACCGCTGGCTTGAAGAATGGTACGATGCTGAGAGATGGTATGATGAATACCTAAAAAGAGATGATAATGCTTCGCCGGATGAAATAATTAGATATTCTGTAATCCTTGGAAAGACCCGCTCTATAGTCAAAGGTGAGAGAATTCTTAAAAAGTATGTAGGCAGATATCCCGATGATTGGCGTTTGTGGAGTCGTTACGGCTATTTCACACTTTGGCTTGGAAAGAATAAAATTGCCGAGGATGCATTTACTAAGTCTTTAAGTTTCAAACCTTTTTTTGAAGAAGCAGAAGATGGACTTGACCTTGCAAAAAAACAAGGATATCTAAACGTTGATGTTGGGAGAGACCGCGATAGAAGCGCTCAAGAGTATGCAATAGATAGATACTATCGTTTGCTGGAAAAGGATCCGGACAATGATGATGTACGCTTTGATTTGCTTTCAGAGTTAGTAAGCAATAATAGATACGAAGAAGCTTTTCAGCAACTGCAATATTTGCAGCCTAAACACGCAGAAGAAGAAAAATTCAAAACAATTTTCAAGACTGTTACCGACTATCGCGACAGCACCTTCAATAGAGATGTTACTCACTACACGGAAATATTAAAAGAAAATCCTACAGATAATGAAGCGGTAATGAAACTTGCAGACGCTTATGCAAACTTGTTTTATTATGATAGTGCTATTGAAGTGCTAAGTGAATATTTGCAAGATATTCCGGATGATAAAGATTTAGAAGTGCGTTTCAAATATGCTAAATATTCTGCTTGGAACTACGAATGGGAAAAATCAATAGCGCAATTGAATAAATTGCTTGAGCAAGATCCCAATAATTCCGACTACAAGTTGTTGCGCGGTCAGATTGCCGTTTGGACGGTTAATGATTTAGAGCTTGGCGAACAATATCTCCTTGATGTTCATGAAAGTAATCCCAAAAATTTAGATGCATTGCTTTCGCTAGTAAACCTCTACACTTGGAAAAAAGATTTCATCATTGGTAAGCAATATCTGGATCAAGCAAAGGAATATTATCCGGGCAATTCTGAAGTAGCAAACATGGAGAGTGTATTTCAACTAAGGCAGCAAGCTAATGATGAAGCCAAATTATTTGAAATAAGGGGTGAAGCCGGAAAACTTTCGATGGAAGGGAAATGTGTTGAAGCTCTGGTAAAATATGATGAGTACTTTGAAAAGAGAAAAAGCTTGACTCGAGAAGAAAAACTTGAGTATGCCGATATTGCTACTTGTGCTAATAATTATCCGCGTGCTATTCAATTATATGACGAAATATTAGTAGAAGAATTTAATTACAAAGCGGCGTTATTGAGAGCCAAGAATTACTTCCTAAGCGGTGATACAACTAAGGCTAGGACTGAACTAGAAAGTTTGAGCAAAATAAATCCGGATGACGACCAAGGACAAATGCTGTTAGCGAATGCATATGCTTCTACAAACAGATTGGAAGAAGCCGAGAAAATCTATAGAGAGCTTAAAGCTAAAGCTAACAGCTCTGCAGCAAGGCAAGATATTAATCAACAAATGCTTTTTCTTGCAGGCAATTATGTTGGTGCAAAAAATTATGAGAAAGGAAAACAAATATATTCTGAAATAGAAGCCGACAGCACTTCTCCGGGAATTCGTAAGCAAATAGATCAAAGCTTGATTTTCTTAGCTGATTCTTACGTTGCCGACAAAAAGTATGATGAGGCTATTGAAGAGTTTACAAAACTTGAAGAAAAAATAACCGATGCGGAAATGTTAAACGATATTTATAAACGCCAGACATATATGGGTTATCTTTTAACTCAAGACAAGGAGTTTGATAAAGCCGAAGATGTATTTAACAGTTTGAAAACAAAAGTTACAGATCAAACTGCAAAAGATGACCTTAACGAAAAAATGCTTTTCTTAGGCGATGCTTATGTGCAAGATGAAAGTTACGGGGATGCCCGTTCTATGTACGAATATTTACTCGAAAGTGTGAGCGATACAGCGCAGATAAGTAAAATAAAAGAAAGAATTAGTTGGCTGCCTCCAAGTGGATTTAACAGAGGATTATCCAGCATACAAAGTTTCTTTAACTTATTTCTTCCTACAAATGTCAATGTATCGCCTTATGGAAATTATTATGCAGATAACCAGAAATTCCGCTTGTGGAATTATGGTTCACGGCTCGATGCTGGTTTTGTTGGCTTCTTATCGGTTGGTGGCATTTGGTTTAGGACTACTTTAGACAATATGGTTTTGAGAAAAGAGTTCACACAATTTAAGTGGGCTGCTTCACTTTTCTTTACAAGATATCTTTCGCTCAATGGCACATATGGAAATTTAGCTACACTTGGCGAGCCAAATTACAGAATCTGGGATGCTGCACTTCGTTACGAAAAGCCGAATGAGCTTTCGCTGTCGGTTAATTTCGAAAATACAGATGCAAGGCTATTTCTTTATTCTCCCTTTATGTTTTATAATAGAATGACTGCTGATATTTATCGAATTAATGCTTCATACACTTATAAAAATATGGCTATGCTTAGAGGAGATTATCAGTATTTCCAATTGAGTGATAAAAACAAAGGGAATATATTTATAATTAAATTTGGCAGAAGATTTTTGAGCTATGGATTCTTTGGGTACGAATATTACTTTACTGATTATGCTTTTGTATCGAAATTATATTATTCCCCGCAAGATTACGATACACATAGTATTTGGGCTGAGTATGATTTCTCTTATCAAAAGGAATTGAAATTCAAAACGGGTGGAAAAATCGGCTATGCCCCAGATGTAGATTATATTATAGGTGAGATATTTGGAGAAGCAGTTTACAATCCTATTCAAAATATAGTGATCAGTGCCAGAGTAACATACGGAAATAGTTTCCGCTATGGTTCCGGTTATCGCAGTTTTAACAGTTCTTTAACAGCGTACTGGAGCGTTTTTTAATTCTGGATGACTTATTTTTCCCCATGTAATAATTCTCTTTCATACTAATGTTGAATAAAAAAGGTTTTTAAATGAGATCATATATAGTCCTCATATTGTTTTTATTGTTCGCTTATAAAGGATTTGCAAGAAATTATAGTTCTAATTTTACGAATGAATTATCGCAGCAATTAACATTTACCTCTGCTGGTACAGATGTTTTGACTATTCCAACTAATCAGTCTTTAGGCAAGTTTACCCCTCTTACAGGAAATGTTTCGCAAATGAAATATTTCTATGAAACACTTAGCAATCTCAGGAACAAACCGCTTCGTATTGCTCATTATGGCGATTCTTTAATACTTGGCGATATAATTACAGATTATCTACGTGAGAAACTTCAACAGAGATTTGGCGGACAGGGCGTAGGAATGCTAAATATTATCTCGGATGATAATCGGATGAGAGTTACAACAATACATTCCTATTCCGAAGATTGGGAGTATTATTCTTTTTTAACAAGAAACCCGAATCAGCTTCCTTTAGGAATATCCGGTGCACTTGCTATTCCAAAAGCAGGTAGTTGGGTTAAATATGAAGCTAACTCAATATATAAATCGTCTTCTTCATTTAACGTAGTGAAAATTTACTACAGTTCTGCTGATTACAATTCTACTATTCAATATTCAGTTGATAATGCTGCAATGACCAAACAAAAACTAATAGCGAGCAATGGTGTTCAAGAATTAGTTATCAAGGCGAAGGGGAATTCAAAGACTTTCTATATGCAGTTTCTTTCAGGCAAGAGTCCTTTGTTTTATGGTGTTAGCCTTGAATCATCGGGCGGCGGAGTTTATGTTGATAACTTTCCGATGCGAGGAAATTCCGGTTCTTCTTTAGCTGATATCTCGGAAGAACTCCTTGAACAGTTCAATAAAAACCTCCATTACGATTTAATTATTCTATCTTACGGCGCAAACGTTTCTTCTCCCAACAAGGGCATCTTTACTGTTTATGAAAACAAGATGGTAAACGTGATTAAGAAATACCAGAAGGCTTTCCCTAATACAAGTTTCTTATTAGTTAGTTCAACAGATAGAACCCAAAAAATTGGAACTCGTTTTGTTACAAATCCCGATGTATTGATTCTCCTCGAAACTCAAAAAAGAATTGCAGAAAAAACCGGGATAACTTTTTGGGACCTATCACAAATGATGGGTGGACGAGACTCTATGGATGACTGGGTAAATGCATCTCCGCCTCTTGCTCTAAAGGACTATGCTCACTTTACATCTTTAGGAGGTTCAAAGGTAGCCGGCTTTTTGTTTGACGCATTAATGGATTCTTACTCTAAATTTAAGAATTAGCCTTTATGAAATGAGAACGGTTTACGGGTTTTGCTTGTAAGGATTCTTTAGATTTCTCACTTAACTTATTTGCTTGCAATAGGTTAATATTTCAATTATATTCCTATCAAGCTTGTGTCTTTCTGATGCAGTTTGCCGGAATTGTTTACTGATGGTACACTTATGTTCTTGATAAATTGCGAAATACCACTAAAACCAATGTTTATTAGTGGCACTCATTTTGAAAAATTTTAATGTTTAATGTACACTTGAATTATGATGAATAAACAAAAATACCAGATTGCGCTAGATAATAGGGAAGTAAAACCCCCGAAAAGAAATGTTGGTAGCGAAAAGCTAAGAACAATTCTTGTTTCAGGAGTTTTTTCGGTGATACTTATTATTACTATTTTCCTTACCCTGCCGTTAACAGTGTTAAGCTGGAGTGGACTCTTCGTATATTCTTCCATTGTTTCTTTGGTGATTTTCTTATTCATACTCCTTATTAGATATTTTGCAACTCTTTTCATGGCGTATTTTTTCATTACGCGTTATACGGTTCAGGATAAACATGGTTATTTTCCATTCGTTTCTATTATAGTTCCTGTTTATAATGAAGGCAAAGTTTTAAGAAGTTCTATTGAGTCACTTCTTGAGTTGGATTATTCAAACTACGAGATAATTATTGTTAATGATGGCTCGACAGACGATACTGCTATAGTTGCCGAATCATTGGTAGGTTACCAAAAAGGTGTTTCCGGACTTGTAAAAGTTTCATTGATAAATAAACCAAACGGCGGAAAGGCGAAAGCTCTAAATGCCGGAATTCAATATTCGGAAGCGCAGTTTGTCCTTTGCATGGATGGAGATTCTCAGCTTAGTGAAGATACCTTAAAAATGGCTGTGCGTCATTTCATAGATCCGGCAGTGGGTGCTGTTGCCGGTAATGTAAAAGTTCAGAATAGAAAAAGAATGTTAACAGATCTTCAAGCTCTTGAATATCTTGAAGGTTTGAATATGGCTCGAAGCTCGCAAGGGTTTTTACAGATGGTAAACATTATACCTGGACCGATTGGAATTTTTAGAAAGAGTGCTTTTAAAGACGCTGGTTTTTACTCGAGCGATACATTTGCAGAAGATGCAGATGTTACACTTAAAATACTAGCTGCCGGCTGGAAGATAGCTTATGAGCCGAATGCAATAGCGTTTACAGAAGCACCTATTACCATATACCAGTTGCTAAAACAAAGATACCGCTGGACCCGCGGAATTCTTCAAGCTATTAGAAAGCACAAAAAATATTTGTTCAATCCTACAGTTAATTTTAACAATAGTGTTATTCTTTGGCAGATGTTCTATGAAGCTTTAGTTTGGCCTGCTATGAATATCTTTGTTAATCTATACTTTATTATTGTAGCGCTTTTTTACGGTATGTCTAGTTTCATTTTCTTATGGTGGATTGGAATTGCTGTGCTGGACTTAATGGCAGCTGTCTATTGTATAGCTGCCGAAAAAGAAGAGTTCAGATTAGTTCCTTACGCAATTATCTACCGTATGATATTTATTTTATTGATTGACGTTACAAAAGCTATGGCAACTGTTGAAGAGTTTATCGGCGTTAGTATGACGTGGGGTAAACTCGAAAGAACCGGTATTTCAAAAAGTAGTAATAAGGTTTCACCGCAAGGTGCTAAATAAATAATTAAGATCTAAAGAGGTAAAAATGGAACTCATTCCTATTCTTTCGTTAATCATTCTTGTGGCGACTATTTCTACTTTTATGCTTTCCGTCGGCGCATATATTCTTTACAAGATTCGGGAAAGGAAGGGTGTTACTTCAGCGGCACCTCAGCCTTCTGCTATTCCGGCTGAATTGGTAGCTCCGGCTCCTCTTGTATCAGAGCAAAGGATTGTTACTCCCGGAGAGCCGCGTAAAACTTTCGATATTCCTCAACAAGAATATGGCTTTGAACCACAGAGACAGCAATCTTATGTGCCTCAAGATGATTATTCGCGCGGTCCTGAACTACGCCCAACATTTGTGGGTAATGCACCTTCAACATATAGCGAAACGCATTATCAGAGACCAACTGGAGAACAGCAAAGACAGTACGAGCAGGAAAGAAAATCTGCTAAAGGTAAATTTATGCGTTATACTAATGAAGGTTATGTAGAACCGACCAAACAAGAACGCAAGCAAGAGGATAACTTAAGGTGGCGGTAAAAGAAGCAGCCAAAGGACTAAGAGTAAATTATCTAATCATTTTTCTAAGTGGATTAGTATTACTCATTACAGGTGCACTTGTATTCCTCTTAATTATCAAAAATATTTATGGTAATTATGAGATAAGTGAGATACTTCCTACAAAGAAGAACCTTAGTTTTTTGAGCGCAGACAAGAAAGAAAAAGCTGCAATACTATATTCGAGATATACGGAAAATATGCTGGAAGCCGGGAGTACGTGGCTTAGAGACAATGTTAATACATGGAAAGAGAAAATTAAGAATGCCAAACTTAACTATGATGTTATTTCCGATCAGACTATTGAGCTTGGACAGCATTACGAATATAAATTGATAATTCTGCCCGGCGCAAAATCTCTTAGCGATAAAGAGATTATGCATCTAAAGCGCTATGTTGAAAATGGCGGGAGTTTGTTTGTAACAGGTGGACCGGCTACTTTTTCCGATGAAGGAAAATGGAGAGGGTGGGATTTCTTCAAAGAAGTTTTCGGAATGAATTTTAACCGGGAAATTAAACCGGAAGAAACGTACAAGGTACATACTTTACGGGGTAATTTGCCTCTTACCGCTCAAATTCCTACAGGTTACACATTAAAAGTAGCAACCTGGGATAGACCAATTTATGCAGAGGTGTTAGAACCAAGAACGACGCAAGTAAGTTTTTGGTATGATTTCAGAAAGGAAGCCGGGCTTGTAAGAGAGGGGATCCAGAAAAGTGCCGGTATTGCTTATGGTACGTATGGCAAAGGCAGATTTGTTTGGTATGGTTTCGAATTAAATTCAATAATTGGTGTTCAGAAAGATTGGATAAATTTTGAAAGACTTTTTAATAATTCTGTAAACTGGCTCATTTATAATCCAACAGCTTTTGTTAAAGATTGGCCTTCACCATACGAAGCTGCTATGATTATCATCCCAACAATAAATGAACAGCCGCAAAATATTTCAAACATTTCTAACATTTTTGGTTCTTCAAAAACACCGTTTACATATTTCATTGATCCTGAATTAGCATTGAAAAATACCAGCTTGCTGAAATCAATAGCTAAGCGAGGTGATGTTGGAATTTTGGAAGACATCGGTTACATCGCATCGCCTGAAGATACAGTCAATAAACTCTTCAGCAAAGATGTGCAGCAATCAAGCCTAAAGTTTGCTAATAATTCAATTTCGAAAATTACCGGCAAGAAAGTAACAGCGCTAATGCCTCTAAACGGCTACTATGATGACAATACTTTGCAAGCTATGTCTTCTTTAGGGTATGAATTCTTGGTGACAGATTCGTTAACCGACCGCTCTGTTCCTGAAGTAAGATTTAGAAATAATCAGCCGATCATGATTATTACTAAGACTGCTAGAGATGATTATGAAGTAGTTAGAAACTATGGACTCGCTAGTACAGAGTTTCAGCGTTACACTTACGAAGAAGACGTTGACCGTGTTTTGTTTGAAGGCGGATTATATGTGTTCAAAATTCACACTGAGTATCAGCTTCAACCACAGAATGCTTCGGTTATAAAAGACATCATTAGATATGCTAAAGAAAAGAAAATGTGGCTTACTTCCTTAAAGGAATTACAAGTCTGGTGGAATCGTAAAGGTGGAGTTGAAGTTCGTTACGAACCTAGAAGCAAAAGAAGAATTGCAGTAGAGCTTAACAATCCAAAGGATGAAGCAACAGAAGCGCTTGTTGTACAGGTTAACTTGAATAAACGTGTTAAAAATGTAGAAGTGTCCTCCGATATGATTAATACCAAGATTCCTAAGCATAGTGTAAGTGCAGACGGGCAGACAATCTACTTTTACCTTGATAAAATGGAACCGCATGAAACGAGATCGCTCATTATAGATTTTGACAATATCGGAACCTAAGTTGTACTTATTATTGTGACCAAATTACTGATGCAGCATATCATATTTTCTTTAAGTTTCCAGCCGAAAAAGTATTTATTTGATGCAATTTTATGCGATGTAGTGGAAATCGTCTCTATGTAAACAGCCGCCGTTTTATTATTTTGAAGCAATAAATAAAACAGAATAGAAAGTGGAAGCGAAACTAAAAACTCAGAAATACCTAAAGATTCTTATCCTACTGATAATCGGATCATTTTCATATTCGTGTGTAGAATCCTTGTCTGATACTACAACCTCTACTGCAAACCCGACCATTGGAATTACTTACCCCAAAACTAACGATACAATAATAGTGGGTAAAAACCCTATCTATTATACTGCATCAGATGGTTCCGGCGGGCAAGGTCTTTCTCATTTCGAACTATTTATAAATGGTGTGTATGTTCAAAAAGCATCTGTTAATACGGATGGAACCAATCCGGCAATTTATATTACAGTTGATTCAACAATGATTGGAAAAACTATTAAGTATTATTTAATAGTTTATAACAAACAAGGGAAGTTGAAGATTAGCAGCGTACAAGAAAATATTTATATCAAGGATAAACCTCCAACTGCGCCAACTAATTTATTTGCGAGTTTTACAACTGCTTCAAATGTAACTTTGATATGGAATGACAACTCTGCTAATGAAAAAGGTTTTGAGCTTTGGAGAAAAGATATTGGTACAGCAGGAGTAATTGATTACCGAAGAATTAAAACTCTTACTGAAAATACAATTAGCACCACAGATATAGGTCTTTCGAGTTTTTCTGCTTACTACTATAAAATTAGGTCCTTCAATAGTTCTGGTTATTCCGCTTTTAGCGACGAAGTTTCTCCGGCATCATCTACAGGTGGTCCTTGGAACTTGAGAGCAGAAGGAATTGGAGATAATTTAATTAGGCTAACCTGGACGGATTTCGTTCCCAATGAAAACGGTTTTATTCTCGAGAAGATGGACACATATACATCTTCTTTCAAGCAGCTAAAGGTTTTGGCTGCCAACACGGTAACTTATGATGACGTTGAAAATATAATTGCCGGTGCCACTTACACATATAGAATTCAATACTTTACAACAAATTATAAGAGCCCCTACTCAAATGTTGCAAGCGCTGCAACAGCTGCCAGTAGTATCAGTGCCCCGAAACTGACAGCAACCGGACGCATAGGTACCACCGGAATGCAATTTACTTGGGAGGTTCCTTCATCAGCAAAGAGCTATGATGTTGAGATTGAATGGAGTACCGACGGAATTAATTTCAGCAACATTGATACAATAGCCGGAGATACTACTGCACCTCCGCCGCCATATACACATACTAAAGCAGATACAAGAACAATTAACCGTTACCGTATTCGTCTGGTAATTTCGTCAACTTCAAATACTTATTCACCTTATTCTAATGTAATTGGGCCACTTTAATTTAGAGAAACTTAATGCAAGACGATTTTAGTACACTGGAAACTCCGGCAGCAGATAAAATCAAAACGATGATAGTTGATAAGTCTGGCCGCGTGATTGCATTAAGCAGTTCACTTAAAGGCATAATCACTTCTATTAAAGCTCACACAAGTTTTTTAGAACATTTTAAAACCGAAGAATCCGCACTTTTATCAAAACTTTTTAATGAAGCAAAACTCTCCGGTAATACTGTTGTTGAGAAACTTGATATTACTACTCGCGATGGTGTCCAGTCTTTCGAGCTTACAATCACTCCAATGAAGAGTGAGAACAATATTTACTACAACATTTTGTTCAACTCGGCTTTGCCCCAATCTCAAAGTTCTGAGTTGAAGAAATTCAGAGTTGCTTCGGCAGAAATTGAAAAGCTATCTGTAGATTCCAAAATATCTTCTGTGATAGAACGAATTAAACTCTCGTTCCCGTTCTCTTTCATCGAAAAGGCAAAAATCCAAAAGGATATTAATGAGATAGACGATTTCTTTTGGCTCAAAGATGTTGAAGGCAAATTGGTTTTGGCAAATGAGAAGTACGCTACAGTCCTTGGCTATAAAACAAATCAACTTGAAAATAAAAGCGAAGCTGAAGTTCTACCTAAATATCTTTCAGATATTTATGAAACTTTGGATTCCTACGTTAAAGCTACAACAAACGCTATACTTATAGAAAACATCTCTGGTGCCGGCATTGGCGGAGTTTTTAGCGGAGTTTCTATTGTAGAATTTCCACTTTCAGATTTGGATAATAATGTAGTAGCAATAATCGGATTCTCAAGAGTTGAACCGGTTGAGAAAACGATTGTTAGGGAAGTAACACCTAATATTAATTATAAAACAATCCCTCTCCCAATTTGTGTACTTAATGAAGAGAACAAGTTTGTTTCTCATTCCGTCGAGTTGTTGAAGCTACTATCTCTTGGCGAGCAGATAAATCTTGAGGGACAAGAAGCTTCAAAACTTTTTGAAAAAGATTTCATAGCGCAAGTTGATAAAATGCGCAGCGATAAAAGTATTACGGGCGAAACTACATTCCCATTTGTGTTTAAGGATAGAGGCAATCTTAGCTGCGATGTTAAATTACTTCGTATAAACAATAAACTGGAAGAGTTAATTCAAGTTGTTATTGTGCCAAGAGAAGAAAAAGATTCTCAGCTTGAAGTTAAAGCTAATATGTATGATGCACTGATAGAGCATTCGCCGGAAGCAATGTTTGTATATGATATTGAAAATTTGCGCTTCCTTGAGGTTAATAACCAAGCTCTAAAACTTTATGGGTACAAGCGTGCAGATTTTCTTAATATGGATTTAACCGATTTATACGCGCCTGAAGACATTCAAACTCTTATTGAAACCTCTGATAGCAAAGTACCTTCCGGATCATTCAGCGGACCCTGGAGGCATAAAAAGAGTGATGGCACTTCGGTTTTCGTTGAGTTAAGAAGGACTTCAATTGAGATTAAGGATAGAAAAGCTCATCTAAATCTTGTACGTAATGTTAGTGAGAATATAGAAGCAAAGAAGAAACAGCAGCTGCTTGAATCGCTTTATGAAAATACTTCGGAAGTATTAATTTCTACCGACAAAGACGGATTCATAAAAGAGGTAAACGAAGTTGCAGTTAGAAAACTTGGCTACCCAAAGAGAGAGTTAGAGACCCGTCCATTAATTTCGTTATTAAGTGATGATGATCGGGCAAACATAAATAGGAATGTTTTCCATTCCGGACTATTCAAAACAATGTCGTCGGAAGTAGAGTTTAAGAAACCATCCGGAAGTTTTCATAAAGCAACTTTAGTAGCCACACCGATAAAAAATTACGCCGGCGAAATTGATTCCTTCAGTTTCATAGTGAAATTGGTAGAGGAACAAGCGCCGGGCAAAGATTTGCAGCACATGCAAGAAGATACGGCTGATAAAATTGATGCTTCGTTTCTATCAAACATGTTCCATGAAATTCTAACTCCAATCAATGTGATTCTTGGATTTACACAAGAACTTGGCGAAAGCATAGAAGTGCCTAACGATGAACAGAAAGAAGCAATTGAGATAATTAAAGAGAATCAGAAACTGCTTCTGCAGATTATGGATAATGCAGTTGAGTATTCTACACTCGAGCAGAAAGTAATCAAGTTTCGTCCGGAAGAAATAAAGTTTGTTGATTTGCTTAACGAGTTAAAAGAACAGACGAAGAAAGCTGCCGAAAGCAAGAAAATTGAATTGAGTTACGGCAAAATATCTTCTTCTTTAGCAGTTGAAACAGATAAACAAAAGTTCGTTTATCTGTTAAGCTTGTTCTTGAAGTTCGCTATTCAGATCACGAAAGAGAAATCAGTCTATTTATCAGCATCGGTTTACGATGAAAAATACTGTGCAGTTGGGATTAAAGATAATGCGAGCGGCATTTCGCAATTTTTAGCAAAGGCATTAAGTGATATTTTATCAGATGACGAAAATGTTTCCCGCAGAAATTACGGCTTCTCAAGATTTTCTGTAAAACTTGCCAAGAAATTAATTGAATTGCTTTCTGTTAGAAAAGAAGCAATTACAAAGGGCGGTGAGACTGTAGAATTTGCCTTACTATTTCCGTTGAAGTTTGTAATTGGCGAATCTCTAAACGCTGAAGTTGAAGCAGCTGATCAAAAAGAAGTTCCGGTTTCTAAACTTCAGAAAAAAATTGAAATAGTTCCTACAATTAAACCCGAGCCGGTCGCTGCTAAACCACCTCAAGAGCAAAGTAAACCATTGGAGGTTTCCAATCTAAATTGCCTTTACCTGGAAGACCAGCTCGATTCTCAAATGCTGTTTAGAGTCCAAATGAAAGATCTAAAATCTATAGAGTTTGCCGTTAGTTTTGAATCTGCATTACCGCTTCTGAAAACGAAAAAATTTGATTTTATTGTAATGGATATCAATTTGCAAGGTGAGTACAACGGACTTGATGCTCTGCGTATAATTCAAAAAATGCCGGGTTATAAAGATATTCCGATTATTGCTTCTACGGCTTATGTTCAGCCGGATGCGAGAGATAGTTTCATAGCTGCCGGATTTACAGATTTTATTTCAAAGCCGTTGCTTCGCGATAAACTGATGGAAGTTCTCAAGCATATATTCGCGTGAGAAGTAATTAATATTTGCCGTAACCCAAATGGATAGAGCATCAGTCTTAGTTACTGACTGAGGTTGACGGTTCTCAGAAGGCAAAGATTTAGAAGAATCCTTAATGCGTACAAAGGGGGAAATCTTCCTTGCTTAATCTGTATTTTTTTTTGAAATTGCGTATGTAATTAAGGCAACAAAATTAATATGAACCAAAGTTACTATTCTTCATTAAGGAACTTCTGCTATCGCAAGTTGATACCTCTCTTACTTCGCCCGTGTCCGGATCACTAATCCAGCGGGTTACATTTCTTTTTTAACATATCAAAGGAGAAACTATGTGCGGCATAGTTGGATACATTGGTGCAAAAAACTGTGTGCCTATTTTAATCGAAGGATTAAAACGTTTAGAATATAGAGGTTACGATTCAGCCGGATTGGGATTAATAAATTCCGATCATTGCGAAGTAATTAAGAATAAGGGCAAGGTTGCTGAATTAGAAAAGCTTGTTCACCAAAAAAATATACAGTCAAGTTTAGGGATAGGACATACTCGCTGGGCTACACACGGCGAACCCAGCGTTATAAATGCACATCCGCATGTTAATAAAGAAAAAACTTTGTTTCTCATCCACAACGGAATTATTGAAAACTATCTCTCTCTCAAAAAAGGTCTGGAAGTAGAGGGCTACCAATTTGTTAGTGAGACCGATACGGAAGTTCTTGCTCACCTTATAGATCATTATCTCAAACTAAAAAACTCGCTTTTTCATGCGGTACGTTATGCACTTAATGAGGTAGAAGGCACCTACGGTATTGCTGTGATATATAATGGTGAGAAGGATAAGATTGTTGTAGCAAAGAAAGGTTCGCCGCTTGTAATCGGTATTGGTGAAAATGAAAATTATATTGCTTCGGATGTAACGGCTTTGATCGCATATACAAAGCAAGTTGTGTATTTAGAAGATGGGGAGATAGCTGAAATCACCGCAAACTCCTTCAAAACAAAAACAATTCTTGATGAAGATATTATAAAAGAGATTAACCAGGTTGAAGTTGGAATTGATGATATAACTAAAGGCGGTTATCCCCATTTCATGCTGAAAGAAATTATGGATCAGCCCGGTTCCATATTCAACTCGATGCGCGGAAGATTAGTTTTCGATGAAGGCATTTCTAAGCTTGGCGGCTTGCAAGGTTTTGAGGAAAGAATTCTGAATTCAAGACGGATAATTATTTCTGCTTGTGGTACATCTTGGCATGCCGGTTTGGTTGGTGAGTATATGCTTGAACAATATACCGGAATTCCTACAGAAGTAGATTATGCTTCCGAGTTTAGATATAGAAATCCTATCATCACCAAAGATGATACTGTTATTTTCATTTCGCAAAGCGGTGAAACTGCCGATACTTTAGCTGCACTTAAAGAGGCTAAAAAGAAAGGTGCGCTTTGTCTCGGAGTTTGTAATGTTGTAGGCAGCTCCATTGCGCGCGAGAGCCACGCCGGCGTTTATATTCATGCCGGACCGGAAATTGGCGTTGCTTCAACAAAAGCGTTTACGGCACAGCTTGTTGTATTCTCTCTTATAACTCTTTTAATAGCTCGGTCAAAATCTCTTAGCCTTCAACAAGGACAAGAAATTATTTGCGAGATGCAAAATCTGACGAAGAAAATCGAAACAATTCTTAAACAAAATGAAATCATCGAGAAGATTGCCGAACAATATGTTGATTCGAAAAATTTTTTATATCTCGGTCGTGGTTACAATTTCCCGGTTGCGTTGGAAGGCGCACTAAAGTTAAAAGAAATTTCTTACATACACGCGGAAGGTTATCCGGCTGCTGAAATGAAACATGGACCTATTGCTTTAATAGATGATAATATGCCGGTAGTGTTTATAGCTACGAAGGATTATACATACGATAAAGTTGTAAGCAATATTCAAGAAGTACGCGCAAGAAAGGGGAGAATTCTTGCAATCATTAGTGAAGATGATGACCAGATTGAGAAAATGGTAGATCATGTAATTAGGGTTCCCCAAACACACAGTATGTTAATGCCGATTCTGACAGTTATACCACTGCAATTGTTAGCTTATCACATTGCGGTAAAGAAAGGACTAAATGTTGACCAGCCAAGAAATTTGGCAAAGAGCGTCACAGTTGAATAAACAAAACGAGGTGAGTCATGGCAAAAAGTAACGTCCTTATTATGGGTGCAGCAGGACGTGATTTCCACAACTTCAATGTATTCTTTAGAGATAACGAGAATTACAATGTTGTTGCGTTCACAGCTACTCAGATTCCAAACATTGAAGGAAGAGTTTATCCTTCGGAATTGGCGGGAAAATTATATCCTAACGGAATTAATATTTACGAAGAGAAAGAACTTGTTGATTTAATACACAAGTTGAATGTTCACGAAGTTGTGTTTTCCTACTCAGATGTACCATTTGAATATGTAATGACAAAAGCATCAATAGTTAATGCTGCCGGAGTTTCGTTCCGTTTACTCGGCGGTGAAGAGACAATGATTAAAAGTACTAAGCCGGTAATTGCGGTTCTTGCAGTTAGAACCGGCTGCGGCAAATCTCAAACTTCAAGAAGAATTGTAAAGCTGCTTGAAGAAGCCGGAAAGAAAGTTGTAGCTGTTCGTCATCCAATGCCTTACGGTGATTTAGTAAAACAAAAAGTTCAGCGCTTTGCAACTTTGGAAGATTTGAAAACGCACGAATGCACTATTGAAGAAATAGAAGAGTACGAGCCCCACGTTGCCCGCGGTGGAGTTATTTATGCCGGAGTGGACTACGAAGCTATCTTACGCGAAGCCGAAAAAGAAGCAGATGTTATTCTTTGGGATGGCGGCAATAATGATATGTCATTCTATAAACCGGATGTTACTGTTACTGTAGTTGATCCTCACAGACCGGGGCATGAAATGCGCTACTATCCCGGCAACACAAGCTTAAGAATGGCTGATGTTGTAGTTGTTAATAAAGTTGATTCTGCTTCCGTAGAGGGAATTGAGGAAGTTCACAAAAATGTTAAAGCTGTTAATCCAACAGCAATTGTGATAGATGCAAATTCACCTTTAACTGTAGATAGCCCGGAAATGATAAAAGGTAAACGAGTTCTGGTTGTTGAAGACGGACCAACATTAACTCACGGCGAAATGAAATATGGCGCCGGTACAGTTGCGGCTCAGAGACTTGGTGCAAAAGAAATAGTTGATCCAAGACCTTACACAGTTGCATCTATAACTGCTACATATCAGAAGTACCCGAATATTGGCGTACTGCTTCCGGCAATGGGATATGGCGATGATCAAAGGAAAGACCTTGAAGATACTATCAACAATACGGAATGTGATTCGGTAATTATTGGGACTCCAATTGATCTTGGAAGAATTCTGAAGATTAACAAACCTTCTACTCGTGTAATGTATGAATTAGAAGAGATTGGTGAAGTAACTCTTAAAACTATTCTCAAAGAAAAAGGTCTTCTATGAAAAAGATAGCAGTAGTTGCTTTCGGTGGAAATGCGTTACTGCGGTCAAATGAAGTCGGTACGATTGAGCAGCAAGAAAAAAATACTCTTGAAACGTGCGAGCAGTTAATTCATCTTTTGAAAGAAGGATTTGAGTTAATTATTACACACGGAAATGGTCCTCAAGTTGGGAATATAATGCTTCGCACTGAGGCTGGATTCAAAGAGTATAAAATTCCAAAGATGCCGTTAGATATTTGTGTAGCCGATTCACAAGGTGGGATCGGTTACATGATTGAACGGCAAATGCGTAACGCTCTTAACAATGCAAAGGTTAAGAAGAATGTTGTTGCTGTAATCACCGAAGTTCTTGTTGATATAGAGGATCCGGCATTTCAAAATCCAACAAAGCCTATTGGACCATACTACATTAAAGAAGAAGCTGAACTACTTGCAAAAGCAAACGATTGGGTGTTTAAAGAAGATGCACGCAAGCGTGGCTGGCGCAGAGTGGTTGCATCGCCGAAACCTATCGAGGTTATGAACAATGAAGTGATTAGCGATCTTGTTGAAAAAGGTCACATAGTAATTGGTGCTGGTGGTGGCGGAATTCCGGTTTACTGGCACAGCGATACCGGTTATCTTGAAGCTATTGAAGCTGTTATTGATAAAGATTTAGCTTCTGCTGTTCTCGCAAAAGAAGTAAAGGCAGACCGCTTTTACATAATCACAGATGTACCAAAAGCGTGTTTGAATTACAACAAACCAAATCAAGTTCAGCTGGATCATCTAACGGTAGCAGAAGCTAAGAAATATGCCGAAGCCGGAGAGTTTGCAGCCGGAAGTATGGGACCTAAAATCTTAGCCGCAATAAATTTTGTAGAAAATGGCGGTAAGGAAGCAATCATCACTTGCGAAGAAGAGCTGACAAAAGAAAATTGCGGTACAAGAATTACGATGAATTAGTTTTTTAGAATTGTGAAATGCTTTAATTTTGTGTCGCTCTCATTTGGGAGCGACTTTTTTTATCTCTAATTGGAAAAAATGAGTAAATACATTCTTGGTATATCGGCTTACTATCACGATTCGGCAGCATGTCTGTTGAAGGATGGAGAAATCTTTGCTGCTGCACAGGAAGAGCGCTTTACTCGTATTAAACATGATCACAACTTTCCGAAAAATGCGGTTGCGTTTTGTCTCCAATACGCGGGAATAAAAGTTAATCAGCTTGATGCAGTAGCTTTTTACGATAAGCCAATTATCAAGTTCAATCGGCTGCTTGAAACATATTTAAGTTATCCTGGCAGAGGCTTAAAATCATTTTTGATGGCGATGCCTTTATGGCTTAAAGAAAAACTTTGGATGCAAGATGGCATTGCTAAAGAACTAAAGTATGAAGGAAAAATTCTCTTTCCGGAACATCATGAATCTCACGCGGCTTCTGCGTTTTATCCTTCTCCATTTAACCAAGCAGCATTTTTAACAATTGATGGAGTAGGCGAGTGGGCAACTTCTTCTTATGGAGTAGGAAGCGGGAATAAAATCCAGATTCTCTCGGAACTTCATTATCCACATTCACTTGGACTTTTATACTCAGCGCTAACATATTTTACCGGCTTCAAAGTTAACTCAGGTGAATATAAAGTAATGGGGTTAGCTCCGTATGGAGAGCCAAAGTATGTTAAAACCATCTTCGAAAACTTGGTTGACTTAAAAGAAGACGGTTCGTTTCAGATGAATATGGAGTACTTTAATTACAATACCGGTTTAACGATGACAAACTCGAAGATGGATTCACTCTTCGATGGGCCGGCTCGCAAGCCGGAATCATTGTTAACTCAAAGGGAAATGGATATAGCACGCTCGCTTCAAGATGTAACAGAAGAAATTATGATTCGTATGGCGCGCCATGTAAAGAAAGCTACCAATGAAAAATATTTATGCCTCGCCGGCGGTGTAGCATTAAACTGTGTTGGAAATGGAAAACTCCTTAGAGAAAATATTTTTGATGATATTTGGATTCAGCCAGCTGCTGGAGATGCCGGCGGGGCGCTCGGCGCCGCATTCGCCGTCTATCATCATTATTTTGACCAACCGCTACAACAGAAAAGCGGTAGAGATTTACAAAAAGGGTCTTACTACGGAACAGAATATTCTGATGAAGAAGTAAAAGAATTCTTGAGCATTTACAAAATTCCGGCTCATAAAGTGACCAGCGAAGAATTGGTTACACAGATTTCAAATCTAATTGATGATGGAAAAATAATAGGCTGGTTTGAAGGAAGAATGGAATTTGGCCCACGTGCGCTTGGCGCAAGATCAATTATTGGTGACGCACGCAATTCCGAAATGCAGAAGAAAATGAATCTTAAAATAAAGTACAGAGAAAGTTTTCGTCCGTTTGCTCCAACAGTACTCGCCGAAAAAGTGTCTGAGTGGTTTGAGTTGGATAGTGAAAGTCCTTACATGCTAATTGTTGCCGATGTTAAGAAAGAAAAACAGCGTGAGATGACGGATGAAGAAAAGCAGTTATGGGGAATTGAAAAGCTTAACATCGTTCGTTCGGAAATTCCGGCAGTAACTCACGTGGACTACTCCGCGCGTGTTCAAACAGTACACAAGGATGATAATCCTTTGTATCATCGGCTCATCGAAAAGTTTTACGAGAAAACCGGCTGCCCGGTTATTGTTAACACTTCATTCAATGTCCGGGGAGAACCCATTGTAGAGTCTCCGCTTGATGCCTATAAGTGTTTTATGCGCACAGAGATAGATGTTCTTACTCTTGGTAATTATATCCTTTATAAAGAAGAGCAACCGGAATTTCATGATTCCATAGATTGGAAGCAGAAGTATGAGCTTGATTAAAGACGTATTCAGCGAAATAAAAGCTTTAGATGTGTCGCCAAAATCTGTGAAGAAGTTTGGTTTGGTAGTTGGTGGAGTATTTACGCTATTAGCAATTCTGTTATTCTGGAAAGACGTCTGGCAAAGTACAAGAATCATATTTCTGGTTGGCGGAGTTTTATTAATTTTCGGCGGACTGGTTAGAGCTAACAGCGAAGAAATGAAAATCGTTTACCGTTTCTGGATGGGATTAGCTTTCTTTCTCGGCTGGATAATGTCGAGGGTTATTCTTTTCATTTTGTTTTATTTTATTTTAGCTCCAATTGGATTAATAGCGAAAGTTTTTGGGAAGCAATTTTTAAGTGTAAAATTCAAAGACGGAAAACAGAGTTACTGGATTCCAAAAGAGAAACAGCAAACAGATTACGAAAAAATGTTTTAATGAAATAAATTATTAATAATCAAAAGTAGGTGTATTATGGCAGTTAATATGAGAGGAAAGAGTTTAATCGAGATTCATCACTTATCATTAGAAGAGATTTATCAGATATTTGATTTGAGCGCAGAGCTAAAGCAAGATCGTTTGATAGGAAGAAAGCACCACGTATTGGAAGGAAAGAAGTTGGGTATGATTTTCTCTAAGCCTTCTACCAGAACACGTGTTTCGTTCGAAGTTGGTATTTATGAATTAGGCGGCACCGGTTTGTATTTCAACCAGAATGATTTACAATTGAAAAAGAGCGAAAGTGTTTCCGATACAGCAAAGGTCCTTTCGAGATATTTGGATGGCATAATGATTCGTACGTTCGATCATCAAGATGTAATTGATTTAGCGAAGCATGGCTCAATCCCGGTTATAAACGGATTAACAGATTTGCATCATCCTTGCCAAGTTTTGTGCGATTTGTTCACTGTTCTTGAGAAGAGAAGAACACTGCGCGGTTTAAAACTTGCATACATTGGCGACGGAAATAATATGGCGCACAGCTTATTACATGGCTGTTCAAAAGTTGGAATGGATATAGCAATTGCATCTCCATCCGGTTATATGCCGGCAGATTTTGTGGTGAAAGAATCACAAGAAAACGCTAAGTACATGGGAAGCAAAATTGAAATCCTTGAAGACCCGATTGCTGCTGTTAAGGATGCAGATATAATTTATACTGATGTTTGGGCAAGCATGGGACAAGAAAAGGAAGCTGCCGACCGCAAGAAGAAGTTTATGAAGTATCAAGTAAATCCGGAATTGGTGAAGAACGCTAAAGAGGATTACTTATTTATGCACTGCTTGCCGGCTCACAGAGGCGATGAAGTTGTAGATGAAGTATGCGATTCACCAAATAGTGTTATCTTTGATGAAGCCGAGAACAGACTACACGTTCAAAAAGCAGTAATGGCGCTGGTGATGTAACTTTTTTGAGAAAAAATTTGCGGATAAGAATAAAATATTTATTTTTGTCCGCACGATTTTTGGGCAGATAGCTCAGTCGGTAGAGCAAAGGACTGAAAATCCTTGTGTCGGCGGTTCAATTCCGTCTCTGCCCACAAAGAAGGGATGAGAAATCATCCCTTCTTCATTTCTAAACTTCAAACAGAATAAAATGAACCAAGCTTATCCATATTACATAGATTATCTCGAAGCACGCGAATCCGAGTTACACGGGAAAGGACTATTCACAACAAAAGATATCGCAGAAGGTAAAATCATTTGCGTAATTGAAGGTGAAGTGATTGACGGCGCGGAATGCGAACGCCGCGAGGAAGAGGAAGAAAATGTTTACATCTTCTGGAATGGAGATAACTACATAGATACATCAAATAATCCATTACTTCGCAATATAAACCATGTTTGTGAACCTAACTGCTACGTTGATGATAGAGATGAGCATTCACTCTTCTTAATTGCTGAATATGATATTAAAGCTGGTTCGGAACTCTCGATTGATTATGACTATGAAGAGATCTATGAAAACTGCAGATGCAATGTTTGCCAAAACGATAATCCGGCAGAAGAAGCCAATTAATCTTTTTCCTTATCATTTTCTTATTAAACTTTTGTAAAATGAAAACATTTCTTCTTGATGAAGTTGAAATAAAGATTTACAAAAGTTCTCTCGCCAGAAAAATTACCATTTCAATCAGACCTCATCGTGGTGTGAGAATTACAATTCCTAAATACGCATCTTATTTTGAAGCTGAAAGATTTGCCCGGCACAAGCGGGAATGGATTGCTGCAAATCTTAAAAAAGTGAATGAGTTCGTCAATCAAAGTGAACGCAATCCGACTTCCGGCTTTGTTACAAAGAAACACCAGCTCATATTAGAAGAGACAACTATTACAGGAGTAAAAGTAAGAGTGCAACAAGGTACTATTCTTGTGAAGTACAATTCAGAATTAACTCAAGACTCAAAGGAAGTCCGTGCAGCGGTTAATAAGGGAATCTTGATAGCATTAAAGAAAGAAGGAGCAGAATATTTGCCGGCAAGATTGAGTGAATTGGCAAAGGAGTTCGGTCTTTCTTACTGCAATGTGGCAATCAAAAACATGAAGAGCCGATGGGGAAGTTGTAGCGGCAGAAATAATATAAATCTAACAATACATTTAATGCGTTTGCCCGATCACTTAATAGATTATGTTTTGCTGCACGAATTAGCTCATACTATAGTGAAGAACCACAGCAAGAAATATTGGGAATTGCTTGAGAAGATTTGTGTTGGTTCAAAAAAAATGGATAAAGAGCTGAAATCACATAAGATTATGTCGTTATAGCCGTTTTTTATTTGATTTTCAAATCTCTATTATCGCTGTAGAAAATCAATTATATTTGATCAAACAAAAAAGTGAGCACAATGAATTCTACAATTACTACATTAAACCTACCGGACTTAAAACTCTTTAAGCAAGGTAAGGTCCGCGATGTTTATGATATTGGTGAGTACTATTTGATTGTCTCTTCGGACCGTCTTTCGGCTTTCGATGTAATCATGAATGACGGAATACCCAATAAGGGTAAAGTACTTAACCAAATTTCTTGTTTTTGGTTCGATCACATGAAGGAACTTGTTGAGAACCATTTGGTTTCTGCTAACGTTGATGATTATCCTGAGGTTTGTAAGCAGTACAGAGCAATTATTTCCGGTCGCTCTATGCTGGTAAAGAAGGCAGAGCTCATTCCTATTGAATGTATTGTGCGCGGTTATATTTCCGGAACCGGATGGAATGACTATAAGAAAAGTGGAAATATTTGCGGAATAGGATTGCCTAAAGGATTGGTCGAATCGGAAAAATTGCCTGAACCGATTTTTACACCTTCTACAAAAGCAGAAGTTGGAGTTCACGATGAAAATATTAACGAAGCACAGGCGGTTAATATAATCGGCAAGGATGCTTTTGAGTTCATAAAGAAAACTGCAATTAATATTTACAAGAAAGCTTCCGAGTTTGCGCTTACTAAAGGAATAATAATAGCCGACACCAAAATGGAGTTTGGTTATTTCGACGGGAAGATTATTCTCATTGATGAGTTACTTACGCCGGATTCCTCACGCTTTTGGCCTCTTGCAGAATATGAAAAGGGAAGAGCGCAAAACAGTTACGATAAGCAATATGTGCGCGATTATTTGCTTTCGATAAACTTTAACAAGAGACCACCAGCTCCAGCGTTACCTGAAGATGTAATTCTTAACACAGCTAAAAAATATGATGAAGCTCTCTTTAAATTAACCGGAGAAACAGTAGCTTAATGCAACCCGCGCGTATCAAAGTAAAGGAGAAAAAGTATCTTCAGATTTTGTGGGATGACAGTTCAACAAGTGAAATTATGTTAGCAAACTTGCGCAGGCAATGTCCTTGCGCAGTTTGCGCAGCAGAAAAAGAAACTGAAAGCAGTTCTTATGTGCCAATTTATTCTGAACAGCAACTAACATTGAAGAGTGTTCAATCAGTTGGAAATTATGCTATCGGAGTAATCTGGGGTGATGATCACAATACAGGTATTTATGATTTTAGTTATCTCAAACAACTTTCTGAACAAAGAGCGCGCAATTAAATGCTTCTGCCAAATCAGCTAACTGTTTTAAGAATCATTCTTACACCAATATTTATTGTGCTCTTTTTGAGTGATGATCCGCTGTTGATTCAAATATCGCTGGGCGTTTTCTTGGCGGCGGCATTAACTGATTGGTACGATGGCTGGCTTGCGCGTAAATTCAATTACATTACTGAGTGGGGAAAATTTATGGACCCGCTTGCAGATAAGATTCTAACCTCAACCGCTTTCTTCGGTTTTGTTTCTTTAGGCATTCTTGAATTTTGGATGGTGCTGGTTATTGTAGTTCGCGATTTTCTAATCACACTTTTGCGTGCTTATGCAGATTATAGAAAAGTTTCATTTACTACCAGCAACCTTGCTAAATGGAAAACCTTTTCACAAATGTTCTTCCTCTATTATTTACTGATCCTTTACACGTTAAGAACTGTCCCGTCGTTGAATCAAAATTATGCTTCGCTATTTGAGTCGCTGCTTAATCAAGAATTGATATTCTGGATTATGCTTGCAGTTACATTATTTACTTTAATTACCGGAATTACATATTTATTCAGCAACAGATTTTTAATTAAGGCTCTATTTACACGTGCAAATTAATTTTTTCGAAAAATTGATTGGTTCCGGTTTCTACACCGGCTATGTTAAAAAAGCGAGTGGCACATTTGGCAGTTTAGCCGGATTGGTTATTTATTTAATTCCCGGTTTCGAAAATCCATCTATAATGATTTTCTTTATAACTCTTTTTATTCTAATTGGGTTGCCAATCGCGAGAAAGTTTGAAGCAGTTTACGGCGAGGATCCAAAAGAATATACTAACGATGAAGTAATCGGGATGTGGATTACACTGCTGTTCATTCCTAAAAAAATATGGTGGATGTTGCTTGGTTTTTTAATTTGGCGCGCGTTAGATATAATCAAACCGTTTCCGGCGCGTAAATTGGAATCTGTTAAAAATGGTTGGGGCGTTATTTTGGACGACATCATGGCGGGAATATATTCGTTTATCTTGCTTCAACTAATAATATTTTACTTCAACAAGATTGTAGGCTAATAAAAGAAATGAGAGCACACATTATTACAATCGGGGACGAAATTCTAATCGGGCAGGTTGTTAATTCCAACGCCGCGTGGATTGGTGAACGCTTAACAAATATTCAAGTGGATGTTCACGGTACAAGCGTAGTTGGTGATGAGCAGCGGCAGATTATGCAAGAGTTTAAGCGTGTTACAGATGCTTACGACCTTGTTCTCGTTACCGGCGGTTTGGGTCCTACTCATGACGATATTACAAGAAAGTGCATTGTGGATTTTTTCAAAACGCAGTTAGTTGTTGATGAAGATGTATTAAATGATATCAAAAAATTTTTCGAAGTTCGAGGAAGAACTTTAACCAAAACGAATGAAGATCAAGCGTTTGTGCCGCAAATTTGTACCCCGATCAGAAATCCTCGCGGTACCGCACCTGGAATGTGGATTGAAAAAGACGATAAAATTTTTATTGCAATGCCGGGCGTACCAATCGAAATGAAAGGGATGATGGAGACTTTTGTTCTTCCTCGTTTAGAAGCCAAAATTGAAAAGAAAAAAATATTTGTCCGTAAAAATCTTCTCGTCACCGGAATTCCGGAATCAATGCTATTCGATAGACTTGGAAATATTGACGAACTGCTCGAAGGCAATAAAATGGCTTTTCTGCCAAATCAATTTGGCGTTAGGATGAGATTAACTGTTGAAGGTGAAACCGAGGAAGCTGCTCAGAATAAATTAGACGAAATTGAGCAGAAGATTCGTGCTTTAGTTGGAAGATATATTTACGGAAAAGAAGAAGATACACTTGAAGAAGTTGTTGCAAGACTTTTAATAGATAGGGGATTGAAACTTGCGATAGCAGAATCGTGTACCGGTGGATTAATATCCAATCGTATAACTAATATTAGCGGCAGCAGTCAGTTTTTTGAACGAGGCGTTATAACTTATAGCAACGCTGCAAAAGTAGAAATTCTTCATGTGAGCGAAGATTCAATCCAGAAAAATGGTGCAGTTAGCTTGGAAGTAGTAAGGCAAATGGCTGAGGGAATCAAAGCGGTAAGCGGATGCGATATTGGAATTGGCGTAACGGGAATTCTTGGTCCTACCGGCGCAACAGAAACAAAGCCTGTTGGGTTGGTATATATCGGTTTGTGCGATGATAAGATTTGCACAGCAAAAGAATTTCGTTTTGGCGATGATAGATTATTGAATAAAGACCGTGCGTCTCAAGCTGCGCTGGAAATGCTTCGCAGAAATCTTTTGGGAATTCCTTACGATGATTAGACTTTTCGTCGCGCTTGAAATTCCTGAAGATGTAATTTCTGTTGTTCTTTCCGAAAGAGACAAAATTTTTGGCGGTGAAAATAGCATTCGTTGGGAACCGAAGGAGAAACTACATATCACTATTAAGTTTCTTGGAGATACAAAGGATTTACTTGTAGAACAGATTAGCCAAGAATTGGAACTACTTGTTAAGAAAACAAAGCCATTCAAATTAGAGCTAAATAAGTTTGGCGTTTTTAGGCGTGGAGGCGATCCCAAAATTCTATGGGTTGGTATGAAAGAGAGCAAATGGCTCTCAAATTTTGTGGATGAGATTGAAGAATCATTTTGTAAATTTGGCTATCCCAAAGAGGAAAGGAAATTTAAGCCTCACGTTACATTACTCAGATTCCGGGGCGGCGAGAACACAGAGAAAATCTTAAACTTACTGGAAGTTAATCTTCCATCTCTTAGTTTTAATGCTAAGAAAGTTTCTTTATTTCAAAGTGAATTAAAACAAACCGGATCGGTTTATTCTGAATTAAAAAGTTTTCTAATTGAAAAATAAAATGGAGAAATTATGTCAGCTGACAAAGATCAAAGATTAAAAATTCTTGATGACACAATAAGTAATATCGAGAAGCAATTTGGAAAAGGTACCATTATGAAGCTGGGCGCTGGAGTAATAGCTCCAGTAGAATCAATTCCAACCGGTTCTCTTTCACTCGATTATGCTTTGGGAATTGGCGGCGTTCCTCGCGGCAGAGTTGTAGAAATTTACGGACCGGAATCCTCCGGCAAAACTACACTTTGCTTACATATAATTGCAGAAGCTCAAAAGAAAGGCGGTTTGGCTGCTTTTGTTGATGCTGAACATGCTTTGGATGCTAACTACGCAAAGCGTCTAGGTGTTGATACAACTAACCTTTTACTATCTCAGCCGGATTTTGGCGAGCAAGCTTTAGAAATTGTAGATACACTTGTAAGAAGCAATGCATTGGATATTATCGTTGTGGATTCTGTAGCGGCATTAGTCCCACGCTCAGAAATAGAAGGGGATATGGGCGACCCGCAAATGGCAATGCAAGCCCGCTTGATGAGTCAAGCTCTTCGTAAAATTACCGGTGCTATTAGTAAATCCAAAACTTGCGTAATTTTTATTAATCAGCTCAGAATGAAAATTGGTGTGATGTTCGGAAATCCCGAAACAACTACAGGCGGTAATGCGCTAAAGTTTTACGCTTCTTTACGTTTGGACATAAGAAGAATCGCGGCAATCAAAGATGGGGCAAATGTTATCGGTAACAGAACTAAAGTGAAAATTGCTAAAAGCAAAGTAGCTCCTCCATTTAAGGAAGTTGAATTTGATATTCTTTATAACGAGGGAATTAGCAAAGCCGGAGATATAATTGATTTGGCTACATCTCGAGATATTTTGAAAAAGAGCGGCGCCTGGTTTACTTATAAGGAAGATCGTTTCCAGGGTAGAGACCAATTAAGACAAAAAATGATTGAAGATGAAAACCTTTTCTCTTCTTTAGAAAGAGATGTTAAGGTGTCACTTGGAATGATTAAAGATGAAGTAAAACCTGTTATCAAAGAGGAAGTTGAAACAAAAACTAAAAAGACAAAATGACAATTGCCGGCTTTCAAAAAAAAGGCAATGATGTAATTGTAGCGTTTGATGATGGCACTTTTCAAAATCTTGATTACAGGATAGTGGTTGATTATGGACTTTGGAAAGGTCAAGAAATAGATGAAAAGAAAATTGAACTGCTCTCATACGAGAGCAGTTTTCTTAAAGCCCGGGATTCCGCATTTAGATTTCTTGGCTTGCGGTTACACTCCACTTCAGAACTAAAACTAAAGCTTCAAAAGAAAAAACACCCGCAAGAAATCATCGAGAAAGTACTGACTTATCTTGCAGAAAAGAATTATTTAAATGATGAAGAATTTGCTAAACAATTTGTATCTGAAAGAATCAAAAGGAAGAAAGTAGGCGTTGGCAAACTTACTGCCGAATTAATGAAGAAAGGCATCAAGCGGGAATTGATAAAGGAAAATTTGTTAGATATTGACCAAGAGAAATACCTGGAAAATGCTGTTGAGATTGCGCAGAAGAAACTATCTCAAATCAGAAAAAAAGAAGTAGAGGAGCGAAAAATCTCTGCTAAACTATATTCGTTTTTAGCCGGAAAAGGATATGAAAGCGATCTTATTCGAAAAGTAATTGCAAAACTTCAACTTCTGCAAGAAGATTAATTTTTTTCTCACGGCACTCTTCTTTATTTTTGGGTACACAATTAACGGTGATATCATGCCTCTCATGAACAAAATCGATTATTACAATTTAGAAAGCTTGTTGAGTGAAGATGAGATTATGGTGCGCGATTCAGTAAGAGAGTATGTTGATGCAGAAGTCCTACCAATTATCGAAAAGTATTACCACGATGAAAAATTCCCAAAACACTTAGTCTCTAAACTTGGTGAAATGGGTTTATTTGGAATTACTCTACCACAAAAGTATGGCTGCCCTGAGATGAATAACGTTGCTTACGGGCTGGCTATGCAAGAATTGGAGAGAGGAGACAGCGGTTTAAGAAGCTTCGTTTCAGTACAGAGTGCTTTAGTTATGTATCCTATTTACACTTTCGGAAGTGAGAAGCAGAAAGATTATTGGCTTCCCAAATTAGCTACTGGTGAAAAACTTGGATGTTTTGGATTAACCGAACCCGATTATGGTTCAAATCCCGGTGGATTAATTACGAAAGCAAAAAAAGTTGACGGAGGTTATCTTCTCAATGGCGCAAAAATGTGGATTACAAATGGTACAGTTGCAGATGTAGCAGTTGTCTGGGCAAAATTGGAAGGTGTTGTTCACGGCTTCTTGGTTGAAAAAGGAACTAAAGGATTTGAAGCCCCGGAAATGAAAGGAAAGCATTCGTTAAAGGCTTCGGTTACTTCCGAACTCATTTTCCAAGATGTATTTATTCCTGAAGAGAACATTTTACCTAACACTCAAGGGTTAAAATCTCCTCTTATGTGTCTCACACAAGCCCGTTACGGCATTGCATGGGGCGTTGTGGGCTCAATGATGGCTTGCTATGATTCGGCTCTTGAATACGCCAAATCTCGCGTTCAATTCAGCAAACCAATTGCAGCTTATCAAATGACTCAGGAGAAATTGGTTTATATGATTACCGAGATTACTAAAGCGCAGTTACTCAATCTTCAGATGGGAAGATTGAAAGACAAAGACCAGTGCAAACACACTCATGTTTCTATGGCAAAAAGAAATAACTGCGAAAAAGCTTTAGATATTGCGCGCGTTGCCCGTGAAATTCTTGGCGCGAATGGAATTCTGGATGAATACCCGATTATGAGACACGCAAACAATTTGGAATCTGTAAAAACTTACGAAGGTACCCATGAGATGCATACGCTCATAATTGGAGAAGACATAACTGGCTTTGCTGCGTTCGATTAGAACTTTGAGACCACCTTGTGTGGTCTTTTTTATAACTATTTGGAGATATAAATGAAAGAGAAGATTGGGTTTGAAGGACTCACTTTTGATGATATACTACTTGTTCCAGCCAGATCATCAATTTTGCCAAGGGATGTAGAAATTTCTTCTTATCTCACACGCGAAATAAAATTGAATATTCCATTTCTAAGCGCTGCTATGGATACTGTTACCGAGGCGCAAATGGCAATTGCTATGGCTGCCCAAGGTGGAATCGGGATCATACACAAGAATATGTCAATCGAGAAGCAAGCGGACGAAGTTGACAAAGTTAAGCGTTCAGAAAGCGGCATGATAGTAAACCCTATAACTTTAACTCCAGACCGTACTATCCGCGAAGCTGAAGAATTTATGTCCAAGTATCATATCTCGGGAATTCCAATTGTTGAAAACAACGGGAAACTTGTTGGCATCTTAACGAACCGAGATCTTAGATTCGAGACCAATAGAGATTTACCTGTTTACAAATTGATGACTAAAGAAAACCTTGTAACTGCTTCTCTGGGAACAACATTGGAAGATGCTCAAAAGATTTTACATCGGCACAGAATAGAAAAGCTTCCGGTAGTTGATAAAAAGGGAATTATTAAAGGACTTATAACTTATAAGGACATCTTAAAGAAAAAGAAATTTCCTTTTGCTTGTAAAGACAATCTTGGACGTTTACGTGTTGGAGCAGCAGTAGGTGTAACCAATGATACTATGGATAGAGTTGAAGCTTTGGTTGCATCGAATGTAGATATTTTAGCTCTGGATACAGCGCACGGGCATTCTTCTGGCGTCCTTAGAACGGTAAAGGAAATTCGAAAGAAATATAGACATGTTCAAATTGTGGCTGGGAATATCGTTACAAAAGAAGCTGCTTTAGAATTGGAAAGTATTGGTGTAGATGCTGTGAAAGTGGGAATTGGAGCCGGTTCAATATGTACTACAAGAATTGTCGCCGGTGTCGGGGTTCCTCAGATCAGTGCCGTTATAGAAGTTGCAAATGCCCTTAAGGGAAAAATACCTGTTATTTCTGATGGTGGAATTAAACAAACTGGCGACGTAGCAAAAGCGATTGCTGCCGGGGCGGATACGGTTATGATGGGCGGAATGTTAGCTGGGTGTGATGAAACACCTGGCGAAAAAGTCTTATTCGAAGGAAGAAGTTTCAAAGTTTACAGAGGAATGGGTTCTTTGGGTGCAATGAAGCAAGGCAGTAGTGATAGATATTTCCAAGATGTTGAAGAAGATATCAAGAAGCTGGTTCCAGAAGGAATTGAGGGGAGAGTTCCTTATAAAGGAACTTTAGCTGAAACTGTTTACCAATTTATTGGCGGACTCAGAGCAGCTATGGGATATTGTGGAGCGAAAAATATTGCGGAGTTTAAGGCTAAAACCAAGTTTGTAAAGATTTCTAATGCCGGTTTAAGAGAGAGCCACCCGCACGATGTAATGATAACAGAAGAAGCGCCAAATTACCAAACTACTCAAAAACATTAATTTATTCAGATATGTATAAAGTTTTAGTTCTCTCATATTATTATCCGCCAATGGGCTTAAGTGGAGTTCAGCGGACACTCAAATTCACAAAATACATGCGTGAGTTTAATTGGCAGCCAACAGTTATCACAGCCGGAAATGTTGCTTACTATGCTCACGACCTTTCATTATTGAAAGAAGCTGAAGAAGCCGGAGTAGAAATAGTTCGCACAGATGCTTTTGATGTGAATTCATTACTTGGAGCAAAATATAAAACTGTAAGTATGCCTAAAGAGCTAATGCGGAAGTTTTTGTCAAGATTAAGTAAGACCTTCTTTATTCCCGATAATAAAATTTCATGGTCGAAGAAGGCATACAAAGCTGCAAAAGAAATTCTCAACAAAGAAAAGTTTGACATCATATATGTTTCAGTTCCTCCATATTCACAGTTCCTATCGGCAGCAAAGCTCAAAAAGGAATTCGGGATTCCGTTGTTTGTGGATTACCGCGATCTCTGGCTCGGTAATCATTTTGCATTTTACGTTACACCTTATCACAGATATAAGCATAAGAAATTGGAATACGGTGCTTTAAGAGTTGCTGATAAAGTTGTTGCAATCAATAGGAAGATTAAGGAAAAAATTCTTCTCACTTATCCTTTCTTAGATTATGATGATGTAATAATTTTGCCGCATGGTTTTGATCCGCAAGATTTTGAAAATCCGGAACTGGTAAAGCGTACGTCCACTAAAATGAAGTTAACTTATTCCGGAATTTTCTACGAGAATATAACGCCGGAATTTTTATTGAGAGCTTTTAAAGAACTAACAATTGAGAACCCGCAAATTGCTTCTCAAATAGAGCTTGAATTCATTGGTCATCTAAGGGACGAGAATAAAAAGCTTGTTCTTGAGTTGAATTTATCAGAATACGTGAAAGAACATGGCTACTTGGAGCATTCGGAAGTAATTAAGTACTTGGTTTCTACTGATGTTCTTTGGATGATGATTGGAAATATTCAGAACGCTGACACAATCTCCACCAGCAAACTTTTTGAATACTTTGGAACAAGAAAACCAATTTTAGGTTGTGTGCCGGATGGCGCTGCAAGAAATTCTTTAATTGAATATGGGGCATCATTCCTAACCTACCCGGATTATGTGAAAGATATTAAAGAAACTATAATAGAAATCTTTAATTTATTTAAAAACAAAAAGTTGCCGGTTCCTAACGAAGAGTTTGTAACTAAACATGATAGAAGAATGCTTACTGAACAATTAACGAAAGAATTTCAATTTTACTTAAGAGCTGAATGATGAGAGTAGCGCTTATTGGTTCCGGTGGGAGAGAACATGCTTTGGCATTAAAGATTGCTGAAAGTCCAGGTTTGGAAGAACTATTTGTTATTCCAGGTAATCCGGGAATAAAAAGCATAGCTCAAAATATTACTATTGATTCCTCAAACCATCAAGCTGTTGTTGGCTTCTGCTCCGAAAAGAAAATTGATCTTGTTGTGATTGGTCCGGAAAAACCTCTTACGGAAGGATTAGCCGATAGTCTTCGTAGCGCCGGTTTCGTAGTTTTCGGTCCTTCCAGAAATGCGGCAAGAATTGAAGGAGAAAAATCTTTTGCAAAACAATTAATGCAAAAGAGCAACATACCAACAGCCGCGTTCAAAGTATTCTTAAAAGAAGATTATAATGAAGCCATAACATATTTACATGCAACAAAATATCCGGTAGTAATTAAAGCGGATGGTATCGCCGCCGGCAAGGGAGTGATTATTGCCGATACATTTGAAGATGCTAAAGAAGCTCTGAAAGAATGTTTCATTAATTGTTCATTTGGTTCAGCCGGGAACAAGGTTGTTGTTGAAGAATTTATGACCGGGCAAGAGGCTTCGATTTTTGCTATTACTGATGGGACTGATTTTATTCTATTACCGGCGGCACAAGATCATAAAAGAATTCACGACGGCGATCTTGGTAAAAATACCGGCGGAATGGGCGCTTATGCTCCAACTCCCTTTGTAGGCGGAGAGGAATTGAAAATTGTTTCTAAGCAAATAATCAAACCGACTTTAGAAGCAATGAAATCAACCGGTTCTGAATTTGTTGGTTGCTTGTATTGTGGAATTATGCTAACTGCTCAAGGACCAAAAGTTGTTGAATTCAATTGCCGTTTTGGTGACCCGGAAACACAAGTAGTGCTTCCACTTCTCAAAGGAGACTTTCTACAACTTCTTTATTCTGCTGCTATTGGCAAAATTAATAAACAAGCGGTTCAAATTTCAGATGGAACTTCCATTTGCGTAGTAATAGCTTCACGAAATTATCCCGATAGCTCTGAAAAGGGAATTGAAATTTTTGGCTTGGAGAATTTTCCATATGAAAGTTCGCACATAATTCACGCTGGAACGAAAGAAGTGAACGGGAAAATTGTAACTGATGGCGGACGAGTGCTTGGCTTAGTAACTTCTATTGAAAAAAGTGATTTAAAACTTTGTAAAGAAAAAGCTTACGAAGCTATTTCTAAAATCAAGTTTGATGGAATGCAATACCGAAAAGATATTTCCGATAAGGGAATCTTAGCGAAAAGGTAAATCATCCCGGAGGCCAATTCATTTTTCTTCCGCCAAGAAGATGAATATGAATGTGGGGAACTTCTTGTCCCGAATCCGCACCGGAATTTAATACTAATCTGAATCCGCTTTCAAAAACGCCAAGTTGTTTTGCAATTGTGTTTGCTGCATCGTATAACTCGCCCAATAGTTTAGCATGTTTCCCCGGATCAAGATCTCTCGCTGATTCTATCTCTGTAATTTTAGGAATAATTAAAACATGAACCGGCGCTTGAGGATTAATGTCTTTGAAAGCAATAACTGTATCGGATTCAAAAACAATCTGAGCCGGAATTTCTTTGCGAATAATCTTCGCGAAAATTGTTTCAGCCATAACTAATCCTTTTCTATTTCGTACTTCTTTAATTTGTTGTACAAATGACTTCTCTGGATTCCAAGAATTTCTGCCGTCTTGCTCATATTCCAGCCGTTTGCATTAAGCTGCTTCACAATAAAAGCTTTCTCCGCTTTTTCCTTAAACTCTTGAAAGCTATTTGAAATGCTCAGCAAATCTTCGGTAGGAGAGCTAGAAGCCTGTATGAATGAATTTACTTCTTTATCTGTTATTTCTTGCTTGGTAACCATTATTACAATTCTCTCCACAACATTTCTCAGCTCCCGGATATTTCCTTTCCATGGATAATTCTGGAATGCTTTCATTGCAGAGGCAGAATATGACTTTTGCGGGAATTTATTCTTCTCACAAATCATTTTCGAAAAGTGCTCTACAAGAAGAGGAACATCATCTTTTCTTTCTCTGAGCGGCGGAATATGAATTGGAATAACATTTAAGCGGTGAAACAGATCTTCACGGAATAAACCTTTCTCAATTGCTTGCTGCAAATCTTTATTTGTTGCGGAAATAACTCTAACATCAACTTCAATTTTAGATGAACCGCCAACACGCTCTATTCGTCCTTCCTCAATTGCGCGTAGAACCTTTGCTTGAGCTTGCGGGCTCATATCGCCGATTTCATCTAAAAATATATTACCGCCGTCAGCTAATTCAAACTTCCCGATGCGCTGTTTCATAGCTCCGGTAAATGATCCTTTTTCATGCCCAAACAATTCGGATTCGATTAGCTCTTGCGGAATTGCTGCACAATTAACTTCTATCAAGTCCCGATTGGTGCGCGGACTTTGCCTGTGAATTTCTTGCGCAACTAATTCTTTACCGGTTCCGTTTTCACCGGTGATTAGAATTCGCGCATCGGTTTTAGCAACACGAGATATTGTTTCTAGGATGTTTTGGATAGCAGAACTGTTTCCGATGATTTTATCATTGTTGAATAGTTCTTTTTTCAGTTTCTTGTTTTCTCGGGAAAGGGAAGCGTTGTTCACCGCATTACGAACACCAATCAACAATTTGTCTCGATCAATCGGTTTTTCAATAAAATCAAAAGCGCCAAGTTTAGTTGCTTTAACAGCATTCTCTACGCTTCCATGAGCCGAGATAACAATTGTCTTTACGTCAATCTCTTTTTCGCGCATCCAGTTTAAAACTTCAAAGCCATTTTTCTCAGGCATATTGATATCGAGCAACAACGCGTTATAATCACCATACTCAAGTTTAGCTAACCCTTCAATAGAATCGGTTGTGTAATCCACAGAATAATCTTCATATTCAAGAATCATTTTGATGCTTTCACATATTGCGTGTTCATCGTCAATAATTAAAACTGATTTCATAATCCTTCTCTGAAATAAAATATTTGATATACAAGTAACGCTTTAGACGGTTTAGCATCGGGATAAAGTTTCAACATCTCAGCAAAAAGTTCGCCTAGATGATTTGTCATAATGTCCCGACGATCAAGCTCACCATTTGCAAAAAAACTTTCTTCCGTCTTTTCAACAAAGATACCCATAAATTTTGAGAAGTTGAACATGCTGATATTGTAACGTAAAAAGGCGTTCCCAAAGAAGTGTGAAAGCTTATCCTTATCACCAAAATTTGTTCTTGGCGAATTGAAATAAATATTCTTCGGTAAATTCTCTAATCTTTTTTGAAAAACAATTTTTGGCGGGGAAGGGAGAGGGACTTTTACAATTCCAAAAAGCAGATTGAAATCAATTTTGTTGAATGGGAGACAAGAAAAAGTTAAGCATAACAGCGCTTCGGAAATATCTCTTTCAAAAAAGTTTACAGCTTTGGAGTAGATAATATCTACTTGCTCTAAATCAGTGGTAGTCTTTTTTAACTTAAGAAATTCATCCGAAGCGATATAATCTGATAAGAAAAATAATCCGCCGTAGAAATCCTTCTCATACTTCGTTTGTGAAAGTGAATGGTTAGGTGTGATTATGATTAAAAGTAAGATTACGAGCAATAAATTATTTAAAGTCTGCACAGTGATTTGGTCTTACGTTTGAATCACACCGGTATTGAAACGAGGTATATCCGGATTATTATCAGCACACTCAATCGCTCTGGAAATGTACATGCGGGCAAGTCTCGGATCTATAATCTCATCAATCCATAGACGTGCTGCTGCATAAAGCGGATTACTTTTCTCTTCGTACGATTTTGTTATTTCATTCAGTAGTTTGCTTTTATCTTCAGCAGAAAAAGTTTTCTCTTCCTTCTCCGCTTGTTTGGTCTTGATATCTAATAAAACATTACTTGCTTGCGCGCCGCCCATAACAGCAATCTTAGAATTTGGAAACGCGAATATGAATCGGGGATCGTAGGCTTTACCGCACATGGCATAATTGCCCGCGCCAAAACTATTGCCTACAATAATTGTGATTTTCGGAACTACAGAATTAGCAACGGCATTTACCATTTTTGCGCCGTCTTTAATAATTCCGCCGTGTTCAGCTTTACTTCCTACCATAAAACCGGTTACATCTTGCAAGAACAACAAAGGAATTTTCCTTTGATTACAATTCATAATAAATCTTGCGGCTTTATCAGCACTATCAGAATAGATAACTCCGCCAATCTGCATTTCACCTTTTTCTGTCTTAACAATATTTCTTTGGTTAGCCACGATTCCAACAGCCCAGCCATCAATTCTTGCGTAAGCCGTAACTAAACTTTGTCCGTAACCGGCTTTGTATTCATCTATTTCAGAATCATCCACTAAACGGGCGAGTAATTCATAAGTGTCGTAAGGTTTCATTGTATCTTCTGGAAGGATTCCGAAGATTTCTTCAGCGCTAAATTTTGGTTGTTTAGTTTCAATTCTATCGAACCCAGCATTTGCATTATGCCCAAACTTTTGCGCGATGTTTCTTATTTGAGCAAGTGCTTCTTCATCATTTTTCATGATATAATCTGTAACGCCGGAAATATTTGAATGAACGCGCGCGCCACCCAAAGAATCATTATCAATTTCTTCGCCGATAGCTGCTTTCACTAGATGAGAACCAGCAAGAAAAACCGAGCCTTCACCTTCAACTATGAGAGCTTCATCACTCATAATCGGAAGGTAAGCACCGCCGGCAACGCACGGTCCCATAATAGCTGCTATCTGCGGAATGCCCATCGAAGAAATTACAGCATTATTTCTAAACACACGCCCAAAGTGTTCTTTATCTGCAAAGATTTCATCTTGAAGTGGAAGAAAAACTCCGGCACTATCAACCAAATAAATTATTGGCAAACGGTTTTCCATCGCAATTTCTTGCGCACGCAAATTTTTCTTTGCGGTAATTGGAAACCACGCACCGGCTTTAACAGTTGCATCATTCGCAACAATTACAAAGTCTCTACCGTGAATTTTCCCGATACCGAAAATTGTTCCGCTGCTTGGCGCGCCGCCATGTTCCAAATACATATTATGCGCGGCATAAGTATTCATCTCCCAAAATGTTGTGTCTTCATCAATTAACTTTGCGATTCTTTCTCTCGCAGTCAATTTATTTTTTTGGTGTTGTTTAGCAATAGCCGATTTGCCGCCGCCAAGTAGAATTGTATCGCGAAGGGAAGTTATCTTTCTTAAAATATTTTTATGATAATCTTCTCGTTTCAAGAAAATTTCATTCTTCAATATTTCCGAGCCGAGTTTTTTCATATTAGTCTTTTAGAAGGTTTCTAGCTATTACAATTCTCTGAACTTCGGATGTGCCTTCGCCGATGGTTAAGAGTTTTACATCGCGGTAAAATTTTTCCACAGGATAATCTTTTGTGAAGCCGTAACCTCCAAAAATTTGAACCGCTTCATTAGCAGCTCGCGTTGCAACTTCACTAGCAAATAGTTTCGCTTTAGCAGCAGAATCTCCGAGCGGCATCTTTTCATCTTTCAACGATGCAGCTTTGAACGTCATTAAGCGTGCAGCGTCAATTTCAGTAGCCATTTCACTCAACTTAAATTGAATGGCTTGAAAGTCAGCAATTGGTTTCCCGAACTGTTTTCTTTCTTTTGAATAGGAGATTGATGCATCCAAGCAGCCTTGTGCCAAACCAACACTAAGCGCCGCAATAGAAATTCTGCCTCCATCTAAAACTTGCATTGCTTGAGAGAATCCTTCACCTTCATTCCCAACCAAATTTGAAGCCGGGATTTTGCAGTTTTCAAAAACAAGTTGTGTAGTTTCGCTTGCGCGCATTCCAAGTTTGTTTTCTTTTTTTGAAGATGTGAATCCCGGAGTTCCTTTCTCAACTATGAAAGCTGAAATTCCTTTTTTGCCTTTTGGCTTATCTGTAACGGCAAGTACAACTACTGTCTGTGCAGTTGCGCCATGTGTAATGAAATTCTTTGAGCCATTTAATAAGTATGAATCACCTTCTTTGATTGCAGTTGTTTGCATTGCAACAGAATCGCTGCCGCTGCTGGGCTCGGTTAATCCCCAAGCACCAATCACTTTCCCGCTGGTAAGATCTGGCAAATATTTTTGCTTCTGTTCTTCGTTTGCGAAAAGAAAAATATGATTTGTACACAAGCCGTTATGCGCTGCAACAGAAAGGGAAACCGATGGATCTATCTTAGCTATTTCTTCAACGATGATTGCATATTCCGTATAGCCTAAACCGGCACCCCCATATTTTTCATCAATAAGGATTCCGAGAAAGCCCAACTCGCCAAGCTGTTCCATTATATCAATTGGAAATTTTTGAGCTTCGTCAAATTCCATAATTCGCTGTTTAATTTGTTTTTCTGAAAATTCACGGATGGTATCTTTTATTGCAATCTGATTTTCATTCAACTCTACAATAAAGTTTGCTGCGTTCATAGTCCCTTCCATTATTAGACTTTTAAATGTTGTTTAAAGTCATTAAATAAATTTTCTGCAATTTGGTAAGGAGATTCTTCACCTTCAACAACTTTTTTAAGGGAAATGTTCAAGTCTTTCATACGTTCTTTCTGCCAGAGTTCGTTGCGCATCAGTGTCTCTACAATTTCTTTGATGCGGATTCGAAAATGTTCTTCACGTTTTTCTCTAAGGAGATTGTTCTCAAGTAAAAATGATTTATGCCGATCAATTTCCTCTGCAATTTCCATTATACCTATATTCTCTGAAGCTACAGACTTAATAATATTTGGCAGCCAACTTTTCTCTGTGTGATCGCGTAACATTAAAATTGTTCTCAACGCCGTTATCGCGTTTTCCGATCCGGGTCGGTCGCTTTTATTCAATACAAAGAAATCAGCAATCTCCATCAGACCGGCTTTCATAGCTTGAATGGAATCGCCGGACTCTGGAACGAGAACTACAATTGTAGAATCCGCAGTGTTCGCAATATCAAGTTCTGATTGACCGACACCTACTGTTTCGAAAATAATATAATCATATCCGGCTGCATCAAGAACATCTGCGGCGTCAATTGTTTTTTTACTCAGCCCACCTAAGCTGCCACGCGTTGCCATACTTCTAATAAACACGCCGGGGTCAATTCCAATTTCGCTCATGCGAACTCTATCGCCTAATAAAGCTCCGCCGGTAAACGGACTTGTAGGATCAACAGCAATAATTCCAACTGTTTTATTTTGGCTGCGGTAAAATTTTGTTAACTGATTGGTAAGTGTTGATTTACCAGCGCCGGGAGGTCCTGTAATTCCAATGCGGTATGCTTTGCCGGTCTTTTTATGCAGTTCTTTTAATAATAGTGTAGCTTTTTCATTTCCGGATTCAACTAAAGTGATTGCGCGTGAGACAGATTTTTTCCCCTGCTGAAAGATTTTTTCGATAAGGTTTTTAGAGATCATTCGGAGTCTTATTTATATAATCTGTTTTGAGAAATATATTCTTTTACTTTGTGGGGAACAAGATAAGCGATTGGCAAATCATTCTTAACTCTGTTTCTAATGTCGGTAGAAGAAATTTCAATTGTGGGCGTATCAACAAAAATGGCTTTATCAAAATAGATGTTCTTTGCATTTGGCTGAATATCTACATCGCGCTTCATAACTACTACTTTCGCGAGTTCGAAAATTTCTTCCGGTTTATGCCATCTATCGAACACGCACAAATTATCAAAACCAATAATCAGTTCAATCTCAGCATGCTTTTTTTTGATTTCAAGAAGAGTATCAATAGTGTAAGAAATATTTCCTTTACGTATTTCTAAATCGGAAACAGTGAATTGCGGCATTGACTCAACTGCCAATTTTACCATTTCAAGACGGTGAAAATCTGCGATTGGCTTTGCATCTTGCTTAAGTGGTGATATATGACTTGGCATAAAAATAATCTGTTCCAGATTTCTCTGTTCCAGAACTGATTGCGTTGTAATCAAATGTCCAAAATGAATTGGATCGAAAGAGCCACCGTATAAGCCAATTGCCATTTAATTAATTCCCACTTCTTGAATCTGATTTTCAATAATGTTTTTAAGTGCAATTCTGTACTGTACTATCTCATTGTAGTAGAATTGTTTCCTTGACGTATTTACTTTTTTGTATTTCATCTTACTAAACGCTAAATGAATTGCTGTCCTAAAATATATCTTTCTGGTTTGTTCATCCATCCAGCCCTTTCTTAATCTTAGCCGTGTTGATATAATAGGTAAGTAGTTCTGTGGAATAATACCAAGTTCGACTTCCTCAGCGAGTTCACGCTCAATTATTTTCTTCTCGTTAAAAATTGAAAGTTTGATGACTCCAATAAAAAGCGTAATCAGTACAATCATAAAAACAAAACCATAAAAGTAGGTGCCGTTAAAAATTACTGCGGCATTCCAGAAAAAGTGGATAAACATCGAAAAGATTAGAGCGAAAACCGGGAAGAATATTCTAACAAATGAATTTGAATACTTTGCAATTCCCAGAACTGCGCCGAATGTTCCGGTAGAAATCCCATGCATAACAGCTGAAAAAAGTGAGCGTACAATTACCAGGTAAAACCAAGATGCGGCTGAATCGCCATACGTTACGAAGTATAAGAAGTTCTCGGTCATACCAAAGCCAAAGCCAATAGCAGTTCCGTAAACAATTCCGTCGGTTATGTTATCAAATTTTTTCGAGTTTACAGTCCACAGTAGAAGTAAACCTTTGGCAACTTCCTCAGCAAAGGGTGCAAAGAAGATGGTTTGGATTGTGTTCTCAGTTTCTGTGTGACCGTTAATTCCGGTTGCAATTCCTAACAGAGCACTTCCCGCCACACTTAGTATAATTGCACCAACAGCGCCCCACAAAAAATGTAAGATTACAAACTTTATTGGTTCCGGCTCATATTTATCCATCCGCCAGATAAGAAAAACGTACAGTGTCATCGGCAAAATTGCTGCTGATAGAGAAGCAGTAATCGGCATTTTGGGCAAATCCTCTTCAAAGTTCAAAATTAATTCAAAAACGCAAATTCTTGATTATAAAGGATTGGGTGTATATATTTTGACCCAATTTTTCAAATTCTTCTTATGATTATTAAATATACTAATTTTTCAGACGGTCTCCACGAATTCAAACTATCCGAGCCCGCAAAGAAATTGGGACTGGAAGAATCGTTCTTTGGTGATGTTGAAGTTGATTGCAAGATGGACAAGAGTCCGCATCAGATTGTTTTGAATTGTACCGTTACAGCCCATACTAAGTATGATTGCGACCGTTGTGCAAGGGAGACAATTAAAGAGGTTAAGAACGACTTTTTGCTTAGTTTTATATTCACAAAAGAAAAGCAAGAGTCGGATGACTTTAACTTCAAGATGCTTTCTCCGGAACAAGACAAGATTGATCTGACTACAGATGTTTTTGAATACGCTGAATTAGCTCTTCCGATGAAAAAACTGTGCGAAGATGAATGTAAGGGCTTATGTCCAAAGTGCGGAACTAATCTAAATGAAAATAGCTGTAATTGCGATTTAACAATAGAAAATGATATTTGGGCTCCGTTAAAGAGCTTAAAAGATAAATTTAACAACTAAAAAATATAGGTAGTACGATGCCAAATCCGAAACGTAAGATGTCTAAGAGTAGAAGAGATAAGCGTAGAACACACTACAAAGCTACTGCTCCTTCCCTTAGTCGCTGTTCAAATTGTGGTGAGATAAAACTCGCGCACAGAGCTTGTCCAAACTGCGGTTATTATGCCGGCAGATCAATGTTCGTTCCAGAACAATAACCTTTTCTTGATGACTGAAACAAAAGTTACAAAATGCAGAATTGCAATCGATGCTATGGGGGGCGATTACGCCCCTAAGCACGAGATTCTTGGTGCTATTGCTGCCATGCAAGCGGACAATTCCTTTGAGCTTATTTTAGTAGGCGATAAGGCGAAAATCCTTGAGGTAGCAAAGCAAGAGAATATTTCTATTGATGAAAAGATGATTTACCACGCGTCTCAAATCATTGATATGCATGATAAGCCAACCGACGCAATAAAATCCAAACCGGATTCTTCTTTAGTCGTTGGTGCAAAATTAGTTAAAGAGAAAAAAGCCGATGCATTTGTTTCTGCGGGAAACACCGGCGCGATGATGGCTGCTTCAACTTTGATTATGGGAAGAATTCCCGGAGTTGGCAGACCAACAATAGGTGCAATGTTCCCAACAATTCAAAATAAGTTTTGTTTAGTATTCGATGTAGGTGCGAGCGTGGACAGCAAACCTCAGCACTTACTTGAATATGCTGTAATGGGTTCAATTTTCGCTAAAGAAATTTTTAGTAACGAAAATCCAACAGTCGGCTTGTTAAGTGTAGGCGAAGAAGATTCGAAAGGAAATGAGTTAACGTTTGCTACTCATAAACTTTTGAAGGAATCCAAGTTAAACTTTCATGGCAATGTTGAAGGAAGAGATGTTCTAAAAGGAACAACGGATGTAATTGTTTGCGATGGTTTTGTTGGTAACATTATATTAAAATTTGGCGAAAGCGTTTTAACTTTTATGAAGTCCAGAATTAAAAATTATGCAAAGAAGGGAATTATCAATTCTCTGAAAGCGCTCATAGTAAAAGGTGTTCTGAAAGCTACATTGAGCGATATGGATTACGAAACACACGGCGGAGTTCCGCTTCTTGGAATTAACGGAATAAGCATTATCGGTCATGGTTCAAGTTCTCCGCTTGCAATCAAGAATATGATTCTTCGCGCAAAAGAAATGTATGATAAAAATCTACTCACAAAATTTGAGGAAGCTTTAAAGCCCTATGCAGTCAAAAAATAAACTAAGAAATGCTACGATAACAGCAGTTGGAATGTACGTTCCACCAAAAGTTTTAGATAATAAGTACTTTGAACAAATAGTTGATACAAACGATGAATGGATTGTAACACGTACCGGTATTAAGGAAAGAAGAGTAATTGAAGATGGCGCGACAAGCGATTTAGCAGCCCGTGCTTGCGAAGATTTATTCAAAACGACTTCTGTTAAACCGGAAGAGATTGATTGCATCATTGTAGCAACAGTTACACCGGATATGTTCTTTCCGGCAACTGCTTGTTTAGTACAAAACAAAATTGGCGCAAAAAACGCTTGGGGATTCGATCTCTCGGCAGCATGTTCCGGATTTTTATTCGCTCTCAAAACCGGAGCCAGTTTAATAGAAGGCGGTACCTACAAAAAAGTTCTTGTTGTTGGTGCCGATAAAATGAGTGCTATCACAGATTACACAGACCGTAACACTTGTATTCTTTTTGGTGATGCAGCTTCAGCTGTTCTGCTTGAACCAACGGAAAATCTCGAAGAGGGAATTGTTGATCAAATATTGCATATAGACGGAAGCGGAAAAGAGGCTCTCTATATGAAAGCCGGCGGAAGTTTGAATCCGGCAACGCACGAAACGGTTGACAAAAAAATGCATTATATCTATCAAGATGGTAAAGCTGTATTCAAAGTTGCGGTAAAGGGTATGGCAGATGTTTCTTATGAGATTATGCAAAAGAACGGCTTAACCGGTGACGATGTTGCTTATCTTGTTCCTCATCAAGCTAACTTAAGAATTATTGATGCCACTGCAGAACGCATGGGTGTTTCCAAAGACAAAGTGATGATCAATATTAATAAGTATGGAAATACAACCGCTGCTACAATTCCAATGTGTTTAACAGAATACTACCGCGCCGGAAAAGTTAAGAAAGGTGATAACTTAATCTTGGCAGCATTTGGTGCCGGTTGGACATGGGGTTCCATTTATTTGAAGTGGAGTATGGAATAATGGGCAAGCGCGCTTTTTTATTTCCTGGTCAAGGCTCGCAGTATGTTGGAATGGCGAAAGACCTATACGAGAATTCCGTTGAAGCAAAGGAAATGATAAAAACGGCTGAAGAAGCAGTTGGTGTTCCGCTATCTCAAATAATGTTTGAAGGACCGGAAGAATCTCTTAAGCAGACTGATGTAACTCAGCCGGCAATATTTTTGCACAGTGTTGTACTTGCAAGTTTGGTTAGAACTTTAGAGCCAGATATGGTTGCCGGTCATTCTTTGGGCGAATACTCTGCACTTGTAGCGGCTAAGGCAATTCAGTTTTATGATGCTGTAAAGTTGGTTCGTGTGCGCGGTGAAGCAATGCTACAAGCCGGAATTGATTGGAAAGGAACAATGGCTGCAGTTGTTGGCTTGGATGGAAAGCTCGTTGAAGAAGCTTGTTTCGAAGCATCGGCAAAAGGTGTTGTTCAATGCGCAAATTTTAATTCGCCAGGACAAATCGTTATTTCCGGTTCTGTTGATGGCGTTAAAGAAGCGATGGTTTTAGCGAAAGCCAAAGGTGCTAAACTTGTTAAAGAATTAGTTGTCAGCGGCGCATTTCACTCACCACTAATGGAAAGCGCAAGAGAAAGATTAAAAACTAAGTTGGATGAAACTCCATTTTACGATGCGAAGATTCCGGTATATGCAAACGTAACTGCAAAGCCGGCTCAATCTAAAGATGAAGTAAAAGATTTGCTTAACCAGCAGCTTACTAAACCGGTTAGATGGGAAGAGACAATTGTAAATATGATAAATGATGGCGCAGATGAGTTTTATGAAGTTGGTCCTGGAAAAGTATTGCAAGGCTTAGTAAAGAGAATAAACCCGAATGTGAAAGTGTTTGGAATTGATAAATTTTCGGAAGTTGAGAAATACCTGTGACCAAACCAAAATTTGAAAAGATGATTAACGGAATGTACATCGATCCGCTAATCTTTACGCAGAAGTTTGTGAAGAGTTGCGATGTTTGTATCTGTTCCGGCGAGTGCTGTTACTATGGAGTATATACAGATAAGTCCGAGCACGAACTGATTATGAGCTTGAAAGATAGAATCATTAAGTCAATGGATGATTCTCAAACTAAAGATGTAGAAAAGTGGTTCGAAGACCCCGAACCGGATGATGATTTTCCTTCCGGTATTGCAGTCGGAACAGAAGTTCATAACGGAAAATGTGTTTTTCTCGATAGACAAGGATACTGTACGCTTCAAAAGATTGCGATGGAAGATGGTGAATTCAAGTGGAAATATAAGCCGTTATATTGTATTTTGTTTCCGCTCGTAATTTTTGAGGGTGTTCTAACCGTGGATGACGAGCACTTAGACCGTATGCATTATTGCAATAAACCGGTAAACCAAATTTCTACAGTTTTTGATTGTTGTAAAAACGAATTAAAGCATGTTCTCGGCGAAGAAGGATTCAAAGAATTGGAAGCATACCGGGAAGAATTCTTTAGTAAAAGTAAATGAGGCAATTTTGAAGTTACTTAACAAGAAAGCTATTGTAACCGGTGGTACAAGGGGAATCGGTAAAGGAATTGTTAAAGAATTAGTAGATAACGGATGCAGCGTTATTTTCACCTATCATAGTTCTGATGAAACAGCTCGTAAGATTGAACAAGAATTATCAACCGAAACAGCAAAAGCTTTTGGCTTCAAGGCTGATGCTTCTTCATTTGCTGCCGCAGATGAGACTGTAAAGTTCGCATTAGAAAAGCTTGGCGGCGTTGATATTCTTGTTAACAATGCCGGAATTACCAAAGATGGACTTCTTCTAAGAATGAACGAACAAGATTTTGATCTGGTCATAAACGCAAACCTTAAAAGTGTATTCAACTATACAAAAGCTATTCTAAAAACTTTTTTAGGGCAAAGGTTTGGTAAAATTGTTAATATTTCCTCCGTTGTTGGAATTATTGGTAATGCCGGACAGGCTAATTACGTGGCTTCCAAAGCCGGTGTAATTGGAATGACGAAATCCAATGCAAAAGAATTGGCTTCGCGGAATATCAATGTAAATTGTGTAGCGCCTGGCTTTATCGAAACAGATATGACTGATAAGCTGAATGATCAACAGAGAGAAGCAATACTCCAGAATGTACCAATTAAAAGATTGGGCAAGCCGGATGACATTGCAAAAGCAGTTTTGTTTTTAGCCAGCAGCGATGCTGATTATATCACCGGACAGGTTCTTACTGTTGACGGTGGTATGGTGATGTAGTAAAGATTTAATAAACTTATTTGTACAACCATAAAAGGAGTAAAAATGGACGTTGCAGCAAAAGTAAAAGAAATCATTATTGATAAGCTCGGTGTTGAAGAATCACAAATTACACCAGAAGCTTCTTTCACAAACGACCTTGGCGCTGACTCTCTCGATATCGTTGAATTAGTTATGGGTTTCGAGTCCGCTTTCAATATTTCAATTCCAGATGAAGACGCAGAAAAGATCGGCACAGTTGGCGACGCTACAAAATATCTCACAGAGAAATTAGGATAAATATTAGAGACCACAGCAAATGCCGTGGTCTTCCTTTTTATACTAATCTGAATCCACCAAATAACTTGGAAAGAAAATGAGTAAAAGAAGAGTAGTGATAACCGGAATTGGAGCGTTAACGCCAATCGGAAATTCTAAAGAAGAGTTTTGGAATGGACTTATAGCCGGAAAAAACGGCGCCGGTCTTATTACAAAATTTGATACTACGAATCATACTACAAAATTTGCATTCGAACTTAAAGACTTTGATCCGACTACTTATATTGACAAAAAAGAAGTCAAGCGCATGGATGCATACACTCATTACGCTCTTGCTACAGCCGCTATGGCGTTGGAGGATTCAAAACTTGATCTTTCTAAGATAAACCATGAAATGGCTGGAGTTGTCTTCGGCAGCGGCATTGGCGGTATTCAGACTTTTGAAGATCAACACAATGCTTATATACAAGGTGGTCCAAAAAGAGTTAGCCCTTTCTTTGTCCCGATGATGATTCCCGATATTGCAGCCGGGCAGATTTCTATTAAATATGGTTTGAAGGGACCGAACTACGCAACTGTTTCTGCTTGCGCTACTTCTTCTCATGCAATTGCAGATGCTTTCATGCTGGTTCAGAGAGGTTCCGCAGATATAATGTTTACCGGCGGCTCAGAATTTCCTATAACTCAAATGGCTATTAGCGGATTCAATTCTGCGCGGGCGCTTTCAACCTGGAACGACCGCTATATGGAAGCTTCCCGTCCGTTTGATAAAGACCGCAATGGTTTTGTGATGGGAGAAGGAGGCGGCTTGATAGTTCTTGAAGAATTAGAACACGCTCTTAACCGAGGAGCAAATATTTATGCTGAAGTTGTTGGTATTGGTCTTACCGGAGATGCGTTTCATATTACAGCACCGCCTCCGGGAGGCGAGGGAGCTGTTCGTTCAATGAAAGAAGCACTTAGAGATGCCGGAGTTGATCCTTCTGTAGTTGATTACGTCAACGCGCACGGCACTTCTACAGAATTGAATGACACGAACGAAACTTTAGCAATTAAAACAGTTTTTGGCGATCATGCTTACGAACTTGCAATTAGTTCAACAAAGTCTATGACAGGACATTTGCTTGGTGCTGCCGGCGCTGTTGAAACTATTGCCACGGTTTTAGCAATTAAGAATGGAATTGTTCCGCCAACAATTAACCTGGACGAACCAGGTGAAGGGTTAGATCTTAACTACACTCCAAAAGTAGCTGTTAAAAAAGATATTAATTACGCTATCAGCAATACTTTTGGTTTCGGCGGACACAATGCTTCGCTTCTGTTCAAAAAATTTGAAGGGTAATTTTGTTTGGAAAGTTTTTACACCGAATTTCAGCTTTCATTCAGAATAAAAAGCTTCAATTAGTTTTAGACAAAAGGTTCTTAGCTAACTTACGCAGCCTTGAATTATTGTTAGGATTCAAGATTTACAACCAGTCGTATTACCTAAAAGCATTAACTCACCGTTCCTATCTTGAACTTCGGCCGGACTTAGTAAAATCCAACGAACGTTTGGAATTCTATGGAGATTCGGTTTTAAATATGGTTGTAGCGGAATACCTTTTCTACAAATTCCCCAAAAGTGATGAAGGTTTTTTAACCAAAGTACGCGCCTCAATGGTGAACCGTTATAGATTATACTCGGCGGCTGATGAAATTGGCTTAAAGGATTTACTTCTTTACAACGAAAAGTATTTGCGCGGTTCAAAGGATGGATTTCATTCAATTATGGCAGATGCGCTTGAGGCTTTAATAGGCGCAATAGATTTGGATTGCGGACACGAAGCTTCTTCCAAGTTTGTTCACCGTTACATAATAAAACCATTTGCCGATGATGATTCATTTTTTGAAGACACAAACTATAAAGGTCAACTTCTTGAATTAACTCATACGCTAAAACTTCCTATTCCTACTTACAAAGTAGCCCGGGAAGAAGGACCGCACCACAATAAAATTTTTATTGTAAACGCTTATCTAGGCGATCAAATCTATGGAACCGGGCAGGGGAAGAACAAGAAATTAGCCGAACAGGATGCCTCGAAAGACGCACTAGCAAAGTTGAATAACAAATAAAGAAAATAGTGCCAAAGTGCCTGTGTTCCTTAGTGCCTTTCAAAAACAACTCCTTTGACCCTTTAGCCCAACGTATCATTTAGCCCCATATTATTTTTCTACGTGATCTTGAGAGTAATGACGCAAAACGGTATTATTGAGCCATGATAAAATCATTTGCGGATAAAATTACTGCTGAGTTATTCTCGAGAAGCAAAGTAAAAGAATTGCCTCCGGAAATTTTAAGGACGGCTTACAGAAAATTATTATTGATTGAAGCTGCCGGAAACATAAACGATTTAAGAATTCCTCCGGGCAATATGCTTGAAAAACTTTCCGGTAGATTAGCCGATAAACATAGTATCAGAATCAACGATAAATGGCGAATTGTTTTTAAGTGGAAAGACAACGACGCATATGAAGTCGAAATAGTAGATTATCATAAAGGGAAATGAAATGAAAAATAAAATTGCACCGGTTCATCCGGGCGAAATACTTCTTGAAGAGTTTCTTAAGCCGATGGAAATTACTCAGTACAAGCTGGCTAAAGACCTTGGCTTACCTTTATCAAGAATCAACCAAATTGTGTTGAGTAACCGCGCTATTACAGCGTCAACAGCACTATTGCTTTCCAAGTATTTTAATCTCTCGGAAGAATTTTGGCTGAATCTGCAGAATAGATATGATTTGGAAACAGCAAAAGACAAAATGAAAGGTCAGTTGGAAACAATTAGAACAGCTACACAAGCGGCATAGAGTACACAGCGAGTGTTCGGTGTGGGTCTTTGTATAGTTCTATTTATATAAAGTTTTCTATAATATAACTATTATTTTTCCCCTCCCAGTTTCGACCAAATATTTATATTTCGTTACTAAAAAATTTTATAAAACCTCAAAATTTGGAAATATTATGAGCTTCGAATCATTTGAAAAGTTTGTTGACCGCCACGTTGGTGTAAGTGAAAATGATGTTAAAAAAATGTGTTCAGTCATTGGAGTTTCATCCCTTGATGAATTAATAGACAAAACAGTTCCGGCTTCAATTCGTTTGAAAGAAAAAGTTCAGATCGAAGCAGCGCAAACTGAAACAGAGTTTTTGCAATCACTAAAAGAGCTATCACTAAAGAATAAGTTGTTCAAGAATTATATTGGATTGGGTTATTATCCTTCAATTACTCCGGGAGTAATTCAGAGAAACATTTTAGAAAATCCCGGCTGGTACACACAGTACACGCCTTATCAAGCCGAAATTTCGCAAGGAAGATTGGAAGCTCTGTTAAATTTTCAGACAATGATTTGCAATTTAACAGCTATGCCGATTGCAAACGCATCTTTGCTTGACGAAGCTACCTCTGCTGCCGAAGCAATGGCTATGTTATTTGCCGCAAGAAAGACCGCTAAGAAAAACGCAAATGTATTTTGGGTTTCTGAAGAATGCTTTCCTCAAACTATTGATGTTTTGAAAACCCGATGCGCTCCTTTTGGAATTGAATTAAGAATTGGAAGTCATGTTAATCTAGAATTGACGGATGATATTTTTGGATTGCTTGTTCAGTATCCGGCAAGCAATGGCGCTATTTACGATTATACAGAATTGTTTAATCAAGCCGAAGCCAAAGGAATTTACAAAGCTGTCGCGGCAGATATTCTTTCACTTGCTCTGCTAACACCTCCGGGAGAATTTGGCGCGGATGTGGTTGTTGGCTCAACACAAAGATTTGGGATCCCAATGGGCTACGGCGGACCACACGCGGCATATTTTGCTACTAAGGATGAATTCAAAAGACAGATGCCGGGAAGAATTATTGGTATTTCTGTTGACGCAAACGGCAACAGAGCTTTGAGAATGGCTTTACAGACACGCGAACAGCATATTAAACGTGAACACGCAACAAGCAATATTTGTACTGCTCAAGTCCTTCTCGCGATTATGGCGGGAATGTATGCTGTCTATCATGGCAAAGATGGTGTTGGTAGAATTGCATCCCGCGTAAATGGCTTAGCAAAATATTTGAACAATGGTTTGAAGAAGTTAGGAATCAATCAAACGAACGAATTCTATTTTGATACTCTTAAAGTAGAGTTGTCTGAAACTGAAGAAAAGAAATTAAAAGTCTTAGCCAAAAGCAACAATGTTAATCTTAGATATGAAAAATCTTTTGTTGGCGTTTCTGTTTCAGAACAAACAACTTTAGCAGATGCTAATGAGTTGATCGAATTATTCGCTGAAACTGTTGGAAAGAAAGTTGAGAAATTGTCATTGGAAAGTCTTGGAAGTTCTATTCAAGAAAAAAATATTAGAACAAGCGGATTTCTAACACATCCGGTTTTCAATTCATACTATTCCGAAACAGAAATGCTACGCTATCTAAAATCTTTAGAGAAAAAAGATTTATCGCTTACCGCTTCAATGATTCCGCTTGGTTCTTGCACAATGAAATTAAACGCCAGTTCAGAAATGTTTGGTTTAAGCTGGGCTGAGTTTGGAAACATGCATCCATTTGCGCCAATGGAACAAGCCGGCGGTTATCAACAGATGATTAAAGAACTTGAAACACAATTAGCTTCTATCACGGGATTCGACGCTGTTTCGCTGCAACCGAATTCCGGTGCACAAGGTGAGTACGCTGGTTTAATGGTAATCCGCGCGTATCATCATAGCAGAGGTGACAAGCAAAGAAATGTTGTGCTTATACCTTCATCAGCGCATGGAACAAATCCGGCAAGCGCTGTAATGGCTGGCGGAAAAGTTGTTGTTGTAAAATGTGATGATCATGGAAATATTGATGTAACGGATTTGAAAGCTAAAGCTGAACAGTACAAAGAAACACTATCCGCATTAATGGTTACTTATCCATCTACACATGGAGTTTTTGAAGAAAGCATAATTGAGATTTGTAAAACCATTCACGCAAACGGCGGGCAAGTTTACATGGATGGCGCAAACTTAAATGCACAATTAGGTTTGACGAGCCCGGGCTTTATCGGCGCAGATGTTTGTCATCTTAATCTTCATAAAACTTTTGCAATACCTCACGGCGGCGGCGGACCTGGTGTTGGACCAATAGCAGTTGCAAAACATTTAACACAATTTCTGCCGGGCAATCCGGTTGTAAAAGTCGGCGGAGAAAAAGCAATCACTTCAATTTCAGCAGCGCCTTGGGGAAGTGCAAGCGTGTTAACAATCTCTTATGCTTACATCAAAATGATGGGCGAAGCTGGTTTAACTTATGCTACAAAGACAGCAATTCTAAACGCAAACTATCTTAAAGCTAAGTTGGAAAACTATTACCCCGTCCTTTATACCGGAACAAATGGTTTCTGTGCTCACGAAATGATTTTAGATTGCAGACATTTCAAAGCAACGTCTGGAGTAGAAGTAGGAGACATTGCCAAGCGTTTGATGGATTACGGATTTCACGCGCCAACAGTTTCGTTTCCGGTTCCGGGGACATTGATGGTTGAACCAACAGAAAGCGAACCGTTACGCGAGCTCGATAGATTTGTCGAAGCTATGATTCAGATTAGAAATGAAATTGCTGAAATAGAAAATGGTAATTCACCCAAAGATGATAACGTTTTGAAAAATGCGCCACATACAGCTGACTCTGTTATTTGTGCTGAATGGAAACACTCCTATTCAAGAGAGAAAGCGGCGTTTCCGGTTAGTGCTGTTAAAGAAAACAAGTTCTGGCCAAGTGTTGCAAGAGTTAACGATGCTTACGGTGACAGAAATTTAGTTTGCAGCTGCTTGCCGGTTTCAGAATATGAAGAGGCTAAAAATTGAACGATAGGGAAGAATTGAAACAGATTTGCGCGTTGCTTCACTCTGCTAAAACCATTGCAGTTGTTGGGCTATCTGATAATCCCGGAAGAACAAGTTTTCAGATTTCGGAAGTTATGGCTTCAAGAGGCTACAAAGTTGTTGGTGTAAATCCAATGATAAAGAAAGCGGGCGCATTTGATGTTTACCCCAATCTTAAAGATGTTCCTTTTGAGATTGATATCGTTAATGTTTTCCGCCGTTCCGAAACAATTCCGGAAATAATTGAGGAAGTGCTTTCGGTAAATCCGAAAGCGCTTTGGCTTCAACAAGGCGTTAGAAATGATGAAGCCGTTAAGCCGGTTATAGAAAAAGGTATCCAGACAATTCAAGATAAGTGCATAGCGGTTTACTACAATCTATGCAAAGCTTTCTAAAAATATTAAGCTGATGAGAACGATTTTATTATTTGCGTTTTTGTTTTTAATCAATTTCATCAGTTATTCTCAAACTCTACCAGATTCGCTTACTACCAAACTTTTAGAACCAGTTAAAATTGATTCCATAGAAATCAGAGGGAACAAAACCACCGAAGATTTCATCATCCTCCGCGAGCTAACCTTTGGAGTTGGAGATACGGTTGATAATGAAAAACTTCACTTCAATAAGGAAAGAATCTTTAGCTTGACGCTTTTTAACCGTGTTGGATTGTTTGTTGAAAACAAAGAGGCGAAAAATGTTCTTGTTATTGACGTAACTGAGGCTTGGTATTTATATCCAATTCCTTTCTGGTACACTCAAAATAATTCCATAAAGAAACTGACATACGGAATAGACTTTCTACTAAGAAATTTTCGGGGTAGAAACGAAACTCTTCATGCAACAGTTGGACTTGGGTATGATAAATATTTCACTATGAAGTATGAGAACCCGGCTTTGCTATATGATGAGGATATTGGCTTTTCTGTTTATGCCGGCTATACCAATTTCAATAATAGAAATGAAACTGCAGAGCGGTTAAACAAAGGCAATTTTTCGTATAGAGTTATCCATGGTTCGATTGGAGTTTGGAAGAGAATAAATCAGTTCAATCTAATTGGCGGCTCTCTATCTTTCAATTATTGGGAAGCAAAGACGAAACCCATTGGCGCAATAACAGCTTCGGGAAAATTGATAGACCATTTGCCGGGTGCCGGTTTTTACCATTTCTATGATTCGCGCGATTTGAAACTTTATTCCCAGGACGGATTTTATTCTTTAGTGAATTTTTTGCACAGAGGATTTGATGTTGATAATATCAACTACAGCATTTTGGAGATTGATTTACGCGGTTATCAAACACTTGCTGGTGAACTTTCCAGTAAGCTTAGATTATTTCACAAAAGAACATTTGGCAGGCAAGTCCCTTTTTATGATTACGCATATCTAGGTTACTCGGAAAAAATTAGAGGGCACAACAACGATTTTGTTGAAGGTCATAATTCAATTTTAACTTCTGCCGAACTGAGCTACCCAATTTTGGATGAATGGAATGTGAGTATTAAACTTCCACTTATTCCGCAAAGTTTAACATCGGCACGTATTGGCATCCATATCAACATTTTTGCAGATGCCGGAACAGTTTTCGAAAATGGTCAGTCGCTGATTCTTAAAAAATTTTATTCCGGCTATGGAGTTGGAATAACCTTGTTGCTCTTGCCTTATAATGCGTTTAGATTTGAATACGCAATTAATGAACTTGGAAAAGGAGAAATAGTTTTTGCAACCGGCTTTTCTTTCTGACGTTGAACTTTACTTCTCTGAAAATGTAAATGGAAACACACTCGAAGTTTCCGGAGAAGAGTTCCACCACATCAAAGATGTTATGCGCCATAAGATTGGTGATGAAATCTTTGTAACCGATGGAAAGGGTGTTATCTACAAAACAGAAATTGAGCGCTTTGAAAAGAAGAGTTTATTGGCAAGAATTATTTCTACAACAAGTTATCCTAATAAATTTTCTACTATTACTTTTTGCATTCCAAGATTAAGAAGTACCGACCGGTTTGAATTTGCTCTGGAGAAATGCGTTGAACTTGGTATTACAAACTTTATTGTGTTCGATTCTCAGCGTACGGTAGCAAAAGGGGAAAAGCTTGACCGCTGGCAAAAAATTCTTACTGCCGCAATGAAACAATCTCTTCGATCTTGGCTTCCAACGGTTAAGTATTGTAAGTCAGTTAAAGAGATTATTGAATTAGATGGAAAGAAAATCTTCTTCGGCCAGAACGCTACTGATAGCTTGCTAAACTATTTTGTATCTAATCACCAACCACAAATAACCAATCACTTTTTCCTTTTTGGTCCGGAAGGCGGATTTTCTAACGAAGAACTAAGAGTGATGAGCGAAGAAATAAAAATTAAACTTACTGACAACCGCTTGCGAAGCGAAACGGCAATTGTTACAGCAGCTTCAATAATTGCTACTAACTTAGTTCAATAATCTTTTTAACCAGTCTCTCAAAATCTTTCTTTACCAATTCGGCAGTTTCCATTACTTCCGTATGGTAAAGTTTTTGAGAAGATAGACCGGCAGCCATATTTGTAATGCAAGAGATTGCAGAAACTTCCATTCCAAGATAAGAGGCATAAACAGCCTCGTGTACTGTGGACATTCCTACAGCATCGCCGCCAAACTTTTTTGTCATTTGTATTTCAGCCGGAGTTTCATAAGCCGGTCCTTTATTGTACCAGTAAACTCCTTCTTTGAGAGAAATCTTTTCTTCGAGCGCCGCTTTCTTAATCACATTATTGAAACTGCCGGAAGGGAAATCAATAAAAGCATTTTTCTTTTCTAACAAAGTTACACCAATCAAATCAGCCAACTCTTTTTTAATGTTTATCCCGTTGAAGGAAGTATTAAGCATCAAATCGCCCGGCTTAAAATGATGATTAACTCCACCGGCTGCGTTAGTAAGAAGTATTTTTTTACAATTTAGTTTTGAAGCAATAAAAACCGGAACCATACATTGAGAAATTCTATATCCTTCGTAAAGGTGAATTCTTCCTTGAATGATTAAAAGTTTTTTGTTCGCGTAGTTGGCAAAGTGCAAAAAACCTTGATGACCTTGAACAGTAGAAACCGGATAATTTGGAAGGGAAGAAGTTGGGATAGATTTTATTGTTTCAACTTTTTCTGCAAAGTCGCCAAGTCCGCTTCCAAGTACAACGCAAATCTCCGGTTCAAAAGGAATTTGTTTTGCTAATGCTTCGTAAGTTTGGCGGTATTGCGCGCTCATGTTTATCATTGAACTAAAATCCCTGCTAATGTTGCTGTCATTAATGTAGCAAGTAATCCACCCAGAACGGCTCTTAATCCTAAAGCAGCAATATCTTTTTTACGGTTTGGTGCCAGTGGTCCAATTCCACCAATCTGAATTGCGATTGAGGAGAAGTTTGCAAAACCGCAAAGTGCGTAAGTTGCCATCATAATTCCTTTTTCACTCATAACATGCGATTTGATTAGAACAGTTAAATCTGCGTAAGCAACAAATTCGTTCAGAACAACTTTTGTCCCAATCAAACTGCCGAAGTGAAATGCGTCGTTCCAAGGAACTCCAATTCCGTATGCTAAATATTGTAGAACCATTCCAAAAATTAGTTGAAGAGAAAGGGGCTGCCCGTAGGTTTTTAACAGAAGAGCATTAACTCCAACCAGATCGCCAACGCTGGTAAAGATTGCGTTTAACAAGGCAATTAATGCAATGAATGCTATTAACATTCCTCCAACATTAAGAGCTAATTGTAAGCCGTCTCCGGCACCGGTGGCGGCAGCCTCAATTAAGTTAGACGCATTTTTATCAACCTTTAATTTAACCGTACCTTTTGTAACCGGTTCTTCAAGTTCAGGATAAATAATTTTTGCAATTGCTAATGAAGCCGGAGCTGCCATAACACTTGCTGCTAAAAGTTGAATTGCAAATTTGATTTGTGCTTGCTGTAACGGAATATTATTTGCATCTGCAAATGATTGTCCCAGCATTTGAATATAACTAGCCATAACGCCGCCGGCAATAGTTGCCATTCCGCCAACCATAATCGTAAGCAGTTCCGAATTAGTCATTTTTTCAATATAAGGTCGGATGAGCAATGGGGCTTCTGTTTGTCCAACAAAAATATTTGCCGTATTCGAAAGAGATTCCGCGCCGCTGGTACCGAGCAACTTGGACATAATCCAAGCCATTCCTTTAACTACGAGCTGAAGTATTCCTAAGTAATATAAAATTGAGGTTAATGCGGAAACGAAAATAATTGTTGGTAAAACTTGAAATGTGAAAAAGAAGCCTAAGCTATCCGGACCGGTGTTGTAAGCTAATCTGCCAAAAACAAACTCTGCACCTTTTTGTGTGAAACCAAGAAGTGCAACAATACCGGAGCCAAGTGAATTAATAACATCTTTGGGCCAGCCGAGAACAAAAAATATAGAACGTAAATATTCGCTGTGGATAATAAATATTGCAAAGATGATTTGCATTCCGATAGCGGTAACAACTAAACGCCAATTAATTTTTCTTTTGTTATTTGATACCAAAAAAGCAACGGCAAGTAGAATGAATATACCAATTGACCCGCGAAGTAAATTAATCCAAAATTCCATAGTTAGCCTTTTTTATTCGGGAATGTAATGACACTTTCTGCATCTAGCTTCGTAACTATCTGTTGCGCCTACTAGAACGCGCTCGGCAGAAACAATTTTGCGCTGAGTTCTATCAGCCGGATTTCCGCAGTTAACACAGATAGCTAAAGTTTTTGTTATGTATTCTGCAACAGCAAGAAGCTGCGGCATGGGCTCGAACGGAATACCTCGGTAATCTTGATCGAGTCCGGCAACAATAACACGCTTTCCCTGGTCTGCTAATTTGTTGGCAACATCAACAATTTCTTTCGAGAAAAATTGTGCTTCATCAATACCAATTACTTGTGCGTCATCGGAATAATCTAAAATCTCAAAGGGATTTTCTACGATGATGGAAGGTAGCGACTGCTCGCTGTGCGAAACAATTTCGTTTGACGAGTAGCGGTTATCAATCTTCGGCTTGAAGATTTTAACATTTAGTTTAGCAATTTTAGCTCGGCGCAAGCGGCGGATTAACTCTTCGGTTTTCCCGCTGAACATACAGCCGGCAACTACTTCAATCCAGCCGGTATCTACTGGGGAAGAATGTGGTGTAAATTCGTGCATTATTTTAAAAACTCCTCGTTGAATGAATGTGGAAGCAGTTCGCTCATTTTTAAAACTTTAGTTTCACCCTTCAGATTAATCATTATTACATCCAGATCTTTTCCGCAGAACTCCATCAGTATTTGCCGGCAAGCTCCGCAAGGGGGAAGATAATCGTCGGAATCTCCTGCAATAGCAATTGCCGAGAACTTTCGCTCTCCATCAAGCAAAGCACTGAAGACGGCAGTACGCTCTGCACACATTGTTAATCCGTAAGATGCGTTCTCGATGTTTGCGCCAAGAATTACTTTACCATCTTCAGTTTGCAAGGCGGCTCCAACATGAAAATTTGAGTAAGTAGCAATAGATTTTGATTTGGCTTGAATAGCGAGTTCTGCTAATTCTTTGTGTGATGTCATTGTGAATTCTCTTTGTTAATTTTTATTGCAACAAATCATTGTGTGATATGAGTAGAAATCACTTTTAAAATTCCGGCTCCAAATTCGTAATTATAGTAACTATTTCCAAACATTTAGATAATGTGGATATTTTCTGTTAAGGACATTTATTTGATTATTTTGCACCACAAAATTTCAGAGCAATAATGTTTGAATATCAAAAAAGTAAAAGATACTTCGCTCAAGTCCCGGGAATGATGGAAGAATTGTGCGAAAAGGAATTACTGGAACTCGGCGCTACAAATACCAAAACATCTTACAGAGGCGTTTACTTTGATGCTGAGATCGAGACGATATATAAAATCAATTACACGGCTAGAATGCTGTCCAGAGTTTTAGCGCCGTTAAAAACCGAAAAATGTGACGATGCAAAACAGCTAATTAAAATTGCTCAGAAAATTCGTTGGGAAGAGTTAATGAGCCTCAACGATACTTTCGCTATTACATGTTCGGTTGCAAAAAGTAAGGTAACCAATTCATTGTACGCTTCTCAGTGTCTTAAAGATGGGATTGCTGATTACTTTCGTGAGCGATTTGGTAGAAGACCGGATGTAAGTGTTAGCAATCCGGATGTACGCTTGAATCTACACATCGAAGAAGATATTGCTGTTATTAGCTTAGATACATCCGGCGAATCACTTCACAAAAGAGGTTACAGACTTCTTGCCGGAGAAGCGCCAATGCAAGAAACGCTTGCTGCCGCAATGATTCGTTTAAGCAAATGGGATGGAGAAAAACCTTTGTGGGACTGTATGTGCGGCTCAGGCACAATTATTTGCGAAGCATTAATGCATTACTGTAAAATTCCAGCGCAATATCTTCGCAAGAAAATTGGCTTTATGAACATGCCGGAGTTTAACAAAGACAATTGGCTTGAGTTAAAAGAAAAAATTGATAAGGATATCCGCCCGCTGCCAAAAGGATTAATTAAGGGAAGCGACAAATCTCAAAAGATGATTGATGTAGCTAAGGATAATCTTTCCAGATTGCCTTTCTCCGAAAATATTGAATTGAAGTGCAATCCCTTCGACCATGTAAGCAGTTTTGAAGATGGATTGCTCATCACTAATCCTCCGTATGGAATTAGATTGGGCGAAAGAGATGAAGTTGAAATTCTGTATAAGGAACTTGGAGATTTTATTAAGAAGAATTGCAAAGGAACTTCAGCATTTATTTATACGGGTGATCCTTCTTTAAGAAAAAGCATTGGCTTGAAAACTACAAGACGGATTCCTTTAGTAAACGGAAAACTGGAAGGCGTGCTTCTTCAGATTGATAGTTACGAAGGAAGTAAGAAAGGGAAGTGGATTAACGGCGAGGCATTAGGCAAAAGGGAATAGGCAACAGGCAACAGAGTTATTGCTTAATGCCTATTCACTCAAGCCTAAGTAAGTTTTGAAATCAATGAAGTGAGCATTTTACTTATTTCGGTAATCAGTGTTTCGATACTTATGATTTTATCGCTTTCGATATATTTTAACCGAACACACAACTGAATCTGTGTTTCAAGCTCAAGTAATGATCCTCTTGCAATCATAAGAAACTGTTTATAACTACCGGTTGATTGTCTGCCATATCCTTCCGCAATGTTCGAAGGAACAGAAACTACAGCTCTTCTAATTTGAGTTCTCAAGCCATAGTTTTCAGAACTCGGTAAAAATTCCGTTACATGATAAATCGCTTCAGCCAAATCCATGCTTTTCTGCCAAACAATTAAATCTTTATAGCTTTCAATCATTTCAATCGCCTGTAAACTATTTACTATTGCCTACTGCCTATTTACTGTTTCTCAACTTCATCCACATCATTTACAAACATTACTAGTAGAGCCGCAATAAACATAGAAGCACCACCGACAAGCAATGCATAGATAGCTTCGTTGCCAAAAAAGTTTCTAACAAAGAATCCAAGAATCGCGGCAGCAGTTATTTGCGGAATTACAATGAAGAAATTAAAAATTCCCATATACACGCCCATTTTTTCCGGCGGGATCGAACCGGCTAAAATAGCATAAGGCATAGCAAGAATAGATGACCAAGCTAAACCAATTCCGAGTTCTGAAATGAGTAGTAAGTTCGGGTCTTTTATAACGTAGAAAGATGCAAGACCAATTCCACCTGCTATCAAACTTATCATGTGAACTGTTTTGCGGGAAGTTCTTTTTGCGAGCCAAGGGAGCAGAAAAGCTGTTACTGCTGCAAATCCGTTATAGATTGCGAAGAGAATGCCAACCCAATTAGCACCTTCATTGTAAAGTTCACTTGCAGTATCTGTTGCACCATATATATGATGAGTAACTGCCGGCGTTGAATAAATCCACATTGCGAAGAGAGCAAACCAAGAAAAGAATTGCACGAACGCAAGTTGAATCATTGTCTTTGGCATTGTGACGAAAGAGGAAAATATTTCAGTAACTCCTTTGAGTAAACCTTTGTTTTCTTGTTTGTTACGTTCAAACTCTGCAATGTTTTCCGGTGGGTATTCTTTTGTACGGAATACTGTCCAGCTAACTGCACCGATGAAAGCAATAGCGCCAACATAAAATGAATAAATCACTGAATCCGGAATTTGTCCTTTTGCGGCAGTGTTGCTAATTCCTAACCAATTTGTAAAAATGTATGGCAGAGCAGAAGCAATGATCGCACCGGTTCCAATAAAAAAACTTTGAACTGCAAATCCGGTTGTTCTTTGTTCTGATGGAAGCAAGTCTGCAACAAGCGCACGGAATGGCTCCATAGAAACATTAATAGAAGCATCCATTACCCAAAGCATTCCGGCTGCGACCCATAGTGCCGGTGAATTTGGCATTATAAGCAAAGCTAATGAGGCTAGAATAGCACCAATTAAAAAGTATGGTCTTCTACGACCAAGTTTTCCCCAGGTTCTATCACTTAGATAACCAATAATCGGTTGGATAATTAGTCCCGTAGTAGGTGCTGCAATCCAAAGTATTGGAATCTCATCAATACTCGCACCGAGAGTTTCAAAAATTCTGCTAACGTTTGCGTTCTGTAAAGCAAAACCAAATTGAATACCAAGAAAGCCGAAGCTCATGTTCCAAATCTGCCAAAAATTTAACCGCGCTTTTGCCATGATGAACCTTGTGTTTTGATTTGTGGCAATCAATTTAAGTGAATAGAAAATAAAATGAAAAACTTTTGAAATGCATCACCGCTGATAGCAGTTTAACATAACAAGAATCTAAAGAAGAAAATTTTTATTTTAGCTTTAGAAATTAGTGCTGCGAATATGTTGACAGCGCAAAAACATCTCTTTCCGGATAGATACTCTCTAATAACTTTTTTTTCATAATCTTGATGATATACAAATTAAAGCGTTATTTTGTATTTGCTAAAAATAACACGAGTAAACAATGACCGAACCTAATAAAAAATATATAACTGATGTTAAAGGGAATAAAACAGCAGTAATATTAGATCTGAAGGATTACGAGCAATTAGTTGACGAGATAGATGAGCTTAATTGTGCGCTAGGGTATGACCAGGCAAAAAAAGAGAATGAGAAAGATATTATAGCTGGTAAATTGATTACACTCGAAAATTTGATTGCAAAAAGTCATAATAAAAAAGCAAAACAAAGAATAAAAGTATAGGATGCCGTTCGTAGTATTAATCCCCAAGAAAGTTGAAAAGCAAATTGCTGCGTTGCCCGTCGAAGTAATAGAACGGGTATTGTTGCTCCTAGGCGGTCTGACAAATAATCCTTTTCCACAAAACTCCAAAAAACTGAAAAATAGAAACGGTTATCGTTTACGAATTGGTGAGTATAGAATAATTTATGAAATAAATGAAAATGAAAGGAGTATTATCGTCTTAAGAGTTGCTCATAGAAAGGAAGTATATAAGAAGTAATCCCCACCGGTATCATGCACAATACATTCTTTCATTTTTAAGAGAAATAGAATCTTCAGTTTTTTAACTTCTTAAGAAACTCTCACCGAAAATTTTTATTTTGGTTTTAGAAATATAGGTGATGATGGCTCGCTCAAAGACTTCTGAAAGAAAAAAAGAACATATTCAACTCTGCTTGACGGATAAAGTCGCGTTTAAAAAGTCAAACGGATTTGATGATTACGATTTCGAACATTTTGCAATTACGGAAGTTAATTACGCTAAGATTGATTTGACCGCCAAGTTCTTAAAGAAGGAAATATCTTTTCCATTTTTAATTTCGTGCATGACCGGAGGAACTACGGAGGCTGAACGAATTAATGAAAAGTTAGCAATTGCGGCAAAGGAGTTAAACATTCCAATTGGTGTTGGCTCTCAAAGGCAAGCTTTAGAGGATAATAAGCTTTACTCTACTTATGAAGTAGTCCGGAAAAATGCCGGGATGGTTCCAATACTTGGTAATATTGGTGCCGCGCAAGTTGCTTCATCAAAAACAGTTGTAGATGACTTTAAGTTTATGACGGATTTAGTTGAAGCTGATGCAATGGTTGTACACATTAATCCGCTGCAAGAATTATTGCAGCCGGAAGGAGAGCCAAACTTTTCCGGTTTCATGAAGAAACTTGAGAAGGTTATTCCGAAGCTTTCTATTCCGGTCATTTGTAAAGAGGTTGGCTCCGGCATTAGTAAGAAAGCAGCAAAGCATTTATTAGAAATTGGTGTGTATGGAATTGATGTTTCCGGAGCCGGAGGAACAAGCTGGGCTGCTGTAGAACTGCTGCGTAACAAGAAGACTGATGATTACTTTAGCGAATGGGGATTACCGACTTCTTATTGTGTTAGAACAGTTGCTGAGTTAAAAAGTAAATACAATTTTAAGCTAATCGCTTCCGGCGGAATAAACAATGGTGTTGATGCCGCCAAAGCACTTGCTTTAGGAGCTGATATAACAGCTTCAGCAAGAATTTTACTTCAGGAAGTAATGAAGAACGATGTGCAAGGTGTTGTAGAGTTAGTACGTGATTGGTTCGAGACGGTTAAAAAAATTATGTATCTAACCGGATGCTCTAACATTAAGCAGTTAACAAAAAATGGTCTAAAGCGGAAAGAGGAATTAGTTTGAAATTTGACGATCATAAATATTCCGGCGTTTACAAAAGCCAAATACAAAAAGTAGATGTAATTCTAAATTCACTGCTTAAGAATCGTAAACCAAAATCTTTGTACGAACCTTGCTCATATATCTTGGAAGGAAAAGGGAAACGGCTTCGTCCGTTTTTAGTTTTAGTTTCTGCCAAATCTGTTGGAGGAAGTTTTGCAAAATACTATAATGCTGCAGCAGCGGTTGAGATTCTTCACAACTTTACACTCGTTCATGATGATATCATGGATAATTCGGATAAACGGCGTGGAAGACTTACTCTGCACAAAAAGTATGATGTGAATACAGCTATTCTTGCCGGAGATAACTTAATTGCTCTAGCTTATGAATGCCTTCTTAAAGACAGCAAGAAAAACGTAAGCCAGGTTGTTTCCACTTTTACGCACGGAATCATAGAGGTCTGCGAAGGGCAAAGTCTTGATAAAGATTTCGAAGTTAGAGACAAAGTTTCTCTTGCTGAGTATAAAGTAATGATATACAAGAAGACTGCGGCGCTTGCAGAAATGTGCTGTATTCTTGGCGGTCAATTAGCCGGTTGTACCAAAAAGGAAATCAACGCGTTATCCAGCTATGGAAAAAATCTTGGGATGGCTTTTCAAATACAAGATGATTTGTTAGACATAATTGGTGACGAACAAGAGTTTGGGAAGAAAATCGGGAGCGATTTAATTGAAGGGAAGAAAACCTACTTGTTCTTGCGCGCACTTCAAAAAGCAAAAAGCACGGACATGGGTATCCTCCAAAAAATGGTTAAGCAAAAAGGAATTGAAAGAAGTGAAATAGAGAATTACAAAAATTTGTACATTAGGCTTGGAATTTTAAAAGATGCAAAAAAGGAAATTGAACACTATACTAAATTAGCAATCAAGAGTGTAACCTCTCTTAGGAATAAAGAGGGGCAGCAATTAATGATTTGGCTTGCCAACGCTTTAATCAATAGAAATAAATGAAAGAAATTACTGTTACTATTATAAACAATGCCGGTCTTCATACTCGTCCGGCGGCAACAATTGTGAAACTTGCTTCAAAATTCAAAAGCGAATTCTTTTTGAACAAAGATGGACTTCACATAAACGGGAAAAGTATTATTGGCGTTATGACTTTAGCCGCAGAAAAAGGAAGCCAAATTGTTCTATCGTTTGATGGTGAAGATGAAGAAGAAGCGGCAAATGAAATAGCGGATTACTTCAACAGAGGATTTGACGAACTCTAAAATGAAAGAGCGAGAAATCAATACCGTAATAAAAGGCATTGCTGCCGCGCCCGGAATTGTAATTGCCAAAGCATACATTTATGCTAAAGAGAAAGAGGAAGTCTCGAACGAGGCAATTACAGATATTGATGAGGCTCTGAATAATCTTGAAGTAGCGCTTGAGCAATCCAAGAAGGAATTGAAGAAAATATTTTCTCTGGCAGTTGATAAGCTTGGTGAAAAACGCGCGGCGATTTTTGAAGCTCAGATGATGATTCTCGATGATCCGATTCTCGTTTCTACGTTGAAGAAAAGAATCCAAAATGAAATGAAAATGCCTGAGTTCGTAGTTGATAGCGAAATCTCCAAGTACACTCATTTGATGAGTCTGGCAGATGAAGCTTACATGAAAGAGCGCTCGCATGATATTGAAGATATTAAACACAGAATCATCAGAAATTTAAAAAAGAAAAAATGGCGTTCAAGAATAGCAAACGATGTTATTGTGGTAACTACAAATCTTTCTCCTTCCGATACTGTTTTATTCTCGCGTGTTAACGTTAAAGGTTATGTAACTGATTTCGGAGGCTTGACTTCCCACGCGGCTATCCTCGCAAGGTCGCTAAACATTCCGGCGGTAGTTGGTCTTCACAATGCAATGAGCAAAATTCATGAAGATGATGAACTAATAATTGACGGCTACAAAGGTGTTGTAGTAATTAATCCGGATGAAAAACATCTGAAAGAATATTTAAAGAAGATAGATAAACTTCATAATTATGATGAAGAACTAAACAAATTGAAAGACCTTCCGGCTGAGACAAGAGACGGAAGAATAATCCAGCTCGAAGCTAATCTTGATCTCACTGAAGAATTAGAATATTTAGTTCACAATTGTGCGCAAGGAATTGGATTAGTTAGAACAGAACAGTTGTTTCAACAGTCCGAAGCATTCCCGGATGAGGAAGAACAATTTTTAGCTTATAAAGAAATAGCTGATAAAGTCTATCCCAATTATGTAACAATACGCACGTTTGATATTGGCGGCGACAAGGTTTTGCCTGTTGACTTGAAGGAACCAAATCCATTTTTAGGCTGGCGTGGTATTAGGCTTCTTTTAGATAGTACGGATTTATTTAAAACACAGATTCGTGCAATTTTACGGGCAAGCTCGCACAAGAATGTTCGATTAATGATTCCAATGGTAACTTCTCTGGAAGAAGTGCGAGAGACACACAAACTGATAGACGAATGCAAAAAGGAACTTCATAAAGAAGGGAAGCAGTTTGATAAACACATGCAAGTTGGTTTGATGATTGAAATTCCATCTGCTGCTGCAATGGCAAAAGAGTTTGCAGAGGAATCCGATTTCTTAAGCATCGGGACAAACGATTTAATCCAATATACACTTGCAGTAGATCGCGGTAATGAAATTGTTTCAAAATTATACCAAGAGTTTCACCCGGCGATTGTTAGATTTATTCACCACGTTATTACCGAAGGCAAAAAAGTCGGCAAGCGAGTTAGTTTGTGCGGGGAAATGGGCGCTGATCCATTTGCTGTTCCGTTGTTAGTCGGACTGGGATTAGAATCCTTAAGCGCATCTGCTTCGATTTTACCTCATATTAAAAAGGTAATACGAAGTATTTCATATGATGAGACAAAAGAGCTTGGCGAAAAATGTTTGAAGCTCAAAACAGAAAAAGAAATCAACGCTGAGATGCACGCGTTTTATAATAGGAAAATGCAAGATCAAATTAAAAACCTTTACTGAGAGAAAAAATGGAGATTAAAGAACTTATTGCAAAACTTGATCCGGAAGATCAATTTACCGTATTAAAAAATTCCTACTCACAAGTAGAATATGCTTGGAATATCAAATTCGATTTATCATCAATTGACACAAAGAAAATTAAGAATATCATTGTAACCGGTTTGGGCGGTTCTGCTATTGGCGGAGAACTGCTGCAAATCTTTTTCAGAACAGAATTAAAATATCCTTACCAAGTAAACCGTAATTATGAACTGCCGCTTTACGCGAATGAAGAAACTCTAGTAATCGCTTCATCTTATTCCGGCAACACGGAAGAAACTCTTTCTGCTTTAAATGATGCCATTGCTAAGAAATGTCAAATTATTTGTGTTACAACCGGCGGTAAAGTTGAAGAGATTTCAAGGCAAAATAAAATTCCATTTGGCATTCTAAAGAAAGGTTTTCAGCCAAGGTACGCTTTGTGGGTCAACTTCTTCTCGTTGGTAAATATTCTTAACACACTAAGACTTGTGCCGGATCAAAACGAAAATGTAAAAGAGGTAGTTGCTTTGTTAAAGAACAAAGGTGAAGAGTACGCAGCTACAAACAATGAAGCGATTAGTATGGCTGAAGCACTTTTGGGATTTGTTCCGCTAATATATTCCGTAAGCGATTATACTTCCGTTGTTGGTACGAGATTCAGAGGACAGTTCAACGAAAACGCCAAGCATCATGCGTTCTCAAATTGCTACCCTGAATTGGATCACAATGAAATAATGGGCTGGGAAGGTTATAAACCTACAATGAATTTCAAACTCATCAACATTTTGGATGAAGAGTATCATCCGCAAGTGAAAAAACGATTTGAAATTACAACCGAGATTATTAAAAAATCTGGCGCCGATGTAATTAACGTTCAGAGCAAAGAGAAAAATGCAAAGCTCCGCTTAGTTGATATGATTTATCTTGGGGATTGGATGACTTACTATTACGCACTTCTTCGAGGATTTAGTCCTACAGCAATTGGGAACATTAACTATCTGAAAGAGCGTTTAGCATAAGTTAGAATAACAAATTCTGAAGTCATGCCATTTTTGAGCATGACTTTTTTATTTTATGGCAAAATTTAAAGAAACATTCCGTGTTGATTCAGCACGCTTGAAAGAATGGGATTACTCAAATCCTTGGTATTATTATGTTACTATCAATTCAAAAAATCACGTTGAATATTTTGGAATTGTTGCAAATGGAAAAATGGTGTTGAATGAGTTGGGGAGGGCTGTTGATGAGTATTGGAATGAGATTCCGAAGCATTTTAAGATGGTCGAATTAGATTCCTATGTTGTTATGCCAAATCACGTTCATGGAATAATCATAATTAACAAAACTGTAGAGACGAGGCATGCCTCGTCTTTACAACATAAAACCATAACCCTTTCTGACATTATTGGTTCTTTCAAATCTGCCGTTACAAAAAAAATACGCGAAAACGGCTACAACAATTTTTCTTGGCAACCGCGTTTCTATGACCGCATAATTCGTAACGAAAAGGAATTGCATAATATCCAAAAGTACGTTGAACAGAATCCGTTAAAGTGGGAATTTGAGAAAAACCATCCGGAAAATATTTATGATTTGTAAATGTGGAGACTTGCTGTGGCAAGTCCCTACAAAACATTAATGCGCATCAAGCCAATTATCGCCTATTCCGGTTTCAACAATAATCGGTACTTGAAGCGGAAGTGCGCCTTCCATTAATTCTTTTACAAGCTGCTGCAAATCATCAATCTCATCTTTGTGTGCATCAAAAACCAATTCATCATGAACTTGCAAAACCATCTTGGAGCTAAATTTCTTTTTCGTAAGTGCATCATGAATTTTTATCATCGCGAGTTTAATCATATCCGCCGCTGTACCTTGTATTGGCATATTAACTGCAACACGTTCCTCAAATTGGCGCATAATCCTATTGCTGCTGTTTATGTTCTTCAAGAATCTTCTTCTGCCCAGTAGAGTTTCTGAGTAACCTTTCTTCTGCGCGCTCTTTACAGATTCTTCCATAAAAAGTTTAACATTCTTAAACGAGTTGAAATAGTTATCAATTATTTCTTTAGCGTGCTGCTGAGTTATTCCTAAACGAGTCTTCAAACCAAAAGGACCGAGTCCGTAAAGAATTCCAAAATTTACTTCCTTTGCTTTGCGCCGCATATCTTGTGTTACTTCTTGCGGATCTACACGAAAGACAAGCGCAGCGGTTCTTCTATGAATGTCTTCATTATTCTTGAAAGCCGCGACTAAAGTTTCATCACTGCAAATGCTTGCCATTATGCGCAGTTCTATCTGGCTGTAATCCGCAGAAAGGATTACATGGCTTTTATCTCGCGGGACAAATGCTTTGCGGATTTCTTTACCAAGCTCTGTGCGGATTGGAATATTCTGCAAGTTCGGATCGTTGCTGGATAGCCTGCCGGTAGAAACGAGAGATTGATTATACGATGTATGAATCCTTCCGGTTTGAGGTTTGATCAAAGTTGGAAGTGAATCAGCGTAAGTGGATTTGAGCTTCGCAACTTGCCGGTAATTAGAAATGATATCAATAATTTCATGCGTTCCTTGTAGCATTTCCAGCGATCTTGCATCAGTAGAAAAACCGGTTTTTGTTTTTGTTGTCGGCGGAAGTTGCAGCTTATCAAAAAGAATTCTCTGCAATTGCTGGGTGCTGTTTATGTTAAACTCCTCGCCGGCGTGTTTATAAATTTCACGAGTGTAGTTATCAAGTAAAATCTGCAGATCATTGCTGAAAGCATTCAGAGCATTCTTATCAATGCGGATTCCTTCACGTTCCATATCTTCCAATACTTTTACAAGAGGGAACTCTACTTCGTAAGCTAATTTTTCCAGTCCGGCTTTCTTTAATTCCTTGTTCAAAAGTTCGTATAGACGAAAGGTAATATCTGCATCTTCAGCGGAATAATCAGCGAGACGCTCAGGTTCAACTTCAAAAATTCTATCCGGAGTTTTCTTCGAGCCAATCAAATCAATTAAAGGAATTGGCTTATAGCCAAGATACTTTTGCGAAAGATCATCCATTCCATGTTTCTGATCCGGGTCAATAACATAACTTGCAAGCATCGTATCAAAGTAGAAATTCTCCACTTTAATTCCGTAAGTACGTAGAACAGCAATATCATATTTCCCGTTCTGGCAAACTTTTTTGCTTCTCTTACTTTCAAAAATCGGTTTGAAAATTTTACAAAACTCATCAACAGGAATTCTGTCTGAAAGATCGGTTGTGAAAAGGGAAGAGGATTCGCGAGAAGGATCAGTTGCGACAAAGAAAGCTTCTTTCGGTTTAAGAGCAAATGCGCATCCGGCAAGCTTAATGTTGAATGTGTCTAATCCGTCGGTTTCAGTATCGAAAACAAATAACTCAGCTTCGGAAAGTTTCTTAGCTAATTCTTTTGCTTCTTTTGAAGTAATAATCAGTTTGTACTTTACTTTAGTCTTATCGAAGACTTCAACAGTTTCCGGAACTGCCTCTGCGTTTTCTTCTTTTTCTTTTGGTTTTACTTCTGCTACTTTTTTCTCTGTCGCGGTAGGAACTGTCTCTACAAAAATCTTTTTTAGCTTTGCCGGGAATGATTTGAAATCCAGTTCTGCGAACAATGCAATGAGCTTATCAAAGTTTGGTTTCTCAAAAATTGCTTCCTCAAAATTCATGTGGAAAGGCGTATCAATTTTAATAGTAGCAAGTTCTTTGGAAAGGAAAGCATTCTCTTTGTTTTCGATAAGTTTATTCTTAATGCTTTGCTTTTCAATTTTGTCAATATTCTTGTAAATGTTTTCCAACGATTTGTATTCTTGAATAAGAGGGACAGCAGTTTTTGGACCAATGCCGGCAACGCCCGGAATATCATCGCTGGAATCGCCGACGAGCGCTAAATAATCAATCATCTGCTTCGGCTCAAAGCCCATTTCCTCGCGGACTTTATCTTCATCGAGTATTACAATTTCTTCAGTGGATTTACCCGGCTTAACAACACGAACGTTCTCCGCAACAAGCTGGATATAGTCTTTATCAGGAGTGATGGCGTAGCAGTCAAAACCAAGTTTAGCGGCTTCGGTGACGGCGGTGCCAATCAAGTCGTCGGCTTCATAACCGGGCAGAATATAAATTGGAATGTTAAACGCATCTATTACTTCTTTAATTCTGTGGATCTGAGGAATCATATCTTCCGGCATAGCCTGGCGTGAGGATTTATAGTATTCATAGCGTTCATGCCTAAAAGTTTTTTCTTTGGAATCGAACGCTACAGCAATGTAGTCCGGCTTAGTGTCTTCAATTATTTTGAACAATTGGTTGATAAATCCGAACACTGCGGAAGTAGGCTCGCCTTTGGAATTTGTTAACGGACGAGAAATAAAAGCGTAGTAGCCTTTGTATGCCAGAGCCATTGCATCTATAATTACAAACTTTTTCGAAGAAAATTTACTCATAGCTTCCTTAACTGATAATGTTTTTTGGTTATATTTTGAATCGAAAATAGGAATTCATTATTACAATAAAAAATTGCGGACTTATGAAAGAAACCATTGTAAAGCTGCTAACGATTTTAGTCTTTTTGCCTCAAATCTTATTCTGCCAGACAGAAAAGAAGGAAACGCTATACTTCGCTCAATTTAACATTGAGAATTTATTTGATGCTGTTGATGATCCAGCTATAGATGATGCTGAATTCTTGCCTGAATCGGAAAAATTCTGGACGGAAGGAAAGGTGAATGTTAAGCTCAACAATCTCGCTAAAGTTATTAATTTCATGAATAACGGAAGGGGACCGGACGTTTTAGCAATTGAAGAAGTTGAAAATTTTAATATGATGAAGCGTTTGTGCTATGCTTTCAAAGATAGAGAATATATCCCGGCTCACCGCGAGTCCAAAGATGCGCGTGGAATAGATGTTGGATTACTTTATGACAGAAAAGTTTTTGAGATTGAAGATTTGAAAACAATTGAAGTTGTACTCCCAACAAGATACCCAACACGTGATATTTTGCATGTTACACTGAAACATAAAACAAGTGGGGAGATTATTCATTTCTACGTAAATCACTGGCCTTCAAGGAGAGGAGGAAAGGAGAAATCCGATGTTAACCGTGAAGCGGCTGCAAAATATTTACGAATTGAATTAAATGATTTGTTCGAGAAAGAGCCAAACGCAAATGTAATTTTACTTGGCGATTTTAACGATGAACCTAGGGATAAGTCTGTTACAAGAATGCTTAAGGCTGATGATTTTTCTTGCGGCGAAGAACACGAAACGAACTCGTTACTTAATTTAGCTTATAAAAAGGCAGAAAACGAAGAAGGCTCTTATCTATACGCTAAAAATTGGGATATGATTGATCAGATAATAATTTCTTCGGCATTAAATGATGGTAAAAAATTAGAGTATGAATGTGACTCATACGAAGTAGTTAAACCAAAATTTATGATAATTGAATCCGGCAGCAGAGCAGGCGGAGCTTTACCAACTTATATGGGCAGCAAGTACATTGGCGGATATAGCGATCACTTTCCGGTTGGTGCAAGATTTTATTTTAAGACAGAAAAAAATTAAACAGAGGTATTTATGAATCTGAAAGACAAAATAAACAACGACTTAAAAGACGCGATGAAAAGCGGCGATAAACTCCGTTTGGAAACTGTTCGTTCAATCCGTGCGCTGATTTTAGAATTTGAAAAAAGCGGAAGCGGAAAAGAGTTTACTGATGAAGAAGGTTTACGCATCCTTACTGTTGCAGCTAAAAAAAGAAAAGAATCCATCGAGCAGTATAAGAATGCGGGCAGAACAGATTTATCCGACAAAGAAGAAGCTGAGTTAAAAATAATTGAAGAATATTTGCCTAAGCAATTAACTGCTGAAGAAATTCTGGCAGAGGTTAAAAAGATTGCTGACGAAGTTGGCGCAAAAACCAAAGAAGACTTTCCGAAAGTAATGCCTCTTGCCGCTAAAAGCTTAAAAGGCAAAGCAGATGGAAAAGTAATTCGCGAAATTCTTGAAAAACTCTTGAGCGGAAATTGAATTATCTCGACTATATCATTCTTGTTATTGTAATCGTTGGCTTTATTCTCGGTTTTAAGGATGGGCTCGTACGCAAAATTATTGGCTTGATTGGACTTATCGTAGCTATTGTGTTGGCATTTCAGCTTGGCGGTAAAGTGGGTAAGCTGTTTACTTCTTTCTTTAATCAAGATGATTATCTGGCGAGTTTGATTTCCGGCATAATAATTTTTCTCGGCGTTCTGCTGATTACTTCAATTGTTAAACGTATTATTCATCCAACTGATAAAGTAAACAACCTCATTAATCAAACTTTAGGCGGATTGATTGGTGTAATTCAAATTCTGTACTTCACAAGTACGATTTGTCTTTTCTTAAACATTTTCTCTTATCCCAAAACTGGGGATAGAGAGGACTCAACGTTTTATAACTCAGTTCTTAATCTGATACCTAAAACCACGGATTTTATAATTGGCAACCGCTCTAAAGCAGCAGAAGTAATAAAAGAATACATCGAAAAAGATGATGCCGATACCACTACACAAATAGACTCCAGCAAAATAAAATGATATCCAAAGAAATATTAGAAAAATTAGAATACCCGAAAGTAATAGCTCAGATAGAAAAGTACTGCGCAACTGAAAGTGGTAAGCAATTAGTTTTGGAGATGCTGCCCAAATACGAACTTGATGAAATCCAAACGGAAAACCTGCGCGTTCATGAAGCCAAAGAAATATTAATACGGAATGAAGAACCTCCGTTTGAGTATTTGCCCGATTTGCACGAAACACTTTCGCACAGCAAAATTCAAGGAGTTGTACTTACAGCCAAGCGGATAATTGATGTTCTACACTTGGCGCAGCAATCGAGAAAGCTTTACCAATTCTTAAAACCAAAAGATGATGAAGCGGAAACCAATCTAAAGGAATTGTTAACTCAGTTATTTATTGATAAAGTTTTTGAGCATCACTTCTCTAAAGTATTTGATGACAATGGTGAGATTAAAGACACCGCAAGCGCAAAACTGAGAGAAATTAGAGTTGATATTCGGGAAAGGGAAGCTTCGCTGCAAAAACTAGTGCAAAGACTTCTCCGACAATTGAGCGATTCGTATTTGGTACAAGAAGAGTTTGTTACTCAGCGCGACGGCAGAATTGTTCTTCCTATTAAAGCAGAACATAAACGTCACGTGCGCGGTTTTGTTCATTCGGAATCTGCAACCGGACAAACTGTTTACATCGAGCCGGAAGAAACTCTCGAAATGAACAACGAAATCCTTTCGCTTCACTTTGCGGAAAAACGTGAGATTGAAAAGATACTTCGCGATTTAACCGAGAAAATTGGTGAACATAATATTGCACTCAAGTTGTCGTTAGAAGCTATTGCCGGACTCGATTCTATATTCTCGCGCGCAAAGTATTCTATTGCAGTTATTGGAACTCATCCGAGTTACTTTCCCAATAAACCTTTTGAGTTGATAGATGCGCGACATCCTCTGCTTGTTAAACGGCTTGGTCACAGCAAAACAGTTCCAATGAATTTGAAACTGAAAGATGAAAAAGTCGTTTTGATTACCGGACCAAATGCCGGCGGAAAAACTGTTACTCTTAAAACTTGCGGCTTGTTAGTTTGTCTCGCCCAAGCCGGTATTCCAATCCCGGTTTTTCCGGATTCAAATTTTCATATCTTCGAAAATGTTTTGGTTGATATAGGCGATGCGCAATCAATTGAAGATGATCTAAGCACATTTAGTTCTCACTTAACAAACATTAGAAACATAATAGAAGCTGCTGATGATAAATCTTTAGTTCTTCTTGATGAAATTGGAACCGGAACTGATCCGGCGGAAGGCTCAGCAATTGCAGTTGGCGTTTTGGTTACTCTGCGGGATAACGGTGCGCGAGTTCTCGCAACAACTCACCACGGAAGTCTTAAATTAGTTGCTAATCAACTCGAAGAATTTCAAAATGCTTCTATGGAATTTGATACAGATGAACTGAAACCGACTTACAGATTTAAGCAAGGAATGCCCGGTTCAAGTTATGCTTTTGAAGTAGCGCAGCGAATCGGTTTTGATGATGAGTTTATTAATCTCGCAAAACAATATTTGGATACAGACAAAACCAAGATTGAAGAATTCCTTGTCAGCTTGGAAAAGAAATCTCAAGACTTGCGGGATCAGCTAAACAAAAGTGAACTTGAAAACCTCCGTTTAAAAGGTTTAGCAAATCTTTATCAAGATAAAGTTGAGAAACTTGAGAAGCAGAAGAAGGAAATTCTTTCCGATACACATGAAAAAGCGCAAATGTATCTGAAAGATGTAAACAAGCAAATTGAAGATACAATCAAGAACATTCGTGAGTCTCAAGCCCAGAAAGAAGTTGTAAAACAAGAAAAAGAAAAGATTGAACTGCTTAAAAAGGAAACGAAAAAGATTTTGCCGCAGAAACCGAAAGTGGAATTTGATAAGAAAGAATTCAAAGTCGGCGATTATGCTTCAATCGTAAATACTGCAACCGCCGGAGTAATTGATGAACTTGATGCAGAAAAGAATAAAGCTGTTTTGCTTGTTGGTTCGCTAAAAATAAAGACAAAGATTAGCGATCTCCATCCGGCTAAGAAATCGGAAGCGGAATTAGTTTACAAGAAAAAGTATGAAAGCGATTATCAAAACCTTAACTTCAGATTAGATTTACGCGGAATGAGATATGAAGATGCTGAGTTTGAGTTGACTAAATTTTTAGACGAAGCCAATATGAATGGAGTTGACCGTGTGGAAATTCTTCACGGAAAGGGAACCGGAGTTTTGAAACAAATGACTCACGGAATACTTAGAACTAATTCCTCCGTTAAGAATTTCTATTTTTCCGGCATCGAAAGCGGCGGAGATGGAATTACAATTGTTGAGTTCAAGTAATGTTCAAAAAAATCTTAATAGCGAACAGAGGAGAGATAGCTCACCGCATCATAAAAGCTTGCCGTGAGCTTTCGATTACTTCGGTAGCAATTTATTCGGAAGCCGATGTGAACGCTTTGCATGTACGCCGTGCCGATGAAGCTTATCTTATCGGTCCGTCGCCGGCAAGTGAATCCTATCTGAATAAAGAAAAAATAATTGCGTTAGCAAAACAAATTGGTGCGGATGCAATTCATCCCGGTTATGGTTTTTTATCAGAGCGCGCTGAATTCATAAAAATGGTTGAAGAAGCGGGAATAGCTTTCATTGGTCCATCCTATAAGTCAGTTGAAATGATGGGAGGGAAAACGGACGCTCGCACGTTAATGAAGCAGCACAATGTTCCAATTGTTCCGGGAACAACAGAACCGATCACCAATATCGAGAGTGGTAAAAAAATTGCTAACGAAATTGGATATCCGGTTATGCTGAAAGCTGCTGCCGGCGGCGGCGGAAAAGGAATGCGCAAAGTATTCTCTGATGAAGAATTTGAAACAGCATTTACTAATGCAAGAAATGAAGCTCTTAAATCATTTGGAAGTGACGCTGTCTATTTAGAAAAATTTATTGAACATCCTAAACACATCGAAGTACAAATTCTCGCCGATAAGCATGGCAACTATGTACATCTTTTTGAAAGAGAATGCTCGGTTCAGCGAAGACACCAAAAAGTTATTGAAGAAGCTCCTTCAATTGCAGTGGATGATCAAACGCGCAGAAAGATTACAACTGCCGCAATTGATGCTGCCAAAGCTTGCGGATACTACAATGCCGGAACGATTGAATTTCTGATGGACAGAGATAAAAGTTTTTATTTTCTTGAAATGAATACTCGTCTGCAAGTAGAGCATCCGGTTACAGAAATGATTACCGGTTTTGATATTGTGAAAGAGCAGATTAGAATTGCTTACGGTGAAAAACTAAGTGTAACTCAAAACGATCTTCAAATTCATGGACACGCAATAGAGTGTAGAGTTTATGCTGAGGATGTAGATAATAATTTTGCGCCTTCAACCGGCAAGATTACACATCACAGACTAACATCCGGACCCGGAGTTCGCATTGACCGCGGAATAGATGTGATGAGCGAAGTTCCGATTTACTACGATCCAATGTTGGCTAAAGTTATTTGTTGGGGAAGAGACAGAAACGAAGCCATAGTAAGAATGAAACGTGCGTTGTGTGAATATCAAATATGTGGAGTAACGACCAACATGCCGGCGTTCAATTGGATGCTGAAACAAAAATCATTTTTAGATGGCACTTTCGACATTAACTTTTTAGAGAACGAATTCCTACCTCTGATTCCCGATAAGTGGAAAGACCAATCAACTGAATATCTTGAAGACATTGTTGCTGTGATGGCAGCGTTGATAAAGAATAGCGATTCCGAAGTAACGGTAACTGCCAATAATTTTACTTCTTCCAACAACTGGCGGACTCAACAATATGAATGAGTTTGTAATTACAGTTAACAATAAAAAGAAAACAGTAAGAGTGAACGACAACGGAACAGTTGAGCTGGAAGGCAAAGTAATTCCATCGTCTATTACTAAAGTTAGCCCTCACTCACTTATTTTACGCTTTGGTGATAATGTTTATGAAGCTGCCACAAGCCGAATTAATAATGGTGAAATTGGATTCCTCATTGATGGATGGTACTTCGATACAACAGTTAGAACACGTCTTCAAGAAACCGCATACGAGCTGCAAAAGAATAAAGGAAAAACTGTACACCACACAGAAGTAAAAGCGCCAATGCCCGGATTGCTAATCAAAATAAAAAAGAAGATTGGCGATCATGTAGAACTCGGCGAACCGATTTTAATTTTAGAAGCAATGAAGATGGAAAACGATTTGCGCTCTCCATCTAGTGGCGTTGTGAAGGAAATTAATTTTCAAGAAGGGCAGTCGGTAGAAAAGGGTGCTTCGATACTAGTAATCGAATAATAATTCTTTTTTGCTATTTTCAATCAATTAAGTATTTTGTTGCCGAAATTTCATTAACCAGAGGAGGTTGTGTGAAGAAGTTACTTACTTTATCCCTGGCTTGCGTCCTGTTTGCAAGCAGTATTTATGCGGGTGGTTTTCAGATTAATGAACATGGCGCCCGTGCTATGGCATTAGGCGGTGCTTTCACCGGTTTAGCTAACGATCCATCAGCTATCTATTTCAATCCGGCAGGTATTACACAGTTAAAAGGAACAAGATTCTATTTTGGTACAACTGCAATTTCACCATCAGCTACATACACAAGTGGCTCCGGCTCGACAGCAAGAGAATATGAAATGAAAGGACAATTGTTTACTCCAATTAATTTCTACATTACTCAGAAACTCGGCGATAAATTAGCTGTTGGTTTAGGTGTTAATAATCAATATGGCTTAGGAACCAAATGGAATGGTAGTTGGCCAGGTAGATACCTTGCTGTTAATACAGAAGTCAAGACCTTCTTCATTACTCCGGTTATTGCTTATGAATTGTTTAATGGATTTTCAATTAGCGCCGGCGGTTCATTTGTATTTGGTGATGTAACAATTGAACGTAAATTGCCTAATCCACTTTCTCCTGCACTTGCAGATGAAGAAATAGCTATGGCTGGTGATGCAACTTCTTTCGGTTTTACTGCTGGTATTTTGTACAAAGTTAGCGATCAATTTCAATTTGGTGTTAATTACAGAAGTGAGGTCAGCTTAGATTTCAAAGGTACAGCTACTACAACTCCAGCAACTTTTTATCATCCTATACTCAAAGTTAATTTGCCATTCCCTAATGGCGATATTACAGCTCCATTAAAGACTCCACAGAATTTAACAGTTGGTTTAGCGTATATGCCATCAGACAATGTTACTTTTACTGCTGATTACCAATATATTGGATGGAGCAGTTATGATAAATTAGAAGTTACTTTTGCTTCTTACGATTTGGATTTGAATCCAGCAAATGGTGTTCAGAATGTATCATCTACACCTAGAGAATATGAAAATACCTACATCATTAGAGCTGGTTTAGAATATAAACTTAGCGATAATGCAGCTTTGCGTGCCGGTCTTTTGTATGATCATAATCCAGTTCAAACAGATTATATTGAACCAACTTTACCGGATGCAGACAGAGTTGGCTTCAACGTTGGTTTTGGCGGAAAGTTAACAGATAATCTTGGTGTTGACTTCTCTTATATGCTTTTAACATTTTCTGAAAGAACCGTTTCCAAATCCAAATTTGGATTTAACGGAACCTACTCAAATCTCGCCCATCTATTTGGCGTAAACTTTAGCTACTCACTTTAGAATTCAAAAGGGGATGGCAGCCGCCACCCCTTTCCTTAAAATCACATAATAGTTGGAGGTCAGATGTACAAAAAAATACTTCTGTTATCATTCCTTATACTTTTTTCAATTCGGACATTTGGTGGAGGTTTCCAAATAAATGAACATGGTGCCAGAGCAATGGGAATGTCCGGCGCGTTTACCGCATTAGCTAACGATCCGTCTGCTCTCTTTTTTAACGGAGCCGGTATTACACAATTAAGCGGCACCCGTTTTATGATTGGAGCTACACTCATTTCACCTAAAGCCAGTTTTAGAGGACCGAGTCCAGCTATAGCTGAGTACAAATTAAAAGATCAACTATTCAATCCGGTTAATGTTTATGTAACTCATCAAGCAACAGACTGGCTTTACTTTGGTATTGCTTTCAATAATCAATATGGATTAGGAACAAAATGGGACTCAGATTGGGTTGGAAGATTTTTGGCAGTTGAGACTGACTTAAAGACCTACTACATCAACCCAACAATGGCTATCAAATTCACAAAAGAATTATCTCTTAGTTTTGGAATTACATACGCCATTGGAACAGTTACAATAAACCGTAACGCATTACTAACACCTTTTGCCGGTGAAGCTAATGTTAACTTAGAAGGAGACGGACACGCAACCGGATTTACTGCGGGCGCACTTTACAAACCATCCGAAACGGTTTCGTTCGGTTTATCAGTAAGAAGTGAAAACACATTCAATCTGAAAGGCGATGCGACTTCTAAAGGTCCTGCTGCGCTTTCAAGCCTATTACCAAAAGGTGGAATTGAAGCAAAGTTAACCACACCGCTTAATGTTACTTTGGGAACTGCCGTTAAGCCATTGTGCAATTTAACAGTCACAGGAGATATTCAATATATTGGATGGTCAAGCTACGATAAGCTGGCTGTTGATTTTACCGACCCTAAATTAGAAGACCTGTCTGCCGTAAGAGATTATCAGAATACATTCATTGCTCGCGTTGGTGCAGAGTACAATTTGTGCGAATGTTTAGCAGTACGAGCCGGAGTTTTGTTCGATAAGAATCCAGTTAAAGATGAAATGGTTGAGCCGACTCTACCGGATGCAAACAGAATTGGTTTGAACGTTGGTTTAGGTTACAAACTTACAAGTAACATTACGGTTGATGCCGCTTACTTATTCTTAAGATTCAGCGAACGCACAATCACAAATTCGAAAGTGAGCTACATGGATGGTTTAGCGCCATTTAACGGTACATATAACTCGAGTGCTCATTTATTTGGGTTCAACGTTTCTTATAATTTTTAATCGCTAAGGGTTAAATTCCCCGCTGCTTGCGGCGAAAAGAATTAAATTAGTGTATGTCAAATAGTGAATACATACACAAGTCACATAATGTCACAGTGTTGTTGTATCATGTTGTGTTACCA
>Ga0208373_1000080_pt1 | contig 176286 bp, 147 predicted proteins | sample RifOxyC2_FD_184036 | JGI IMG/M metagenome (GOLD analysis project Ga0208373, IMG submission 184036) | Soil microbial communities from Rifle, Colorado - Rifle Oxygen_injection C2 (SPAdes) | ecosystem: Environmental > Terrestrial > Deep subsurface > Rock core/Sediment | place: Rifle, Colorado...
CAGGACTTTCATGAAAAACGTGCCATTCTCAATGGCCACAGTGTATACACCTGAGTGAATCCGTAACCCCTTGTAGTACAACCAATTGAGTGCCATGTCTGTAGAATTTATAGTAAACTCACGCTAGGTGCGAACCAGCGTCCCGGCTTTTTACCTCAGTTCGTACCATGCCATGGCTGGCGTCTTTTTTCTCAACAATACCGCTGTCATTGATCGGCCGTGTAAAACTGGGCCATCCTGTGCCTGAATTGAATTTGTCTTTGGAAGAGAAAAGGGCCTGGCCGGAGACAATGTCCACATAAATGCCTTCCCTGTGATTGTCCCAATATTCATTGTTGAACGCTGGTTCTGTCCCGCACTCCTGGGTCACCTTGAGCTGGAGCGCAGTGAGTTTGTTCAATTGTTCATTTTTTGCTTTCACGGCATCCCCTTTGGTTTGATCACTATTGGCGCATCCGGCCCAAAGAACGCAGGCTTAGTATGATACCGAGCGTGAATTTTGACATATAGCCCCCTCCTTTTTTAAAAATACCAATTTAACCATGTAAAACGGCTTTTTAACCATAGTTAAGCTGGGTTTTTAATGGTCCAGCTCTGTTTTTCCGGCCCAATTCAGGCTTTGCACGTTATATTATAAGTAGGGATGTTTTATGAAACTTGCACTTGTACTTTTTATGTTGTCGTTATTCATTCTGCCTGGGGCTGCCCAGTGCGGGAAATCATGGGTATATATAGGCAAATATACCGGCGATAACGATACGGTCAAACTGAACCTCAAAGACCATATCTCCGGATTCTACAGTAAAAGCATTAAGGCTGTTTCCATTACCCTTCGCTTCTGGAACCCTGCTGTAATGGATTTTGGTGAAGAGATTGCTCCCGCACACATCAATTATTCAAGCGATGGCATGCTGGTTGTCACTGGCGTGAAAAAGCACAAGGGAAAAGAGTATCTGCTGATTTTAAACGATGTTCGTACCGTTGCGGCAAATTAGTACCGAGGACATTGTTTTGCCACGGTCCCTTCGACTTCGCTCAGGGTCCGTGGCCTTTGATTTTATAAGTACAAACGCTCGTTGAGCGGAGTCGAAACGAGCGTTTGTCACAGCCCTGATTCGACTAAAACATCGTATTCCCTGTTCGAAACAACAGCGAACCTGTCTTTTCCAAGCGCATAAGATTTTTTTGGTATCTGAAGCCGCGTAACAAACAGTTCACGCGCCAACTCCCTCATTCTCACAGCTGATTTGTATTGCGCAAGAAGACCAAGGGTGTTGTTGTCTATGTCCGGGGGCAGCACGCACGCATTGGCCCCCTTGCTGGTTAGAAAGTCATAAGCAAATGAATTTGAACAATATACGTATTGTCCAGAATATATTTTCACCTCAGGCCCATGATGCAGCAAAGAAAGCTGGCCATAGGTCGAAGCGACAATTACCTTATGTTTTATCAGGCTCGTTGCTGTTTTTTTCCAGTCTTCAACTTTAGTTTCAGGAATGAACAAAGGGGTCTGAAAGGTTTTTTTTCCATCAATATCAGGGAGTCTTTCTGATTTTTCCCTTTTTTGAATTTCATTGAGCGCTTCGAGAATGGCTGTTTTCAACTCCTTCTTTTTCGCTTCATGCATCTTGTTCCACGCGTCAAAAAGTTCTTGAAACACAGTGCGCCGGATTTCTTTCAGCAGACGGGGCGGGCAGAAACGCTCTGCGGGCATCACGACATCGAGGACTTTGATGGAAAAAGGATACCGGTCCACTTCGCAGAAAATTTTTGAGACCGCGGCCGAGAGGGCGTTTTCCTTTTGTTCGCCCCGCGCCGCCTCGAGCGTCAAGGGAAACGAAAAGAGACAATCGTGTACATAGGGCTCTGCTGAAGCATGTACGAGCAGGACATCATTCTCGTGCCGCACTTTAAGGTACAGTGGTGTGGTCCTGTGAAAGGCAAAGGCATGTCTCAGGGTACGCCGCGGATCGGGCGGCTGCATGGAACCCAGAAGATACACCGTATGGGTCTGGTCAGAGGTCTGCGCCTCCCTGAGCCGCCACTGCACTTTGTCTTCCCGCTTTCCCTTGAATGTGCTGAAATGCAGCAGCGTGCCTTCGCATGCAACGCGGCCCTGGGTATCCATGAGCCGCAACCGCATGCCTTTGGAAAGGGGGATCTTTGGGATAATGGTAACAAGGCCGTTTTCAGGAATAAAGGCGGAGCCTGCTTTTTCACCCAGGGTGCCAAGTGAATCCGGCGCAGTGAGTGATTCATACGCGCCGCGGACAAAATATCCTGTTGAAAAGGCGCGCTGTCCCTTGAGTGTCTCGCGCAGGCGCGGCACTCTTCCGGTTCTTTCGTACGTGTCGAGCAGTTGCCGGTAAAAGGAGACTGTTGTAGAGACATATTCCGCGTTTTTCAGCCGTCCCTCAATTTTAAGCGCAGCAGGACGCTTTCCCAGCAATTCCTGGAGAACAGGAGCGCCATTGAGGTCTTTCATTGAAAAAGGATACGATCGTTCCGGGCCGTTGCCAAAAGGCAGACGGCAGACCTGTTTGCATTCGCCCCGGTTTCCTGATGCGCCAAACCGGTACGAGGAAAAGAGGCAGCAGCCGGAAAAGGAAAAGCAGAGCGCGCCGTGAATAAAGACCTCGTATTCGAGGGGTACTGCATCGGCTATCAGGCCGATCTCCTCGATGGTCATTTCCCTGGGCAAAACAATACGGGACACTCCCGCGTCTTTCAGAAAACGCGCCTGGAGCGAGTTGTGGCAGAAGAGCTGGGTAGAGGCGTGTACGCGCATGCGGGGAAAATGGGAGCGCACCAGCGAGAGAACACCCAGGTCCTGCATAATGATCGCGTCAACACCCGCCTGGTCCGCAAAGAGCAGCAGGTCCGTGAGCGCGGGTATTTCGCTGTCAAAGACCAGCGTATTGAGCGTTAGGTAAATTTTTCTGCTGTTCTGGTGCGCAAAGGCCACGGTCTGTTCAATTTCTTCGAGGGTGAAATTTTTCGCCCGCTTGCGCGCGTTAAAGTCGGGCGCGCCAAGGTAAAAGGCGTCAGCGCCCGCTTCATACCCTGCCCAAAAAGCCTCAGGAGAGCCTGCGGGCGCAAGGAGTTCGGGGATAGGGTGCATGACCATAGAATATACAAATATAAAGCCCTTGCTTCCCAGTCATTCAAAAATCAATTTTTATTATACTATTTCAATGGGGGTAATTATGCGTTCATGTATTTCACTCTTTATTTTCATTTCCCTGTTAACCGCTTCAGTGGGTGCTGATGTTATTCCGCTCACAATTCAGGAACGCGCGGGTGTTGCGCGTGTTTCCGATCCTGTTACCTTTGGCATTCCATTCCCGTATGCGGCCCAGTTTTTCAACATCACCACCTTCGGGATCTATACCAATGCCGGCACACCTGTCCCAGCGCAGTTCAGGATCACGGGCAGATGGGGCGGGACAGCGGCTGACAATACCAAGCCCATACGCTGGATATTGGTTGATTTTCAGGCAGATGTGGCTGCAAACGGGACAGCCGCATACGAACTCAGGACAACCGGGTCAACTGAGGCAACATCGGGCATCAGCTTCACCGAGACAGGAAGCGCCATTTCCGTCAATACCGGGGCAGCGATAATTGCCATAAGCAAAACAAGCTTTAATCTGTTCGATTGTGTGACTATCGGCAACGATACTATCATCGCATCAGGAGCGTCTGACGGAGCGGTGGTAACGGATGGGGCAAACATCTACAGGGCAAAGAACAGTGAGGCAACCGTCACTGTCGAAGAGCAGGGATATCTGCGCACGGTCGTTCTTGTCGAGGGCGCGCACGGTTCGCACAGCGATTTCACTGCACGGATTGCTTTTTACGCAAACAAATCCTATGCAAAGGTCTTTTACCGCGTGGAGAACAACCGGCAGTCGGGCTACGATGGCATGGGCCAGCCCGTGAGCATTCATAACCTAGGCGGTGCGAATTCAGCCAATATCGACGATCTGTCCCTGTCAATTCAGCTCAATGCCGCGTCTGGTTTTACCGCATACATGCAGGGCAATCAGGCAATTCGCTCCACAACAGCGGATGCCCTGGTAAGCCTGTACCAAGAGTCGAGCGGCCTTGACAACTGGGACGATCACACGTCAATTAACGACGGCGGCAACCTCATACGGACGTCAAAATATGTCACCTTTAGAGGCTACAAAATAACCAAAGGCGCAAGCAGCCTCGAGACGGATAATTGCGCCATTGGCTGGCTCGCGGCCTCCAACGGAAGCAGGGGAGCGCTTGTTGCGTGCCGCGATTTCTGGCAGCAGTATCCCAAGGCAGTACGCGTATCTGCGACAGGAAAGGTTGATATTGCGTTGCTGCCAGATGAATTCCCCCAGAGATTCAATCTCAGGCCCGGCGAATACAAGACCAATGAGACCTTTTTCTATTTCTATTCAGGCGCCAAGACGCAGACGGAACTTGAAGACGCGGCCAAGGCGTTTAACGAGCCGCTCTTTGCCTTGGCTCCAACCACATGGTATGCGCAGTCAAAGGCCATCCAGGATTTCCCGGAATATCTCCGCTCAAGCGCTGTGTGGCAGGACACGGCATTTGAGATATCCATGGCTACAGTCGTGGATACGAATATTGGACCAACAGTCTGGTCCATGCTGGCGGGCAATGGCAGCAGCCTCTTCCAGTCCATTGAGGGGCACAATATTTTGGGCTGGCAGGATTTTGGCGATATTCCCGTTGATTTTGAATGCGGACGCGGCCAGTATGGCCTGAAATATCACGCGGGCTACGGGTTTCTCATCCAGTTCCTGCGCAGCGGCGATTACCGGTTCTGGGAACTGGGCGAAAATGGCGAACGGCACGAGGGCGACATGGACATTGTCCACACAGGCAGGGACACGCTCGCCTGCTATGGAAACCACTGCTACTGGGACGGCGCCTACTACGGTCACTCAAACCACAACGAGTGCGGCGACCGCAATCCTCACCGCAATTATAGCGGCGGCAACTACGATATCGGCTATGCGCAGCCAGGGCTCTTTCTCTATTATTTCCTTTCCGGCAATCCCTGGGCTCTCGAATACGCAAAAGAAAACGGCGAGGCCTATCTTCGTCTTCAGTTTTTTACAGAGACAAATGGCCGCGCCACGGCTAATGTAATCCGCAACCTGTACGAGGCGTGGCGCGCAACAGGCGACATCCGCTACCGCGACGCGGTTGAACAGGTGATCACCGACGCTATCGCAAACAGCGACTATTCAGGATCAGCAACCTTCTCAGACTTTGAATTTCTCAAGAGCATTGGTCTGTATATAGATTATAAAGAAATCATTACCGAGACAGAAGAGACCAGCCTGAGGAACGAAGTGCTCAGGCTGATTGATTCGCTGCGCGCTGATATTTTTTACGACTCAGCTGGTTTTGCGGCAAGCTATGGATATTATGATTGGAACAGACTTGTGGCTGATATGTATGCCTATGCCTATAAATTTAATCATGATACAGCTGATCTGAATCTGGCAGATAGGCTTATGAGCACGGGCATTGCGGCCCAGGGACCATCGGTGGGATGCAGTCCGGAAACCTGGGGACCGGACTTGATTTTTGGACCCGATGGCTGCCGCGTCATTCATTATGTTGGCACAAAGGAGGCGGTAAACGCTGTTACCATGGGCATGGTCTACATGGCCATGCGGCATCCGGTTGAGCCGTATGAGCCCACCAAAGTGGAACAATCCCCTGGTACATCGGTGTTTTCCGTTGATTGCCTGCCAAACCCGTTTAACCCGGCAGTAAAAATCACAATTACGAATTACGAATTACCCGCTTCGCTCGCGAAGCGAGGCGAGCGAATGACGAATCCTGAGGTGAAGATCTTTAACGTGCAGGGAAAACTCGTGGAGGATTTAACGTATCAAATTCGTAATTATTCCGTTGTTTGGGACGCGAAACATTTTACCAGCGGCGTGTATTTTATCAAGGTGCGGGCTGGAAAAGGCCTCTGCGTCAAGAAGGTGACGCTTTTAAGATAGGCTTTTTCGCCACGAAGATCCTGAGCGAATCAACAATGAGCGTAAGGGCGAGCAGAAAGAGGACCGCGGCAATCATGCCTATGAGCGAAAACCGGTATTGAACAATCAAAAGCGCAAGAGCCCAGAGCGTCATTCCTATCATAAATACCATGGGTATCAGCGCAAAGAGCACGTTTTTACCGCTTTTTTTCAACCAGACTACAACCACCATGAGCGCCAGGCCGGCGAGCAGCTGGTTTGTCGCGCCAAACACGGGCCAGATGGCCTTCCACGCGGGAATGGGATTGCCCACCGGGTCTTTGAGCGTTATTAAAACAAAGACAGCGGGCAGTGCCAGTGTGGCAAGGGTCGATACATAGCGGTTTTTAACACTGGTCATACTGAAGAACTCCTCAAACAGATAGCGTGCAAGACGGGTTGCCGTATCGAGTGTTGTCAGAATAAACGTGGAGAGTGCAAGAAGGCCGAAAGACACGCCCAGCGCGTGCGGTATATGGAAAAATCCCAGAAAAGTTGCCAGGCCTGTGGCAAAAACCGTAAGCGGCGCCTGGGCGATACTCGGATCGCCTAAGGGAAGCATGGCCACTGTTGCAAGGGCTATGACCGCCACAAGCCCTTCGACCAGCATGCCGCCGTAGGCAACCGGCCGGGCGTGTGACTCTTTGTCAATTTGCTTGGGCGTGGTGCCCGAAGCCACAATCGAATGAAAGCCAGAGCAGGCGCCGCAGGCAACAGTAATGAAGAGCATGGGAATCAGCATCCCTGCGGAGGGCGCGCTCCACGCTTTAAACGCCGGATAGCTGAGCGGAAAACCGCCGAACAGGATACCGACAAATCCGCCCAATACAGCAGCATAGAGCAGAAACGAAGAGAGGTAGTCGCGCGGCTGGAGTAGTAGCCAGACCGGCAGAGTTGAGGCAAGCAGGCAATAGGCCAGCAGCAGAATGTCCCAGGTTTTTGCCGGGTTGTTGGCGATAACCGCAGGCACCATGGCTGCGTCAATAGGCACTTTCTGGCCAAACCAGACAGCCGCAAACACCAGGGGCACGAATATAAGGGATGCAAGTACGACAGGCATTTTAAAACGGTATATGCATACGCCAAAACCCACTGCAAGCGCAATGAACATGAGCGATGATGAGGCAACTCCGCCGTTTGCGACAAAGGTGGATGCGGTGAGATCAAGGAACACGGTAAGCACATAGACAAGGGCAAGCCAGATAAAGACTAGAAAGAGCTTGTACGACAGGGGAGAGACATATTCCCTTGAGATCTCGGCGATGGAGCGCGCCTTGTGGCGCAGGGAGGCCATGAGCGCTGAAAAGTCGTGCACCCCGCCAATGAAGATGGCGCCGATAATGATCCACGCAAGCGTGGGCGCCCATCCAAAGGCTGTTGCCGCGATAATGGGTCCCACGATAGGGCCTGCGCCTGCAATGGACGAGAAATGGTGGCCAAAGAGCACGGCCGGATGCGCGGGAACGCGGTCAATGCCGTCGTAGTCCGTGTGGCTGGGCGTGGGAGTATGAGGATTTACATTGTACTTCCGGTCCAAAAACCGGCCATACCCGAAATAGGCAAGGCTAAAGAACGCAACGGCAATACAGAGCAGCAGGGTCAGCATACGGAAATCCTCTGTCTATAAGATAATTTTTTTTAGCCGTGATCTGAAGGCCAATGCCCCTGCTATACAGACAACGCCGGCTATAAACAATGTGTGTGGCACGCCAATGGCATGAGCCAGGCTGCCTGCCACCAGGCTGCCCAGGGGCATCATACCGCCAAAGCTCAGCGCGTACAGGCTCATGACGCTGCCCCGTCTCTTATCGTCAACAATGGTTTGTAGAATAGTGTTGCCTGACGCCATCTGGGTCATGACCGAGCCCCCGGCCACTGCCATGAGCGCGAGGGAAAAAGGCAGTGAGCGCGAAAATGAGAAGGCCGTAAGGCAGAGGCCAAAGAGGAGCGATGCGCGGGCAATGTCCCTGCCCAGTCCAGCGGTATTTTTCCGCGAGGCAAGGCGTATGGCGCCAAAAATAGCGCCCACGCCCGCTGCGGACATCAGAAACCCAAGCGTGCGTGCGTCGCCATGCAGAATATCCTTGGCAAATACTGGCATGAGCACCGCGTAGGGCATTCCCACAAAGCTGGTAAGGCCCAAAAGGAGCAGGATGTATTTTATGGGCCGCAGGCCAAAGGCGTACGAAAAACCCTCCTTCAGCTGGCGGAAAACCGGTGGGTGCTCAGCGGGCTGTTCCACGGGTGTAATGCGCATGAGCGCCAAGGCGGCAAGGGCAGCGGAGAACGAGATCGCGTTGATCAGAAAGCAGATGCCTTCGCCGGTGGTTGCTATAAGTAGCCCGCCCACGGAGGGCCCTATCAGGCGCGCGCCATTGAACATGGTCGAATTGAGCGCTATGGCATTGGACAAATCAGCCCGGCTCTCCACCATCTCCACGATAAATGACTGGCGCGTGGGAATGTCAAAGGCGTTTATGCATCCCAGGAACACGCTTAGCGTGATGATGTGCCAGACCTCGATAGTTCCGGTAAGTGTGAGCGCGGCAAGGAGAGAGGCCTGGACCATGGCCAGGCTTTGTGTTATCAGAAGCAGTGTTCTGCGGTCCTTGCGGTCTGCCGCGACCCCGCCCAATGGGGTAAACAGGACCGTGGGGATCTGCGACGCGAAACCGACCATTCCCAGGAGAAACGCCGAGTTGGTCAGCCGGTAGGTAAGATAGCCAAGGGTAACGGACTGCATCCAGGTGCCGATAAGGGAAATGCCCTGGCCCATGAAAAAGAGCCGGTAGTTTCTATGCCGAAAGGCGCGGAGAGTAAAGATAACCCGGGCTGGGATGGCGGGCATGACCTAGTTCCTTGTGATTGGAAGCGTATAAAGAAACTCTGCTTACTCCATTCCGGAAACCTTAGGGGCGGCAAGCAACCCGGAAGCCGATGCCGTTGAAACGGTAGTACGGGTCGTAGTCGTAGCGGTAGCCGGAACGCAGGTTGAAGCCGCTGCCGTAGCCGTTGAAGTAGCTGCCCCCGCGCAACACACGGTTGGAACCACCCACAGCACCTGTTGGATTCGTCTGCGCCGCACTCCCATAACTCCCATACCAGTCATTTACCCATTCCCATACATTCCCGGCCATGTCATACAAACCCCACGCATTCGCTGTCTTGCCTCCAACTATATGAGTCATGCTGTTTGAATTCTGAGAATTCCAGGAATACTGGTCTGCCGTGGCAGACCAGGTATCACTCCAATACCACTTGGTCGTAGATCCTGCCCTGCACGCATATTCCCATTCAGCTTCTGTCGGAAGTCTGTACCCGCTCTTTGAGGTATCATAAGATATGCCTGCCAGATCCGAACAGCTATCACCTGGGTTACCTGATATGCCAGTATATGTATAAACCGTATCCTTGCTTGCCACCTTGCTCAACGCATTACAGAATAAAACCATGTCAAACCAGGTAACATTCTCAACTGGCCACGATGCACCAGAATCAAAAGCCGAGGGATTAACACCCATTATGTCTTCATACAATTCTTGCGTCACTTCCGTGGAACCCATCTTAAAGGCGGAAAGCGTCACCTGATGAATTGGCGTGGCATAATCAGCATCGCCCATCTGAAAAGATCCTGCTGGAATCGAAACCATGGTAAGTGACCTGGTAAGACCAAACTGAACTGTGAGCGTCTCCGGATCGCTCCAAAGACCATTCAAATCTTGTGCCTTGGCTATAACTGCCCGCCGCTGACCTGCATTGCCCAATGGAACAGTTGTCTGCCATACCCAGTTCAGCGTACTGGTACTGTCGTCCCATGAACCATCGCCCAAACCATCCCAATATACCTTTGCCACTGGCGCAAATCCCTGACCCTGCGCAACATTATCCAGGTTACACTTAAGCGTAACCTCGCACGAATTGCCGGGAGTTAAAGTCCCAAATACACCCATGGTAACCCTTTGGGGTGCACCGGAAATAACCGGCTTGTACTGCCTGCCGGTAATTCTAAACACAACATTCTGCCTGTCTGCACCAAGAACACGCAGCTTTACCCTGCCTTTGGTCCCGCACTGGCTTGGCGTAACAATGCCGTTATCCAATACAATCAGCGGATTGGGGCTTGGCGCCCAAGTATTGCCGCTGTCTATGGACAAGGCGATATAACACTGGGCCATGCCCTGCCCCATAGGCTTGAAACCAACAAAACAATCACGGCTGGTCCGCTGTTGCAATATGCCCTGACCATCGTACCAACTGCTGTCGCTGTTCCACACAGAATCCACGGTAACAGAATCAACCCGAAGCTGCTGCGCTAAAGAGAGGGTAACTGTCAAAAGAACAAGTAATATTATTGTTTTCATGGGTTACCTCACCACCAGAAAGCGTTTGGTAAGAATTGTTTTCCCGACACTCTCAAGCCTGGCAAAATATATCCCATTGGGCAGAACCATGGACGGCATTACCGCAGAACCTGCCCGAATAGGCAGAGATGAAACTTTTACACCGTTTACCGCATATATAGACACCTTCCCATTTGCCAACCCTGACAACGAGAGGGAAACCCTGCCGTTTGAAGGGTTGGGATAAACTGAGAAGGTAAGCGGACCCTGTGCTATAAGCTGCGCCGTTTCACCAACAGTTGTGGTATTGTTCCATTCAGCCTTTTGCCCTGCGGCAAGGGTAAAGGCACGAGACTGACCAGATGCCTCGTAATAGTTCTGCGCCCACAGCAGGGCAGGAACTATGCACAGTAAAAACAATGCACGCATGGCAACTCCTTTAAAAAAAAAATTAGATAAACCAAAAACAGAGAAGATTGCTATGAGAGAGAGAATTCGTGTGACTTGCTGAATATTCATGTCCACAATATTACAGTTAGATAAGCAGAAATGCAAGTTTTTACATACTTGGAACTTCACTTTGCAATTAAAGTAGAATTCCATGCTAAAAAGAAAAGCCCCCTAAATCATTGAGATTCAAGGGGCTTTATTGTACGCCTGACAGGAGTTGAATCTGTGACTCGCTGATTAAGCATTTAAGTAAAAATAACTTCCCTGTTTGATAATCATTTATTTGTGTGGCAGTATCTGGTAATTCCATTCACCATGAAACTTATTTTGTCGTTGATTGATTTTTAACATTTCGGCCTCGTCAACCAATTTACCCTTTTCGTAAATATTGTTGTCAAGAATCGCTTTAATTTCCAGTCCGGTTTTTGTCCTTGTATTGGAAATAAGTTGTACTACTGTTTCACGGGTTTCTAAAGGCCTGCCTCTCCAGTTTTTGGTAATATAACTGAACATTCGATGCTCAATTTCATTCCATTTACTGGTACCTGGCGGAAAGTGGCAAACGGTTATGGTAATGCCCAATTCATTCGCAAGTTTTTGTAATTCATATTTCCATAATTTTACCCGATACCCGTTACTTCCACCGCAATCTGCGGTTATAAGCAGTTGCTGAATCTTCTTATATTCTGGCTTGCCCATTACATGCCACCAACTGCGAATAGTATTTACTGCAAACTCAGCAGTATCAGAGCTTATGCCTACGCTTACCCAGCCTTTATTTTTACCAATATCGTAAACACCGTAAAATGCAACTTTGCCAAGTTTCTTATCTGGAAAGGCATGCATATTAACTTCGAGCGGCTTACCCTTTATTCTATACTCCCTACCCTGATTCTTATACTCTCCAATGGCTTCCTTCTTTTTTGTATCTACTGAAATTGTGGGATACCCGTTTGCCTGGAATTCTTTTACTTTCTTGTAAATATACTCAAACTGTTCGTTTCTGTCCGGATGATTTGTTCCTTCTCTTCTTTTTCTGTTTGACTGTAAACTGTAATCTAAATCTACGAGTACCGAATATACGGTTTTTTGACTTACGGTATACCCCTGTGCCTTTAATTCATCGGACAATTTATACGTGCTTTTACATGTCCACAACAACGATGATTCCGGATCACCACGAGTAACAGGCTCGATCAGTTTTTCTAAATCTTTTAGAATATCGCGTTGCGCTATATTGATTCTTTTCCTGCCACCGCCAAGGCTTCGAATACGATTGCCGTTTCCTTTATTCGTAAGTTCCTTGATTCCCTTGCGAATTGTTTTAAAATCTATGCCAGTTGTTTTGTGTACAATATTTATTCCGCCTCTGCCAATGCTATTGGCTTCAGTCGCAGCCCATAATCTTTTACTTTTCTCGTTCAGACAAAACGAAAGCTGGCGATATTTGATTTTTACATTTTTAACATATGCTTTTGTTGCTGCACTCATTCAAAGAATATATCGACTCAAAAAGGGAAGTTATTTTTACTTAAATTGACCCTGCACCAGAGATTTGGACACACCGAAAAACACAATTATATTATCATGAGGAGGTGTGTTCGTGGAGACAGGAAGAAAACGGAAGTACATATGATGCCGAGTTCAAGCGCGAAGCAGTGCGCTTATCGCTGGAGAAAGGCAAGACGGCTCGGTCAGTCGAGCGCGATCTGGGACTCTGGCAAGGAGCTGTCACTGGCGGTGTGGACTTACAAAGGACCCGGAACAGTCCTTTACAGGCAAAGGAAATCTGAAAGTCCAGGACGCGGAGGTAAGCGACCTGCGCAAGGAACTTGAAAGGGTTACCCGGAATCGCGATATCTTAAAAAAGCAGTGGTCATCTTCTCAAAGGAACCGAACCTAATAAAACCTTGAATCGTCTTCCAAACCCCAGCGGTTTTGAATCGCAGTAAGCTGCGAAGTATTATACCTGGATATGCGAATAAAAGTACTTGCTTAAATATATCATTATTGGTATATTAAACATATGGAATACAAGGTAATCATACTACCCCATGCTCTTGAGTTCATCCAAAGTGTTCCAGCAAAAATGCGGGCAAAAACATACCGTACAATCGGGTTGCTGGAAATGTTCGGTTACCAGCTGTGCGAACCGCATTCGAAACCACTGACGGGATATGACGGATTGAAAGAATTGCGGATTAAGGTTGCAACGGGTATTTGCCGGCTTTTCTATTTTCATTTTAGGGATAAAATTTATATCATGACCTCGGGGTACACAAAGAAGGATGATAAAACAGACCCCCGGCAAATCGATAGAGCAGTACGCATAATGAATGAATTTAAAAATGGAGGATATAAAAATGAGAACCTATGATTACAAGAAGCTGTTAAAAGAGGAACTCAAGAATCCTGAATTCCGCAAGGAATACGACGCGCTTGCGGAGGAATTTGAACTCGCTAAAGAAGTAATTTCCCTGCGTTTAAAGGCGGGCCTTACTCAAAAAGAGCTTGCAGAAAAGGCCCACACCTCCCAGCCAGCCATTGCCCGCCTGGAATCCGGGCACTATACAACGGTGAGCATGTCCTTTTTAAACAGAATTGGCAAAGCATTAGGGGCTATGCCGGAAATACACTTCAGGAAACTCAAAGCTGCCTAACGAGTACCTGAAATATCTTGACGCTGGAATGGCACAACTTCGAAGACCCCAATGCAAGGCAACATTGCCGCTCAACCTGATGCGCCTGAGGCGCACAGGTTACCGGCGTTGTTCACCCTGCCCTCCTTTTCCATGGGAACTCCCCATGTGCCGCTTGAAGACAAGGAAACGCTTTCGGCCATGCTGGAAAAATTGCGCATTCATTTGTGCGTATAACGACGCACGCCGGAATATTGCCAAACCCGCTGACGCCGCTCCAGGCAATTGCCGTACTGGATGCATTAATCGGCCAGCCAAACATCAGGCTCGTTTCAGAAACGGAATTGTTCTGGGAAACGTATAAAAAAGAGGTTCTTTCCGGACATTTCAGGGGCAGCGCGATCTCTGATGTGGTGATCGCCGCCTTGCTGAAAGAACATGGGGTCTCCATGCTCTATACCGCAGACAGGGACTTCCTGCGATTTAAAGGGATAAAATCAGTAAATCCGCTGGAATAATTGACAGGGCTATCTCCAGTACACCAGGTTGAGGTCCACCAGATTCTCCACGTCCCTGTTGAAAGGCATGACCCGAACGCCGTAATTGAACTTGCCCGACTTATCCGCCGTTCGTCTGTTGACTTGGATTCGGTATTTCAGGATGAAGATTAAGCAGGAAATCCCACGCTGGAATGCAAAGAACCTCGTTGATTATGATGCGCTCTGGTCCACGGTAGAGCAGTACTATCTGCGCGTCCGGATAATCCGTCCTGAAGGTTTTGAGTCCGCGAAGATCTTCCGGCGATATTTTCGCGCTGTTCTTGACTTCAAGTGCAAGAAAGACCCCTTCCCCATACAGGATAAAATCAACCTCAACACCCGAACGTGTGCGCCAAAAATAAAGCCTTGCGTCTGGATGGGCGTACTCAGTCCATGCGCGGAGGTGCTGTGCGACCATGCCTTCCAATGCGGTACCGTCAATTTCAGCGGGCCGATCCAGCGGGCCCTTAGGCCGTATAGACCGGTAAACCCCTGCATCAAACAGATAGAATTTGTTGTGAGTCACGGTGGCCCTTTGGGCCCGCTTGGTGAATACCGGAATCCGGAACGCCAGAAGCAAATCTTCTAAAATTGAAATATACCCTTCAACGGTCTTACGCTCAGCCTGACATTCCCGCGCGACATTCGCCGTATTAAGAAGCGAGGCATGGGAGAAGGAAACCGCCTCGATAAATCTTGAAAATCCGCTTATATTCCTGGCCAGGCCTTCCTGCTGGACTTCCTCGCGAATGTAAAGGGACACATATGTTTTTAGCACCTCATCCGGGCTTTCAGCGGCCATGACGACCGGCAGAAGTCCGGTCTGTAATGCATTGTCCAGGGAAAATCGGGGTCCTAATTCCGAGGCCATGAAGGGATGGAGATGTTTCTCCACGGCACGTCCGGCCAGAAGATCGACCCCGGTCCTTTTCAGTTTTCGTGCGCTTGAACCGGTGAGAATAAAACGAACATCTTTTTGTTCTTCTATGAGGGAATGCACCTCGCTGAGCAACGCCGGAACTTTTTGTATTTCATCTATAACGATCGTCCGGCATGCCGGATTTGCTGCCACTAGTCCGCGAAGCCTGGACGGGTCAGTAACAAATGATTGAAATATGTCGGATTTTAATAAATCGATGGAGAGGATTTCAGGGAAAGAGTGCCGTATCCAGAAGGATTTACCCGTGCCCCTTGGTCCAAACAAGAAGCAGCTTTGGGACGGTATCTTCAAAAAACGGTATATTGTTTCCATATTTAGACTCAAAAAGGAATCAAGATACTCATAATATATAATTATGTTCTAACATATTCAAGAATAAAATGTTATATACCACCTTGTTTTCCGATTCCGTACCGGTATTAACCCTCACCGCATTCCATTATTAATGCAAACGGCGCAACACGGTAGGCTCCGCGAGGAATATAATGGTTTCGCGCACGAACAAGAGCATTGCGGCGCGGTGGTTTGTTAACGAAGCAATAGGCGACCTGCACCTGAAGACCGACACGGCAAGTGCGGTAAACAGCGGCGTCGTGCTTGCCGAAAATCCTCTTGACTGGAACTGCCTTCCGCGCGACAACCAGCCCGACATCGGCGCAGATGAATTCTCGAATAATCCGGTTGCGATTGACGTTGCCGCTGCGGCCAGAGGCGGGACATATCTGAGCAATGCGGAACCGAATCCGTTCCAACCCCGCAACAGTCATACGGTACGGCATATCAAAAACAGACGCACACAGGCCTTTCAGCATCACTGTTTCGGCGCTTGACTGCACAACCGTCACAGGACACTGTCAACGGGGACTCCAATCGGCGGTAATTATGCGGTCGTATGGGATGGTAAAGACAATGCGGGCAAGCAGGTTGCCGCTGGTAATTACCTGGTGCGTCTGAAGGCCGGCAGTACTGTCAAGACAACCCGCGTTTCATTGTTGAAATAGGCAGTATTCTTCAGCTATTGTCCCTTCATTGGCCCAACCGCTCCATGGTTCTGGCCGTGTCTCAGGGGGAATATTAATATACCTTTACACGGAATCCGCCGTCCACCCGGGACTCGCCTTTGATGGTATACAAAGCGTCTTCGTACACATCCATTTCCTGACACAGAAGATTGACGCCATTAACGAAAAGCTCGTAACGCTTCGCGAAAGACAGCGTCAGGCCCGCCTGAAGGTTTTTGTAATTCCTGAGTTCATCTCCTCCAGGGGATTTCCGTCCGAAACAGGCGCTGAGACCCGCATAGGGGGAAAGGGACAGGGCACGCCACTCAATATCCGCATACAATTTGCCAAAAGCGTTCCGACCGGGATAGAAAAGGACATCCTCTCCGTCCGTATCATCGCTTTTCTGCCAGGAACCACTGGCACCTGCCTCGAAAACAAGCGGTTTCATCCTGTAATGGACAAAGAATTCCGCGCTCCGGATCGTATAATCATTGATGTTCTTTCGTTCAATAACCGGCACGTTCCGGCCCTGATACACAGTATCCCGCTCTCCACTGACAAGCGCAATCATATCGGTCAGCCGGTACAGGTAGCCGTTGCCGATGAGCGTCAGATTCTTCAACAGTGAAAGTTCCAATCCTCCGTTCACGTTTGTGGAGTATTCCGGTTTAAGCGAGTGGCTGCCGTACCGCCAGATTCCTCCGCCTGCCGGATGATACCGGCTCTCCATGAGATCCTGGACAGTGGGCGCGCGAAAACCGTGGCCGGCGCCAGCACGTACCCCCAGCATCTTCACCGGACGGTACAGCACGGATAACTTCGGCGAAATGACAGGCCCGGTGTTATCGCTCCCATTGGCGCCGTTGTCCACGTAATCCATCCTGGCAGCGCCGAGAAGCGTAAGCTGGCTGAAAGGCGCATATTCATCCTGCAGAAAGGCGGCAAGCAGGGACTGGTGGTTGTTTTTCACGCCATCCCGCTGAAAGCCCCTCCACGCGTATTCACCGCCTCCGATCAGGACGTTTCTTGAAATACCCGAATAGGTCAGCCAGAGGCTGGGGCAGCCTACGGTATTCTTCTCATTGGAAATATCAGAGTTCCACTGGCTGTAATAGACCGCAGAAGCAAGTGAAAGGTCGTCCTTCAGCTTCAGGGATACATCCAGACCGGGCATGAAAAGCCAGGAATCATAGAGAGCGCCGCGCCATTGCAGATCGTTCTCCTCGACATAGTGCACGGAAGCGCCGATAGTGCCTCGTTCGCCGATCCGACAATCGATTCTGTCGGAAATCGTCAGCTGTTTGTAATTAAGCTGCCCGGACCTTGAATTGGCCGTATCAATGGGCAATCCGTCTGATTTTTCCCAGGAGGTATAGAGGCTGTGGAACAGGTTGGCGTTTACGGGGCCGGTCAGGGAGAGATCGCCCGCCGCGGTGTTTTCCGTTCCTATCCTGCCTGTAACAGAGAGGGAGGGAGAAGCGCCGCCCTTCTTTGTAATGATATTAATGACTCCGCCCAGGGCGTCGCTGCCATAGAGCGCGCTGCCAGCGTCCTTGACTACCTCGATTCGCTCGATATTTCCGGCAGGGACCAGATTGACGTCCGTACCGGTATGAAAATGTGAAGAGAGAAGACGTTTTCCGTCTAAAAGAACAAGGGTGTGAAAACTGGGGGTGCCGTTCATGGACACGGTCTGTTTCGAGGGCGTACCCACACCGGTACCGGCCTCCAAATCAAGCCCGGGAACATACTTGAATACATCCGCGGCGGTTTTTGCATTTGTGGCTGTCAGCGCTTCCTCATCCAGCACATACGCGATGCCCGGCGTGTTTCGCAAGGGCTCGGCCCTTCGGGTGGCGGTCACAATGATTGTATACGCATCCGACGAAGTATCCTGGACGTTGAATTCCGCAAAACCTGAGATGAAACCGGCACACAGCACGGTGGACAGGAAAATTAATGTATTCATTGGCGCGCTCCTTTACTAACGGGGAAATCCCCGATGGCGTCATTAGGTGTTAGGACTTGAGCTTTGGACCCATTGAATGGCGTATCGGCTTAATTCCGAAGCGTTTTCAATTCCCAATTTAAATTTGATATTCGCCTGATACGTTTCAACGGTCTTTGTATCGATTGGGTCGCGTTCGCGGTATTTTTTTTCCTTATACATGGCGCAGAAGGTGCAGGTGTTGTTGGGACACTCGTACGCTGCCTGAAAAATAAGGCTGTTCGCCTCTGCCGGAGGCCGGTAGAGCGGCTCGTTATAACGCATGACCATCAGATTTTACCATAACAAAAGATATACTGATAATATTATTTTATCCCAATGAAACTCAAGGCGAATTTTACGCTGTACCGCCGCATGCTCGGATATATGGCGCCGCATCTGCACCTTGCGGTCCTGGGCATTCTGTTTATCCTGCTGTTTACCGTGTTAAGTTCAGCCGGTATTTTCACCCTCAAACCCCTCTTTGACGGCATTCTCACGAAAAGCAAGGCCGATCTCCACACCGGTTCTGTTTCAAGCATCCTCATGCTCACGGTGTTCATGATCGTGGCCGGCGTGAGCGTCAAGTGTTTCAGCGAATACAGCAAGAACATGTTTTTTCTTCGGTTAAATCTACGCATTATGAAACGCGTGCGCGTCGTGGATGTGGATAATGGCTCAATCGCCGAGACCGGAACGCACGATGATCTTATGAAAAATGACGGTATTTACAAACGCCTGTACAACCTTCAATTCCGTGATCGGGAATGAAATGACCGGGAAAACTTTGTAATTTTTCATCTACAACCACAATCACAAGGAGAATGCATGTTCTACACAGAAGCGTACGCGGCAGCGCCCAACCCTGGCAATGGTCCCCAACAGGCGCCGGGTTTTGGCAATATCCTGCCCATGATGATCGCGATGTTCGCCATCATCTATTTTTTCATGATCCGGCCACAGTCCAAAAAACAGAAAGAGACCCGGAGAATGCTCGATGAGCTGAAAAAAGGCGACAAAGTGGTTACTGCCGGGGGCATCCTGGGTCTGGTCACTGACGTTAAGGGCAATGTGATCACTCTCAAGGTGGCGCCGAACGTTGAAATAGATTTCAGAAAAAGCGCCATTGCCACGGTTGTGACCGCTGAACTGGAAAAGGACCTCAAAGGAGAGACGGAGAAGAAATAAACATGGCAGCGCTCAATCTCTGTTATTATGGGAACCCCCTGCTCAAGAAGAAGTCGCGTGATGTCACTGATGTCACGCCGCTCAAGCAGTTCATCGACGACATGTTCGAGACCCTGTACACAGAGGGAGGCGTGGGGCTTGCCGCTGTCCAGGTGGGCAACCCGCTCAACCTGTTTATTGTTAACGTGTCGTGGAAAGACGGCACGGAGGAAGAGGAGCGGAGTCCTGGCGTCGAAGAGGTCTTCATTAATCCGAAAATCTTGTCCCTCCATGGCGATGATGTGGAGGTCGACGAGGGGTGTCTCAGTATTCCCGATGTCAGGGAACTGCTGACGAGAAAGTCCCATGTTGACATAGAATACACCGACCGTCACGGAAAAAGGAAGACTGAAAAAAGCGTTTCCGGCCTCAAGGCGCGCGCCATTCAGCATGAAATGGACCATCTGAACGGTATCCTGTTCGTCGATAAACTGCCGCCCACCAAACGGCTGTTTCTGAAAAGAGAGCTGAAAAAGATCGCCAAGGAATTTTCTTGAAGCGGCTGCTCTTCCCGGCCATTGTCTGGTGCGTGTTTTTTTCCCTTGGCTGTATGAGGCCCATGCTTGAAAAACCCGTCAAGCGCATGGCCGAATTACCCCCGGTTCCCCCGCCAGTGCCAATGCAGGGCGACAGCGCAGCCAGCGCCCTTGCTGATACCACCGCGGTGATTGTCCCCGATACAGCCGCCCCTGAAACGGGAATTGCCGTTTTCCAGGTTGAACGCAATTCAGTGCGCGTGCTTCTTGGACACGCGCAGCCGCATTTCAGGATCAAAGTCAGTGGCGCGTACGCGGTTTTTTGTGAGAACAGGAATGCGGGCCGGGTTGAAGGCGATGTCAATGTTTCACGGTATGGCGCCCGGCTCTCACTGGGTCCCAGCCTCATGGAACTGGTCCCTCCTGTCGAGATTGTTTCCCTTGCCAATGAAGGACGGTTTTCCTACGATGGCAAGACGTGCAGGGGAAATTGCATCATCAGGCCCGACGCAGAGGGCAATGGGTTTCTTGTTATCAACGAGCTGCCCATGGAAGACTATCTTAAAGGGGTGGTGCCCTACGAAATCGGCAAACGGGACTCGTCGTGTTTTGAGGCGCTCAAGGTACAGGCAATCGCGGCCAGGACCTATTCCTATTCCCGCCTAAATCGTCACGCTGACGAGGGATTTGACGTGTATTGCGACCAGAGCGACCAAGTGTATAACGGCGTGGAAGGCGAATACGGCCTGGCAAGCGCGGCAATTGAACAGACCCGCGACATTGTTATGGTCCATGCTGATACGCTTATCCATGCCTATTATTTTTCCACCAGCTCCGGGGCCACGGAAAACATCGAGGAAGTTTGGCCAGACAAGGGCATGAGGCCGTATCTCAGGTCTGTGTACGACTCGATTTATAATACCCAAAGTCCGGTTTTTACCTGGACCGAAGAATGGAGCGGATACGCGCTTTCCCGGATACTCAATGCAAATATGCGTTCGATTGTCGCTGATTATCAGAAGGCCGATCTTCAAGACGTGTATGTTGAAGAATATACCAGCGCAGGCAGAGTGAAAAGCCTGGTCATTGTCGCGGGCGGACACACCTACCGGGTCTACGGCGACAAGACGCGCTGGGCCCTGCGGCGGCCTGAGAAAGGCAACCCGATTCTCAGGAGCGCCTGGTTCAGGCTTTCGGTCGAAAAGCAGGGAGGACGCGTTGTCCATGTACGGGCAAATGGCAGAGGGTATGGCCACGGCGTTGGCATGTCGCAGATAGGCGCGCTTGGCATGGCCCAGGTCGGCAAAAGCTTTGAGGAGATCGCCCGGTTTTACTATACCGGCATTATCCTGGTGCGGGTACGAATTTAAAATTTGGTTTTAAGCAACGCAACAGGGTGAAACAGCTGGGAAAGAACATTGAGCGTAAACGAATAAATGCCGGGTTCTTTTGACTCCCTCGATCCAGCCACATTTAATATCCGTACTTTGTTTTTCCTGATGAAAGTGACCAGTTTTTTCTCCGGCTGATCGTCCATTGCCGAGAGATGAAGGCATGGCCGTTCGTGGGCCACGGCAAAGGCGATCGTGTCTTTTGAGCCTCCGGTTGGTTTTTTCGCCAGGGTGAATATGACCGTGGCCTGGGCCAGAACGACGTTTTTTTCCGTGCGCAGCGAATAGTCGGCAAGCGCGGTTTCTTGGAGCCTGTAACGATTGCTGAGCGTCCCATCCTCGGCAAGCCTGCCTTTTGGACAATAGCCGGCATGCGGAAGGCCTGCTGCCAGGGCAAAGTCCAAAGCCGCGCGATCCGCGCCGGTCTGGCCTCCTGAGACAATGGTAAAAGATTGGTTATTAGTTCCTAAGACAGCCGCTGGTTTCAAAATATGTCACACGGGATCAATCGGCAGATTGTTTTTCTCACTCTTCGGGCAACTGAAACTGCTTGGCGCGTTTGCTTCAAGGTTATTGGCAAATAATCACCGGGGTATCTGCTGGTGACAGCATAATCGGTCATCTGTTCCTGTTCTTTGGGCGACATCCAGCCTTTATATTCTTTTGGCAACAACGCTGAGAGTACTGATAAATCGTGTGTTCTTGGAAAGTGGATTCCCAAATATACCAGCGCAGCTTTCAGGGATTTTTCTATGCATTGCTGGGCATGAAAACAGATCGTATCGGTGGGAGCTTTTTTCCCAAGCTTTAATGTCTGGAGCGCTGTTGTCAAATCATTATCGGCTTTGGTCATCCATCCGGCTATTACGGCGGCGCGTTCATCGAGTCTTTGCATATAAGACCTTGCCCTCACGTTCTGCAACCCTTGCTAGAGTGCCGGGGATTGACCTGCCTCTTAAGTATTCCTTTTGACCCATGACGATCACATCCTTTGCCACCTTAATGTCGTGCAACGCCATTCGGATTTCGACCTGTTTACGCCGCTTATCGACAGTATCGGGCATGATAACAAGGAGGTCGATGTCACTGTCTGGAAAAACGTGCCCTGTGGCGCACGAGCCGAAAAGAATTACCTTGTCCGGCCGGAAGGCGCGTTGTATGCGACTGGTCATAGTCTGGATTAATCTCCGGCGCCATGATGGACGAATAATGGAAGGAAGTACGGACATGGGGAAAATATCATTCTTTTCTAGGATTAAAATCAAAGGAAGTTTTGGGAAGACTAGGGCAAAATGACATGTTGACAAAGACTGGAAAATATTGTTATATATTAAACGATACATTTTGCTCTTTGACACCCCTGAGAAGCCCAAACAATGAATAAAGGTTCCTCGTTCAACAATGAATTCTGATGTATGGCCCGATATTTCTCGTTCAGAACCCGTTTGGGAATGCTCTCATTCAAATGGTTATACGTTTTGAGAGCTTCCCAAATAAGTTGACCAGTAACCGGCTCTGCATGCACCCGGTTAATACGAGGTCACATTTTATTAAAAGAATTGAAGCTGTTCCGGGAATTTTTCCGGTCTTTTTTCTGATTGCTGTAGTATCACGATCATCCTTGTCCATTGTTTATCTGTCAGAATTATCATTCGGACTTCGCCCTCAGGTGGTGTTAAGACTTTTACCCTTTTCACATGAGTATTTACCTTTTCAGGTGAGCCGCAAGGCCGTGCATACACGCTATTTTGAATAAAGACAAAGTCATCATTTATTAGGTCAGGGGAAGGGAAATAGAAGGCCCCCTGTGCTTTGTGTGCTACAGGGGGCCTATTTTGGAGCGAGAGACGGGACTTGAACCCGCGACAGCTACCTTGGCAAGGTAGAACTCTACCACTGAGTTACTCTCGCAAATCTTTTACGCAAGCCTATTAAAATAATAAATTGAACACACCGCCGCCATAATAAGTTTTGAAATTCTCTCCGCCGCTTTCGGCCGTATCGGTCCCGTATTCGTAGCCGCCTTTCACCGAGATGGACATCATGATGGTAAGACCCACCTTGATTTCGCTTTCTACGCCGTATACTTTCAGCACTTCATTTACCTTGTTGAATGCGCCAGTCCAGACGCCATCAGCGTTGTTTTTCTCTTCCTTGTAGTCAGTGTTCTGGTTTGAAAAGTAACCCTTGAGGTTCAGCGTGAGTTTTTGGGGAATCACCTTGACTTCGAAGCGGTCTTCAAGGCGAAAGAGCTGCTTGGCCTCGTCCTTGTATTTTTTTGTCCTTATCTGATAGCTGGTCTTTAGCTTGTTGCCAATACGGCTTTTAAAAAGCTTGAGCGCGAAGTCGAATTTTGTCTTGATCTGGTGGCCGTCATTTTTTTCCCATTGGAGCGTGTCAGCGTAGGAGAGCGCAGGGTCAAAGCGGTTCATGTCGTTAATGAGGATGACGCCGCCGTCGAGTTTGAGACGCATGGATGTGAGCACTTCGCTTGAATAGGAGGGTATGTAGACCAAAGCGCCGCCAAAGGTCATGCGGCCTTCGGCATCGGTGTATTCAGTGGCATTTACGGTCTCTTCTGAACCATCCACCGATATCTTCATGTCTTTGCTCTTGGCGTCCCGTTTGAGCGCAGGCACCCATTCGTAATAGTAGGAGAAGTTTGGTTCAAACGAAAAGGGGCCAATGGGCATCTTTATATCAAGGCCTCCCTTCAGCTTGTTCTCGACTGGCTGGGAAAGAAAGCTGAGCGAAGGATCGTTTACCACTGAGTCTCCAGCCACGGAATCAGCGACCATGATTGGGTCTTCGCCGAGAAAATCCGGTTTGATGCTGGTCTCTTCTTTTGCCGCAGCTTCCCAGTCAAAGGCCGTATTCAGATCAATGCTTTTCGTGAGCCCGCTAAGTATATTGACATCAAAAGATTTTGATCCATTGAACCGGGCTTTGTTCAGGTTGCCCACCTGGGGCTTTATCGACGGGTTGCCGCCCGTATAGAAGTCGTGCTGCGCGCGGATGTATTCGACCGTGGCGTCGAACCCGCTCAGGTTGAAGTTGACGCCAATCAGCCCCGCGGTCATCTGCGTCAGGTTAAAGTTGTGGTGGATAAGCGTGTCTTTTGAATAGGCGAACGACGACCCATCGCCCGAATCAACGTCAGTGCTCAGGGTGTCGGCGTAGCCAATATCCACTTCCGCGAATGCGGAAAGATTGTCGCGGATCTGCATTGTGGCGTTGATGCCGCTATTGTACGATTGGAGTTTAGGGTCGGCGCCGTACAGTTCCGTTGAGTCGAGACTGACACCGGGATAGAGAATGGGATTGTTTACATGGCGTGTTGTCAGGAAATGGGCGCCCACGGAGAGATCGCGGGAAACATTGCTTTTGACAGAGGCCAGGCCCAGCCATTCCTGGCGGATGGGTGTGGTATTGCTGTCGAGCATGTCGGGCTTGAGGCCTTTGGGATAGGGAATGGTGGATTGGCCGCCGGAAATGGACATGTCGAGCGAACGCCCCTGTTCGAGGGTTGATGTTTTTTCGTACTTGAGACCCCGGATTTGGCGCGAGGACACGGAGATTTCAGACTGATCTTCGGAAAAATCGCCCAAGACAATTTCGTGGCCCGGCAGCGTGGTAGTGAGATTGATGACCTCGAATTTTTGGATATTGCGGTACGCCTCAAGGTTGCGCAGATGGTCGTCACCCGTGGTAGAACCCATTTTGTTGTAGTTGCCGTAACCGTTGATAGTGAGGTCGCTCTCACGGTCGCCCACCTTGCTTTGCAGGTAGAGTGAAAGCTCGGGCCTGAATCCGGGAATATACGTGGTTTGGTGGGGAAGGGCCGAATCCGCGATGTTGGCGTGGACCGATTCGTTCAGGTCGTTGACTGCTCGGTAGGTGAGACCAAGCGAGACCTGGCCCAACAGACCCATGCGGGCGGTGAATGATTCGCCGCGCGAAGGCGCGGAGAGAAAATCGCCCTTGAAGCCCACGGTGTCCCTGAATTCTTTTTCCCGCACCTTCACTGCGGTGATTTTCTGCGGTTCGGGCATCAGCTTGGCCACCTCTTCGGGAGTGACAACGCGCAGGTCTTCGACGTTTCGCTTGATCATGAAGAGTCTGTTGCTTTTGATTTCCTGATCAGTGAGTACGCCGACCCGGTTTTTAAGCACCCAGATATCTTCGAGTTTTACCTGGGCCCGTTTGTCCGTAATAATGCCGAAGTCGTTGTCCTCAATGCGAGTACGAGACATGTTCAAGGTTGAAAAAGGATGGCAAACCACGCCGTGGGTAATATTGTGTATCAATCCGCTGTCGACACTGACCTTTGAGCCGCGGTCAACGTTGAGACCCACGATATGGCCTTTGCCTAACTGCGTATACCGGACCTGCACGTCGGACTGCAGGGCGTAAATGCAGCTGATTGAATTGTTTTGGAACGAGCAATTGGCAATGGTAGCATTGCCGTTGTCGACATGGATGCCGAAATTGCTGTTTGAGATGGTGCACCAAGTGAAATAGGAACGCTGGTTTCCCCGGATGTAGATGCGATCCCAATCCCACGCCTTTGCGTCTTTTTTCGCTGATTTGAACACAATGGGCGCTCCCTCAACGCCTTCGGCCATGATCTGGCCGTAGACCACGATGGTTGAGTAGTCGCCCCCCACGAGCACTGTGACACCCTTCTCAATGGTGAGGGTCTTGTTCGCGGGGACCACCACGTTGCCCACCAGGAGATAGGGACTCTTGTCCGTTGATAGTGTGCCGTCTATCTCGTCCTGCATGATGACCGTGGCCTTTGCGGCCTCTTCGCTTTCAGCTAGCTCCTTGGCGTCGATGGCCTCGGCTTCGAGAGAGAGCGGTTCGAGCTGCAGGACAAAATCCTTGACCCATTTGTCCGAAACAAGCATCACATCGCCGGGAAGTTTTTCGCTAATTTCTATCACGGTTTCACCGAGTTTGGTGTCCACCACGGATATGGTGGCGATGAATTCAGCGCGCTGTTTGCGCAATTGGCCAATGGCAAGAAGGTCGATGCCCAGTTCTTTTGCCGCTGAACGGTAGCATTCATCGTTGCCGCAGCCGCCCATTTTTTCAATGAGGGCCGCCAGCGCCACTTTGGATTTTATCGAGAACATTTTGGTGTCAGAGAGCGCGGCAAGCACTTTTTGTTCGAAAAAGTCGACCATTTCCGTATTGGCGCCGGGCGCCCGCTTTATTTCAAGCAGCGTCAGGGAACGTTCAGCGGACACCGGAGAAGCCAGTATACTTGTTATAAGCGCGCCAATGGCGACGATAGAGGAAAAATATTTCATAGGCTATGTCCCTTTTTTGGCTGGGGTTGTGTGTCTGCCGATAATATAATTATAGAATTGGGCTATGGGCAAAAAAGAAAAAGACGGCGCTTTCGCAAGCGCCGTCTAACTGGTTCTATGGTTTCCGGTTTACCGTCCAGTAATGGTTATTGACCCGTCCTGGAGTTTTTCCCTGTCAGTGATGTCGATGACCCTGATATGGAAATTGATTTTCTTGGTATCGCCCTTTTTCCTGAAGAGGCCCTGGCTGTAGGGAATCAGGAGATCGTCGAATTCAAGGTCGCTGGGGATGCGTGTATTTTCGTAGATGGACTTGGAACCCCCGTCGTACCAGAATTCAACGCGTTTGACTAGACGGTAGTCTTCGACCCCTTCGATGCGAAAGGCGATGGATATTTCTTCAGCGCCCGCATCGCTACCGGGCGGCGGCGGCGGAAGAATACGCTGGATTCTGGTGGAATTCCAGGTTGCGGGACTCAGCGGCCTCAGATAGGGCTGCTTGCTGATGAATCCCGCCTTGGTCAGGGTCTTGGTAACCGTATTGCCGCCTTTGTCCTTTGCCTTGATGGTATATTGGATGTTTACACCATCGACATAATTCACCAATTGGGTCGCTCCATTGGTGGTTACGTCGAACTCATCTATCTGGCCTTCGCCCGATGCCTGGACCGTTACCTGAACCTCTTCGTCGGCCTTTGGACAGAGGAAGGAGCGGTCAAAGACCTTGATCGAAAGTTTGTCAGCCATCTCCTGAACCTGAAGCTCGGGTTTTTCCGTGTTTACCAGCGGACAGGTCCATGTCACGGAGATTTCCTTGTTTTCGGGGTTTGCCGCTTCATCAGCGGCGGTGAAGACGACTTCAGTTTCCTGGAAGCAGGCCTTGTCTGTGTTGATGATCTCGTAATTATAGCTCCTGATGGTGCCGCCCGCACCGGAAAGCGGGACAATTTTATCATTGGCCCGTAGTTCAACCGCGTTGGTTTTTACTTCGATCACTATTTTGGGAGCCACGCATTTGGGCTGGGCAACCAGAAGCACCAGGTCGTATTTCTGTTTTTCATAACGAAAGGACACGGAACTCTTTTTTTCACCAGTGCGCTGGGAGGCGCCCGCGTTCACATTGACGGGCACGCGGATAGGCGCTGACGTAACGCCGTTGCAGCTGCTTTCGACGATAATGTCGAATTTTTTACGTACATCGGCGCCTGATTCGAGAATGGCCGACACCTCGACATCATAGTCGCCTGTTTCATCGGACATGGGATATTCGCATTCAAAGGTCCCATCGGAAAAGACGCGCGCCTCCTTGACCCCGTCAATGAGCACCTTGGCAAGCGCTGGCGTGACTTTACCGCGAATAATGACCGGCAGCTTGATGAGCTTGGCGCTGTTGCGCGGCTCCGTGACCGTGAGGGTAAGGGGCTGGTCCTGGCCAGCGCCAAAACCGCTATTGACTGTTGCCGAAAACGAGGTGCCGGTCACTGTTGCCGGAGTACCGTTGATTTTTATGGTGGCTGCGGGATTGGTCGTGTTGCCTTTGACCGTAAAGACCGGGTCGACATCCGCGTTGCTGGAAGGTTCGGTGATCTCAATATCGCACGCGTTATCGCCGAGAGAGACCCTGACCTTTACCATGGCTTTCTGGGTTTGTCCCTTGGCGGTTGCCGTGATGGCAAGGGTATGCTCGCCAAAAGTGCGCGGCAGTTCGTAGAGACCGGCGAAGTTGCCCGAAGCGTCAGCTGTTACCTTGGCGCCCGAGCCGAAGGTGACAATTGCGCCAGGCAGAGTAATGCCCCGGACCGGGATCTTGTTTATTTTAACGAACTCTTCGCCTTCGGCAGGGGCATTGATTATGAGCGCAAGCTCCTTGGGCGTTTCAATGATGGAGACGTTTACCGAAAGGCTTTTTGAGAGGGCGCCCATTTTCGCGGTAAAAGTGACCTGGTAGTTACCCGGCGCCGCTGAAGGGAGTTTGTATGAGGCGGAGAAGCTGCCGGTGCCCGAGACAGTGATCACCTGGCCATCGCCGAGTGCGACTGTGGCGTCCGGCGTCGCTGTGCCAGCGACATCAATGGTGTTACTGGTGGTGGTGGCGCCTTCGACGGGCGACTCAATGGCCAGGTCGATGGTTTTGGGCGCCGCGCCGCCTAGAACCACCTTCTTGGTTTTTGTGGCTGTGAGACCATCTTTGATCGCGGTGAACGTGATTTGCTGTTCGCCCGCGGCGTTTTCCGGGAAGGTATACGAGGAGGCGAAGCTGCCGTCGGCGCCGGGTATAATGTCGGCGCCGCCGCTGACTTTGATCACTGCGCCGGGAACGGTTTTACCCGCAAGGGCCACGACGTTGGAGGACAATACTGCGTCATCTTCAGGTGAGGTGATGTCGAGGAAAATGTCCCGCGACCCTTGTTGCCCTGGAGCGCCGGATATCGCCTGGACATTGACGCCTGCCGTTCCTTGGTTTACGGTTGCCTGCTGATTGGTGAAAACGAAGACTGGTTTGCCTCCTGATTTGCTCGAAACTTCAACTGATCCTTCACGCACCTGGATGACCGTGCGGCCCTGCTGCACATTGACCCCGAGTTCCGTGCCGCGGATGGCCGCAGTGGCTGTGGGCGTTTCAAACACAAAACTCGACCGTGTGTTAGTGAGCTTTTTGACGTTCGCCAGGATGCTTCCGGTTTTGACCGAGAGCTTTGTGTTGTCGGCCTTGGTACGGCTGTCGCTGGAAAGTTCAGAGAGCTCGAATACGGTGTTTTCGGAGATGGTGATGACACTGCCCTCGGAGGTCTCAACATCGGCGCGGGATTCGACAAAGGTGCGGATCGCATCCCTACTTTTCAGCCGCAGGCCTATTTTAACTTCGCGCCATTCTTTTTCCTTATCACTTTTTACCATGACCTTTCCGACGTAGAATTTAAGCGTTGCACCGCGTTCTTTTAATTGTTGTGAAAAGGCGGCGCTGATAAAGATCGCGATAAAGAAGAGAAGAGAGAGGAACGAAACCCTATTCAATATTTTCATTGCAAGCCCCCTGGTTTTCAGGTACTATTGATTAAAATATACTTAAACAACTCGAAATACAACATTTAAAATAAATATTATTTGATAGCATGGTGAAATATTTTTTCGGTAATCAGACATACATTATTAATATAAATTAAATAGCTATTTTCTTCTGTGATTTCAATCACATTTGGTTATAATACATTCAAAATCAGAGGCTTATAATAAATAAATCCCTGCTATTATTTGCTTGATTTGTTGTAATGCTATAAATTATAATATAGTTATAGTTCTTTTTGAAATTTTTTGGAAGGAAAATCACATGGTTCCTGAAATGGTTGAAGAAAAAGTTGACGTTGTTGAAAAGATCAATAGAAATGAAACGGTTGAGGCAATCAGCGTCAATTATGAAGAGAACGGTATTCTTCTGGTCAAAGAAATAAAGAAGGAAATCCTTTCCCGGGGTGCTTGGGCAACGGTAATGTTCCTATACCAGGAATACGATCGGGCGAATAGTTCATATAAACCACCTAAAATTTCTTTGCGCCGCTATCAGAAAAAAAATGGCAACTATATCCAGCGGAGCAAATTCAGTATTTCCGGCGAAAAACAAGCGGGTCTTATTTCTCAAAAAATTAGTGATTGGTATCGCGAATTCGGCGGTGTTGTTGCCGGCGGATCTTCGGACGACGCCGAGGCCTGAAGAACGCATTGTGCCATTGGTATCGGTTTTTTCGCGCTGTTCGAGCCACCCTTTTCCCCTCAAAGTCCTCCAATCACGCGCCCAGAGGCTTTTAGCGCATGAACTGCCCGCTGCCGCGCCGGTCTTCATTGTGTTGTGTGGAAACCGGTTTATCAGGACGCTGAATAACAAATACAGAAAAAAGGACAGGCCCACAGACGTCCTTTCGTTCAATTTCAACGATCCTGATCTTCTGGGAGAGATTTATATTTCCCTTGAAAAGGCCCGTTCGCAGGCCCGCGAATATGGTATTTCCCTGAAGCAGGAGGTTTGGCGCCTTGCGACCCATGGTCTTTTCCACCTGCTCGGATATACGCATCATAAAAAAAGAGACAGGGTTATCATGCAGCGGAAAGAAGCCTGTTATCACTGAAGAGACTAGCACCCCCTTCTTTGTAGCAAAAACAATACCATAATTATTATCTTAAAAGTAGGAAAAATATGGGCGAGACTAATATAAAACACGACCATGAAATCGTCGAGGAGTTGATCGACGAAGATATTATTGGCCTTGAGAGCGGTGACATTATTGACCGGATTGAGGCGGTTGAAAAATACAACAAGGTCAAAAACCGGCATGGTAAAACATTTTACCAGAAGCTTATTTTCGCCCTTACGAATATCCGGATAGACGAGAAAACCGCCAGTGATGACTGGAAAAGCATCCTCCTCCACATGCGTGCCATGAACCAGAAACTTGGTAGAAATGTAGGCATCAGGGTTGCCACGTTGGATTTTTACACCAACTTCAAAAAGCAGATTGTGAGTCCTAAGATAATCGATATGAACGAATACACTACCACGGTGCGGCAGTCGATTACCGACCCCCTTACCCGGTGCTACAATCGCCGGTATTTCGATTATCTCATTAAGCACCACTTCGTGGTTGCGCAGGAGACCGGGAAACCCATTGTCTTTTGCATGGCGGATATCGATGATTTCAAGCTTTTCAATGACCGGCATGGCCATATTGCGGGCGACCTTGCGCTTATTGAAATTTCCCGCATTCTAAACGCGGTGACTCGGAAGACCGATATTGTTGCGCGCTATGGCGGCGAGGAATTCGGCATTATAATGCCGGGCGTCAGGAAAAAGGACGCTGAAAAGGTCTGTTCGCGGTTGCGTAAAGCTGTTGCCGCTTACCGGTTTCCGGGCGGGACCGGTCTTACGGGCAAAAAGATGACTATTTCAGTGGGCATTGCCGGTTCCGAGGATGGACCAGCGACACACATGGACCTGATCCAAAAGGCCGATACCGCGCTCTACCAATGCAAGAATGGCGGGAAAAACTGCGTCAGGCTTTTTCAACCTGTTTTGGTGTCCCAATGATCAACGGCGCAACACGGCTATTGGGGGTCATTGGCAGTCCCATTGAACATACACGGTCGCCGCACATGCACAACGAGGCGCTTTCCAGGCTTCGCATCAACGCGGTCTATGTGCCGCTCAAGGTTGAATCGCATATGCTCAAGGCCGCGGTCAACGGGTTGCGCGCATTTAATTTCCTGGGCGCAAACGTGACCATTCCCTACAAAGAGGCGGTGGCGCCGTATCTCGACAGTATATCAAACGAATCGGCGCTTATTGGCGCGGTTAATACTATTGTCAACCGTCGTGGCCGGCTTTGGGGCACCACTACCGATCCTGACGGCATTCTGGGAGCGCTCAAACGCGGCACAATGGGCTATGAGGGAAAACGGGTCACCATCATGGGAACAGGCGGGGCGGCGCGTACGGCGCTTTTCACCTTTCTACTTAACGGCGTGCGTGATATCGTGGTCGCGGGCCGGCGGCCTGAACGGGCCCGGAGTATGGCGGCAAAGGCGCGGCGGGCATGCGGCGTCCTGGTGCCGGTCCTCTCCCTTGACAGCGGCGAGTTCAGGGACCGTATACGCGAAACAGAGCTTCTGGTCAATGCCACCTCCGCGGGTATGTATCCGCGTATGCGTGAAACGCCGGTAGCGGCCGCATTGCTGCACGGGCGCATGGCGGTCTTCGACATGATTTATAATCCGCTGGTCAGCAGGTTTCTCCGCGAGGCCGCGCGCGCCGGGGCCAGGACCATGAACGGCCTGCCAATGCTTGTGTATCAGGGCATGGCCTCTTTTACGCTCTGGACTGGAAAAAGAACGGCGTTCGAAGTATTTTATAGAAAGGCGCTTGCTGCATGAACCAGATCCGCACCGACAGGATTGTCAGGGTATACAGCGGCCGCAAGGTTGTCAACGAGGTTTCCATCACCGTGAACAAGGGTGAAGTCGTGGGCCTTCTGGGACCCAATGGCGCGGGAAAGACAACGAGTTTCTATATGATCGTTGGTCTGATCAAACCCACAAAAGGGAGGATTTTCGGCGATGACCGCGACATCACCAGCCTGCCCATGTACCGCCGCGCGCGCGTGGGCATCGGCTACCTGCCCCAAGAGGCGTCGGTGTTCCGGAAACTGTCTGTCGAGGACAATATCATGGCCATTCTCGAATCACTGAAAATACCGGACCATGATCGGCGCGAACGGCTCGAACAATTACTTGAAGACTTTAATATCACCGCGGTCCGGAAAAGCCTGGCCTACACGCTCTCGGGCGGAGAACGAAGGCGTACGGAAATCGCCCGCTCGCTTGCCACCACCCCGGATTTCATGTTGCTCGACGAACCCTTTGCGGGTATTGACCCCATTGCGGTCGAGGACATCCAGTCGATAATCTCGGGGCTCAGGCAAAAAGGCCTGGGCGTGCTTATTACCGACCATAATGTACGCGATACCCTTGCCATCACCGACCGCGCCTATATTATATGCGAGGGCCAAATTCTCAAGGAAGGCACAGCGGAATTTCTCGCCAACGACCCTGAGGCGCGGAAAATTTATCTGGGCACCAACTTCAAGCTGGATTGATACGGAGGCGATTTTGAACATTTCCCTAGAGACCTCGTTAAAACTGAGCCAGACGCTGTCGCCGCAGATGATCCAGTCGCTCAAATTGCTCCAGTATTCCAACCTCCAGCTCGAACAGGTGATCCGTCAGGAGATGCAGCAGAATCCCATTCTGGAAGAGGTCCCTTCCGACGAGCCTGTACAAGAAGATCCTGTCCAAGAAGAGGAGTCGCGCGAAGAACCCGCGCTCGCTGAAGAGGCCGCCCCTGAGGCGCCTGTAGCCGACACCCCTTCTTCAAACGACGACGAACCAGCTGAAACGGCCCAAAGCGAGGATGAAACTGATTGGGAAGAGTATTTCGATGACGGGTTCGACCTTGGATATCGTACTACCGAGGAGGAACGGGTCGATGAGATCTACGAGAAAATTCCAGTGAACACAGCCTCGCTTGAGGAGCACCTGCTCAAACAGCTTCAGGAAAAGAGCCTTGCACCCGGCCAGCAGGCCATTGGCGAATTTATCATCGGCAACATCAACGACAAAGGGTACCTGGTGGTCACACCCGAGGATATCGCTAGCCGTTTTTCAACTGACGTCAAACATGCGGAAGAGGTCCGGCACATCATCCAGAACTTCGATCCCCAGGGAGTCGCGTCCCTTAATCTGCAGGAATGCCTGCTTACCCAGATACGGGCAAAAGGCATGGGATCATCGCTTATGGCGGCGATTGTTTCAGACCATTTCGAATTGTTGAAAAAGTACCACCTTCCCGAAATAGCCCGGAAGCTCTCGGTCCCGGTCACCGAGGTGCAGAACGCGGTACACGATCTCTCAAAGTTCGAACCAAGCCCTGGAACGCTTATTGGGTCTGGGCGGCCGCAAGTAATCATTCCTGACCTTATTGTAAATAAACTTGAAAACGGGGAGTTTTCGATAACGCTCAACGACGGTTCCGTGCCCATAATGCGTGTGAGCCAGCCCTATCTTAATCTGCTTAAACGGGAACGGAAAAAGTCCCCCGATGTGCGCAAATATCTTTCAGAAAAGCTCAATGCCGCGAATTGGCTCCTCCGCTCCATTGAGCAGCGCAAGATCACCATGATCAAGGTAATGACCGCCATTGTCGACAAGCAGCGGACCTGGTTCGAAAAAGGTCCGCCCAATCTCAAACCGCTCATTCTCCAGGAAATCGCGGACCAGATCAGTATGCACATCTCCACGGTCTGCAGGGTCACCAATGGCAAATATGTGCAAACGCCCTATGGCATCTTTGAATTGAAGTATTTTTTCAGCGGCGGGGTCGATCAGGACGATGGTACCGAGATGTCCACATCGGGTGCCAAGGACCTCATCAAGGAGTTCATTGACAACGAAAACAAGAAGCGGCCCTTAAGCGACCAAAAACTGGTTGAGATGCTGCAACAGCGGGGTATCCAGGTGGCGCGCCGGACAATATCAAAATACCGGGAACAGATGAATGTTTTGCCCGCGAGGTTGAGGAAGGAGTTCTAAAAAAGGCGCGAGGCGCGAGGACCAAAGGCGCGAGGAAGATATCCTCGGTCCCTCGGTCCTGGATCCTCGATCCTGCATGTATGCATACAGTACTTCGAAAACCAGCATGGCTTAAAAAACCTATACGTGAAAGCGACGGGCGTCGCAGCGTCGAACATATACTCCAGCGGCAGGGCTTACATACCGTCTGCCGCGAAGCGTGCTGTCCCAATCTTTCGGAATGTTTTGCCAGGGGCACGGCCACTTTCCTGCTCATGGGAGCGCGCTGCACACGGGCGTGCCGCTTCTGCGCCGTGGATCATGGCGTTCCATCGCCGCTCGATTCCGGCGAACCGGTACGAATTGCCGCCGCAGCTCGTGACATGGGATTACGGCATGCGGTACTTACCTCGGTCACGCGCGACGATCTTCAGGACGGGGGAGCCGCCCATTTTTGCGCCGCCATTTCCGCTCTCCGGAGAACATCGCCCGGTATTGTCGTGGAAGCGCTCACCCCCGATTTTCAGGGGAGCGAGGCTGCGCTTGCTGCGCTTGCGGAACACGCCCCGGATATTTTCAACCATAATGTTGAAACCGTACCGCGGCTCTACCATATCAGGCCCGGCGCCTTGTTCGAACGCTCGCTCTCGGTGCTTGCCTGTGCCAGAGCGCTTATGCCCGGGGCGCGGATAAAATCAGGCCTCATGGTCGGTCTGGGTGAGACCCGGGACGAAGTTTTTGAGACAATTGCCCGGCTCAGACAGAGCGGTTGCGATATGCTCTGCGTGGGACAATACCTTGCCCCCTCTAGGGCCCATGAGCCGGTTGTCGAATATGTCACCCCAGGCCAATTCGACGAATATCGGGACCACGCGCTGTCGCTGGGCTTTTCCGGGGCTTTGTGCGGGCCTTTTGTACGCAGTTCGTACATGGCCGATACGGTAACAGTGGAAACAGAGACAGTGTAAAACACTATATTTCAAAGGGAGAACACATGAACATCCAATTTACGGCGCGTCATTTCACCGCTTCTGACATGCTCAGGGAAAGCATCACCGACCAGGTTCGCGACCTCACCCGGTTTTTTGAAAACATCATTTCAGTGCATGTCGTTCTTGACGCCGAGGACAAGCTCAGACGCACCGCTGAACTGGTTGTTGCCACCAGAGGGAAGAGCATAACCGGAAAGGGGAGCGGCGAAAATATGGGCAAGGCCGTTGATCAAGCCTTTTCAAAAGTTGAGCGGCAACTGAAAAAACTGAACCAGAAGATAAAGGGCCATAAAGAAAAGGGCTTGCGCAAAACAATGCAGGAGTCCATGTAATTCCGGAGGTTTTCTTGGGAGATTTTGTCCTCAGTAAAAAGAAGCAGAGCATCACGGCCGACGAGCTTTTTTCAAAGAATGCGGACCTGTTTAAGACGCGTTTTCTTACTGGAAAAAAGGGGCTGGGCCGCAAGATAGAGTCGCACGAAATACACTATCCCGCGCTCGCGCTCACCGGGTTTCTTGACCGGTTTGCCTTCAAGAAAATCCAGTTTATATCCGAGATCGAATGGCATTACCTGGGCGCGCAATCGCCCGCGCGCCGAAAAGAGTGCGTTGCCAAAATATGCGAGTTCGCCATTCCCGCCATCGTGGTCACGCGCGGCCGCAAAGTGCACAATGAACTTTTTGACGCCTGCAGGAAATTCCATGTTCCCTTCTACAGCACGCCCCTTTCCTCCCAGGACCTCCATTTTAAGATGTCGGATTTTCTCGAGGAGTATTTTGCGCCGCGCATTACCCTGCACTCAAGCCTTGTCGACGTCTATGGCATTGGCCTTCTCTATACGGGCAAGAGCGGCATCGGCAAGAGCGAGTGTGTTCTCGATCTGGTCGAACGGGGCCACCGTCTGGTTGCTGACGATATTGTCACGGTCATGAAAAAGGGGAACACCCTTATTGGAAGCGGCAGTCCGCTCCTGGGTCACCATATGGAAATCAGGGGCGTGGGCATTATTAACATCGAGGCGCTTTTCGGGGTGCGGGCCATTCGTATGAACAAGAAGATCGAAGTCATGGTCGAGTTAGTCGAATGGGGAAACAGCGCCAACTACGAACGGTTGGGCCTTGACGAGACCACCACCGGCATCCTGGACGTGCCTGTTGACAAGATCACCATCCCTATTTTCCCGGGGAAGAACATAACTGTCATTTCCGAGGTCATTGCCATGAATAAACTGCTGAAAATGAACGGGATCAATTCCGCGGCAGAATTCAACCAGCGGCTGTTGAAAACATTGCAGAACAAACAACAATCAAGGAGCGGGACATGAGGACGCGCAGGACCGATTTTATCGTCGGATTCGTCATTACGGTCGCATTGATCATTCTTGTCGCCGGGGTCATATACCTCAAGGAATACAGCATCGGCAAGGAGACGCGCGCCGTGTACGCGCTGTTCGAGGACATTGGTACCCTTTCCGTGGGCGACCCGGTCAAGATAAACGGCGTGAAAATGGGCAAGGTGGTCTCTCGTGAGCTCCAGGGCAACATGGTGCTGGTGGGCATGGAGATCGACGCCACTGTCGTGATTCCCTCTGATTCGCGCATCACCATCCAGAACGTGGGTCTCATGGGCGAACGCATGATTGGTGTCCGCCTGGGCAGCGACCCGCGGCCCATTGACCCCGCAGTTCCTATGAAGGGTTACTTCGACAGCGGGATCGCCGAGGCGATGGGCATGCTTGGCGAAGTCTTCGGCGACGCCAAGGAACTCGTGGTGCTGGTGCGCAAGCTTGCCGACCAGACCGTCGCCAACGATGAATTCGTCCAACTCTTCAAGACGCTGACCCAGCGGCTCGACCGGCTGTCATTTTCAGTAGAACGCCTGGTGAACGACAACGAGGCGCAGCTTAACACGGTAGTAAAAGACGTCCAGTACTCCACGACCGAGCTCAAGTCGCTGCTCCAGAACAATCGCGACAAGATACAAGTCATTGTCGATAATTTATCCACCGCCTCGGTCAGCGCTGACCAGTTGATTAAACGCGCTGATAAAATAGCGAACGACGCCCAGCAAATACTTGCTAAAATCGCGAGCGACAGCAGCACTGTGGGTCAGATCATGCAGGACAAAGAGCTGTATAGCACGCTGAAAAGTACCGTCACCCAGGCTGATTCGCTCCTGAAAACCATCAATAAGCAGGGAAAACTAAAAGTAAAGATAGGGTTCTAATGTCCTATGGTAGAACGCATTGTTGAGATCAAAAACAAGTATGGGCTGCACGCGCGGCCCTCAGCCGCTTTTGTCCAGGCGGCAAGCCAGTTCAAGTCCGACATCTTCGTGGTCAACGATGATAAATTGGCGAACGGCAAGAGCATTATCTCCATCATGGTCCTTGCCGCCGAATGCGGGGCCAAGATAACTCTCCGCATCGAAGGCGAGGACGAAAATGAAGCAATGGCCGCCCTGGTCAAACTCATCGAGAACAAATTCAATATCAGAGAAGAAGACTTGTAGGCCATGAAGACCTTGTCCGGCATCCCGGCCTCCCCGGGTATCGCCATTGGCCTCATCCACGTCATCAACCAGGAAGAACTAAGCATCAAGGAGATCACCCTTGATACTCCCGGGAAGGTGCAATCCGAGGTTGAAAATTTTACCCTAGCGCTGCGGAAGACCGAAGAGGAGCTTGTTGCGGTCCAGAAAATGCTCCGTAGCCATCTGGGCAAGGACGAGGCGAGCATCTTTGACGCACATCTTCACATCCTCAAGGACATCGCCATTTCCCAGAAAACCGCGGCTATCATAAAAAACGAGAAGAAGAACGCGGCCTTTGCCCTTAAAAGAGTGGTGGACGAGACTATTGTCGCCTTCAATGCGATGCAAGACGATTATCTGCGCCAGCGGGTTCTTGATGTTCAGGATGTTTACAAGCGGGTGCTCAATCATTTGGTTGAGGATTTCGTAACCGGCGTGGACCCGGTTGACCTGTCCGAGAAATCGGTTTTTGTGGCGCGGTCGCTTGGCCCCTACGACTTCGCTTTTTTCGAGCAGGGCAGCATGCTGGGCGTGGTGACCGAGACGGGTGGTGCGGCCTCGCATTTTGCCATTATCGCGCGGTCGCTCGATATTCCCGCGGTTGTGGGATGCGAAGGAGTCACGCTTACCGCTGTAAACGGCGCCACTATCATTATCGACGGTGGACATGGTACGGTCATTCTCAACCCTGATTCTGATACCCTGGAAAAATATTCCCGGCAACAGAAACGGTATATCAGCCGGGAGCAGAAACTTTTTGCTCAGCGTGATCTGCCGCCGATTACCATCGACGGCCGTATGATCGACATTGCGGCCAATCTCGAACTGCCTTCGGAAATCACCTCCATCCTTGAGCATGGATGCCGGAATATCGGGCTTTGCCGCACCGAGTTTCTCTATCTGCTGAAAAAAAGCCCGCCGACTGAGGAGGAACAGTTTCAGACCTACAGCGATTTCCTCAAGAAAATGCACCCGGGATATGTCATCATTCGCACGTTCGATCTGGGTGGCGATAAAATATCCGGTATGATCAAGACCGAGTCCGAGGCGAATCCGGCGCTGGGTTGGCGCGCTATACGCATCTGCCTGGACGAAGAAGATCTTTTCCGGACCCAGTTGCGCGCCATTCTGCGCGCCTCAATTTTTGGCAATCTCAAGGTCATGTTTCCCATGATCTCGTCGGTCGAAGAACTGCGACGCGCCCTGAAGATTTACAACGAGGTCAAAAAAGAATTACTTGGCAAGCTCGTGCCCGTGAGCGAGCGCATCGATGTGGGCGTTATGATAGAGGTACCCTCCGCGGCCCTTGTCGCGGACGAGTTGGCCAAAGAGGTCGATTTTTTCTCCATCGGCACCAATGATCTTACCCAGTTTCTGTTGGCCGTTGACCGGGGCAACAAGCGCCTGGCCCCTCTCTTTGACTCCCACAATCCCGCGGTGCTTAAAATGATCAAGTCCGTCATAAACGCCGCGCATAGCAATGGCATCTGGGTTGGTGTGTGCGGGGAAATGGCAGGCAATCCCCTGTCGGCGCTGCTTCTGCTTGGTATGGGCGCTGACGAACTTTCCATGAATACGATTTCAGTGCTCGAGATAAAGCGCATTATCCGTTCAATCACTTTTGACGAGATCAGGAGCGTTGTCGAGGAAGCCCTGACTCTTGAGTCGTCACGGAAGATTAGTGTATTTTTACAGCGCAAATTCAGGAAGAAGGTTTCCTTCAGCCATTTATATCAGGAAGTCTTCAAGGTAAAATCATGAAAAAGAAACCGTTTCGCATCGGCATTGTCGGCTTTGGCACTGTTGGCCGCGGCACAGCGCAGATTCTTCTGCTCGAGCGCGAACGCATGGCGCGCCAGGCGGGGGTTGACATCGAGCTTGCGCGCATTGCCGATGTGCGGACCGATCTGGGCGATACCCTGGGTTTAGGCCCCGGGGTCTTTACCACTGATTTTCGCGCCATTATCAACGATCCCTCCATCGATGTTGTCGTTGAACTGGTGGGCGGAACTACCATTGCGGCCAGTGTTATCACCGAGACGCTCAAGGCGGGAAAGCACGCGGTTACCGCGAACAAGGCGCTCCTGGCCGAACAGGGCAACCTGCTTTTTGCCATGGCCCGCGAACAGGAGCGTATGATCGGCTTTGAGGCCGCGGTGTGCGGCGGCATCCCGGTCATCCGTTCGCTGCGCGAAGGCCTGGCCGGTAATACCATTCAGTCGCTTTTCGGCATTGTGAACGGCACGGCGAATTTTATCCTCTCCAAAATGCGGTTCGAGAAACTCACCTTTAAAGCGGCGCTCAAGGAGGCGCAACGTCTGGGGTTTGCCGAGGCAGACCCCACGTTTGATATCAAGGGTATTGATTCCGCGCATAAGATATCAATCCTCGCGTCCCTTGCCTTTGGACAGTTTTATCGCTACCAGGACTTTCATATCGAAGGTATAACCGCCATTTCTGACCTCGACATCACCTATGCTGAAGAGATGGGGTATGTGATCAAGCTTCTGGGCGTGGCTATCATGACCCCATCTGGCCGGCCCTTCATATCCATTGCCCCGACGCTCATTCCCGCTGACGAGATACTTGCCGCGGTCAATTACGAATACAATGGCGTGTTCATCAAAGGTAATTTTGTGGGCCACACGCTCTATACGGGCAAGGGCGCGGGCGGTCTTCCCACAGGTAGCGCTGTGGTCAGCGATATCGTCCATATAGCCCGGTACGGGGCATGCGAGAAGGACTACTTGCTCATGTACCCGGACGGCGTGCATGGCAGCGTGGTTTCCATTGATGAGATCGAGGCCGAATACTATATCAGGCTTACCGCGTTCGACAAACCCGGTGTCATGGCAAAAATATCGGGCGTGCTCGGCGCGCACGGCATCAGTATCGCCACGCTTATGCAAAAGGAGAGTACGGTCAAGGGCGACGCGATTATTGTCATTAAGACGCATGCCTCGCTTTCGCGTAATGTCCGCAGCGCGCTTGACGAAGTAAACCGACTCGATGTCACTGTGGAAAAGGCGGTCAAATTACGTATTATCAATGACTTATATAAACAACAGTAAAAAGGAGACGTTGGTTTGAAGATCATTACGCAGAAGTACGGCGGCTCGTCGGTGGCCACTACGGAAAAGATAAGGAGAATAGCCGAGAAAGTTAAAAAGCGGGTCGATGGCGGGTACAAGCTCATCGTGGTCCTTTCAGCCATGGGAAAAACCACAGACAATCTCATTGCCTTGTCCGAGGAGATCACCCTCAAGCCTTCGGCGCGGGAAATGGACATGCTCCTTTCAACGGGCGAGCAAGTCACTATCGCGCTTTTCTCCATGGCCCTGCACGAGCTTAACGTGGGCGCGATTTCACTCACGGGCCACCAGGCGGGTATTGTGACCGACACCGTGCACCGCAAGGCAAAGATCGTCTCCATTGATAACAACCGCATCATGAAGGAATTCGAGACCAACGATGTGGTGGTCGTGGCCGGGTTCCAGGGCATTGACCAGGAACACAACATCTCCACGCTCGGCCGCGGCGGTTCCGACCTGTCGGCGGTGGCCATTGCCGCGGCGTTGCGCACCGAATGCTGCGAGATATACACTGACGTCGATGGCGTGTTTACCGCTGATCCGCGTATTGTTCCTGCGGCAAAGCATATTCCCGAGATTTCATTTGACGAAATGCTTGAACTTGCATCGAGTGGGGCAAAGGTAATGCAGGCCCGTTCCATCGAATGCGGCAAGAAATACAATATGCCCATTTGGGTCAAAAACACCTTCAACGACACTACGGGAACACTAATTAAGGAGGAAGACGAGACTATGGAAAAGGTTATGATTCGCGGCGTCGCGCTCGAGAAAAAAGAAGCCAAGGTAACCCTTAAAAGCGTGCCTGACAAACCCGGTATTGCCGCGGAAGTGTTCAGCCGTCTTGGCGCGGGGAATATCAATGTTGACATGATTGTCCAAAACAGCTCCACGGACGGTACAACCGACATCTCTTTTACCGCTCCCAAGGAAGACCTGCCGGTCATGATGGAAACCGCGAACAAGATAGCCAAGGAAATCGGCGCCCCCAAGGTCGATGTCAATCCCAGCATTGCAAAGGTATCCATTGTGGGTATTGGCATGCGCAGTCATGCGGGCGTTGCCGCAAAAATGTTCCGGGTACTTGCGGACAACAATGTGAATATTGACATGATTTCGACCAGCGAGATCAAAATATCCGTGGTTGTCCCGGAAAAAGACGGCGAAAAGGCCATGCAGTCGCTCCACGCGGCATTTGAACTCGACAAATAGGTTTTTCCCACGGCGTTCCTGAACGTCCAGAAGGGTCCCATGCAGCTTCATGTTGCGGTCTTTGTGGTGTGCGGTCTTTTTTTACTTACTGGCGGCGCTGAATTTCTTGTACGGGGCAGTTCCCGTCTTGCTTTACGGCTCGGACTTTCTTCCCTTGTTGTCGGACTCACGGTCGTGGCTTTTGGCACCAGCGCGCCCGAACTTGTGGTCAGTATCAAAGCTGGATTAGACCGCGCGGGCGACATCGCGGTTGGCAATGTGGTGGGTTCCAATATTTTCAACATCGCCGCCATCCTGGGGCTTGCCGCCCTGGTGCGTCCCCTGAGCGTTCACCGCCAGGTCCTCCGGATTGATACGCCGGTCCTGGTGGCTGTCTCGCTGCTGCTGGTCCTTTTTCTTCGCGACAGGGCCATTGGCCGCGGCGAGGCGCTGGTCTTTTTCGCGGGTATTGTCTCGTACGTTTGGTTTACGCTCTCTGCCAGCAGGAAACAAGCGGTCAACTCAATGGCGCGGGATGCCATACCGATTCCGGGTACCATCCCCAGCGATATCATTTTTATCCTTGCCGGTCTTGCGGCGCTTGTTTTTGGCTCCCGCCTTTTTGTCAGCGGTGCCACTGGCCTGGCCAGGGCATGGGGGGTTTCCGAAGCAGTGATTGGACTGACCATTGTGGCAGCAGGCACCAGTTTGCCGGAGCTTGCAACATCAGTTGTCGCCGCAGTAAAAAAAGAGACGGATATCGCCGTGGGGAACATTATTGGATCGAACATCTTCAATATTCTTGCTATATTAGGTATCTCCGGGTTGCTCACACCCCTTCAGGCGCAGGGCATCGGCAGTGCTGATGTCGGCGTCATGATGGCTGCCACGCTGATTCTGATTCCTTTCATGCGTACAGGATTTGTATTAAACCGTGTTGAAGGCGCCGTTCTTCTGGCGCTCTATTGCGGGTATGTGTGGTATCTTCTGCGGTAGCCAATAAAAGTGTTTAAAAAGATGAAAAAAATAGTTATACTTATCGTAATAATAATGAAGATTAACGCTTGTCCACAACAACCTGATATCTTTTCCAATACTGTTATTACCGTAAACACTCCGGTTTCTGTGATAAAAAAAACCGACAATCATTACTTCTTCGATTTTGGGAAAGACGGGTTTGGCAAAATTGCGCTACGCATCAACAACCCGCACAACGGCACACTGATCATCCATGCAGGAGAAAAATTATCATCAGCGCAAACTGTTGATCGCAACCCCGGTGGCGCCATTCGGTTCCAAACAGTTAAACTTGCGACAATATCTTCTCGGCACAGCTATATTGTACCATTTATGGCTGATACGCGAAACAGCAATCCCCCGGCAATGATACTGCCCGATTCCTTTGGCGTGATTATGCCATTCCGTTATGTGGAAATTGAAAACCTTGCCTGTCCAATTCGGGAAGTCTCAGTGAAAAGAATGATGTACACCTGCTGCTTCAACGATACGGCCAGTTATTTCTCATGCAACGACACTATTCTGAACCAGGTTTGGGAACTGTGCAAATACAGCATCAAGGCAACTAGTTTTTGCGGGGTGTATGTCGATGGAGACCGTGAGAGAATACCGTATGAAGCTGACGCTTTCATTAATCAACTAGGGCATTATTGCGTTGATAATCATTACGGAATGGCCCGGAACACAAACGAATATTTCATGCGTCACCCTACCTGGCCTACAGAGTGGTTGTTGCATACGGTATTGCTGTTTTACTTCGACTTCCTGTATACCGGCGATACGGAGCCTCTCAGAAAACATTACGAGGCTCTAAAAGTAAAAACGTTGACGGACCTGGAAAGGGAAGACGGCTTGATTACTTCTCAGTCCGAAAAGGTTGATGATGTTTTTATGAGAAAACTTGGATTTGAAAATGAAAAGCAGCGGATCCGCGACATTGTAGACTGGCCACCCTCACAAAGCGAAACAAGCTGGAAACTTGCCGCGCCTGAAGGCGAACGCGATGGATACGAAATGAAAGAAATTAATACCGTGGTGAATGCTTTCTATTATCAGAATATGAAACTGATGGCTGAGATTGCCACTGCTTTGGGAAGGGAAGGGGACGCTGCTTTATTTCAAAAAAAAGCCAGTCGTGTTGCTGCAACAATTAACGCTATACTATTTAATAAAAACGAAGGCGTGTACATTGATGGCGTCAACTCAACCCACGCGTCGCTTCATGCCAATATGATACCGCTGGCGTTTGGCCTGGTCCCCGCGGAACATGTTAAAGCTGTTGCCGGGTTTATCAAATCGAGAGGAATGGCGTGCAGTGTGTATGGCGCTCAATATTTGTTGGAAGGATTATACAAGGCAGGCGAGGCCGAATACGCCCTTTCGCTGATGACCGCTACGCACGACCGCGGCTGGTATAACATGATAAAAACAGGATCGACTATAACCATGGAAGCATGGGACATGAAATACAAACCCAATGCCGACTTGAACCACGCCTGGGGTACTGCTCCGGCAAATATCATTCCGCGTTATCTTTGGGGCATACGGCCAATAGAGCCGGGGCAAAAAAAAATAATCATCAATCCCCAGCTTGCCACTTTAACAGAGAGCAAAATTAAAGTTCCTTTTAAAGATGGGGCTATTATCGCGGAGTATAAAAAAGACGGTTCTATCGAAAAATATGCTTTTACTATCCCCCAAAATATGAATGTTGAATTTGTCGGCGATTATGATTCGAAAAAGGTGACTGTGAATAACAAGAAAGTCAAAGACAAGGGCGGTATTAGGCTCGTTCCTGGAGTAAACACTCTTATATTTATACAGTAATTTTATTTATTACTTGATGAGCATGCAGGCGAAGCCTCAAGCGGCATGCTCTCCTGCAAAGCGAATGGTGTTGGTATTTGATATTACCCTCCCGGCTTTTGTCTTCCCGCCTAACGCCAACAAGAAGTTTGGAAAATACCTGATTGTGTTTTGCTTCGTGTTGTGGAATATCAATGACACCAATGTGATGCCTGATGGTTTATTGTGGGATTTCCGGGGGCAGGGCCTCTACTATGCGCAGGGGCGAGACAGTGGAATCGGATTCGTACCGCACGGAGACCGCGGAAAAAGGAACAAGGAAGGTGTCGCCCTGATGTACCACCAAGGTGTCTCCTTTGCTGACTATTTTCCCCGCGCCCTGGTACACGATGCACATCATGAAAGAGGAGGCATCGCGTGGAAGGTTATAGGCGGTCACGTAGTTGCAGTTGAAATAGGATGACATGAAACCGGGAAGCACCTTCTGCACGCCCTCCCGCGCTGCCGTGGGATCGAACCGGGTCTGATAGGTTTCAAGAATATTTTTACCTTGGATCGAATAATCAAGTGTGTCGAGCATACGTTGACCGCCGAGGTTCATGTGCGTCTGGTAATCGTCCAGGTCCCAGCACGGGCCTTTGCGGTCAAAGTGAAAGACCAGGTCCGAGGGCTCCTGGATCTCGGCAAGGAAAACGCCTGGACCAACGGCGTGGATGATGTTCGCGGGAATGGAAAAAACATCGCCCGGGGTAACGTATATCTTGTTCAGTGCATTGAGCATGGCGGAAACGTCCTGGGCCTTGAACCAAGAGTCAAAATCGTTTTTTGTAACATTGTCCTTAAATCCGAAATAGACATGGGGCTTCTCATTGTCTATTTCCCTGCCGCCCAGGACAATCCAGCATTCGGTTTTGCCGTATTTTGCATTGAGGTGTTTTTTCGCAAAATCGCGGTCAGGATGGGTCTGCAGGGGCAGGCGGATTTTTGAATCGAGCAGTTTTACCAGGATTTCAGGGCTTGGGCCAAACGCGGCAACATGCTTTTCCCCGAAAAAATCGAGCGCTACGGTTTTGTCCTTCAGCAGGTCGGCAAAGACCATGTCGTAGGCGGAATTGCCCTCGCGCAACACGATAGTGCTCAACCCTTCGTTTTTCAGATGCTCCCTGCCGCGATTTACGGCATGGGTAACAGAACCGACCCAGTCCTCGGGGAAAAAACCATCGGCCAGGCTGGTTTTACGGCGGAGTTCATCGATGCAGCGGCCGCCTTGGTAGATGCGCCAGACCCTGTTTTCTTTCAGGAGCATGGGCGTGTCTAATTTCATGATCATTGATGGTAATTAATATATCTTAGAACAGAGCCAGCGTCAAAGAAATCCTTGAACCTGCCCGCCCCAACACCCGCGCACAGCGCTGCGCCCAATGCCGCCTCTTCACAATACAGGGGCACGCGCATGCGCATGCCAAAGGTTTTTTCGAGAATTTTCCCAAGAAGCGGATTTTTCCGTACACCATTGCCAGAACCAACCAGCATGGTCATTTTTTTTACCACCGCACCGGGCATCATCCGGTAATACTCGTGCAGCTCATGCGCCATGCCAGCAAGCACTCCTCGGATAAGGGCGCCGGGCTGCAGGTTATCGAGTGTTATGGTATTGATGGCCCCGCATAGAGAGGGGTTGTCGCGTGTTCCGCAAAAACGGGTATCAACAAGCAGGCTGGGGAAGCGATCAGGTGCAATGCGCGCTGCTTTTTCCATGCGGGCATAGATGTTGCGCGCGCTTGTTCCAGCCATTTCTCTGCAGACATGCTGGAAAAAATCAGCGAGCAGGGCATAGGCCTTTCCACCGCAGAGTGAAGCACCCACGGCAATGTATCCTGATCCGGGAAAGGGCCGCAGGTCGAGTCCCTTCAGGCGCAGATAGGAGGGAAGAAAGGCCGATACCTGGCCGCCGGTGCCCATATTGACAAGCAGTGAGTTTTTTACACTCCGCAGCGAACCAAGCACGCTGGCCTGATTGTCGCCCAGGGCCGCAAACACGGGAACATTGCCAGTGGTCACTCCTATATGTGTTCCCGAAGACACCAGGTTGGGAATCAGGGAAGGTCGAAGACGCGCCTGCATGAGTGTACTAGTATCAAAGCGCAATTTTTCCAGGTTAAAAAGTCCCAGGCTGGCGCTATTCGTGGGGTCCATGACCGGGACCTTCCCCTGTGTCAGTTTCATGACCGCATAATCGCCGATGGTGCAGAGAAAAACAGCGGTCCGGGGAACAAGCTTGTTCCGGATGTTATAAAAATGGGTGGCAAGACCAAAACCCGGTGCAGCGGCCAGGCCCGTGAGGTCGCAAAGCAACTGTGCGTAGGTTTTTTGCCCAGAGCAGGCGAGTCCAGCCCTGCTGTCCTGCCATGTGAAAAGCGGGCTTACCGCAGCCCCGTGTTTATCAACATAGAGCATGCCGTGCATCTGGCCGGTAATACCAATGCCTGCGCAGGGGGATGAAACCTTTAAAAGGGTGTTAACCAAAGAGCGCACAGAGGCTGCAATGGCGTCCGGCGCCTGGAGTTTTTCCCACGCATGCCTGCCGGGAAGGTGCGCCCTGTTGTCCCTGGTGATTGATTCAAGTATCCTGCCTGTGTTGGTGTCAATGGCCACTCCGCACAGGGAGGTGGTGCCTATATCGATGCCTATGAAACGCATGGGGTATTTCCTCTGGAAAGATGGTTTTTTCCCCATTGTTTTTTCATGTCTCTGAAAAGGCCTTTCAGTCTGGTAAAAACCTGTTTTGGGCGGCCTTCGTAATCAATGACAGCGTCAGACATCTGCGGCCAGTTGTCGCGTACATTCCAGATCAAAAAGCCGCTGAATTCCGGGTCCTCACAATACCGGCGTATCCACGCGCACAGGGCTTCCGCCTGCAATGCCTGTGACCAAGCAACAGCCTGATCAATGGTTCTGGGCAATGGCTTTCCGCATGCTCGCAGGGAATCGAGTATCTTTTCCGGGCCCCTGAAACGTGCAACCCGCGTGGTGTTTGCCCCATGGTATTTCCATTCAAAAGTATCAAGGGGCCATTCCCGGCCTTGTGAAAAATATTTTTTAATGGTGGTCAGGGACGGCAGACTCAGATGGCCGAATTCCGACATGAATCTGCACCGTATGTTCCAGTTTGCCGGGTCCTTGTAATGCGAACCGTGATTATAATAGTGCAGGTCGCCTTCTGTCCAACAATCAGGATTTTTTGGGTTTGACGGCGTTGTGGGCGAAGAAGGCAGATAGGGCGTACCCGGGACCAGCTCATCGCAGGCAGCCTGGATTATTTTTCTGGTCAAAGTGTTCTTAAAAACCAGGTGCGGCCAGAACTCATCGTTCTCATTGTCTCCGGTCCACAGGGCGATACAGGCATGGTTGCGCAAGTCTTTTAAAATAGTACGGGCTTCAACGTCAATCTTTTGCGCAAATTTCGAGGTCTGAGGATACCAGCCGCATCCCATCATAAAGTCGTGCCATACTAATATGCCAAGCCGGTCGCACTCACTGTAAAAATGGTCGTTTTCGTAGATGCCGCCACCCCAGACACGCAGCATGGTGCACCCCACACCTTCAAGTTTTTCCAGCGTACGAGTGGTTTCGCTGTTTTTTATACTGCCAAAGATGGCGTCAAGGGGAGTCCAGTTCAATCCGGTGATGAAAATATCCTGTCCATTGCATCTGAACATAAATGACGTTGCACCGCTTTTCTGTTTTTCCTGAACCAGTTCCAGTGAACGCAGGCCAATTTTCAGGGTTTTTTTATCGAGCGGTTGTTTTCCTGAGCACAGCGTTACACTCACATCGTACAATTCCGGCTTGCCATAGCCAAGGGGCCACCAGAGCCGGGGATTGAGTATTTCAATGCGGCATGATATTTTTTTGACACCTTCTTTTGGTTTTATGGTTACGGTCTTTTGCACACAGCCTATTTTAATGTCCAGTTTCGCTTGTTTGCCATTGCCAACCCATTGATGCTCTATAATAACATCAATAATAGCTTTTTTTTTATTTACTTCCAATTGACGGAGCCAAGTATCGGTTATTCTTGCCTTGGGGCAGACAACAAGTTCCACAGGCCGCCAGATGCCGCACGTGACCATGCGCGGGGCAATGTCCCAGCCAAAGCTCATCGATGGTTTGCGGCAAAAGAGCCGCTCAGGGGTCCAGAGAAGATTTTTATGCTTTGTGTCCACACAAATCTCGTAGGCAGGCGCTGCAAGGCGCACAACCAGTTCGTTTCTTTTCTTCAATTGCCTGCCAGCGTCAAATTCATGCCTAATGAACATATTGTCAGTTTTGCCGATGATAGCTCCATTCAACCATATTGTGGCGAAACAATCCAGGCCATGGAATATGAGAAAAGCGCGTGAGCCAACGCTGATTTCCTGAGCAGAAAATTCTGTCCGATACCACCAATCTTTCAATTCGGTCCAGCGTGCGTGGTCCAGGTTCATGTCCTTGTACAGGCCGGGCAGAACGCCGTGGCGTACAAGGTCCAGATGGATGTCGCCTGGCACCTGCGCGTCCATGGTAAAGGCTGATGCGGGTAGAGGTTGCGAAACGTCAGCGCCGCCATATTCGGTGTAGGTGAGATACCAGTTCTTTTCGATGAGAGAGGTGTATTTTAAAGATTGATTCATGGGAGGAATATAAATTCTCGGGCAGAATGATACAATACCACAAAAACATCAATTTGTGATTCAGACAGTGGGGAGAGGTTTTTAGCCTAGGCGGGTGGGGATGGTGGTTTTGGCGGGCGTCAAATTGGTCGTAGGATGGCACATCAGTTCAGCGAAGGATAAACTACAATGTCGAAGTCATTCTTATAAATTATAGCGGCAAGCGATTTACTGGCTGAGGCAATAAACGATCTGTGGCAGTATAATTATGAGGTGCACAACAAAGCTACTGTAAGGCTGGACGAGGGCGAGGCACAGATTTTGTTTTTGAAGTTTTGTATACAGTTCAATCAAGGCGGACGGGGGTTACCCATCAGGTCAGTCAGTTCATGACGCAGCCGCCGGCATTTCTCGCCGATTTTTTTGCGAGCCTCATCCCCAATTCCGATGGTCGTCAGTTCAATCAATTCCAGATGGGTAAACAGCCCATAGTAGTTTTTTCTGTAAACGATAGTGTAATTTTTAACGGGCAATAGTTGTCGCCGCATGCTCAGGGGTGTTTTCGCGGTGAACTTCTCTGGTCCTTTACGCAAGAGATACAGTTGGAGCAGGTTATAGGCCAGCATTGTAAAAACGGTTTGATTAGCGACAAGCGAGAAAGCACGAGAGGTAAAGCGGGTCAAGTCGCTGAAACACTTTAGTTGGCGGTATCTTTCTTCAATAGCTGTGCGTAAATGGTATTCCCGCCCCGCCGTAGCTGGGTTGTGGTTTTGTTGGGTACTGAGCAGCAACCAGGTTTCTTCGTGGCCGTCAGCGTAGTACTCCTTGTTGGCAATGACTGTCAATGGTACTGTACAGGATGACCAGCTGGTAAATTCGCCGATAGCCGCTGCTTCTTTCTTCACAATGACAGTATCCGGCGCCGGAGCCGGTTGTTCCTGTTTAACCTCTTTTTTATACGTTTTCCAGAACAATTCCGTTTCTGAAACTAGCCTGATGTTTGGCTGGCCGATTAATGCATCCAGTACGGCAATTGCCTGGAGTGGCGTCAGGGGGTTTGGCAATATTCCGGCGTGCGTCGTTATACGCACAAATGAATGCGCAATTTTTCCAGCACGGCCGAAAGCGTTTCCTTGTCTTCAAGCGGCACATGGGGAGTTCCCATGGAAAAGGAGAAGGAGGGCAGGGTGAACAGTTTTCTATTGCCTGCTTCAGAATGGCCTCGTGCAGGCAGATTGTCGTTCTGGTCATGGTTTTTCATCTCCAGTTTATATACCATCATATTCATTATAATGCAATAATTAGTTCATCATGATGAATAAAAAGTCATGACGCCATGGTGTTATATTATATAACATTTTACTGATTAGCCTGCATGGGAATAAAGCGTGTGCTGATGAACATGCAATTCTACCAGCAACCCAATCCTACAAAAGCTACAAAAACATTGACTTTGACCGTAAGTTACAATCGTAAAAGACAGAAAAGCAATGTTTTTAAATTAAAATAAATCGTGTGCGCGGTGGTACCGCTTAATAGGCATCTTAATATATTGCGCATACGATTCCCAGTAATTATATTGTTGCTTGACAAGTTCCTGATTGATTGTTATGGCATCAAAAAATTATGGGAAGGCAGGTTGGAGTGAAAACAAAACACTGCTGTTTGTTTCTTTTATTGATATTCACGACTGTTTCTTTTGCGGTCACGACGCGATATGTCTCTGTCGGCGCATGCACTGATTATACCAGCGGCAGCGCCTCTGTCGATTCCGGTTCTCTCGTGGTCACTGGTACAAGCACAGTCTGGCTCGACAGCAACCGGGGCTGCGGAGACAGCATCATAATAAACAGCACCGGCTACACCGTCGATTCCGTGACCTCAAACACGCGGATCGTACTCACCTCTGCCGCCACCGCCACATATAGCGGTTCCACATACAGCGTCAAACGCAAGAAATCCTCATTCTCCTCATGGGAAAGCCAGAACAAGAACCTTGTTACCGCAGACCAAAACGAGGTGGCGATATTTTACAATGACGGCTCTGAGTTCACTGCACAGGACATAAACGGATGGACAACGGATTCGCTGCATAGGATAACCATGACCGCGAACGCCTCCAACCAGCATAACGGAATAGAGGTATCGGGCGCAGTAATCAACTGCCAGGGCGGGGTCTGGAATCTATATATAGGCTGCACAACGCTTGAGAATCTGGAAGTTAAGAATTCCGGCGGCTACGGATTATATCTTGCTGGCGTGAACAATGTTGTGCGCAACTGCCTGTTTCATGGCGGCAGCACGCATGGCATTCACGTGTATTACAACGGTTCAAAAGACAGTATTTATAACAACATCGTGCATGGCTTTGATTCCGCGGGTATCGACATTTCCACCAACCAGTGGAACCTTGTTGCCAATAATACGGTGTATGGCTGCCATAAGGGCATACGCAGCAGCCATGGAAATTACTCATATAACAACATGTACGTTGTGAACAATCTCTGCGCTGGCAATGGCGCGGACTACTGGGAAGTGCCCGGATCAGTCGGCTTCAATTCCAACGACAGCAACAATATTTCCAGCGACAGTTCTCTTGCTTTGGTCGGCGCAGGGCCGCATTGCAAAAACAATGTCACCCTTTCTCAGATAGCATTTGCGGACACGGCAACCGCAACAAGAGACCTGCATATAACATCAACAAGCATTGCCCGCGATTCAGGCGCTAACCTGAGCAGTTATTTTTCAATTGATATTGACGACAGCACGCGCAGCGGTTCCTGGGACATTGGCGCTGATGAGTATTTTGCGACAACACCTGTTTATAAAATACGCTTTGTCTCCATCGGCTCCCGAGCCGATTACGCTTCCGGCAGCGTCTCAGTCGATTCCGGCTCCCTCGTCGCGACCGGTACAAGCACAGCCTGGCTCGACAGCAACCGTGGCTGCGGCGACAGCATCATAATAAACGGCGCTGGCCATACTATCGACTCAGTGACTTCCAACACTCGTATTGTTCTTGCGGAAAGAGCAAATGCCGCGTATTCAGGAAACAGTTATTCCATTAAGCGCAAATATGCCACATTACAGGCATGGGCGAGCACGCACAGGGACCTTGTTACGGCCAACCAGAGCGAAATGGCGTTGCTGTATAACGACGGAGCGGAGTTTGTAGTCAGCTGGTTAAGCCACATAGACGATGGGTGGAATACGGATTCGCTGCATAGGCTGACCATATCCGCGGATGCCAGGAACCGGCACACGGGTATCGCCGGTACCGGTGCAGTGATAAACTGCCAGGGCAGCGTCTGGAATCTTTATAAAGGCTGGACAACGCTTGAGAACCTAGAAGTCAAAAATTCCAGCACCTACGGGTTATATCTTGCTGGTATGAATAATGTTGTGCGCAACTGCCTGTTTCACGGCGGGGACAACCGGGGCATCCACGTAGCGTATACGGGAGTAAACGACAGTGTTTACAACAATATTATATACGATTTTGATTCCGCAGGCATAGACATTGCCACAAACCAATGGAACCTTGTCGCAAACAATACTGTGTACGGTTGTTTTAAAGGCATACGAAGCAGCCACGAAAACTATGTTTATAACAACATGCATGTGGTCAACAATATTGCCATGGGAAATGTTTATGATTTCTGGGAGCTTGCCGGTTCCGTGGGATTTGACGGAAACGACACCAATAATATCTGCGGCGACGCCAGCCTGAACACAATCGGCATTGGGTCCAAGAACCATTATAACGCAAGCTTTACCAGCATTGCTTTCATTGATACGGCAATTGCAAGTTGCGATCTGCATATTCACAGCTACAGCGTGGCAAAGAGCGCTGGTGCGGATTTAAGCGGATATTTTACCACAGACATAGATAATGTGACCCGTACCAGCCCCTGGGACATTGGCGCTGATGAATATACCGGGCCTGGGGAAATAGTGCTTTCAGACCATCCGGCAGGCCAGGAACCGAATGCATTCACAGGCAAAGGGTCAGAGACAAATGCCGAACTGTTTGCGTTCAAATTGTATTCCGTGGATAACCCGGCGATAACACGCCTTGTCTTTGACATTTCCAATATAAATGGCCTGACCAATGCGGACTGGGCGGGTGTTGAGCTTGTGGTTGATGCTGACAGCAATGGGAGCATTGGTACAGGGGAGAACACGACAGTCGGCGGTGCCGGGGTAGTGAATCAGGATTCAGGGATAATCACCTTTTCCACCAGTTTTTCCGTGAACGGGACAAAATATTATATCTTGCGGGCTGATTTTGCTTCGTTGTCGCACAATGATGGGGTTACGATTTCATTTAATTCAGATAGTGTTATAACAACGGCTGATATTTCTGGCAGTGTTTCAGCTGCGCAACACCATGAATGGAATCCGTCAGGCATTTCGAAACGGACCACGAGATACAACGACAAAGCGCAGGTCGATTACCTGATTATTACCAAGGATGAACCCCGAATTCTTAATGAATTTAAGCGCCTTGCGACCTATAAACAGGCCAAGGGCATGAAAGTTAAGATAGTGACAGCGGACAGCATCAAGACCATATTCGAAGGTTCTGACCTCCAGGAAAAGATCCGAAAATATATTCAGTATGCAAAGAAAGAATATAAGGTCACCTGGGTGCTTCTTGGCGGTGATTATGCGATAATTCCTCCGCGTTACCTCTATTCCAGCATGAACGGCGGCAGCGCCATTTTGAGTGACATGTATTATGCGTGCCTTGAATCTGATTTTAACCTGGACAAGGACAATCATATCGGCGAAGTCGCGGATAATGCGGACATTTTTCCGGATGTTGTGCTTGGCAGGCTACCCTGTTCCGACTGGAACGAGGCTCGGAAAATGATTGATAAAAGCATAGAATATGAATATAAAGGCCTTGCTGGAGCAGGGGAGCGTAAAATACTGCTCTCCGGTATTGACATGCTGGGGAAAAGATACAGCCCGCAGGACTCGGCATATATCGATGATGGAACTTATTATAACCATAGGGTACTGAAAGATATAATCAAAGCCGGGTTTGACGGAGATTTTACCGAAATATTTGAAGATTCGATCACCCCGGCAGACTCGGTCATCGACGATTCCATAAAAGTCCCATTGAATACATTCATCGATTCTTTGTTCGGGAACAGTACCGCCTCGCCTGCAAACCTGTGGATCCATTATGGCCATGGTGCGGAAGAGGCTGTTATCTACAATAACCACAGCCTTCTTACAACGCATCTTCTCAAAAAAGAAGTCAATGCAAAATATCAGAAAAACGCCGGACATGCCCTGATTATTGGTTGCGGTACCCTGACGCCGAATTCGGCTTCCCTTGCAAAGAAAATGTTGACCTATTATGAAGGCGCAAACACCTATTTTGCCGCATCGAACTGGGATTATCCTTCAACCTCTCTGAATATCCACAAAGCATACATGCAGGCTTTGTTTGAAGACACGGCCATGTCCGCGGGTCTTGCAGCAACTCTGGCAAAACTCAATGAGGAAGCTGCATCTGGTGCGGAGCAGTTTGATTTTTCAAAACGTTGGGTATTATTGGCGTACAATTTCCTTGGCGATCCTGAACTGCCGCTCTGGAAAGACACGCTGTCTGAATCAACAAGGCTGAATGTTCCGGGCATTGGTTCTCTGGTCATTGTTGAGGGCGCACAGATTTGCACTCTTGATGTTCAAACAGGGTCTGTATCGGCCGATACAAACACACGCGTCTGCATATTCCAGGACAACTCGAACATAACGCGCGCCAGGGTGAACGCAGACGGTAAGGCAATACTGAACTTTACGGCAAAGAAGAGCGCATACGAGCCGGTTTTTATTGGCGTAATGCACGATAAGTTTGCGCCAGTAATGTACCGCATAGACAGTGTTTCAAACGTATCGGGCCCCAGTTTGTTTTTAATAAAAGAATTGACCAGAGATTCAAGCAAAACAAGTTCAGACACTCTCCATTTTTCATTTGAAATCAGGAATGAGGGTGGGTCAGATGCGTATGGAGTTGGCGCTATCATTTCATTGACAGACCCTGCGGATTCGGGTTTTGTAGCCATTCTTACGACCATAGACAGCACGGATTCCATTATCGTGTCCGACCAGGCTACGATGGCTTTTTCCATCAAACTCAACAGGGCCAAACAGACACACCGTATTATTACTTTTAATACAACGGTTGGCTGTAATGGGGGTCATGCATACAGCGGAAGATTTGCAATAGATATTGGCGAGAAACGGCTTGTACTGCAGAAAGGTACAACCTCGAAAAGCGGAAATGAATATACTTTGCAATACACAGTTAAAAATAAAGGTACGCATGCCATTACTGGCGATAGCTTACGCCTTATTGCAACAGAAGGTGACAGCGCAATTGTGGACATATCCCCGGCAATGCGGACAGTAACGACCATTCAACCGGATTCACAAAGGACCACAAATACATTTATCGTAACTGTATATCCGGATTGGCCATACCAGACATCACTTTTGAAACTTGTAATGGCTTATGATGGTATTCGCGAGACGTTGACGGTAGACCTGGAAGCCCCGGATACAATACCGTCATTTGTGGCAGTGCCCTATGGGCCGGGCAAAATATACCTTGAATGGGCAAAACCAGCGGATAATGATATTGCCGGATATTATCTGTATCGCAAACACGCAGACAGCGCATCATTCAGGCAGATCAACGGCCTCATAGGAAATTCCTTTTATGTTGATGAAGATACCGCAGCAATCAAGAGCAACAACGGTTTTGTTTATTACGTAAAGGCGTTTGACCGTTCCATGCATGTTTCAGATAGTATTTACGACACGGTTAAAGTAGAACTTGCCATGAAATCAGGGTTCCCCATGGACCTTGAAAACGGTCATGGCGGTGCGCCAAAGATAGCGGACCTTGATGGCGACGGTGATCAGGAATTCATGTTTCCCATGGCTTCAAACGAAGTCAAGGCGTATCATCATGATGGGCAGGAATATTACCAGAAATATGAGAACGACGGATATGCGTTCAGTTTCTCTTCAGGTCAATATGCTATGCATCATCAGCTGGGTATAGGCGATGTTAATGGAGACGGCACGCAGGACATGGTTATTGCCGCTGGTGAGAGAGTGTATGTGTATAGGGGTGGAAACTACCCGGACACTGTGCAGATATTCTCTCAGCATACGGATTGGGCAGGGGAGAACCAGGATTTTAATATTACCGCGCCGATTGTGTATGATTTTGACAATGACAACAAGAGCGAAATTGTAACCGCTTCATTCAATGGCAAGGAATATGTTTTATGGATGGATGGCAGTACTTTGAAGATAGATAGTTGCAATACGGTGTATGGTTTCGACAGGCCATTCAGTCTTGGCGATGTTTATGGTGATTCCAAAAAAGAAATAGTGGGTTATTCTTCCACATGGGGTGGGCCCTATGTTCATTTCTTCCATTACGCTGACACTGGATTATGCGACCACGATTCACTGAAATGGAAGAGGGACGAAGGTGAAACAAAGGGATTGGGAGTTGCTGTTCTTGCTGATCTCAATCGGAATGGAAAAGATGAACTTGTCTTTATGTACAGTCATAACGAGGGATATTCAATATGCGGTATCAGCGTGGATGAGGTAAACCCAGAGAGTGATTCGTTGTATGTAAAGGACACGCTTTTCGATGTGGCTATTGGGGGTGATCCGGCCCAATCAGACCAGAATATTGTCATTGGCGATGTAAATGGCGATGGGCAATATGATGTTGTTTTTCTTGCCGAAGATTCAGTGCATGTGCTGTATCTTGATGGAAACGGGCATTGTGTGGCGTCTGTTACCAAAAGTATCAACAAGAACGCTTATAAGCTTGTTGCAAATCCGTTCCAGCCATTATTAGCGGATATTGACAATGATGATAAAGCCGATATTTTCTTTATAACCAAGGAAGGGTGGCTCTATTGTTTCAAGGGCGCGGATTACCAGTCAGAAGCGTTTGTCCTGATGGACGGTTTTCCCTTGAAGAAAGCGCCGACTGGTTTATGGGAACGTACAGGTTTTGCAGTATCTGATATTGATAATGACGGGAAGTATGAGATTGTTGATAATGGTGGTGACGGGTTTTGTAAGGTTTGGGAGACCGATGGGTATGTCAATAATACAAAGCAGTGGCCCCAGAGGGAGCATGATGCAAGGAATACTAATTCAGCATCCTTCAAAGAAGATGACGATTTGAATAAAAATAGCCAGTTAAGGGGTAAGGTGCTGGCACTGGACTATGGATTCAGGCTAACAGACGGCAATATTGTAAAATACCGTGATTCACTATCGATTGACAATATTGCCATATACAAAAACAATGATCTTTATAGGCGTCCTGTTGCCTTTGGAAAAGACCCGTTGTACGCACTTGTGCCTGCAACAGGAAACCTACAGTATTTCTATTCAAATGGAATAATAGAAAACGGGATGGAATGCTTTGCATTGTATGAAGATGGTGCGTGTGAATGGCAAGATTACTGCGTAGCACCTCCAGTATACTCAAATACAAGCGCACCTAACGAGATTAGTGGCATTGATAATGAAGGCCCGTGTGATTCTTGCATGGGAATAACATTTTATAATTCAATGCCGCAATCAACTTCATATTATATGCTATTAAAGAAAAATGCTGACACCGTAGTTCTTGTTGGCAAGCATAATGGTAATACCATTGAATTTGATGAAGCTGGAAGCGGGTTGACATCAAAAATCATCAGAGGAAGTTTAACTGAGAGGAAGAACTACCTGATAACCGTGAAAACATTTCAGGAATATACCGACATATTCATTGAAGTTAAAAAAAGTAACCTAGGTGGCGAGACTGTCATGGATACTATTCATGTTCGCGACACAAGTACAACCCATTTAATCAAAGGAACAGCCGGATATTATTTAGCAAAAGGAGATACTGGTACGCATAGGATTTTCAAAGGTTTTGCGGTTCAACAATTGGTACCCGAAATCAAAGCCTTATATGTTAGACCCAGCGGTAATGATGGAAATGATGGCACCTTATCTGATCCTTTTAGAACAATCCAGGCAGCATATGATGCTTTGCCAGTAACATTTACAGAACCCTGGACAATATATCTGTTGCCTGGCACCCATAATTATTCGACGAATCTCAATGGGGGCGGGGATTATCTGTCTTTGTTGTATGCAGACACCTCGAAGCATTTCACGAAAACTAACAATCTTACGATAAAGTCATACTACAATAATCCTGATAGCCAGGCCACTCTTAAGGTATCTGATTCCACCAAATATCTGGCCAATAATAAAACAGCCCTTATTGTCCTGGCAAACAACCACATAACTCTTGAAGGGCTGAAGTTCAAAGGGTGCGGTGGTGGCAAAACAAAGCTTACAGGAGTCTCTTTTTCCAAGGCATATCCATATCAGTGGCCAATACATGATCTGACGGTTAAAAATTGCTATTTTGACATGGACAGCATGATGATCGGCATTGATTACGACTGGTCCTCGGACAGCCTGAACGTGATCAACTGTATCTTCAAAGGGACTGATTCATCATCATCTACAGGCGTTGTTGGCATCAAAGGCCTGGAATCCAACACCCTGGGCCACCATGTCGTTAACAGCACTTTCCATAACCTTGGAAAGGCGATTTACGCCACCTTTGACAGTATTACCGTTATTAATTCGATCTTTTCAAAGAACGCATACGCATATATGGGATATGCGTCTGGCGATAAGGTGGCATTTAAGAATGTCCTTTTCTCAGATGTCGCTACAATCGTAAGCACGGGGACCGCGTCATACCAGGACACTATTCATAGCGATCCCATGTTCATCAGTACAAATGAAGGTGCTGTCGGTTTTATGATGCCATCAGTGCAGAGCTTGTGCAGGAATGCTGGCGCAAAAGACACCGGCACTGTTGAAGGGCTTATTCCAGATAGGGATTACACCTACATGCACCGGGGGTATCTCATTGATATCGGAGCTGTGGAAGCTTCCAGTACAGCAGGTGAAACGGAAAGTCCGCGGAATGTTATCTATTCTGTTGGTCAGAACACGACCGACCACAAGACTGGCACACCGAATGTATCCATAAGCAGCGGTGTGGCTACATTTTCAACGGCACAGACATCTGACCATCTGGGTGCTGGGGATGTGTTTACCTATGATGGCACAAAGAAATGCTATTTGAAGGAAAAGATTTCGACAACCAGGTGGAAGGTGGTGACTGCGGAAGGCATTTGGCCCACCAATGTGACTTCAAAAACCGTGAACTCAATCAAGCATTGTTTTACATCTCTCGGAGCCGCGATTAATGGTAATCCAGGTACTACCGGGGTCTATGGTCTGCTTGGTGACTCCATTTTAACTACTGCTGGAGCGGATGTGGTTGTTAAAATTGCTTGTTATGATGACGGAACTGATGACACATCAATGGTTCAGTTGTCGCACAAATGGACTACTGATTCAGCGCATCATTTCATTATATTTGTTCCAAGAAATACCGCAACCGAATGCAATTTGAACCAGAGGCATGCAGGCTCGGTTAATGGGAATGGATACACCCTTAAGTCGTCGAATTCAGACAGCTATAAATACAACCTTGAAGTATTGGCGAATTATACAATGGTCGATGGCATAAAGGTTGTGCGCACATCGGACAATTGGTCATATGGGTTTGCTATCGGGCTGCGCTATGAGGAGCCAATGTATAAGGGACGGTATATAGAAGTGAGAAACTGCCTGCTTATCCAGGAAAGCGGGGGAGCACCCGATGGCAGTCTTCTTGAACTGTCCGGGATAAGTTATACAGACAACTATGGGTGTTATTATCACGATAATATAGTGGTCAGCAATTCAGACAACCTGAAGTATGGTATCTATGTTGAAGGCGGGTACCAGACTGAGGCGGCTAAACAGGTCAAGTTATATAACAATAGTGTGTATGGTAAGTTTACCGTCGCAGGGTTCAGTATCGACATAGACAACTCCAGCGGATCGTCATACAGGCCAGCCATTAAGAACAATTATGTATGCGATACCAAAGTTGATGGAATTGACTATGAATTTGGAGGGAATTATCTGAATAGTCTTTCTGTCTTTGATTACAATGCGGCTGATGATGGCTCTGCAGGTTCGAGCAACACCAATCAGACTATATCTGTGAGCAGTTGTAGTTTTGTGAGTACGACAACAGGGCAGGAGGATTTGCATATACAGAGTGGATCTGGGTTGATAGATCAGGGGGTTGGGCCTAGTCAAGATGCAAATGTTTCAATAATAGATTTTGATGGAGATACTAGAAGTGGCAGCAATTGTGAAATTGGAGGAGACGAAAAGTAAAAATGTTAGTTGTATTTACCAGGACCGATTACTTCAGAGAAAAGGATTGGAAACCTGATATCAGGAGCTACGGGTAGATCAACTTGTCTGGATAGGAAAACGAATCCGAGAAAGGACAATAAAATGGTACCGAACAATAAAATTAATAACAATCACCTTTCAAAAACTAAAATCATTATTCTATTAATATTATTAATCTGTTTACCAAACACTTATTGCAAAAATATTATTTACTTGAATGAGTATGATTCTGTTTATAATGACAGCGTTGTTGATAATATTACTTCGTTTTCCAAGGACTGTGATGATATTATAGAAGGAGAGGTTGTCAAATTAGTAGTAAAAAATAAATTGCCCGAGATGATTTTAAGAGAATATTCGGTCAGAATAACCGATCAGCACAAGGGCAAAATAAATTCAAGTATTATAAAAGTAATAATATATGGTGGGGAGTACAATGGGTATGCGATAAGAGTATTAGATGCTCCAACATTAACAGTTAATGAAAAAGTGTTATTATTCTTAGATGAACTAAAAGACAAGGGCGGGTATATTATTCATGAGTGGAAATATGGGAAGTTTCAATGCCTCCAGGAAAAGAATGAGAAATACATTGTATATGATTTAAATCGAATTCACGTAACCAATTATGAGAAAGAAATAAAATATTCACATAAACTTGTTAAAATAAAATACAAAAATGTGATAGATTTAATACGGAAAGGGATAAGAAATGAGAAATAAATTATTATCTATAGCTATTTTTAATGCGCTATTGTTTGCTCAATCAACGCTGCCCAATAAAGTAGATTTTGAGTACGCAGCAATCGATAAAAATAATAATATTGTGACGATATTATGTCAGAATTGTCAAAGTACAGATATACAGATGTTTTCTAAAGGCGATGATTATCAAAGGTTATATTGGGAAAATGGAGCACCTTTTTACTTTAATGGCGCCATATCAAATCCGTATGATCAACATACAATGAATAGTGAGAGTGAAGTTCGGGCGTATGTTAGTAGTAAATTGCAAAGTTGGTCCAACGCAACTGGTGGTTGTCTGGGTGTTGCTAACCTTGAAGTTGCTTCGACTGTAAACACGTTCCAGCCTTCAGATGGACAAAACACTTGGTTTTTTCATACGCTATCTTCAACAAGCATTTTCTTTACAGTTGGTTTTCGATTTGATTATTATGGGACGACCACACCGGGACTGATACGGGAAGCAGATCTAATTTTTAATGAATATAGAGTTGGAAATGATGTGTTCGGTCAGAGTACTAGTAGTTTACTTCACGGGAAAATACGCCCATTTGGATACGCTTCTGATTATTCTATAACGTGGTGGGCAAACACGTCGGCAGGAGTTGATCAGCCAACCACGCAAATCGATGATGTGTTAAAAAAGATATATATCAATGTTGGCTGTGCGGCAGTTCATGCGATAGGGAGGTGGCTTGCGTTAGGTTCTTCACAATATTCGGCAAATAATGGCTATCCGTCTGCTCCAATTCTAAGGCCTGATCAAAATTGGGTTGTTGATCAAAACAATCAATTTTTTAATTGGTCTCCAAAGAACCAAGATGTTCAGCACTTCAATTTCTTTTATACCTGTATAACAACCAGTATCTATTCACAAGAAGACAGGAAATAGAAATATAAAGCGACCAAAGACATAATTAATTAATATAGCTTTGACTTATTGAGATGTCAATGAAAAGCTTGCGCTTGTAAGATAATAAAAGTAAATATGATAAATAAAATCATGATGAATAGATTTATGCTTCTTATCTTAGGCATCTGTGTTGTTGTTTTAATGCTTAACAATGTACGCTGCCAGTCAAATCCACATAGCATAGAAGCCCACGAAGAATCCATTCGTTCAATTGTTATGGTTTGTTTAAGAAGTGGTATTCTTGATTCGAGCCATGAATTGGCGGCAACAACGCCGTACTACGACGTTGAGGCAATCGTTTTGGGTAAAAATGTGAAATACCACTCTATAGAAATAAATAATGAAATTGATAGTTGCTGCGCTTTATTTGTTGACTCAAACACTATCGAGGTACATTTTAGGCAGGTTGGGTTTTTAGCTAATATTATTAAAGTTAACTTAAAGACAAACATTGGAACAGTTGGAGACTCGATTAGCGTTCCTGATTTAATTGATAATATAGATTTCGGTATTAGTCAAAAAGAGGAATTTCTATATTTGTCATGGGAGTCGATTGCAGATTTCTATGAAATTCATTGGGATTATTCATATTTGGACTCTGTTGGGCACGTGGAGCACGTCTACAACGATACGCTAATTACATCAACAAGTGCCATATTGCCAACAAAATATGCGATAAAAAATGGCAGAATCGATTTTTATGTTACTTCGATTAATGGACCATTCCCAGACAAGGAAGCGATCGCGAAATTAAATAGCATTAATTATTGTTATTTATATATTAAGAACAGCTTTGTTCCTAATGTTTATAGTGTCAGATTGGGAAGTGGGATTAGTAATGATTCCTTAAGGGTTGATTCTACTACAACCTTTGAAGTAAATAATCAATCATCCTATACCCTTGAGAACTATATAAAAAAATTAGGTTTAAAAGTGGAAAATTAAATTTATTATATATTGACATAGAGATTAATTAAATAAAACAACCTTCCTCGTCAACGCCTTTCCATTGCATACCAACCGGCAAAAATATACTCCACTCGCCATTCGTGACGCATTCCAGGAATAAACCCCTTTCCCTTCTACTAAATTATAAAAAACGGGTTTGCCGTTTATAGCATATATCGTCAATAACCCTTTCTGATTTTCATTCATTTCATAGGCGATATTGGTTATGGGATTAAAAGGGTTGGGAAAGTTTTGAAGCGAAAAAGAAATTATGCATTCTTTGGGAGAATCGGATATGGGTGTTGTAGGCTCTGGCGTTAATGTTCCTTCAACAACAATATGCATAGTGTTGCCATCCTGGGTCCAATGTTCTGGTGCGTTCGCACCATCTCCAATAAGTGAATCACAAGAGCCATAACCAAATAGGCTCATTTTGCCATTACCTGAATTTAGAATGCCAGCAAGAATAATTTGATACGCCCCTGTTTTCATCGAGTCGTTATTATCAAGAATCCATTGAACTTGGTCTGTTATATCGATCTCGGCAAATTTTCGCCATAGGGGTGACGGCTGCGATGTGTCGCTTGTCTGCCCCTGGAAAGTAATGAATGTTATTGTATCTTTATTGAATTCAGAACAAATGTCATGATGTATTGATAGTTGTCTTGAATCACAGGCAAAGTAATCAGCAGATAGGTAGCCTGAACCACAAAAATCATGTTCATTTACTAATTTGCTAATTGAAACCATTGTTTGAATATCACCCGAACGGTTCATGGCAATACCGGGGTCCGGATAGTATAAATCAAGGAACTCGCCTCGTAATTTAGCTGATGTGATTGTACCACGTACTCTGTTTAGGTCAAAAGAAACAATATACGTTTTAAAAAAATGCATAAGAATGAATGTGGAAACGTCAGGATCGCCATCGCGATAATTATAAGAATCTACATGAAGCAAACCCTCGTATATCTTGTCCTGTGGGATTTGAAGGTTTGGCCCCGGGCTATCCGCCAGAGCATAGTTGTTTTTTATTGCATCCTGCCAGAATAAATACGTCTCAGCTTGCACGGAAACAATCAAAGTAACAACGGCAATTAGAACGTTTTTTATCATAAATATGACCCCTTTTTTGTATTATTAATATACCCTAATTTGTTGTGTCATGTCAAACATTAAATGCTTCCATTTCAGAGCGAAAATATATATATTCTTGTTTGTCTAATCCGTTATAATTCAAGGGGCTTTTTATGAGATTATTAGTCTGGCTTCTATTGTCTTCCCCGCTTCTCATTACCGCTCAAAACATCGCCAATATCAACAGCGACACACTGAACAACAAAGCACTGCTTCCCATATCCGACACCGCGAAAATCCCGGAAATGAACTTCAAAGACGCTGATATCCGCGATGTTCTCCGCACCCTTGGCATGCAATATAGCCTCAACATCTGGCTCTCACCAGACGTCAGAGGCAACATCCCGGTCAATTTCAAAAACATCAAAGTCAAAGACGCCCTGGATTTTATCATTACCAAATACGGTTTTCAGTACAAAATCCGCAATGGCATCATAGAGGTCTCCAAGCCCACTCCGCCGCCAGCACCGCCACCGCCAAAGATCCCCTGCGTTGTCAAACTCGTAAACGGCAACCTCTCGCTTGATCTCCGCCAGGCTTCCATTGATACAGTGATCAGACTCATCATGAACGAATGCAGCGAAAACATCATTGTTGAAAAAGGCGTTACTGGAACCTTGACATGCCTTTTGAACGAAATTCCGCTCGAAAAAGCCCTTACAGCTCTTTTTGAGAGCAATGGTTTTGAGATTGTAAAAAAGAACGGAATCTGGTATGTGGGCAAACCTGTTTGGACAGCAAGCAAAGACGAAGGTGGACAGAAAAGCAGGCTTGCCATTAACGTGGATAGCGGCAAGGTGAAGATGGAAGTGACCGACGCCTCGCTGGGCGATGTCATAAACATCATAAGCTCCCGGGCGGGCATGTCCATCTTTGTGTACGGCAGGCTCGAAGGCAAAATCAGCGCAAAAGTAGAGGACTTCATTCCAGTGGACGACGCACTTAAATATCTCCTTACCAACACCAAGTACACTTTCTGGAAGGAAAAAGGCATATATTTCATAGGGGAAAACACAGCCCAGGCAGTCAATACCGCTGAACTGGTAAAGCTTAAATACATGAAGGCAGAAGACGTATCAAAACTTCTTCCAGAAGCCATCATGAAAAGCCTCAGGGTCAATGTACTCAAGGAGCAGAACGGGATTATTTTTGTGGGCACATACGATTATATTTCATCCGCAAAAGAGTTCATCAACATCGTGGACCAGCCAATTGCCCAAATACTCATCGAAGCGCTCGTTGTTGATTTTTCAATCACAAAAGCGCGTTCAATAGGATTAAAGCTGTTTACCGCAGGGGGCAAGGCAGGCGGCCAATCATTGTTTCCAGATGTTAATATTACCGCCACTGGGGATGATATCAATAGCCTCAGGGACCAGCCCATCAGTGATTACTTTACATTAAAACAAATTGCCCGCCTACCCTCGCAGTTCAGGGCCCAGATAAGCGCCCTTGAGCAGGAGGGGCTTGCAAACGTGGTTTCCACCCCGCAAATAGCAACGCTCAATGGCAACAATGCCACGATACTGATAGGAACCACCCAATATTTTCTCCTCAGGTCATCCATCACCACAACCGGCGTAAACCCTGTTGTTTCGCAAAGCCAGCATTTTGAACAGATAAACGCGGATGTAAGCCTTTCGGTCACACCCTGGCTCACTGGGGACAGGGAGGTTACGGTTGAAGTCATGCCAAGTTTCCACATACCCGGCAATTCAGTGAACGACAGCATACCGCCGCCCATCAACAAACGAGAGATCAAGTCAACAGTCCGTTTACGCGATGGGGAGACGTATGTTCTGGGCGGCCTCATTGAAGAAACAGAGCGCAAGTCCATGAGCGGGTTGCCCTATTTGTCCAAGATACCATTCCTGGGCTGGTTTTTCCGGACCAACAAGACCGAACACCTCAAGACCCGCATGATGATCTTTCTTACACCCCACATTTACTATGGCAACGAAGGGGCTGTTGACAAAGTAAAGATGATCAAGAGCCTGCAGGAATAGGGGCTGGCAGAAGTGTGGGTACAAGTGAATTCATCCCCCAAAAATGTATTTTTTTTGAATGCCCCCCCTAACAGGGGGGCATTCCCGCGAACATTACTATGGGGGGTAAAATATTAAGTCCTTTATCCGTGGTATTTCTTATTCCCTGCATAACTCTTCCTGCCTTGGCGTCACACCCAACGGCACGACCACTCTCCCCCAAAACTTTGATCCAGACGGCGAACGCCTTACCCTCTCATATTTCGGCCATACCCTCATCATCCGGGTTCTTGAAGTGCCAGTTGCCGAGGACACGCTCGACTGGCTCATGAAGCACCCTGAGGCATTCCTGCCGCATTCCATGACCTTTGATGATGTCTGTTTTGATTACATCGTGCAATCATCCGACAACACCGTGAACAGCGTGGTTGTCGCAATTGCAAGAAAAGACGCGCTTGACCAGGAACTGGAAATATTCAGAAAGTCCGGGTTCCGGTTTTCGCGCATAACCAATGGCCCCCTTGAATTCATCCTTGCAAACCTGCAAAAATTTGAACAAACAGCATGCGGGGTTGTGCTTATAGAGAAGGAGCAGGCCTTTGTTTTTGTCCTGGTAAACAGGGACATAAAATTATACAAGCATATTACTATCGGAACCCATGCTGCGGCAAATGACATCAAACAGTTCATAGAAGAAATAGATCCTGTGCTTGTCCAATATTGGGAAATGAATTTGTATGGAACACCCATTGAAACATGGTACATTGCAGGCGAATGTCCTTTGTACATAGATTATTGCAAACAGCAGGGTCGCAATGTTACGCAAATGCAAAGTGCGTTTCAGTCTGTCGGTGAAGAAATCGTATTTCACACGGCAATGTCAACAAGCAAGAAGGGCGGCAACAGGATCCAGCTTGCGCAGAAGACAGACAAAGACCTTGCCCGTCGCATGCGTTTTAAGAGGGTTTACCGGGTAGCCGCCAATATCGGCCTTGCCGCAGCGGGACTTGTCATTGCGTTCCTGCTTTTGTTGCGCCTGGGCCTGTACGCATGGGATTACAATACCCGCGACGCATACGCCTCGTACAGCGGGACAATAGAAAAACTTAAGTCTGTTAAGCAGGAAAACAGAAAATTGTCCCTTGAACTGCGGCAGGACCAGGGCCTTTTTGCCAACAGGTCTGGCGTGTTCAGGCTTCTTGAATCTGTGCGCAACAGCGTCCCGGACTCAGCCTGGTTCTCATCGCTCAACTATCAGAAAGGCGTGGACAAGGGGCCGGAACTGCTTGTCACAGGCTTTGCCGTCAGGGAAGAGGCGCTTAAGAATTTATTGGTACAGCTCGAAAGCAAGAAGGAATTCGGCAAAGTGACGCTCAATTTTACCAAGGACATTCCCGCTGCAAAGGCCTTTGGGCTTTCCAAGGGCAAGGCGCGGTATGGGCTGGTTTATTTTAAAATTACAATGGCATTATGAAACAGTTTGCCTTTATAACAGATAATCCTGGTTTCCGGAAATACAGGTTCGAGATATTATCAGCCATTGTCCTGGCTGTTATCCTTGGCCTTGTGCTTTATATTATTCAGCCTCTTGCCAGTTCGTGTATGGACAATGTATCTGATCTTTTTGGCCGCAAAGAGGCAATTGCCGAAGCGCAGAACTTTGAGAAGAACCTGAAAAGGGTCATTGGCCAGAACAACGAGCTTAAAGCAAAGGCAGCAGGCCTTAAGATGAACATGTCCAATGGCCGCACGCTCTCAAACATCTACGCAATGGTAAATACGGCATCGAGCTCTTCAGGCATTACTGTTGTCACAACAAACGCTTTGCCGGAAGAAGAGGGGGGCAATTACATCAGGCTCAGGTTTGATATTGAGGTCAAAGGGCCGTATAACGCGGTGGGAGGTTTTTTGGAATCAATGGAAAAGTCCGGGTATATTGTAAGCGTCGATGAACTTGTCATGGACAATACCTTTGGACCTGAATTATCAGGCAAACTTCGAATATCGCTGTATTTATATAAATAACAATAAGTTATGAAGAAAAAAGTAATAATTGTCATGATAGCCATAGCTGTTGTGGTCTGGGACATCAATTTACGCAAGATATTGTATGGCTTTAAAGGGGACGCTATAACAAGCCCTGATGAATCCAAACAGGATTCAGCCCAGATAACGTCTGTTAACGCGCCAGAAGGCCCTGCATTCAATCCAGAGGGCCGCGATCCATTTGGACCAGCAGTTATCAAGCAGCCTGCAAACAGCACACCCCAGAAGGTGGGTAAACCAACGCAGTCGGAAACCCAGCCCCCGCCATGGAGGTTGGACGGCGTTCTTTGGCAAGAGGGCAACCCTGTTGCCATCTTAAAGCAGACCAATACTGACCGGACCGAGATGGTTAAGGAAAAAGGCGTTGTTGAAGAAATGGTTATTGAGAAGATCGAGAAGGACAAGGTGCATGTTCTTTACAGGAAAAAGGCCTTTGTCATCCAATAGCCTCTCAAACCAGGATGGCTACATCGCCTACCTGGTACTCACGCTGCTTGTCATCATAGCCTTTCTGCTCAACGCTGTTTTTCTGGGCTATGCGCGGCAGAACAAGGGACTCGAAGATGCGAAGAAAAAGATACAGCTGGGATATGTTTTACGCGTGGCAGAGGATTATATAGGCAATCTTATGAATTCACCAGACGGGCCAATTGGCCTTTTGGCTGAAAATGAATTCAAAAAAGAACTCGATCCAGAGAGCGGTTTTATCATCTCCGCTTCACGAAAAGGGTGCGTGATGGATTGCGTCATAAAGGCCCGGTATAAAGACCGTGTCGTGACCGTGAACAAGACAATCGGGCAGAGGCACAAGTATCTCCAGAACAGCGCCCTGTACGTGTTTGGGGGCATGTCCGGGCTCATTCTCGGGGGCAAAGCAGCAATAGAAGGCGATGTGCATCTGCCGTCAGGAACAGTGAACACCAGCAGCTCGGGGTATTTTAGATATACAGGGCAGGTCCCGGTCAAAGGCCGGGTACTTGGCGATGCTGGCAAGTACGACGCATATCTCGATAACAGGCTTGCAATGGCAGAGGCTGCCACTGCCGAAGCCCTGATAAACAGGGTGGTGCAAAAAGGCGCAGGAGCTGCATCGGGCAATATATCAGGGGCCTTTTCAAACCCTGGCACTGTTTACGAACATTCTGGAGACGCAATATTGGACAATGCTGGGTCAATTGATATGAACAAGGGTACGCTGGTAATGACCGGAAATTTATTTCTAAAGGGCCAGAGCTCCTTGTGTAACGGGTCTATTTACATTAAAGGGGCCATTGAATTAAGGGACAACAGTTCACTTACTGAAGTTATTGTTGTTTCCGGAAACGGCATATCAGCATTTAATCAAACTGCGCTCAAGGGACAGTTTTTCACATCAGGGACAATAAGTATCAACAACTATACGATGTGCAGGAATTTCACATTATTATTTTCAGATCCAATGCTTTTCAATAACGAGACAGGCAGTCCGGGAATCAGGATAATGGACCGGGCAAAAGTCCATGGCGTTGCTGTGTTGAACGCGCCAGAGCAATCCAGGAACATAGGGTTTGTTCTCGATGAAGAGGCAACTATCAATGGTTTTCTGTATTGTTCCGCAGGCGCGGACATTCGCGGCATGGTCATGGGCCAAACATGGGTCAGCACCCTTGCCTGCCAATACGACCGCACCCTGCACGGCAGCACCATGAAGGACGGCAGGCTTGAAGTTTTAAAACAGGACTGGCAAATCTATGTTCCCCCACTTTTTGGCGTAAAAAAGGACCTTGCGTTCTATGATGAATGAAAAAGGTTTTACCATGGCCGAAGTCCTGGCAGCGCTGGTCATTTTCAGCCTTGTCGCGGTCCCTGCCACGCTTACCATGACACGGATTGCAAAGGGCCTAAAAACAACAGACAAGGTCCTTGGCCTGCGTATTGCCCAGGAATCGCTGAACACCAGCCTTGCCGATGAATCGGAACGATATAATATCGAACGCGAAGTGATGATCAATGATAAAAAATGTAAAATTATCCGTATGGTTGAAGAAAACGATTTGTCCATTATCACGGTATCAGTATTCTGCCAGAGAAGACCCCTTGCATCGCTCAAAGGCTATATTTTCAGGAGGAGTTAGTGGCAAAATTTATTTATAAAGCAACAGACCTTCGGGGTTCCCATATCCAGGGCGAGCTTGAGGCAGCTTCAAAACAGGATGCTGTTGAGGCGCTCGAAAAGCGCAAACTGACTATTTTGTCTGTAAAACGCGACATTGACCTTAATCCTTTTAAAAACCGGGTTTCGGGAGCAGTCATAAGCCGTTTTACGCGCCAGCTTTCGGCAATGGTAAGCAGCGGCCTTCCATTGGCAGAGGCCCTTGGGGTGCTGTCAAAACAGCGTGATTCGCGGAAAATGCAGACCATGGTACAATCTGTGCTCGATGATATAAAGGCAGGCAAACCCTTTCACGAAGCCCTTGGCAAGCACCAGGCAATACTGGGGCCATTGTATGTCAGCCTTGTTAAAGCGGGCGAAAGCGCAGGAGCCCTTGGCGAAATTCTGGAACGGCTTGCCGACCATTTGGAAAAAAGTGATGCAATAAAACGCAAGGTACGCGGCGCGCTCCTGTACCCGGCAGTTATTTTGCTTGTCGCAATCTCAGCAGTCGCCATATTGCTGGTGTTCGTGGTCCCTTCTTTTGCAAAGATGTTCGCGGACCTCAATAAAGAATTGCCAATGCTTACCCTGGTGATAATAAACGCCTGTACTTTTATAAAGACGAAAATAATATTGATCCTTGCCGCGGTTGCGGCTCTTTTTCTTGCGTATGGCCGTGTAAAAAAGACCGCGCGTTTCAGATCTGCAATGGATGGGTTTGTTCTTAAAATACCCTATTTTGGCAGCCTGTTGAAAAAGGCGGCAATAGGCCGTTTTACCCGCACGCTTGCGACACTGCTTAAGGGTGGCGTTCCCCTGGTTAAGGCGCTTGAAATTTGCAGCGCAGCAGCGGGAAATATGCGGATCGAGAAAGTGATCCTGGACAGCGTTAGAAATGTTTCCAGCGGTAACCCTCTCCATGAATCGCTTTCTAAGGACCCGCTTTTTCCTGAAATGACCATCCAGATGATTGCGGTGGGAGAAAAGATAGGGGAATTGTCTAAGATGATGGAACGGGTCGCGCTGTTTTACGACGGTGAGGTGTCTGCGGCAGTGGACAGCGTATTGTCCATTATCGAGCCAGTCATGATTGTTTTTCTTGCGGTAATTATTGGCGTTATTCTTATTGCCATGTATTTACCGTTGTTCGACATGATGACAGGGATGAGCTGATGCTGAAGAATCAGAAGGGTTACACCCTTACGGAACTTATCGTTGTACTCCTGCTCATGTCCGTAGTATCGCTTTTTGCTTTTCAGGCATATTTGTATATCCAGAAACGGTATGTGGAATGGGAAAACGACAACCGGGCTGCCATGGTCATAATGCGGCTGACCCAGGGCCTTGAAGAGCATATTGGCAGGGCCAACCGGCTTATGATTGCTGAAAAAAGCAGTCTTGAATTACGGGACACAAAGGGTGTGCTCATCAAAGTTGAGGCAATGGACAGGAAACTGCTTATCGGGGACAGAAACATGCTCTCCGATGGGGCGTTGCTGCAACAGGTGGATTTCGAGTACTCTTCGAGCGGAAAGCCCGAGGTGGAGGGCAACACCGGCGCCATTGATTGCGTGGCATATACCATAGTGTTCAGCCATGGAAAAAAGATATATTCATGTAAAGGAAGCATAGCCTTGCGTAAGCTCAATACATTCAACATTACGGGGACCGTATGAAGGGAAAAAGACGCACGCCGTTATTGAACCAGAAGGGGTTCACGCTCACCGAACTTCTGGCCGTCATCATCATTATCGGCGTGCTGGCCATGATAGCTATTCCAAAATATATGAGCGTGGTTTCAAAGTCCAAAGTTGCTGAATTCAAGCCCATTTTGCGGCAACTGTACACGCTGGAGCAGTCGCATTTTGACGAATATGGAAAGTACACATCAGATTTAGAAACTCTCAGTTTTGATGTGCCCAAATCTGAATTTTTCGATTATTCCATTGAATGCGACACGCTCCATTTTACCGCAAAGGCAGTGTGCAAGGGGAATATTAAGAATTCCAAAGGTGACCTTCTCAATGGCGAATGGGTGGGCATCACCGAAAAGGAAGACCGTGTGGGCAGTGATAAACTGAAGAAATTCGCGGGGTGGTGAGCTATAGTTTGTTTAGGAAGATTAACACGAGGAGATCAAGGTATTTAATCTGTCATACCCCGAGGTAGACGAGCAATAAACACTTAAAGAAGATTGGAGTAAAATTATGGCATATAAAAGATTAAAATTACTTATTATATGGGAAGTCTTATTGTTGGGTCAAATATATGGATCGACCTATATTACTATTTCGTCAGATAAAAAAGATTACTTGGTTTACGACCCTATTTATTTAACAATGGAATTTGACACCTTAAAAGCGCCAGCTAATTTTATTTTTGGTAGTCTTGAAAATTCGAACGTTAATATGGTTTTAGTAATAGAAACTCCAAGTGGGATTCTTAGTTACACACCGCCAGAAACAGACATTACCATCGATAGAGAAGCATTTCGTATAGGTAGAATATATACTACTGAATACGCTACAATCGTATTGCATAGAGGAATGGCAATAACGTCACTACCAGGGAAATACTTGTTATTCATTAGGCAAAAAACACAAAATAAAACAATATCCAATAAAATTCAATTAGTCATATCAGAGCCAGTGTTAAATAATGATACAAAGGCAATGAGAATAATCAAAAACAAACCAGAAGCATATGCATTGTTTATATATCTTGAAGGAGGAGAACATATTAAAGAAGGTTTTGCAATTCTTAAAGACCTTTGCGAAACAAATTCATCATATACAGAAATTGCCAAAACTGTATTAATGCTGAATTATAGCGAACGGTATTATGATTGGAAACAAAATAAAATTGAACGAGAAATAGATTTTAATAAAGTAGAGAAATATTTAAATGAAGTCGATATTGACAAAATGCCTGAATATTTAAAATTAAGAATGTGTAGTAAAATATTACGGAACACCAATCGTGGTCGAATTAATAACTCTCTTTTTAATAAGCTGAATACAATAAAGAATAATGTGACTGGTAGTAAACGAGTTCATAAAACACGCTTATATAATTTTTTAAAGATGAGTGACGGTTTAATAAAGAAGAACTGAATTAAAAAGGATTATAATATGATCAAAGCATTGGTTTTTGCGATTTTATTAGTGGCGACTTGCCCGATGAAAGCTGAGAATTACCCGGCAATTGATGTTTCGTCGCACTGGAGTGTTGGATCATATAATTATGGTGAAGTTAAAAATATCAAGAAAACAGTACAATATGATGCGTCATTATATTCTAAGGTTGAGGAAGATGTTTTTCGATACATAATGTTAAAGGGTGTTACTATCGGCACAAATACATATGATAATTTAAATATGCAAGCCCTCTACAAGACAGCAACGGAAAATAATGATTATAAACAAATAAGAGGCACATATTCTGTAGCGGGTTATTTATTTGATTATTATTTTATATTTTATAAAAATGGCAAATTTGAGGTTCAAATTAAATGGGTAACGAATTATCCTGCTAGTGCTTGTAAGTTTTATTTTAAAATATCTTATTGTCTTGCTGGTATGCCGAACATAATTGAATTTGTTGAGCAAGATGAAAGGGGCTTAAAATACTATTACGGACCGGAATATGAAATTTTTAAATCGTTTTCTGGTGAAACAGAAGAGAATGATAATGATATTGAGAAAAATATCTTTTGTAGAGTTTTCACATCAGATGTTCCTACAAAACAATTTGGTGCTGTATTCTGGCAATTATATCAGACCCCAATTGAGTTGACGATGAAAAATATTGACGATAATGATATAAGATTACCGCCAGAGAATTATATAAATAATACATTAAAATTACAAGAAGTTTTTAAACAAACACAAAATGTTTATAGTACTACAATGGTAAACTATCCACAATATGCACGATGTGGTAATAACCAAATGTGCTGGATAACATTGAAAGATGGAGTGAATAAGCCAAATTATGGATTCGCAGGGAGACTGTTTAAAAAACCAAAGGGACGCCCTTTAAGATTATACAATTACGTTATGTCAGATGTTCCACAAGACATCCCCAATTTCACTTTAACAATAAATAAAGTAGAAACTCACGATAGAAGCATTAAAACCGTTTTGGATGATTTAACAAATAAAACATGGTATGAAGCATTTAGAAAAGTTAATATAATTGATGATAATCCAGATAAACCATATATTACAAAGGCTCAATTGCATGGATGGATATTAAGTTCTGGTAGGCAGATTGCAGGAAATCCAATATATCAAGAAGAAAGTAAGGAAAACTTTACTGATTGGCCTATTGAAATCATGATAATTAATAGAAGAATGGATCTTGGTTCCGATCCATCTGGGAGCACGAAGGGCATAATGTTTGACAATTTAATAAGCAGCAGTGATAATAATTGGAATCTAGTCCAGAGAGAAGGGTGTGCTGTCTTATGGTATGCTATAAAAAACGAAACAGTTTATTATAATAGTGACGATGAGAGAAAAAGGGGTGCCATGTTAATATATTTGCATGAGATAGGTCATTGTATACAATTTAAACACGCATTTTCACTATTCGGAATAACAATTGAAGAAAGATATATATATAATTGGAGATCAAATAATGTAATATACAACTGGGATGCTGTTGATTTTTATCAGAATGGACCAGAAAGTTGGGTTAAGCCGGGTAAATATGGAGTTCACTATGTTGATTATGATGACGAATATAATCCCCCTTCCAATTCATATATACCTGAATTTGATTTTAGAAGATATAATGAATGTGGAACAACTTCTATACGTAATTTTAAGAACTAGAAGAAATAGAAGATGACGAAAAGGATAGCTATAAGTTGTAGAAACGGTAAAATATGCGCCAAATCAATCGAGATACGCAGCTTATGATAAAAATCAATCAGACTCGATATGGGGATTTGTGTAAAAGTATGCTTTCCGAAACACCACGTAGGGAGATGATGTGGGTGTTATGCAATTTGATAATAATATTATTTTTCAATGGGTGTATTAAAATTACAAACATAGAAGAGGATGAGGGTTTGGTTGCGCTCAATGCTAATGATTCATTAGTAATCAGGACCATATTAGATTCAAATAATTTAAAATATATTAAAGTAAAAGACGTTATCAAAACGGAAGATAGCCGAGTTTGTTTTCTTGATCTACATGCACTTGGGATTACTAAAATACCAGAGGAGATCGGGCGCCTTAATGCTTTACGCGCGCTTAATTTGCAAGGCAATATGTTGAGGGCGCTGCCAGATGAAATGTTCGACTTGAAAGTGTTAAAGACACTAAATATAAACTACAACATGCTTGATAGTGTGCCAATGGTAATAGGCAGCCTATTGCAATTGGAAACATTGACTGTTTGTGGCAATAATATTTTATATTTACCGGATACGCTCCGAAATCTTCAAAAGTTAATATTATTATCTTTGGCAGAGAATCAATTGGATTCATTCTCGATAATTTTAACTAACCTCAAGAATTTGAATAGTTTGTATTTGGGTTATAATCAGATCGCCATTATACCTAACGTCATTATAAATTTATGTAATTTAAAACGATTGAATATTGAATATAACCGAATTGATAGTCTTCCTGAAGAAATAGGTAGTCTTAAAAGTCTTGAAATGCTTGATCTTGGAGGAAATAGAGTAATAAATATTCCTCAAAGCATTTCCAGTTTGCAAAAACTATCATGGATAATATTGACAGGGAATCAAATTTATGAATTTCCTGAAGCGATATGCGACTTGACTTCTTTAACGTGGCTCTCTTTGGGGGGGAATAAATTAACAGATATATCAAATTCCATAGGTAGAATAAAAAACTTAGTAGGATTGGAGCTATGCTTTAACGAACTTATAAATTTGTCAGATTCCATTTATCTTCTTGAGAACTTACACTCTCTTTTGCTATCCAATAATAAATTAGCAAGTCTTCCCGATTCTATTATTAAAATAGAAAAACTTACCAATCTTAGTTTGGATTATAATAATTTGTGTTCTTTGACCGTTGAGCTAAGAATTTGGGCTAATACATATGATCCTGAATGGAACATAACGCAAGCCTGTTCATCGGGAATAAAGTAGGGCCCTTGGTATAGGAAAATCGATATTACGGTATGGCCAAAACGAGTTTATGTTTTAAAGTCCGATATGGGAAGGGCGAAAATTTCTTGGCTGATGATTTTAATGCGCTGATTTTTATATGAATCGATTGTTGAATGAGCAGTTGTCAGCGATGGAAATTACAATATGCAAATAGTAAAAAAGAGCGGTGTAATCATAGAGGCTGACTGTTCCATGGCTGCTTTAGATCCAGGTCTTGTTGGTGGTATCATGAGCCATTATGGCGTTTATATTCAAACACTTTCAGATAAAACAATTTCGGTCCAGACACTATCCATTCATGATCAAACGCTCATTGATGATCTTCGGTTTCTGTTCAACAGAACAATCAAACTGGTTTTCACTGAAAAAGAAGAGATTGTTGCCAGAATCAAACAGGTTTCCCAGAAAAACACCAGGACAACAAAGAAGTATGTTTCAAAGAGCGGCAGTTGGCCCGTTGCATCGCCCGTGATAGGCCTGGTCAACGCAACCGTTGTTGCAGCCATTTCTGCCAATGCCAGCGACATCCATTTCGAGCCCTTTGAAGGCGAACTCAGGGTACGGTACAGGATCGACGGGGTATTGCGCGATGTGAACGCCATCCAGAAATCCCGCATGGCCGAAGTGGTTTCACGCCTGAAAATCATGGCAAACATGGACATTGCCGAGAAGCGCAGGCCCCAGGACGGCCGAATACGTATAGAGCACGAGGACGCAGTCATAGATTTGCGCGTTTCAACCCTGCCCACTGAATTCGGGGAAAAGGTCGTTCTGCGAATCCTGGATAAAAGCCACCTGGGACTTGATGTTGAAAAAATAGGCATGGATGGAAAAAGGCTCGACCTGTTCAAAAAAGCCATCAAACTGCCCTATGGTATGATTCTTGTGACTGGCCCAACAGGATCAGGCAAAACAACGACGCTGTATGCGGCTTTGAATTATATTAAGTCCCCTGAAATAAACATTGTCACCATTGAAGACCCAATCGAATATAACCTTGACGGGGTCAACCAATCCCAGGTAAAGCCTGAGATCAACTATACCTTTTCCGAAGCTATAAAGACTTTTTTAAGGCAGGACCCCAATGTTATCATGGTAGGCGAGGTCCGTGACACAGAGACAGCCACAATCGCCAACCGCGCGGCAATGACCGGCCACTTGGTATTTTCCACGCTGCATACAAATGACGCGCCATCGGCAGTCAACAGGCTTGTGGACCTTGGGCTTGCGCCGTTCCAGATAGCTTCCGCAGTCTCACTGATAATTGCCCAGCGGCTTGTCCGAAAGATCTGCGATCACTGTAAAAAGGAAAAGCCCATTCCCGCAGCCTTGCAGGAAGAATTGAAGATCAATGATACGACTGCATGGGTAGGCGAAGGTTGCGAAGCGTGCGGCAATACGGGCTACAAGGGGCGTATTGGCTTGTTCGAGGCCATGTTTGTGACAGGCCCGGTAAAAGAGTTGATAATGCGAAAGGCGAACTCGTATGAACTCCAGGAAGTGGCTATCCGCGAGGGCATGGTGACGCTTCGGAACGACGGGCTCAATAAAATGCGGGCCGGGATTACCACGGTTGAAGAGATTTTACGGGAGACTGTTCAGGGAATGTAACTGTTGAAATCCGGGTATTCTGCCACAAAGGATTTCATCTGCGCAAGCCTGCGGTCCAGGAAACTGAGCCACTCGCGCCTGGTAACAAAGGGGCTTCCATCTTTCCGGGTTTCGTTTGATATCTGGTGGGGGTGCCCGGGCAGAACCAGGTCAAAGGCAAACCGTTTCATTCTCTTGATGGTCTTTATATAATCTGTATCTGTTCCCCGGTAGCCATATTCACGCATCTCTTTCTCGTTGCACTTGAAGCCGCTTGCATCGCCCATTATCAGAACGCGTTTTTTTCCCTGTTTGCCTTCAATGTCTGTGAAAAAACAGCATGAACCCATGGACTGGCCTGGCGTGAACACAACGCGTATCCGATTGCAGCCGCACTGTATTGTTTCATTGCCAACGAGCGGAGTCAGGCGATATTTTTTTGGGAAGCGTCCTGCGCCAAAGCCAATATCAAGCCGTCCCAGTTCTTTTTGGTGAATGAACATGGTTGCGCCTGACCTGTCCATGACCATAAAGTAATTTTACTGATGTTTTGTCCATGGTGTCGAAAAGCAGGAGGCCGCTGCCGGTGTCGAGTGCATAGGCGCAGAATTGCCGTGATCCGATGTAATACAGGGGCCGTATATGCGGCGCGGTCCAGGGTTTTTGCCCGGCTTTAGATTGTTCCAAAACCGGAAGCCAAGGATACCAGGGTTCATGGCAATCTACCGGCGGTATCCGCCTGATCGCAGTTTGGCGAGTAACCGCAGAATTTCAATATAAAGCCAGACAAGCGTTACCAGGAGCCCGAAAGCGCCGTACCATTCCATGTATTTGGGTGCGCCCTTTGCAGCGCCGTTCTCAATGAAGTCAAAATCAAGCACAAGGTTAAGCGCGGCGATAACCACCACAACCAGGGAAAAGCCGATTCCAATGGGGTTGGCTCCGTAAATGAACGGAAGCCCTTTGCCAAAGAATCCCATGACCATGGATACAAGATAGACCAGGCCTATTGCGCCTGTGGCTGCTGCAATGCCCAGTTTGAAATTCTCTGTTGGCTTGATGAGCCTTGATTTGTATGCGAAAAGAAGGGCGAGAAGAGTCCCGAAGGTAAGCGAGATTGCCTGGATGACTATCCCTGGGAATTTCTGCTTAAAAACCGCTGAAATGCCTCCAAGGAAGAGGCCTTGCAGCAGCGCATATACTGGAGTTGACCAGGGCGCCCGCTCTTTTTTGAACACAGTGACCAGCGCGGCAATGAGGCCTCCGATGGTACCGCTCAGTACCAGGGCTGTGGTGGATTCTCCGGCAAAGAATTTTGACCATGTCCAGCTGGCAGGGGAAAGGATGCCCCGTAGCGTCATGTGGCCGATCTGGCCGTTAATAGCTTTAGCGCCAAGGGTTATTAGTGTCTGAATCGCAGAAACATCAATAGCCCCGTACCGGACAACGCCACCCCGGTTGCGATACGCCCTTGCCAGGGTGAATGAGCAATAATTCGTCAAGCGATTCCTGGCGCAAACCGAAAATTAAGTTTTATATTATAGATATAATATTTATTTTTAAATGACATAAACTTTAGAATTTTATATTGCGGCGGTTTATGCGGATTTCAAAGTTCTGCGTGCTCATAGGGTTGCTGTTGCAGGCATCGGTCATTTCCCAGGTAGTACCAGGAATGGTCGACACTATCTCGCCAACAGTCAGGGTCAACTATCCCTCTGGGACCTATACCTCGCTGCTCAGGGTGGAGTTCGAAACCAGCGAGCCAGCGACCGTTTTCTATACCACCAATAATTCCCCGCCCACGGAAAAATCACCGGCCTATTCAGGGCTTGTCACGCTTTCCACCGAGGGCAAGACCGTGTTGCGGTATATCGCCATTGATATGGTGGGGAACCGTTCGCCTGAATATAGCCAGGCATACGAGATCGACACGCGGTCGCCCGCGGTTTCGGTTTTTCCGCCTGGAGGCAAGTTTTCGTCCCTGGTAAAGGTCACCATCCAGACCAACGAACCTTCGCGAATCTTTTACGCCATAGACCCGTTGGGCCGGATTGATACCACTGTCCCGGGATTGGGCATTCAGAAGAACGTTTCAATCTCTCAAAGCTGCACGCTCAGGGTCGTGGTCAGGGACGCCGCGGGAAACACCAGCGACAAGGCGTCCTTTGCCTTTTCCATTGATCGCGACCTGCCCGTGGTAACCACGGACAAACAGGCGGGAGTCTACAATACTCCCATCCCGGTCACCCTTTCCTCGGATTCAGGGGTTAATATCTTTTACTCGTTCGACGAATTCGCGCCGCTCTCTTCGTTCCAGGCATACACTGGCCCCATCAAACTGCGCCCTGGCCAGACGGTACTCAGTTATTATGGCCGCAAGGAGGTGGGCACCCGTTCTCCGGTGCAGAAGACCGTCTACATAGTGGACATCTATCCGCCCAAGGTAACCACTCTTGTCAAGGAATCAAAGGGCAGACGGGACGTTACGCTACGCTCAAGCGAGAAAGCGTCGCTGCTCTATACGCTAGATGGGTCGCAGCCCACCGAACAGTCTATTCCCTATACCGGACCCATTACCATTTCCCCGCGCGGGGTCACGGTGCTGCGCGTCTTTGCCAAGGACGGCGCGGGCAATGTGTCCGACGATTTCTACCAGAAGTTCAGCTACGACAAAATCCCCCCAAAAGTCTCCTTTGATCCCAAACCCGGCCTCTACAACAGGCCCGTGCAGATAAAGATCGAGGCGAACGAACCGGTCACCATTTTCTACACCCTTGACAATACCATGCCTACCGCAAACTCGGCTGAATATTCGGCGCCAATTCTGCTCGCGAAAGACGGGGCCACGGTGGTCACCTTTTACGCCATGGACGAAGCGGACAACAAGACCGAACTCTATTCCCTCACGTACAGCATCGACCAGACACCGCCCAAGGTATCGGTGAAAATCGAACGCGATACCAGCAACAAGATCTTTACCGTCACATTGAGCGCGGGCAAGGGTGAACGCATTTACTATACCCTCGACGGATCAACGCCCACCTTTACCTCGTTTCCCTGCACGGGTCCCTTTACGGTAAACACCGGACAGGCGGTCAAATACATTGCCATTGATGAGGCAGGCAACATGACGCCGGTACGGGAGATCACCGAGATCGCCACTCCTCGCGTGTCAGCCCGTCCTGCGGGCGGCATCTTCAACCGGCCGCTCCGCATTGAGCTCAAGGCAAACCGCTTGGGAAAAGTGTTTTACCGCATCAATACCAAGACCGTGCAGCGGGGCGACTTCCTCGACTATACTGAACCGGTTTCCCTCAAGACCAATGGGCTTTTCAAGCTTGAATATTTTTCTGAGGACAGCCTACTCAACCGGTCAACTATCAACGAGGAGACCTATTTCATAGATCTCATTGCCCCGGAGATCAAGATTTACACGCAGCGCAGCCAGGCCGACACCACTATCGCGGTTTTTTTCCAGGCCTCTGAAAATGTGACCGTTTACTACACAATCGACGGCTCAAACCCCACAGTCAGCCCCACGGCCAAGGTTGTATGCAACAAGTATTTCCTTTCCAAGGACAAGATTTTGCTTAAGCCAACGGAAAATATGCAACTGAGCTTTGTCGGCGAGGACATTGCGGGCAACAAGAGCGAGATGTACCAGTTTGACATCAATCTTCCCACGGTCATTCCCAACTATCCGGGCGGCAGCTACAACGAAATCCTCAACGTCACGCTCACCACGTTCAACGAGGCGGCCGTATACTACACCCTTGACGGAAGCAGTCCCACCGAGCACGCGGAGATATACCGTAAGCCCATTCCCGTCACCCGCAATACCACACTCAAGTATTTTGCCATAGATAAATACGGGTACCGGAGTCCGGTGCGGGAGGTGGTCTATGCGATCGACCTTCCGCCGCGGCCCGATTTCCGCGTCGAAGCCGATACCCTCATCGAGGGCATGGTGGTCCAGTTGAACGCCGACGTTTCGGTCGACGAGGAGTCGCCCCGCGAAGCGCTCCAATACCGCTGGGACTTTGATAGCGACAGCGCGTGGGACACCAAACTTTCCGCGGCGGTCAAAGTGCTGCATGTTTTTAAAACGCCCGGGGTGCATTTGGTCAGCCTCATGGTGCAGGACAACGCAGGGCTCACGGCCACAACGACCAAGCGGGTGCAAGTGATCAAGGACTGTCCCAAGGACATGGTGTCCCTGTTCGACGACCGCCGGGCCTACTGCATTGACCGGTACGAATATCCCAATACCAAAGGAACAGAGCCGCTTGCGGGCGTCTCCTGGGTCGAGGCGGTCATGCGGTGCCGGAGCGCGGGCAAGACCCTCTGCTCCCGGTCGCAGTGGCAGCAGGCGTGCAGGGGAGGCGCGGGCGCGGCCTATCCCTACGGCCCAACCTACGATAAGAAAAAATGTAACAGCGAAGGATCGGGATTCACCCGGTCCGGGGAATACAACGACTGTTCCAACGGCAACGGCGTCTACGACCTCACGGGCAATGCCTGGGAATGGCTACTCGACCGTAACGAGGGATACAACACTATTGCCGGCGGTAATTACTATTACGGGAAAAACGCCGACTGCGGCGCCACCTTTCCCAATCTGCTTTCCGCCAAGGCGGGGGACATCGGGTTCAGATGCTGCAAATGAAGCGCCATATCTGTATCGCGCTGGTCGCGCTTTGCGGCGCGCTGGCGGCGCACGCGTACCAGATAATTAATTTTTCCCTGGACGAGTATGTCGCTCCCCTGCAGCAGGGCAAGCTTATTCTTCCCGACGAATTCGCCGAGGTGCTGACGGAATACCGCGGCGGCAACTATCGTCTCTGCCTGCTCAAGCTCAAGGCGCTGGTCGACATCGGGTTGCCCGATGATCGCATGGACACCTACCTCTTCGTTTCAGGGGAATGCTATCATCAGTTGCATCTTGACAAATTTGCCGCGCGCATGTATACACGCATGATTACGGAATATCCGGCAAGCCCTTACTACCCCTATGCGGCCTACCGGCTCCAGGAGGAGGCGTACAACCAGGACAACGACAATACGGCGATCGCCTACTACGCCCTCCTTGCCGGAAAATACAGAAACACCGAAGTGGGCGACGCCACGGTTTTTACCGAAAGCAAGCGGCTTTATAAAATAGGCAAGATCCCCGAGGCGGACAGTTTGCTTGCCACGGTTTCAAAGAAAAGTGCGTTGGCCGTGCCGGCCACCTTTATCCGGGCGCTTTGCGCGGTCTATTCCGACGATATTGAGCGCGCGCTGCTCCAGATGGATTTTGTGGTCAAACGCGCCGAACGCCCGATGCTGCGGGACGAGGCCACAGTGCTTCTGGCCGACCTCTACCATAAGCTCAAGCGTGATTCAACGGCGCTGCAGTTTTTAAACAAAGTAACCGGTTCGTCTGAAAAATATGGACAGGCGCTTCTGCTCGAGTGCCGCATCTTTTTAGGCATGGGTGATCACCGTACCGTAGTGGCGCTGGGTACCGAACTTCTCAACTATCGCGAGGGCAGGTACATGTTTGAGGCGGCCATTATTCTCGAGGAGGCCTACCTCAAGCTGCACGAAACCGACCGCATCAAGGAACTAAGGAGCTATCTCGAACTCACGGTGCGCAACAAGAAGATGGTGTTCGATATCTACCGTGAGATGGACGTGCTGACCGAGATGGAGAACGGACTCAACCATTTCTACCAAGAGCTCTACCCCAAACTTGCCACGCTGCCGTCCAAGCGTTCCGTGTCCGATCTCCAGAACACTGGCCTTGAAAGAATCAATTCCATCAAGAAACGGAACATGGACCTTCTGCGGGGCCTTGACCGCCAGAGTTATGAAGTGGGCAGCTCGGGCTTCTACGACATCCGTTTTCTCGAGTTGCTCGAGAAGCAGAAACAGACGCTGACCCAGGAGGCCGGACAGCTCTCCAACCGCCTGGCTCTTGCAGCGGCAAAACGGGACTCCTCGACCAGGGCCGAGGAGGCGGAATTGGCGGTGCAGCGCGAAGAACGGGTCGACCGGATACAGCTCACCAAGGAGATCATGGAGGATGTCCAGAAATACTGCATCGGCGAAAACTCAATCATCAAGAACACCGAGGACATTCAGGCGAAATACGTCGACTGGAGTGTACTGCGGCTTTTACGCATGAAGGAGCAGCTTAAAAACGTCTACCGGCAGATCTACAAGGTTGAGTTTGAACGGAAGAGCGCCGCTGACACGGTCCGCCTTGCCGACACCATGCATGCCCTTGAGACCGAGGCGCGCTACCTCGACGACATTATTAGCGCTGAGCGCGAGGCGCTCATCCAGAGTCTTTCCACCTTTATCAGACTGGCACCATCGGGGAAATACAACGACCAGTTCCTCTTCCGCCTGTCCGAGATGTATTATGAAAAAGCGGCGGTCGAGTTCGACACGCGGCTGCGCGCCTACGAGGATGAATACACCCGGTTCGAAAAAGGGGAGATCCCAAAACCGCCGCCCTATCCGGAGTACGATTTTACCAGCGTGCTCAATGTGTACAAACGGATCCTGCAGTTCTATCCGAACAGCTCCATCATCGACGACGTCCTGTATTTTACGGGTGTCTGCTACAAGCAGATGGACGATCTGGATCGCGCGAACGCGGCTTTCGAGGTGCTGGTGAATCAGTATCCCAAGAGCAATTTTTACATCGACGCGCTCATGGAAGAGGGGACCTACTATTTCAACAATCCATCGGCCAGCGAGGACGGCGGGTACGAGAAGTCCATCGAGATATTCCAGAGCATCCTGAAACACCGCGAAAGCGAGAAATTTACCGAGGCGCTCTACCGTCTCGCCTGGTCCTACTATATGCTCGACCGTTTCGACGATGCCATTACTGTGTTCCGGCACCTTATCGATGAGATCGATCTCATGGAGGACTACGGTGCCGATGATTCGCGGAAGCGGGAAAATCCCCTGTTCAAGTCCGAGGCCATCGACTATATCTCAATCAGCCTCCGCGAAGTGGACGACCTGAAGAAGACACGCGGCTTTCTCACCATGATCGGGAACCGCGAGTATTCGAGCTTGGTCCTGCTCAAAATGGGCTCGCTCTACGAAGAGCAACTCGAATACGATAAGGCGATCGAATGCTACCAGACCATGCTCGCTGAATATCCGCAGTTCGGCGAGGTGCTCAACGGCCACATGGGTATCATCCGCTGTCTTGAACGCAAGGCGCGGTACGACGAGGCACAGGCGGAAAAAGAGAAATTCTTCACCCTCTATGCGCGTGGTACTGCCTGGCAAAAGAAGATGAAGGACACGGCGTGGACCAAGGCCGCTGATTCGCTCGCTATCCGCTGCATGCTCTCGGTGGGTCAGTACCACATCATGCTGGCGCAGAAGGGCGGCGGCAGGGTGCTTTATCAGAAAGCGGTGCGCAGTTACAACGATCTTGTGCAGATCTATCCCGACGAACCATCATCGTACGAGGCGCTCTGGAACACGGGCATCATCCTCGAGCAGAACCTCGAGCAATTCGAGGAGGCGCGTACCGTATATATGAAGATCAGCCGCATCCCCGACACCCTGCACCGCCGCCAGGCGGCCATTAACGCCATTGCCGTGTCCCAGCGACTCGATGAAAACAATGTTGTGGATTCCACCGGGATGTCGCTCCGCGACAACAAGGTGCTTGAGGCGTGCCGCAGTTTTATCAAGCTCTTTCCCGCCGATTCCGAGGTGGTTTCTGTGGCCTATACAGCGGCCTCTATCTTTTTTAATAGAAAGCAATACGTCAAAGCTATCGAACTGTATAACAAGATTGTGGAGCGGCAGAAGCGGGAGGGCGACAAATTGTACTACGAGGCCCTTTTATACAAAGGGCAATCGTATACAGGTCTGAAGGATTATTTCAACGCGGAAAAGACCTTCCAGGCACTCTACGCTGCGGCGCCCGACGGAGTAGGCGCCTATAAGGCGGAGGGTAAAAAGCGCATGGTTGAGTCGGCCTTCCAATACGCGGAAAAGGAAAAGGAGAAGCAAAACTACACGGCCGCCGCCGGGCTTTTTTTGGGCATGGAGGAAAAATACCCGGACTTCGAGAATCTTGACATCGTGCTTTTTAACGCGGCCGACGCATTCGAGAAGATACCGGTATGGAAAGATGCGGCAGCCACGTACCGCCGGGTGGCGGAGAAATTCCCCGCGTCCAAGTACGCGGATGGCGCCTTGTTCAATGGCGCGGTCTGTTACGAGAATGACAGTCTTTATGGAGAGGCCATTAAAAACTACGAGTGGCTGCTTTCCAAATATCCCACGTCGGACAAGGCCAAAGACGCGCTCTACAATATAGGGCTCTGCTACGAGAAGCTCAAAGATTACGAGAAAATGGCCGAGGCAAACGAACGGTATGCCGAGCGCTATCCCGACTCCAAAGACGTTGAGGACATGCTATTTGCTTCGGCGAAATTTTTCTACAAAGCGGAGAAGATGGACCGGGCGCAGCGCGCGTTTGAAAGTTATATCAGCCGTTACCCGGGATCAACCGGGGAAATTGAGGCGCGGTACGCTCTTGCCACTATCCTCTGGAAAAAGGGGGAACAGGCAACGGCCGAGCATGACCTTAGGAACCTCCTGCCGCGTAACACGGTGCTCGCGGCTGTGGGCAGAAATAACGATTATTTCGCCGCGGAGGCCGCCTTCAGGCTCGCGGACATTGTGCGCGACCGGTACATGGCGGTCCGTCTGAAACTGCCTCAGAAGGCCCTTGACCAGTCGCAAAAGGAAAAAGCCGAACTGCTCAAACAGACCGTGGCGGCCTACGGCAAGGTGGTCTCCTTCAAGTCCGAGCGCATATTCGAGGCCGCGTACCGGATCGGCGAGGCCTACACCCATTTTGCCGATACGTATCTCGACCAGGAGCGCGATCCCAAACTCGAAGGGGTCAAGAAGATCATGTTCGAACGCGACCTGGGCTATACCGCGGCCGATTTATATGAGAAATGCGTTGAACCGCACTTGGCAAACATCAAGCTGGCGCGAAACATCCCGCGCGATTCCTTGAAGCCCGAACAGGCCCAGTTTATTGACTTTTCTCTTGCAGACCTGCAAAGGACCATCCTCAAAATTGGATACCTGTGCAAGAAACCAGTCTACGATTTCCTTGCCGCGCCCGTGCCCGAACAGCTCAAGAAGCTGCCGGTCCAGTATTACCTTTACCGGCAGAAGCTCTTTGAGACCGTTGAGCCGCTTTATGTCAAATCAGCAGAGAAATACAGCGCCATGGTCAAGCTGGTCGCCGACAACAGCCTACCCGAGTCCCTCACTGTCGCGCTCAATGATTCCCTGGGCGCCATCCTCTACGAACGCGCCAAGAACATTGATGCCCTCGCGGTTGAGATGCTGAACAATCCCCAGTTGCCCAAGGACCTCGATCCCGCAGACCGGGAAGATATTATCTTCAACCTCGAAGACATGGCCTTTGAACTTCAGGACAAGGCGCTCTCAACCTACGAGGAGGGATTGAACTACTGTACTGACAACACCATCGAGAACGGCTGGAAAACCAAGATACTTAACCGCCTGAAGGAGCTCGATCCCCAGAATTTTACACCCAAGGAGGTGCTGAAGACCGTGACCGTGGTTTCGGGCGCAGGTCCATGGTATGCGCGTTCAGACACGGCAAAGGAATGGACCGCGATCTTGGCCTTTGATGGCTCGTGGAAACCAGCGCAGGCAAGCGCGCCTTTGGTGGGCGAGCGGCCGTCAATTGCTGAGGCCATGCCCATGTGGGGCGATAGCGCCTCAAGCTGCACCTTCCTGAAACAGCTCATTGTTGTGCCGGGAAAGGTGACAAGCGCACTTGCGGTCATCACGGCAAAGGACAATTATAAATTCTATATCAACGGGACCTTCATCAAAGGCGACAAGGACAGCGTTGACGACTGGCTCCAGGTTGATTCCCTTGGCGTCACCTCATATATGGCAGGCGGCGACAACGCGATTACCATATATGCCGATGCGAAAGGCGGGGAAAAAGCGGTCCTGTTCAGACTCATCTATACTATGGATACCACTATAAAATTTGAGTCATCGCTTGCTGCAAGAGTATCACCGCCCCCCATGCCTGCGGTGCTTAAAACTGATACGGTTGCAGAGGCAATGCCCGCGGCTCCCGCACCCATCCTTGCTCCTGCTCCAGCGCCAGCGCCAACGCCAGCACCTGCGCCAGTACCGGCTGCTCAGCCGCCTGCTCCAACTCCGGCTCCTTTGCCAGTCGCTGCAGCGCAGCCGGTAAAACGTTCCTATACCGAGGAATTCAAGAATTTTGGTGAGTTCATGCAAGCCATTGCACAGGCAGAAGAAAAAGAAAAGAAGCTCAACGAAGAGATAAAAGAGACACTGAACCGTATCAGAGGGTATAAATATCGCATCGAAAGCACAAACAACAAGATAAAAGCAGTGCAGAGCGACATGCGCATATATAAGAAGATATTGGAAAACAAGGAAATAGGACGGTAATGTACTGTTTTCGAGTAGATTACTTGATAGTAGTTAAATAGATATTATATCTTTAAACTGTCTTGAAGATGGAATTATTATTATTTATGAGGATGCGCGCGGCAGGCCCGTTGGTATTTCTTGCAGTGCTGATGTTTGGATCTGTCTGTTTTGCGCAGAGGGCCCCAAGGACCATACGGCTTGAAACCGAACAGATCGAAGGAAAAATCAAAAAACCACAGGTGGCCCTCATTGCCCTTGAACGGCGGCCCCAGTTTGAACCCATTGTGCTTACCGAATCCAAGGAAAAAGCGGATATTTTAAAACAGGTTGATCCTGACGTGTTTGAAAACAGGGTCTTTGAAAAACCTTTTGCAGTAAAAGAAAAATAGCCATACGACAATTAGCCGGAGGAGTTCATGAACGTTTTCCAGAAATTCATTGTTTCCTTTACGCCGACCGAACCCGGATACGGCTTCATGTGGATGCTGCTGCTGGTCTTTGTCTTCGCCCTGGCGCTTATTCTCGAGCGCGGCGTTTTCCTGCTCAGGCGCGCCAGCTTCAAACCCAACGCATTCATGGGATCCATAATTGGCTGCGTCCAGAAGGAACAGGTCGACGAGGCGCTTAAAATCTGCGACCGCAATGGAAAAATGGCACTGGCCCAAGTTGTCCTTGCCGGACTGAAAAATATCGCTGGCGGCGCTGAGAAAATAAAAAACTCCATCGAGGAAGCCACCCTGAACGTTGTGCCGGTGCTTGAAAAACGGACCGGATATCTTGCCATGATCGGCAATGTGGCCACCCTCATTGGCCTCATGGGCACCATCTACGGCCTCATCCTCTCCTTTGCCGCTGTTGGTTCGCCCGGTATTGATCCGGCTGAAAAGAGCACCCTCCTGGCGCAGGGTATTTCAGCGGCCATGAACACTACCCTTGCCGGCCTTGCCATTGCCATTCCCTGCATCATGATTTTCACCTTCTACCATTCAAAAACGCAAAAAATCATCGACGACATCGACGAACACAGCCTCAAACTGGTGAACATACTCACCGAACGCTCCTATAAGGTGCATAAGTATCATATCGGCGCCATGCAGCTCAAGGATGGGGTGGGTATCCATGTGACCCACAACAACATCAAGATATTCACAGACAACAAGCTGGTAAAAGAAATAACCATCTAAGACGGCGCCATGAATTTTTTCGAGCGATTTATCCAGACCTTCAACCCGTCCGAGCCGGGTTTTATATTCATGTGGATACTGGTTTTTATTTCAGTCTGCGCCGCAGTACTCATTCTGCGGCGCGCGCTTTTCCTTAGGCAAAGTGCCAACCTCGAAACAGCCGGGTTTATGAGCCGGATTTACCAGCTTATTCAGGAACAGAAGTCTGACGAGGCAGTGCGACTTTGCGATTCCGCCGGAAAAAGGGCGCTTCCATGGGTGCTCAAGGGCGCCATTCTCAAGGCTGAGAGCGATGCCCGCGGCATTCAAACGGTCATTGAGGAGCGGATAGTTTCAATAATTCCCCGGCTCGAAAAAGAGCTGAATTATATTGCCACCATAGGCAATATCTCCACGCTGGTGGGCCTTATGGGTACCATCTACGGTCTCATCCTCGCCTTTGCGGCTGTGGGCTCTCCAGACATCGACCCTGCAATGAAGAGCTCCATGCTTGCGGACGGCATTTCCGCGGCCATGAACACTACCCTCCTGGGTCTTATCATCGCCATTCCCTGTATTTTGTCATACACCTATTTTAGGAACACCGTGGCCGCAATTGTAAACGAAATCGATAGATATACCGTGGGACTTGCCCACAAGCTCGCTCCTGATGAAGTTTTACACAAGGGATACAAGCCCTCAGAGCGTAAGACAAAGGACGCCATTGATTCTGAACCAAACATGGTGCCCATCATGGGACTTATGGTCGTGCTGGTGCCCCTGTTGCTGTCCACTTCGGAATTCGTGAAAATGGGAAGCGTGCCCATCAATCTGCCCCAAGCCGCTGACGGCGGCGAAGGGGGGAGCCAGGAGGAAAAGGCGCCGCCCAAAATGCTCAATCTGGGCATTGTGATAACAGCCAAGGGCATCTCCCTCATGAGTTCGTACGACGATGCGACCAAGAAATCGGCCGCTCCTGAAGGCCAGGAGACACTGCCCGATATTCCGGTTCTCACACCTGGCGTCCAGGATTTCGAGGCCCTGAACAAAAAGCTGGCCGATATGAAGCTCAGGGTCCTTGGCGATCTTATTGGCCAGAAAAACCCGAAGTCGTTCGGCGCAGCCTACCACGCGTGGGCCGCGGAGGCTGAAAAAACTGATTTCTACGACTATAAGGACCATTACAATGTCAAGATACTCGCTGAAAACGCCATCAGCTACCAGGCCGTGGTGCGTGTTATGGACGCGGCGAGGAAATATACCGACACGGACAGGGAGGAATACCTGCTGTTTCCGGTGGTTTCAATGGGAGTAATGAGGTAAACCATGGGGCTCAGATCATCCCGGAGAAGAAAGAGTTCGGCCGAGGCCAAGCTGAACATCACCAGCATGATGGACATGTTCACCATCATTCTGGTTTTTCTCCTGAAGAATTTTTCGACCCAGGGTCAATTGGTCACCCCGGCAAAGGGTCTGAACATGCCCATTTCAACCATCGACTCATCAGCCGTACAGGCGCTCGATGTCGAGATTTCCGTCAACCACCGCGATCCCAAGACCCGCAAGGTCGAGAAGGGAAAAATAAACGTTGAAGGCAAGACCGTGGTCTACCTCGACGAGATCAAGAAACAGGAAGGGTTCCTTATACCAACGCTCAAGGACGTACTCGACAAATATTATGAAGAGGCGGAAAAGGCTGCGACAATGTTCGGTCAAGAATTCAAGGGGCAGATCAATATCCAGGGCGATACGGCCATGGTCTATGATGTCCTTACCAAGGTGATGTACACCTGCGGTCAATCGGGCTTTCCCAATATGAAACTGGTCGTCTATCGAAAGGAATGACGCGCGAAGCGGTAATGATATGGACAATCTGACTTTTACAACTATGGGCATGTCAACGGCGCCTGGACCTTTCCCCCGCGAGTTTGAGGGCGGTTTTTTCAAATCGCTCGACAGGAATTTCGTCCTTATCTTTCTGGGCTGTTTTCTCGTCTTTTTTACGCTTTTTTTTATCGGCACACTCACGGTCGAACCGCAGAAGGAGATGACTGTTGACCAGATCGCCGCGATCCAGGAGCGATACGCGAAACTGGTGCTCAACAAGGAGATCCCAAAAAAAGAGAAAAAGGCCGAGGCGGCTGAACGCGTTACGGCGCAAGAGGAAGTCAAGAAGGAGGAGGTTGAAAAGAAAGAGGAGTCGGTCGCAGAGAAAGTTGAGCGCAAGGAGGCCACCAAGGTCGATCGCGCTAAAAAACGCGAATCCATGAAAAAACAGATCGAAAACGTGGGCCTTTTCGCTGAACTCACAGCGGCCGGCGGCTTTGGCAGCGGCGGTTCGCGCGCGGCCGTCAAAGACCTTATCAGCGATGCTGACGGCGCAGCTTCGCTTTCCGACCTCAGCCTGTCGAGCAAGTCCTTTGTGCAGAAAAAAGAGACCCAGCTTGGCTTGCGCGAACGGCGCGGTGAAAAGGCCGCGGGCGGTACTATTGAGGAATCGCAGCTTGCCGCGGCCAAGGGCGGCGAATTCGCGAGCGGCGGATCGGTCGCCGTAAGCAGCAGCGCTGTCGAAAACATCCAGGGCGACGGTGCAGCCGACGCCAATCGCGATGGCAAGGCGCTCCAGGTTGTGTTGCGCAAATACACACCGCGTTTGCAGCAGGTGTACGAGCGGTATCTGAAGCGGAATCCCGATCTTGCGGGAAAAATAATTTTCAAGTTCACCATTGAATCGGACGGCTCGGTGACCGGGATCTCCATTATAAGTTCTGAACTCAACAATCCGACCCTCGAAGACGAACTGCTCAAGCGGATCAGCAGGATACGGTTCCAGCCCGCTTCCGGCAGAATCACCATCGAATGGCCCATTGTCTTCAGTTCACAAAACTGAGAAACAGGGAGAGCAGATTCATGAAATTCAGAAAAGCCGAACGTACGATCCATCTTACGCCTGATGAAGGGTTGCTTGGCGACATCAGCGAGAGCGGCGCGTGCCTTAATCTCGACGCCATGGCCCAGTCAGGTTCCATTTTCAAGCTCGAACTCACGTCGCGCGATGAAGTCATCCAGGCGCATGCCAAAGTGGTCCACTGCCGCAAGTCTCCCTCGGAAGAGCGGTACAACGCGGGTGTCCAGTTCATCAATCTGCCCCGCGAAACAGCGGAAAAGCTGGCCGGTATGATAAGCAGCTATGGTCGCGGCGTGCCGATCAAGGCGAAAATTCTTTAACGTATGTCTTTCAAGTCCCTGCTTTTTGTCACGCTTCTTTTTTCCTGCGCCCTTGTTTCGGGATGCAGGAAAAAGACACCTGCGGTTGAATACTCGACCATTGTGCGGGACGTGCGTCCCGGGGCACTCCCGGTCTTGGCCGAAACGGCGGCCGTCCAGGACAACCATACCAGCGCGATTGCGCCCGTTATCTGCTTTATCGCCGACACTTCGTTCGCGGTCTTCGCGGGCGTTTCTGTGGCCTATGCGGACATGGCGCTTGGCGCGGAGATAGCGGCCAAGGAAGAAGGCTTGACTGTTCTTGTCAAGCGCGCCTTTGCTGGAAAATCGCTTCGCCAGATCGACGCAGGGCGCATCCGCGCGCAGCTCATTAAAGATTTTAACGCGTTCCTTGCCTCAGGCAAGGTTTTGGACGTTGTGTTTACTAGGTTCGATATTGTACGGAAGGGCGCACCATGATTGGCGGCATACTCTCATCCATCTTTGGTTCCAAACACCAGCGGTTCATCAAGAAATGCCTGCCGGTGGTCCAGATAGTCAACCGGTATTTCGAAGAGTACCAGTCGCTGAGCGAGGAAGTGCTCAAGGGGAAAACCGCGGAATTCCGCGACCGGCTTGCCAAGGGAGAAACCCTGGACCAACTGCTGCCCGAGGCCTTTGCCGTGGCAAAAGAGGCATGCAGACGGTTCAAAGGAAAATCGTGGAACGTGGCAGGCCGGCCAACGACCTGGGACATGGTTCCCTACGACGTGCAGCTTATCGGCGGCATGGTGCTGCACCAGGGAAAGATCGCGGAAATGGCCACGGGCGAGGGTAAAACGCTTGTCGCTGTGCTCCCCGTATATCTCAATGCCCTAACCGGCCGGGGCGTGCATCTGGTAACCGTTAACGACTACCTTGCCCAGCGCGATGCCGAATGGATGGGTGAAATCTACAAGTATCTTGGCCTTACTGTTGGGTGCATTCTCAACAACATGGACAATGACGAGCGACGGAAGAGCTATGCATGCGATATTACCTACGGCACCAATAATGAGTTCGGGTTCGATTATCTGCGCGACAACATGGCTGTTGACGCGGCTGATATGGTCCAGCGGCCTTTTTTCTACGCCATTGTCGATGAGGTCGACTCAGTACTCATCGACGAAGCGCGCACACCGCTCATTATCTCGGGTGCGGTGAATGTTTCCACTGACAAATACGACGAGATGAATCCCCTGGTCAAAAAACTTTTTGAGCGTCAGAACTACCTCAACAACCAGCTTATCACCGAAGCGCGCACGTTTATGGAAAAGGAGCCCCAGGACGAACAGACCAATTACGAGATTGGCAAGCGTCTGCTCCAGGTAAAACTAGGCGGGCCCGAGAACAGACAGCTGCTCAAGATGTTTCAGGAACCGGGCATGAAGCGGCTCTGCGACCAGGTGGAAAACAACTTTTTGCGCGATAAAAATCTCAACACGCTCGAAGAACAGAACTATTTCAATATCAATGAGAAGAACAACAGCGCCGATCTTACGGACAAAGGGCGCGAAATACTGGCGGGTACTCACGGCGATACAGACCTGTTCCTTCTGCCAGACCTGTCCGACGAACTGGTGAAAACCGACAACGACGAGTCGCTTGCCGAAACTGAAAAGCTGAAAAAGAAAGAGGAGCTGCACCGGAGCCACTCGGAAAAGAGCGAGCGGATCCACATTATTTCCCAGTTTTTGCGCGCCTACTCCCTTTTTGAAAAAGATGTCGATTATATGGTGCAGGAAGGCCGGGTCATCATCATCGACGAACATACTGGCCGGCCGCTCGAGGGACGGCGGTATAGCGACGGCCTCCACCAGGCCATTGAGGCAAAGGAAAAGGTCAAGGTGCAGCGCGAAAGCCAGACCCTGGCCACGGTCACCCTTCAGAACTACTTCCGGATGTACGAAAAACTGGCCGGCATGACCGGTACCGCCGAAACCGAGGAAGGCGAGTTCTGGGAGATATACAAACTCGACGTGGTGGTGGTGCCGACAAACGACAAGATACGCCGCGTCGACGGCAACGATGTCATTTATAAGACAAAAAGGGAAAAATACAAGGCCATTATCGACGAGATACGCCAGTTAAACGAAGAGGGGCGGCCGGTGCTGGTAGGCACCATCAGCGTTGAAGTGTCGGAACTCATCGCCAACATGCTCAAGCGCCAGGGGATACGGTGTAATGTGCTGAACGCGAAGCAGCACGCGCGTGAAGCTGAGATTGTGTCTCTGGCTGGGCAGCGCTGCGCAGTCACCATTGCCACGAACATGGCTGGCCGCGGCACGGATATCAAGCTGGGAGAGGATGTCGTAAAATACCTGGACGAAACAAAGAGCAAGGAAAAAGCCACCGGCGGCCTTTTTATCCTGGGTACCGAACGGCACGAAGCGCGCCGCATCGACCGTCAGCTCCGCGGCCGGGCGGGCCGCCAGGGCGATCCTGGCGAGTCCAGGTTTTACCTTTCCCTTGAAGACGACCTCATGCGGCTATTCGGCTCCGACCGTATCACTGGCATTATGGATCGTCTGGGCATGAAGGAAGACGAACCCATCATTCATCCGTGGATAACCAAATCAGTCTCCCGTGCGCAGAAGCGCGTGGAAGCGCGCAACTTCGAGATCCGCAAGCACCTGCTCGAATACGACAACGTGATGAACATCATGCGTACCGAGATATACAAGCGCCGCAAGGCCGCCCTGCTTGGCGAGAATATCGACGAACACCTGAATACCATGCTCGGTGATTTTGTCGAGGAAACAATCCTGAAATACTGTGACCGGTCAACACCGCCCATGGACTGGGACTGGGACAATCTTAAGATGGACCTCATGCGCACCCTCTCGGTCATCCCCGAGGCGACCGCTGAAACCACCACACTCGAAGACCTTATGGAATCGGTCCTTTCCAAGTCAAAGACGCGGCTCGAGGAGAAAAAGAAAGTCATTGACCAGCTCGATCCCACGCTTTGGGAACGTATCAAACGCGTGCATATACTGCGCACCATTGATGAGTTCTGGAAAGACCATCTCTACGATATGGACTGCCTGCGCGAAGGCATTAACCTGCGCGCGTACGGCCAAAAAGACCCTCTCATCGAGTACAAGCGCGAAGGATTTGCCATGTTCGCGACCCTGATTTCCAGGCTCAATGGCACCGCCCTCGAGCGCATTTTCAATACCGCGGTACAGGTACAGGACGACCGCATGCAGCGCCAGGCTGTGGCAAACATGCGTTTTACAAAGAACGACGCGCCGACCCTGCGCGGGAGCGGGGCAGCGCCGTTGGCTGCGCCCAGCGCGGGACCGGGCGCACCACCCAGGCCCAATGAAAAGCCCAAACCCATTGTTGCCGCGAAACGAGTTGGCCCCAACGAGCCCTGTCCCTGCGGATCAGGAAAAAAGTATAAGAAGTGCCACGGCGGATAGCGGGTTGGACTTGGAATCAGAGCGTGATTGTATAGCGCGTCAGGACTCAACCGTATACCACACGGTAATCCCCCGTTTTTCTCTATTGATCAGGTTCCTTTTTATGAGATCGTGAACGGCCTTTTTTGCCGTTAAATACGATATTCCCAATTCCTTTTGAACGTCCCTAATGGTGAACTTCTTTGATTGCATCTTCCTGTGTATCTCATCAGCGTAATCCACCCCCTGCGGTCTGGTAAGGTTGTATTTGCCTTTGTAGGCATTGATGGTGGCTTTAGAAACGCCGAAATACCGCGCCAGCGACTCGTTGCTCCGTCCAATAAACTCCATGGCGCCTATAAAAGCATCTTTGCTTTTATAGTCCTTTTTACGGTCAGTTGCCGTCTCATCTTTCACTTGGTCGCGGGGCCTGTCTGAAAATTGCGGGTCAGACGGTCCAAAAGCCTGTACCTGCGGATTCGGGAGTATGCGCTTGAGATATTGGGGAAAGTTCTGCACCGATATCGAAGACGCTGAGGACGGTACGATGGTCCTGCTGAGCACATTGTACAGTTCGCGGATATTTCCGGGCCAGTGGTACTGCCCAAGAAAGGGGATCACTTCGTTTTCCATGACCGGGATTGGAAGGTTGTTATTCACGCATATTTTTTTAATAAGATAGTCAGCAACGACATATATGTCCTCTTTCCGTTCCCTTAATGGGGGCAGGTTGATCTCCGCTACCTTGAGCCTGTACAGCAGATCTGACCGGAACAGCCCCTTCATGACCATTTCCTCTAAGTCCGCGTTCGTGGCCGCGATAAGCCGGACATCCGCGGTGATGACCTGGTTGCCGCCCACCCTCTCGAGCTCCTTGGTCTGGATGAACCGCAGGAGTTTTGCCTGTACCCGCATGTTCAGATTGCCGATCTCGTCGAGGAACACTGTGCCTCTTTCCGCCTGCTCGAACTTGCCGGCCTTGCGCTGATCCGCGCCGGTAAAAGCGCCCTTTTCGTGGCCGAATAACTCGCTTTCAATAAGGGATTCGGGCAGGGTTGCGCAATCAATGTGCACAAACGGCCCCTGCTTCCTGTCACTTTCATTGTGCAGGGCGTGCGCCGCAAGGTCCTTGCCCGTGCCGGTCTCGCCGGTAATGAGCACGGTCAGGTCAGTTGGGCCCAGGGAACGCACCTGTTCGGCAATGGCCTTTGCTGCGGCGCTTTTTCCGGCCATGCCGTGGAACAAACCTTCGGACCCGGCTAAAGACGCTTGCAGCCGGCTTATCTCTTTTTCATAATCATTGGCCTTCAATTCAAGCTTATGGAGCGCAGTGATGTTCCGGAGGCCGAACAACCGCACCGCTTCTTCTTGCGCGCCAAGAAACAGGTGCGATGTGGGCCGTATTTCGCATTCGTAGAATTCGTCCGGATGGTTTTTAAGACGGACAAGGAACTTGGTCTCTGGAAGGGGTCTGCCATGGAGCGCGTTCGGCCTGACGTGGATTTTAATATCGGATATCTCGACAGGCTGTTCGGACATGAATCCCAACAAGGGAAGCTCACTCCCTCTTTCCAGGGGTGTGGGGTCGGCAAAGGAAAGGACCTCTTTACCATCAATGGAAAAACGCACGACAACTCTTGTCTTTTCAACGCAAAACAGCGCCCCTTTTGCCGCAGGCGCCATCACCGCCACAGTGTCGATGTTCCGCCTGATGCGCGTGTTCTTTGACGTATTTCCCACAAGATATCCCCGCTCTTCAGGCGCGGTAATGAAATCCGCGGTCCCGGCCATGATGAGGCGGATGTTGTTGACGCTCGGTCTGAAGCATACCCGCACATCGTGGCTATTGAAATCAAATCGCCTGTTCAGCAGGGCGTACGCCCGGGAGGCGCGCAGTTCCGTCAGAGTGACGCGGTCTTTTCCGGCAATCCGCCAGGTGCTGTCAGGATTTGTGTACGCGAACGGAGCTTTTGACGGCATGAATTCCGCTGGATCAAGGGCTTGCCAACCCTTGTCCATATCCAGCGCGGATTCCAGGGCCATGCGTTCAAGCGCTTTCCGATTTCCCTCGATTTTCGCATATGAATTTTCATCGAGGATGTCCCTGATGTTCGCCCCAAGCACGCGCCCGCCGTTCAGGACCGCCCCGATACGATTATAAAACTTTAAGGTGTATTCGACGATATTACCCTTTTCGTCAACGAACGCGAAAAGTTCATTGAAATATTCCCTGAACTCCGATTCCGCTCCGCTTCTGTTGAACATGATGCTATACACTCGCACTTCCAGGTCCCTGTGCACTTCTTCGACTATAACGCGCACGCCTTCGGCCACAGCGGCCATTTCATATCCAACACCCTCCAGTATTTCTTTTATTCGGGAATGGTTGGTCATTATCCTTTGAGTGGATCTTCCGTCAGACCCGTGTCCGTTCATGCGCACGAAGAGATCCTCCATTTGCTTGCCCGCGATATCTTTTTCTGAAAATCCAGTACGTTCCTCAAATTCATCCGATGCATAGATTATTTTGCCGGTATTGTCTGTCGCGACAATCCCAATGGCCCGCATTGCTTTAGCCATTTTCAGATAGGGAGATAATATGGATGGGATTAACTTCTTTTGCATATATACTTATATTATGTTATTAATATAATATTGTATTGATAATTTATCAATTTAAAATTATTCTTAACCGATTAATTATTTTAAGCATAGCATACTATAAAACTATTAGTTATCAATAATTAAGCCGACGAATAATCAAAATGGAATTATAATTGCGTTAATAACTGAAATAGCGTCATATTTTTTAAAATGCGGGGGAGGTCTTATGGGAAAATTTCCAGTCATAATCTTACTTCTAAATTTATGGTTCACGGCTTTCAGCGCAACACCAACAAATATTACGGGCTTTTTCCGTTCGGGCCAGGTTTTTCTTACCTGGGACGAAGTAACTGGCGGAGAAAAATATTGTATTTACCGCACCACCGCTTTCATAACGCCCGCGGGACTTGTGGATGGCAATAAAGTGTATGAAGTAATACAGGGATCATCGGGCAATAAGGTGTTGAAAAAATATTTTGATTCTACCAGTAAAACAGATCTGGTCCCGCGCTGTATTGTCACGCGGAATGTCATTAACCCCATTGATCCTGCTACGTCAGGAACCGCGACGCCAGTCCCTGAGGGCACAGGCATGATAGTGCTTACCACTCATAGTACGGGAACATACTATTACGCGGTTACCGCAGTTGTTGGTGGTACGGAGGAAAAAACCATTAACGGAAATATATCCGGCCCTATTTTTGAGACAGTCCAGGAACCTGCACCTGTTTTATACTGGCAGTCCAGCACCATGAATGCCCGGTATTATCTCCAGTATCTTGATGTGGATTCGTGTAATCCCACTCTGAACAACATGTATGCGTGGCCTTACTGGATTGGCGTGAATCCCACCTATAACAGCGAAACCAAACATGGCGATCTGTATCTGGCGGTTGACGGCCATCCCGGCGGTATCGGGGGCGCCAATAATGGCGGAGCGCTTTATTCGTACATTTCGGTCAATAGCGCTGATGTAAGTACCTGGTGGTTTGGCTATAGTTCGACTTTTAAATACGACACGAGCCACATCGAGTTTTCAAGTAACGACTCTATCGTGACGTCAGGTCCTATTGTAAACTATACCCAGGCGCGGATCATGAATTTCCTTAAGTGGATGATACAGACGGAACCCTATTATTCTTCACGAATAGACACTAATCAAATATGGGTGCGGGGTGGTTCCATGGGAGGAATGGGCGCCATAAATTTCTGCCGTACGTATCCTGGCTTTTTTTGCCGCGGCGTGGCAAAAGTGGCGCCGACGGATTTTTTTGAAGCAGGCGTTTGGCAATATATCGGAGAAGGCGAACTGATCTGGGGCGCACGTGATAATGATGCCATGACCGTGGAGTTTCGGGGATGGCGCAGCGAATGGGCGCAGGAGTATTTTGGAGGCATGACTGTTCATGAATGGCTCAATGCCGAGGATATTTACGCCAATAACCAGGATGTGGACTATCCCTTTTTATTCTCGGTCCATGGCGGGGCCGATGGTGCCGTTAACTATCCTGTACAGGGCCCAGGGTTGTACCTTGCCTTGAATGGGGCAAAACATGGCTTTTGCGGCGGAGTGGCAGGCGCGGGCGGTCATAGTACGGGAGCTGCAGGATATTATCCGTATTGCGAGTATATGCAGCGATATTTGAAGAAGAGCTCTTCGTATCTGGCTATATCCAATGCAAGCGGCAATGCCGCACTGCCATTGCCTGATGTATGCGAAGACCAGATTTATAATTTAAACCAGCAGTTTATCTGGAGTTCCGCCGAATATAAAGTCGGCAATTATCAGAACCAGATTGATGAGCTCAACCGGTACGAGATCGTGATTGCCAGCACTGCTGGCGCTACTGTGGCGGACATTACACCCCGCAGACTGCAGAATTTCCGGATAATACCCGGTAATGAATATATTGTGAAAAAGACCGCCGTGAATGATGTTGATGCGGTAAGCCAGATCGATACCATTACGGCTGATGAGTACGGGTTGGTGACTTTTACCGGGTTTGAGGTCGATTCCGGCGGGCCAAATACCGGTGGCTGCCGTTTTGTCATGGTCCCTGTTGAACCGATTTCTGATGTAACAGCCCAATTGTTGAAAAACGATGGGACGCTTGTTACGGTTTCCCCGAATCCATTCAACCCAGCGACCACAATAACAATTACGAACGGTGAACAACGAGTCACGAATTTTGGTGTATATACGAGTAACGGAAAACTGGTCGCTGCTTTGAAGACTTCCGGTCATAAATCAATCGTATGGGACGCTTCCGGTCAACCCAGCGGGGTCTATGTGATAAAAGCAACCATCGGAAACAGGACTGTGTCCAAAAAAGCCATATTGATGAGGTGATTCGCACGCACCCGCATAAGGGGCCGTTAATCAAGATATAGGCTGTTTTCAGGTAGAATGACAGTGATTGATACTTTGTTAGTAATATAATAATAATGTTTTGATATATTATGAATTTACAATTATTTTTAAACGGTTAATTATTTAAGGTAATTTCTTGTAAAACTAAAAGATATATATCATTAAGCACGAACAATCAGGTGGAATAGTAATTGCTAAATGCTTGTGAAACTCAGTTATTTCCGCGTAAAAAAATAAAAAAGGGGGGGGCGTTTATGAGAATTGATTCAATGTACGGGATTAAAATACTAATACTTACATGTGTTTTTTCAGCGCAAATCGGAGCATATACCACATTTGACGGTAAAACCGTTCCCCCTCTTCCAGCTCCGGTAAACCCAACTATGTGCAGCACAACTATTCAGCTGTATATGGCCTTGCGGACCCAGGGGCCCAATAAAACCATTGTTTTAAAAGACGGCGCATACGACATTGCAACCATTGAACCCTTGCGGATAGATTCCATTGGCGTCACCATCCGCGGCCAATCAGGCGACCCCACCAAGGTTGTCATTAGCGGGAAGGGATTTGAAAACTGCGACTATCCTGACGAGGAAATGTTCCAGCTAGCCGCGGACAGCATCGTCTTCGCGAACGTTACCATTGCCGAATCGCGGTGCCACGGCATAAAAATACTGGTTGACGGCGTCGACAATGTCCGGCTGCATAATGTCCGTTTTTTCAATATAGGCGAACGGTGCATCAAGGGAGGGCTGGGCGGATACGGGTGGAATATCGGCTACTGCCATTTTGAAAATACCAAGGTTCCGGTAAATGACACGTGCCGCAAAGACCATATCGATGGAAATTATATCGCTGGTATGGACATCATGAACTCTGACTCATGGGTTGTCCACGACTGCCTTTTCCGCAACATACGGGGGGCTACAGGCGGCGGCAGAGGCGCTATTTTTTTCTGGGGAGGCACTGATGGGCGGCAGAATAAAAACGTGACAGTCGAACGTAATACGTTTTTTGGATGCGACCGGAGTATTTGCTTTGGAAACGCTTCGGGCGCGGTTGATGTTACGGGCGGCGCTATCCGCAACAACTTTATCGTGCGCGGGGCGGACAATGGCATTGAAATGGAGCATTCGTCTTCGGTAAAGATTTACAACAATACGCTGTACAGCACAAATCCAACATTTACCATGGCAGTGCAGTTCAGCGCTAATGATACTGCTAACGAATTCAGGAATAATATTATTTTTGGAAATATTTCCGGAAGCGTACAGACCATGTCGAATAACATCACAAAAAACACCGCTGGCGATGCGAACACAAACTGGTTTGTCAGCCGTTCCGACGCAAACCTGCATCTTACGGGCAATGCGACTCAGGCCATTAACCAGGGCGCCAACGGCCTTGTGGCAGACGACTGGGACGGGCACGCAAGGGTTGACGCTACTTGCGATGTTGGCGCTGACGAGTACAACTCTGTGCTGGTCGAAAACCGGCCCGCTGAATCTGAAGAAACCCTGACGCTTTCCATTTTTCCTAATCCCTTCAACCCAGCCACAGCGGTCAAATTTTCCATTGCCGGCATTACAAAAGAAGCTGTTCGCCTTGCGGTGTACGACCTGAAGGGTGGTCTGGTCAAGGTCCTGATGCATCGCGTGTCTGGCAAAGGGCCCTATACCGTGGCATGGGACGGGACTGACGGGAAGGGTGCGCAGGTCAGCGGCGGCGTATATGTCTGCACATTGACCGCCGGAAGTATGGTCCTTGCCCGGAAGATGTTCCTAGTCAGATAAGGTTGAACCCGGAGGGGGGGGCGTGAAACGTATTGTAGTGGCTCTCATAGCTGGATTGTTTTTAATACCGGGTCCTGTTCAGCCAGACTCTTCCTTGCTTCTTTTGCCCTCGGATCTTGAGTATCTGGGCGCATTTCGCTTGCCATCTGAAAGTGACGGAAATACCAGCTGGAATTCGGGTGGGAAGGGAATGACCTATTATCCCGCAGGAGATGTCAGCGGCCCGGACGATGGCTATCCTGGTTCTATTTTTGGCATCGGTCATTCTGTGAAGGGCGGTGTGTCTGAATTCAATATTCCTGTTCCTGTAATTTCACCTAACAAAATCCTGGGTGATCTGAATACAGCGCAGACCCTTCAGGGGTTTTACGATATCACCGAAGGCCGCCATGGCACCGACAACTACGTACTCAAGGGTATCGAATATCTTCCTGCCCAGGGAGAAATGACAGAGGATAAGATCCACTGGTGCATGGAAGAATATTATATACCGCCATTTGATAAGCCTTCGCACAGCTGGGCCTCATTGGATCTGTCGAATCCCCGGACCCCAGGGCTCTGGCACATTGGCCAACCAGGGGAGTTCCATATGGGAACAACAAGCCGTTATATATTCGAGATCCCAAAGGCTTGGTCTGATGTGAATACGCCGGGTAAACTTTTAGTTACCGGCAGGTTCCGCTCCCAGGCGGGCAGTTTCGGTCCAACACTATATACCTATGGTCCATGGAACAATGGTAATCCTCCTTCGGACAGCGCCTATCTGGATGCGATTGAAATGCTTCGATATCCGCAACCAGGCCAGATGTTTAACGGATGGTCGTCTGATACAACTTTTGGATTTCATAATGCGGATGATTGGGAGGATGGTGCATGGCTCACTGCTTCGGACAAGGCAGCGGTGATCATCACAGGGACCAAGGCCCTTGGATCCATTTGCTATGGAACACCGGATGTAACAGTGGAGTGCGACATGTACTGCGGAGGCAAGGGGTATCAAGCGGATGATTATGCTGCCTGCATTCTATTCTACAATCCCGACGATCTCGCCGCCGTGGTTCACGGGGAAATGCAGAAAAACGAACCCCAACCCTATACCTGGGTATTCATGGACTCGCTTATGTTTATGAGTGGATGCACCAGGAGCACCTTGGCCGGTACTGCCTATGACCGCGCACATAACCTGCTCTATATTTCCGAAATTGGTGCTGATACCCTTCCCGGCACCTATGATACCAGGCCATTGATCCATGTATGGCGGGTGAGCAGTCCTGGTGTGGCTGCGGCGCCAGGAGCAACGATGCGGGTCAAAGATCTGAATGTCTCAACCTGGCCAAACCCGTTTAACAAGACCGCACATATCATGATCAGCAATCGGTCGGCGATACGTATCAGCCGGGTCGGACTATTTTACACAAACGGCAAGCTGATGCACACGAAAAGGATTTTCGATTATCATGCGCCGGTCGTGGAAATCACGTTCGACGCGACAAGTCAACCAGCAGGCGTCTATATTCTGAAGATAAACGCGGGTTCCCAAACAGTGACGAGGCGTATCACGCTTTTAAAATGAGCGCCCACATTTTCGGGGAGGTATTCTTATGAATCGCTTTATTTCTTTCGCGGTGATGAGCGCCGCAGTATTGTCTCACGCCTATGTTACCTACGACGGAAGGACTGTGCCGGACCTTCCTTTGCCATCAGATACGGTAAACGTGAGCACAAACCTCCAATTCCATATGGCCCTGATCGCCCTGACACCAGGCCAGACCATCCTTCTTGCTGATGGCGCCTATGATATGGCGAACTACGAGCCCTTAACACTGAACGACTCAAATGTCTGCATCCGCGGGGCGTCAAACGATCCAACCAAGGTCATTATCACCGGGCATGGATTCTCAAATAATTACAATGTGGACGAGGAACTCTTTGTGTTGAATACGAGCCATGTCACCTTTGCGTATATCACCATATCCGAATCACGGTGCCACGGAGTTAAGTTCCAAAGCGGCAATAACGACCGTACCATTTTCCATTGCGTTCGTTTCATAAATATAGGCGAACGCAAAATCAAAGGTCCGAGTTCGACAAATGCGTTGGCATGCACTGTCAGATACTGCCATTTCGAGGACTTGGAACTGCCCGCCACAGACCGGTGCGTGGGCACCCCGTGCGAAGGCTTTGATGAAGGGGGTAATTACATCGCTGGTATGGACATCAGAAACGGCGACAGTTGGGTGATGGAGAACAATTGCTTTGTTAATATCCGCGGCGCAACAGGCCAGGGGCGGGGCGGCATTTTCCTCTGGAACTCTACCGTGAATATGATCGCGCAGGCGAACACCTTCATCAACTGCGATAAAAGCATCTGTTTCGGCAACCCGTCAGGCGTTTCGACATCGGTAGACGGTGGCTATATCAGGAACAACATGATTTATCCCGGCATTGCCATGGGCATAGAAATGTATGACTGTAATAATATCAAGGTTTTCAACAACACGACGTTCAGCTCGCTGAACACGAGTTCGGGTGCGCTATTTTATACCCGGAGCCAGAACTGCCAGATAAAGAACAACATATTTTATGGCGGTTTAAACCTGACGGGTAATTCACCGGATACGGCCAAAAACATAACAGTAACGAGGAGCAACAAGGCGGTTATTGGCCGTTGGTTCCAGGGCGATGTTTCCGCTGGAAACCTGCACCTGGTTTCGGACACATCCTCGGCTATAAACAACGGCGTCAATCTTTCGGACGTCACATTGGACTGGGACGGCCTTGCGCGCGATAGCCAGAACGATATTGGCGCCGACGAATATTCGAACAATCCGGTAGCCGTTGACGTTTCAGCGGCGATCAAAGGGGAGACCTATCTGAGCAATGCGCACCCCAACCCGTTCAATCCATCGACGGTCATACGTTATGGGATATCAAAGCGTGAAAGTTTCTGTCCGTTTTCTATCACGGTGCTGTCTGCGGATGGGAAAGAGGTCAGAACGCTTGTCGAAGGAATCATGATAGGCGGCAATTACGCGGTCAAATGGGACGGCGCGGACAACACCGGCAACCAGGTCGCAAGCGGCCGCTATATCATTCGCCTGCAGGCTGGGAATAATATTAAAACGGTAATTGCGACTACTCTCAGATAATAGCAGTCTGGCAAATACCTGTTTCTCAATAAACGCCCAGTTCATTCTTGTTATAATATAATTAGATATTAACATAATAATGCTAATATATTGATATAATATCATTAAAGCATATTTTATTTATCAGAGTATAGTAGGTTAGCTATTGATAATAAATTAGATAAGAAGAAAGGCGCCAGATTTGCTTATTCCATTATAAATAATTAATCTACGACATATGAAAAATGCCAGTAATTCATTACTTAAAGAGTACCTGAGGTTGTGTGATCAGGATTTCAACAGAATGGACAAGGCCGCCTTTATCAGGGAGCAAAAGGTGCTGGAAAAATTAATTGAAAAAATCCAACGCCGTGAAAAAGAGGAGTACGGAAAACCATAACGCAGTCATCGTAAGCATGTTACCCAAACACAAAAGGAGTGTATTGTATGAAAAAAATCATCACCTTTACATTGATCGCATGCGCGGCCATGCTGGCTTTTGGCCAAAAAGACACTTTGAAAGTATACAAGATCGACGCCACGGTCGCAGATGGCGTTCCTGTGATGGACGGCGACCTTTCCGACTGGGACCAGGGGTATAATGCCGGTGGGTTTGAAAATGACAACAACCTATACTATGTGACCACCAGCGACATGTCCGGATGGACAGGTATAACAACCGATTTCCAGGCAAGCGTATATCTGGCGCATGACGGCACCTATTTATACATTGGCTGGGAAACAACCCTGGACGACGACAATATGTCCGGTACGTATACCAATAGCCTGTGCGATAGAATCCGGATCAGCTTTGGCGCAAAGGACGACCGGGTCTATGTCCTTAACCATACACTGCTTCAGGATTCCAACCCGCAGTTTCGTGCTTATAATTACGACACCCAGGTCGGCATCAGCGTAGGAAGCGGCGCTACGTTGCCGAAATATGAAATCCGGTTTTTAATAGACGAAATCCGTTTCTATTTCCCCACTACGAATCCGCCATTCGCGCTTTTAAGCATTGGTACGGAGGATGCTGATGACGCTGGTAGTAATTATCTTGGGCTTGGCGCGAACTATTCGGGAGACAAACATGATGACGTGACCAATCCATGGGACAACAGCGCGAACTATCCCATTGTGCAGTTTCTTGATGAATACGCTCCGGGAGTTAGCGTTGAATCTGCCGCAAATGGATCCGCTGAAGGCATGTTGATTTCGGCCTGTCCCAATCCATTCAACCCTTCAACAAAAATAGCCGTCTGTTTCTCCAATAGCGGCGCAGGGCGGGTGAACTCATTGTCCCGCATTCCGGGTGCACAGAAGGTGGAACTCGTCATTTATGACATGAACGGGAAAAATGTCTTTCACCAGGAAACCCGGACTTCGCAGCTTGCGGCCGGCATAACCTGGGACGGCAGGGACTTACGCGGCACTAGCGTTTCATCCGGAGTGTATGTCGTGTCCGTGTCGGCTGGCGCAAAGACGCTGCAAAAGAAAATAATATTGAACAGATAAAAAAACGAAAGCCCGGGGCGCTGTTTTCGCCAATGGCGCAGCGCTCCGGGCCCCTCCTTTCACCAGTAGTGCTTATCTTGCCAGTATCATCTTCTTATTCAGTTTTTTTCCATCGACAATCACCATTGCAATATATACACCCGAGGCCACCTGAGCGCCAGCGTTGTTTAGGCCATTCCATTCTACATTCGCATTGCTGAACACCCGTGTTTTTATTGGTATTGTCCTTACTGTTTGGCCGTTCATATTGCAGATATATAAACAACCTGAGGTTATTACGCTGAATTTCGTTCCAATATTGATTTTTATCATAGTAGTGGGATTAAACGGATTGGGTGCTACACTTATGATATCCTCTCGACCTAATGGCTGAACATCGCCCTTTGAAATGGTCTGAGGTTCTCCGCATGGATAATTTTGACCCCGTGAATTTAGCGTGACCTTTGCAATTGCGCCGGAAAGACGTATGGGCACATCCGGGACAAGCAGAAGATCCAGGCTGTCTGCCGTAATGGTTCCGGTTGTTTCAACGGATTCCGAAGCATCCATTATTTCATACGTAAAAACATCATCTTCGCATACTTCAAGCGTCTGAAGATTGCGCGGTGTTATGTCCACGGTATAGGTCTCCTGGCAATTGTTGGAACAGTTACACACATTAATGATGGGAATACTCCATGACGTTGATGTCTCCTCGATCCTCTTGCCGCTTAGGACAGAATGTTCCTGTGTTCCCCATTCAACGTTGAGCATGTATGTACGGCAGGTAGGACAGGCATGATCGGCGGCGTTATACGCGCATCCCTCCCTGGCAGGTACATTGGAAAACCCGGGCCGGCTTTCGTCCCAGCGCATATAATTTATCATTCTGCTGCCATAACCCGAAGCATCGTTCCATGCGTGTCCACCCGGAGTTGCCGCATATCCATAGGAATGACGTGAATCCTTGAGATAATCTTCAAAAGGTTGCCCCTGTGAACTAAAGGGGATTGATTCGTCATCATAGGTATGCCATCCATTAATGAGGCCAAAACTTTTATAGGTATTAAGCTTCATAAAATGGACTACATCACGGGCATCGTACACGTTCATACCGGTGAATTGTGTGACCCAATCGAGTCCGGCATAATCGGGATCGTTGAAAGGCAGGAATTTTACCGGATTTGCATTGCTTACAGCTCCGTAATTGCTGAAAATCGACGCTCCCCACATAAAAATTCCCTGATCAGTGTACACGCTGTCATAATTCGTTAATCCATGGCATGCCCACATGGAGGTAACGAATGAGGGATAGGCCATAAGCAGTCCAAATCCGCCTGATGCACCCATGGAGTTGCCGTTAAAGTAATATTTTGGTTGTGTGATATGATATGCCCGCCTGGCCCATAAAGCGACCTGGATATGGCGGTATTGTATATAATTCGTAATAGTATCTTGCATGCTTTGAGATGCGGTGCCGGATTCACCGTCCCAATCCAGGGATTGGTGATATCCGAAATACCAGGTGGGCTGGCCATTGCCGGAAAGATCTCCGCAGCCGTAATTAGAATAGTCTGATGAAGCAAGCACGGTTGTGCTGATGCCGTCATAATGCGCACTGGGCATATTACCACCGTTTGAAAACGCAGACCTTGTTATGACAAATGGAAAAGCATAACCGAGATAATTTTCCCGGTATAGCTCATAGTCGAGCCACATGGTATAATAATCACGCATACTGCCCACATAATATCTGACAGCGCCGATAGGTTGCTTTTGCTCGTTAATGGGACCGCAGCTGTTGCCGGATGTTATGGCGGCTTCCTCCACGCTGCCTGAAGAAACCGTGGTTATCGCATAATAATAGTCCGCTTGCGCGGCTTCCTTCACGGTCCATACAAAAAGGCCTGTGGTGGTGCCAAGCTGCGTTCCCCTACCGCTGGACACGGGCTGAATGATACAACGACTGATGACCGCGTTCTGATAATCAGTGTCGGTTTTTTTATCCATCAGACTGCTGTCTGTTTTATGCATTTCCCTGAAATAGCTTGAACCTTCCTTGATTTCAGCTATGCATGTTGCCGATAAAAGATTACCACTGGTGATTTGCGCCGTGTTCCGGTAAATCCGGTACGTTTCCCCGGATTGACCATTGTCCTCCTCCCAGGTCAGGAATGTCTGGCCTTCCCTGAAAAAACCGGCAAGTCCTGTTGGCTGCGCGGCATTGGCAGCGCACAGCGCCGCAAAGACGCATATCGCGATATTCTTTATTTTCATACCAACCTCCTTTAGAATCGTTTTGTCATTTTAATAACGTTATTCGAAGCGTATATTCTTGGTTTCCGGTTTTCACTTTTATCAGATACGTTCCTGATGGAAATCCATGTGCGTCCCATATACTTTTATTGCGATTTAAAGCGTCCGTTATTGCATGGACGCGTTTTCCATGGATATCGTATATGTTTATTTGCACTGGTCTTTTGGCGTTTTTTGCCGAAAAGACGATCACGGGGTTGAATGGGTTTGGATAAGCGCATATGTCAAAATCTTGCGCTGGCGGTTGAGGATACTGCTTACCGTCAACAGCGGCGGACAAGCTCCACGTACAGGGGTCTGCCAGAGTGAGCCAATCGCGAGAATCAAAATAAGCGCATTCAGGGTTAGACCATCCGCGCGGACCCGCAAACCCTCCAACCGTGTCCAAATAATCGTACACAAATTGATACGCCTCATCGCTTTTCGGCATGCCGGCGCGTTTGGCAATGGCTAGCGCATATATAAGATATCCTATCCATTGTGTCTCCATTTTATTGTCCCGACCCATCTCTACGGCAACATAGCTGTCTGTCTGAGTGGTCATTATACGGTATGCATCAGCCCAATTGTCCGGGATCCTGTAACCTTTTTGACAACTGGTACTGCATTGGAAATCAATGTAATGTGAAAAATAATTCACCGCGTCCCATTTGTTGAAATCCGGGTGGTTGACGCATACACCCACAGGGAGTCGTAGCATGAAATCCCGCCATTGGGACGCTCCGGCAAAGCCCAGACGCGCAAGCTGGTCAGCCACATCGAGGATGAAATAGTTGTTCTCGTACATGCCGCCCCTATTTTCCACTAAATAAAGGCCGAATTGATTATTCATATCAACACGCGCAATATGACAAAGCGCGGAATCAATGGTTCTATCAATGCAGTCCTTGAAATACGCTTTGTCCGAATGATTGTCCGGTAACGTCACCCACGAATCCAATATTTCCCGCAAGTGCATGGCGTTTTCCCGGTTTCGCCCGCACACTATTCCATTGCTGTTCCTTCCTTCGTACCAGAGGCTATAGGCAGCCCAATAAAGCTGTTCTTCCATGTAGTAATAATCGCCGGTGATAATATAAGGGACAAAAGGAAAAGAGGGCGGATATCCCCAGCTGACAGTGTATGGATGGCGCATATCTCCGTACGGACAATCGAAGAAGGCGTACCCCACGTCCCAGCCATGGTCGCACAGCCAAGGGAATTTTCCTGGAAAATCCCGCAATTGCAGTATCCGGCCGTTTTCCTTGTTACGGCCGTGCACGGGAAAGCTTGCCGCTTGTTCTCCTGCGCAGAGCATGACCTCTTCATTCCGCCAATCCATTGAATAGAGATAATCGGTTGTCCAGCTTGGGAAGATTTTCCTGTCATCGCGTCCTGCGCACTCGATCAGGTTCCTGAAAATGACGCCATTTTCAAGAATGTCATTTCCATCAGCCGTCCCATTTAAAAATGATGCGTATCTGCCGGCAATTTTATTTTCTTCTATGCCTTTCGTGTAATCATATGGAGGCAGGTATCCAGTGGATATCAAATAGGTAACATTAAACTTGATCTGCGACCGGGATGGCTTGTTTCCAAGCCAGAACACTCTGCGCCACCGCGAATCACGCCAGTGACGCACTGAATCCCGGCTGAATGCATTTATTGGTGAAGCATTGCCAAGAAAAAGGTCAACATCGTAATAGGCTGCGCCACGGTTGCAATGCCATACATTTTCCGCAACAACAGATACCCGTATGCCGTTCCAGCCTGGATAACAGCGGACCTGGTATTGGACATTGATGTTTTCGCTGGGGTTTAGGTTCGTGTCGTTCAGTAAAAACTCCGTACATAAACCGCCGGAAAGCCACGTTTCGAGCGAAGAGGCGTTTTGGACTATCTGCCGCGCTGAAATTGATGTAAGGCTATCTATGGCCGACAAGCCGCTATCACGATAAAATTTAAACTCAAGGCGTGCGTCAAAATCATGGAAAAGGAGCGAATCCTTATTCCACTCATCATTGCCCTGCATCGGGCTGCCATCAGATAATTCTATGGTTTGCTCGCTATTTGCAGTGAGTAAAGGTATGATCAAAGAGATGATCCCATACCGCACCGAACCATCGTCGTACCGGTTTTTAATATCCATCTGGGCCGGAACATCCAGCCCATTAATCCGCGCTATAATTGAAGACTGCACATGGCCTTTGATAAAAGGATGGCCAAAGGTGACCGGATAATGGGGTGTGGTAACGCCCGCGAGTTCCTTGATGGAGATTTCAGTAACTTTGGCATAAATTGGAAAAAAGGCTAGAATGAAAAATAATAAAGAAAGTCTCATGATAGCCCCCGGTATATTAAATAGCCCCCTGTCCTTTTCCTTTTTTCCTGACAATTGCCTGATCGTTAATCGTTTAATAATATAATGGCGTATGTATCAACGAAATAGCCTTTTACGGCAAAAAACGCTATCCTAATGGAAAAAGCGCTGATGTTAAGGGAAATTCCGTACTTTTTTAGAAAAGAAGGCTTTTTTCAGCCCCTGCGGTAGTCTTTTGGGGTCTTTCCAGTGATCTTTTTAAAGTTACGAAGGAAGATGATGGGATCGCTAAAGCCCACTTCATATGCTATTTCAGAAATGGATTTTCCAGTCAATTTCAGCAGTTCAGAGGCCTTTTGAATACGGTATTCCCTGAGACGCTGCACAATGGAGATGCCGCGTACTTCCTGATAAATGTCCGATGCGCGGCGCTCACTTAAAAAAACATGCCGTACGAGTTGTTCCCTGTCCATGTTCGCGTCAGAATATTTTTCAGCAATACAGGCGTCGATCTGGTCCGCGATTTTCCGCCACTGCTCAGGTATTTGTTGTTCCCCTGGTTTTTTCCTACGCCAGACCCAAAAGATCGCGATCAACACGCATGCAAGCGTTAGAACAGCCAAAAGCGGCAGAATACGGCGAAAGAACATTGATAGAGGAGGGTTGGAAAGGAGAAAATAGAGTGAAGAAAACCGGCTAAGGGCCGAAGTATCCTGGCAGACCATGTTCGCGTGGATAGCCCAAACACCGGGTAGCATTTTAGAGATAGTGTGAATTGATACCTGTGCGGATCCGCTTTCAGGGCAAAATATAACTTTATCCAAGAGCAGTACTTGCATTGGCAGGGATTGATCCCCGGCAACGGCCACGGTGGTCCTGTTTTTGCCTTGTTGGCATTTATAGAAAACGGAATCACCTGATGAAATACTGTAAACGTAGTTGGAGGACTCGTCAAATACTCCGAACCTGTCTTGTTTTTCGCTGGTAAATGATTCAGAGCAGAGGTTCAGGTCAATATAGGCTTCTTTCTTACAGGGGGGGAATGTAAAAAGGAGAACAAGCGTGTCTCCGGACCTGATGCGGTTGCCAGGACCCGCGGGCATGGTAAGCGCCATTTGATCGCTGGAAGAAAGCCTGCTGAACATCAGACTGCTGGAAGATTTCCCCGTGAAAAACAGGCGCTTCTTGGACCAAGGGCCTCTTGATTCCGGCGCGTCGATAAACCGGCCCGCATAGCGATATTCCGCGCCCTGCGGAAAAGGACGGGCGAATGTAAAAGGCCCGCCAACAGCGAATACGCTATCACGCACAATTTTACCGGCAGAGTCAACCCGGATTTCACACCATCGTATCCGTGTTCCGGGTACTGCGCTAATCATAAACTCAGGCCGGTGTTCTTCGAGGTAGCAAAACGGGACCGGGCTGACGAATCCGGGAGTACGCAAGATCGGAATAAAACGCTGCTCAGAGATGACGATATTATCCACATCCATCGCGGTCAAAGGCAGCTGTGAAGCTTGCGCAATCCCAAAGGCCCATGATTTTAAAAACATAGGCTGACTCGACAGCTTCATTGTTCCGCATCCAACGAACATTGTATCAATGAACAGGGAATCAATTATTGAATCGCTCCGAAACGCCATGAACAGGGCCGCGTGATACCATCGCAAGGCTTCAAGGGGAACATTGTCTTTTACACCGATGGTTTTCGCGCTGCTGTCAAACGCGGGCCGTTGAAGCGTTTGAAGGTATATGCGGCCATCAGCATGTTTCTGAAAAAGAAGCACTGGCGTGTGAAAGTGGTTTCCTGACACTGGCGCCAGAAGGAATTGAGCGATTCTGACATATGGATTGCCTTGGGTGATAGCCGCGGTGTCCGCCAGGATAATCCTGAACCAGAATTGGCAGTAGATGCCTTTTTCGAACTGCGGGGAATGTATGGGCCAGTGGATACTTTTTTCGAGAAAGCGTCCTTCTCCTGTGAGTATGCGCAGCCCGCCGTTGCCCTCAAACGCATGCTGGCTGTCAACCGATGCCCATGATGTAATGGAATCGCCCGTATTCGCATTCCACTGGTTCAGGGACTCTTTTGATTCGAAATCCTCTGAAAAAATGATTATTGCGGACGCTGAGTTGAAAAGGAGCGCCATCAGGACGGCAATCAGCAACAATGTACAATTGCGCGGTAAACTCATGCTTGGATGCAAAATAACTATTTAAGCCATAAAATAGGTAGCTGGTTCAGGGTTTTATTTAATAAAATATCCAACAAGCTTCCAGGTATCGTCCTCTTTGAGCACAACGACTGTTTCAACAGCCTCTTTTTTATTCTCAAACGATGCTTTGAATTCTATTTGAGCGTAGCGGCCGTCCGGCGCTCCGGGTGCCTTGTCCATGGTTTTGGACGATACGAGTTCCCGCGAAACGCATGTTCCCAGGGGCTTCCGGACAGCAGTGAGCATCTCAGCCCATTTTTCATCAGAACCCAGCGCGGTCTTGAAATAGGGGGCCGCCGCATTGTACGATCCGGCATAATCCTCTTTATCAATTGCGGTGACGATGGTTTGGGCCGATTGAATGGCTGAATCATCGGCCTGAGGGTTGCTTTTTTCTTTGCCGCACCCAATGATGGGCGGTAATAGAAGCAGGGTGCTGATAAGCATAAGGGCTGTTTCTTTCATGACAGGTTCTCCTTTTGATATTTTGAATATGAACGGTCCTTTATTTTACCTCATCCTTTGAGGCCAATAGCTGTTTTTGTCGTGCCATTCATTGATTATTTGCCTTTCGTCATCTCATCAGCAATCAACTCAGCTTGCTTCAGGACCGTTTCAGTTGCGAGCATCTGCATATCCGGCGGATAACCGTATTGCCTTAAAATTCTTTTTACAATAACTTTCAGCTTCGCCTTCACGCTTTCTTTGATTGTCCAATCAATTGAAGCGTTTTCCCTGACCTTTTCAAACAGGACAACTGCCAATTCACGCAATTTATCCTTTTCCATCAATTGTTGTGCGCTCTCATTGTTGGCAATTGCCGTGTAAAAGGCATATTCATGATCGGACAGCCCCATTTCCTTAGGCTCCTTGTCCATTTCCTTGATTTCTTTGCTCAACTTGATGAGCTCGTTAATGACCTCTGCTGCTGTCAGGATTTTATTATGGTATTTTTTGATTGAATTTTCAAGCATTTCCATCAAAGTCCTGCCCTGCACCAAGTTTTTTCTGGTGCGAGCCTTGATTTCGTCATTAAGCAGCTTTTTAAGAACTTCAAGGGCAATGTTCTTATGCTCCATGTTACGGACTTCGAGAAGGAATTCCTCTGAAAGAATGGAAATGTCAGGCTTTTTTATACCTGCGGCATCGAATACATCTATAACCTGCTCGGTTACGAGCGCCTTGTCGATGACCTGCCGGATTGCGGTTTCTATCTCTTCGTCTGTTTTGCCTGAATCGGTCCAGTCAAATTTGGCCAGTCTCGCTTTCACTGCCTGAAAAAACGCGACTTCATCCTTGGCATCCATTGCCTGCTCATGAGGAATTGCGATTGAGAAGGCCTGGGAGAGCGCCGTTACTTCATCAATGAACCGTTTTTTGCCATCATCCAACCCAAGAATGTGCTCTTCCGCTGCCAGAATAAATGATAGCTTTTTGCTGGTGTTGGCTTCAAAATAGTCCTCGTAAGCAAAACCGTGGAACATCTGTGAAATTATCTCAATCTTTTCAAGCATAAGCTGGACAGCTTTTGCCTGCATAACAGCCGGGTCGCCCTTGCCGCCGCTATTTGAGTAGAAAGACAGGGCTTTTTTAAGATCAGCCGCAATGCCGAGATAATCAACGATAAGACCGCCTGTTTTGTCCTTATAAACCCGGTTCACGCGCGCGATCGCCTGCATGAGGTTATGCCCCTGCATTGGCTTGTCAATATACAGCGTATGCAGGCATGGGACATCAAAACCAGTAAGCCACATATCACAGACAATGACGAGTTTGAGTTCGTCTTCCGGGTCCTTCATTCTGTCGGCCAATGCACGCCGCTGTTCTTTTATGGTGTGGTGCTTTGAAATTTCCGGGCCATCGGACGAAGCCGAGGTCATGACCACTTTCAAGGCGCCTTTTCTCAGGTCGCTGTTGTGCCAAAGGGGCCGTAGTTTTATAATTTCAGCATATAATTCGGCAGCGATACGGCGGGACATGGTTACAATCATGCTCTTGCCATCAAATACTTCCTGCCGCAGTTCAAAATGGGTAACAATATCCAATGCCACCCGCCGTATTCTGTCTGCGCTGCCGATGAGCGCTTCAAGCTGTGTCCATTTAGCCTTGGCCTTCTGGGTCTCTGTCAGTTCGTCCTGCTTAAGTTCTTCATCAAGGTCGGATACAAGCTTTTTGCCTTTTGCGCTCAGGCCAATTTTTGCCAGGCGGCTTTCGTAGTATATACGCACTGTTGCGCCATCGGTCACGGCCTGCGCAATATCGTAGATATCAATGTAATTACCGAAAACAGCCGGAGTGTTGATGTCGGTACTTTCAATTGGAGTGCCGGTAAATCCAAGGTATGTCGCATTTGGCAACGCGTCACGCATGTATTTTGCATACCCGTAGGCTATTTTTTTACCTACAACACTTCCGTTTTTGTCTTTTGCATCAACGGTTTTTGCCTTAAAGCCATATTGCGTGCGATGGGCTTCGTCTGCAATTACAATGATGTTTTTTCTATTAGAAAGCTGTTCGTAAACATTGCCTTCATCGGGAAAGAACTTTTGAATTGTGGCAAATACAATCCCGCCTGAAGCGACCTTCAAGAGTTCTTTCAGTTTGTCCCTGCTTTCCGCCTGAACCGGTTCCTGGCGAAGAAGCTGTTTGGAAGATGCGAAGGTATCAAAAAGCTGGTCATCCAGGTCATTTCTGTCAGTTATCATCACAATTGTAGGATTATCCATTGCCAAAACGATTTTTCCAGCATAAAAAACCATGGAAAGAGATTTGCCGCTGCCCTGCGTATGCCAAACAACGCCGCCTTTTTTGTCTCCAATAGGCTGCGTCTCGGTACTGGGCAACCCATAGGTTGCAGGTGGTTCCATTACCATACCGGTGACTTCGACAGGCTCAGCCACCGGTCTTTTATCGGGCGCTGAGCTTGCCGAAGTGCCCGCATACCCTGATGCCCTGAGTGTGGATTCCACAGCCAGATTAACGGCATAATACTGGTGATACGCCGCCAGTTTTTTAACGGTTTCTATGGTAATAATGCCGGTATCTTTATCTTCTTTTCTGGCTTTTTCAAATACTATAAAATGTCGGATAAGGTCTAAAAGTGTGGTTTTGCACAGCATACCTTTTATCAGCGTTTCCAGTTGTCCGATAAGCGGGGATGCTTCCAGTTTGCCGTCCGAAGTTTTCCAAGCCATAAAACGGCTGAAACCAGCGGAAATGGTCCCAGCCCTTGCTTCCAAACCATCGGATATGACAGTAAAGCCATTATAAGTAAACAGAGTGGGAATGGCCTGTTTATAGGTTTGGATTTGTCTGAACGCCGAATGGATAGTAGCGTTTTCATCCGCAGGGTTTTTCAGTTCAATTACTACGAGAGGTAATCCATTTACGAAAAGAATGACATCGGGTCGTTTATTGACATTGTTTTCAATAACCGTATACTGATTCAAGACAAAAAAATCATTTTTATCAGGGTTGGTAAAATCAATAAGCCACACCAGGTCGCCCCGGTTATTGCCGTCTTTTTGATAGCTTACCTTGATACCTTCGGTAAGCATCCGGTGGAAGGCTTCGTTGTTCGCTATAAGTTCTGGCGAATTGAGGCGGAGTAACTGTTTTATGGCATCTTCCCGTACTTCTGCGGATAATTTTGGATTAATTCTGGCAACTGCGGCGGTAAGTCGTTCAAGGAGGATGACATCTTCAAAGGACTGACGTTCCGGGGTTTGGCTGTCCGGCGCAATATCCGGGCCATAGATGTACTGATAGCCCGATTTTTCGAGAAGTTCTAGGGTGAATCGTTCTATTTCGGATTCTGTAATTCTATTTTTCGACATCTTTTTTTCCCATTATGCGCTTGATTTCTTTATCAAAATCCGAGACAAAGTTTTTATCCTGTATCTGCCGGTATGTTTCATATTCCTGCTCGGCCTTGAGCTTTGCTTCCAACGCAGTTACTTTGCCGTTGTCCTTCAATATCGGGTAGTTCGACAATTCCAGAATTCTATGGAGAAATTTTACCCAATCTTTCATGGTCATAATAATTTTTCGCGACGCATTATTTTCCGCCAAATCCAGATATGCGGAGACAATCCGGTTCAATTCCTTAATGTGCTGTTCGTTCAGGTAATTTTTTGCCACCGTGACATCAGATTTCAATATTTTGCCATCCAACCCTTGTTTCCAGGTGGTTAGACCCATATAAAGCTTTGTGGCATCGGCGGAGGTATAAATAAGTTCCGCAGCGGTTTTTCCGGTTATGGCCCAATGAAGTTTGTTTTGAACGATAGCGAAGAAATCCTTAGTTATAGGCGCATTTTTATCATAGTCCGCGGAGAGAGCGAAGATGTCGGTAATTTTCTGATAGAACCGGCGTTCACTGGCCTGAATTTCACGGATTCGTTCAAGGAGTTCTTCGAAATAATCCTTGCCGAAAACCCTGTTACCCTGTTTCAGCCGTTCATCGTCCAGCACAAATCCCTTTATAATGTATTCTTTGAGTGTCTTTGTGGCCCAGATACGGAATTGTGTTGCCTGGTAGGAGTTAACCCGGTAACCGACTGCGATAATTGCATCGAGGTTATAGTAATTGGTTTTATACTGTTTTCCATCAGCGGCAGTTGTTTCCAAAATGGAAATAACTGATTTTTTCTGTAACTCGTTTGATTCGAATATGTTATTGAGGTGCTTATTGATGGCTGGGACTTTAACCCCGAATAATTCGGCTAAAGCCTTCTGCGTGAGCCAGACGGATTCATCTTGAACAAAGACTTCGACCCTAACTTTACCATCAACTGTAGTATAGAGAAGAAAGTTAGCTTGAGGGGCTGGGAGGTTTGATTTATTCATGCAGGAATTCTTTATCTTTCATTTGTTTTTGTCAGTATGGAAATCCCAAGAGCGGTTGCTCGAACCGGTTGATTGAATTTGGAATTTATCAGCCGCTTGAATTCCAGGCTTTTTGAACCGAAGTTTATCAACAACCCGACTTCCAGATTGTACGCTTCCAGATAGTTAATGGCTTGCGCCAGGTGAACGTCTTCTAATTTTGTGATGCTTTTAATTTCAACGGAAACAACCTCGTCGATTAAGAAGTCGACCCTGCGCGTACCGATTTGCCGCTGTTTATAATAAATCGGCATTTCGTGTTCCCTGCTGAACGGGATGGCATTGTCCACAAGCTCAATCTTCAACGCCCTCTGATAAACCACTTCCTGAAAACCATTGCCCAGCGCCTTGTGAACAGCCATTGCACACCCGATAATCTTGGATGTAAGTTCCGAGTACTTGTAGCGTTCGTCTATCATGATAAAAACCACTGTCTGAACCGTTGATTAAGCTGATTAATCTGATTACCTTGATTTAATACCACTATTTTCACAATCATCCCAATCATTAAATCAGCTTAATCAGTGGTTCAGACATTTTACTTCCCCATTCATTAATTTTGGCAATAAAGTATCGCGCATTTTTTCGAGTATCCTGATTTGTGCATGATTGGATTTAATTTTATTTAGCCATCCATCGCATAGTCGGGAGGCGGCATGCAACAATTCATCGGAAGGAGCCTTTATTTCTAAATCACGTAATTGATCGAAAGTTATTTGCGGGAATGTACCGGATCGTGCTTCGGCCAAAGTCTGAAGCCATTCTGTGGTCTTTTTATTTGTCAGGTAGAAATACACAAATGCTTGACTTAAAATCCCTTTTGAACGTAAGACCATGAGCTTGGTGGAAACGACATAGTCGCTTGCCTCAAAATCAATATAAGCATATCGTCCGTTCGCTGGTCGTATTTCACTAAATAGTATATCATCCTTCTTTATAGATTTTTTTGCCTGCCCAGGAAGATTTTTGACGCTTTCATAATGAGTATTTAGAACATCACCCAAATAAATATCTGATGTGTTTAAAAAAATAATTCCCGGTTTTGGAAAAGTATGCGTAATCGAAACGGTTTCTATTAGATCGCCTAAGAAAATTTGTTTCTCATAACTAACTTCCGCCTCCTCCACAAACCACTGCCTGAACAGCGTTTCCGCCATGGCTTCCAGCGTTTTGTTTTGCCGATGGAGTAGGTCTATTTTGTCGTCGAGACTGGAAAGGACTGAGGCGATGGCGTGTTGTTCAGGGAGAGAGGGGAGAGCAAGACCTATTTCGTATATTTCATAACGATCCGTTGATGGGATAGCAGAGCCACTATCCATCGCATTAATATCTTGCGTTAAAAGAAAATTGTAGAGAAAAACCAAATCAATGTCTGTGGTTTTCGGCTTCACATAAAAGGCGGTATCAATTACAGAGAATGGGACCCGAGAAAAATGAACACCTCTATAAGCACCTTTTCTCCCAATAATAATACTGGGGATTGGGCTTAAAAAAGAATTTGCGTAGCCGATTTTGCCATTGGTGCCATATACGGGATACACACCTTGACAATCATGATAACCTTGTAATGATTTCCCATATTCCAAGGTTATGAGATCCCCTAACCTACATTCTTTCCACTCAGTCATCTCTATTCACCCTTTGCAACACAACCGCCTCAAACGCTTCCATGTCTCGATCTCGCGCAATCTGAAACTCGCCATCCTCCCACCAGCTTTCAGGATCATGTTTCATTTTCAGAACACTTGGATGATGGAAATTCTCGAAGCCTGTCTTGTATCCGCTGGTAAGGACCGGCATATCGGGAGGGAACGATTTCAAGACATCGATCAATTTTCCTACCGTGAAATAGAATTTGTCGGAAAAGGCGTCCTTCATTTTCTACTCTCATATCCCCAAGGTATTTGGGCAACAAGCTGTTGCCCAATTGAAGGAGAAATTATTATCATTATAAATTCACCTTCTTTAATCTCTCCAGCATATCCATGGCGTTTATATCCATTTTCGAAAATGCGAACCACCTTTTCCCCAGGTCCTTTAAAGAAGCGCCAAAATGGTATAACTCTGTTTCATCCAGAATCAGGAATCGATCGTGCGAAATGCCAAATTCTTTCAAGACTATTGGCGGATATTGTTCGTTGAATTTCACCGCATCTGATACAAGCTGCCGCGAGATGTTCTTCGTGAAGATTGCAACCGTGACCCCTTTATTTCTCTTCGCAAATAATGCCAACACTCTATCGTCCACATAGTTGTCAATCAGTGCAATCGACTTTTTCGCCGAACGGACAAGGCTTGAAATGAATTGCCAGGCGTCAAAAACCTGGCCGTTGTAGAAAACGCCCTGTTTTGGTTTTATCTCTTTCGCTTCTATGGCGTTGAATATCTTTTTAAACTTCTCGTCGCTGTCCTGCTTGTGTTCAAGTTGTTTTCTTTCTACAGTATTAAGCCGTTGAAAAACCTGGGCGTTTGCAGCGATGAATTTGCGCATGACGATAAATGCATTTATAATTTGAATGCTTACTTTAACGGCGGTTTGGCTCCGCAAAACTGCCGAAAGCATGGCAACGCCCTGTTCGGTGAATGCATAGGGTAGATATTTGCGATGCCGCCCTCGCTTGTTTAAGGTGCCAGATTGGAACCTTAAAGAGTTCGCTTTTTCTATGGTCACAAATTGTGACCTTAAAGAATCGTATTCGTCAGTGGTCAGTTGAAACATGAATAGATCGGGAAATCTTTCGAGATTGCGTTTTACCGCCCGATTTAAGGTTTTTACTTCCGTTTTATATAATACGGCCAGATCGGTATCGAGCATGGCCTGAACTCCGCGAATTGAATAAATGCGGTTATGTATGGTGTCAACTTTCATAATGTTTTTTGTGGTCATGCCTTAACCCTCTTCAAATTCTCCAATATCGCCTTATTCAGCCTCTCCTCTTCTTTAAGCTGTTCCTCGAACTCCGCCTTCAGCTTGGTAAACCGCTCGTTAAAATCAAAATCATCCTCATCATCAGGCAGGCCGACATAACGCCCTGGCGTGAGTACATAATCCAATTCCCGTACCCGTTCAATGGACGCCGAATTACAAAAACCTTTAATGTCCTCATATTTGCCCTTAGGTTTCCTCCACGCATGATACGTGCCGACAATTTTCTGGATATCTTCCGCCGAAAGTTCCTTTGTTCTGCGATTTATCAAATGCCCTTCGTTTCTGGCATCTATAAATAGGATTTCATCCGTGCGGTTACGAAATCCGCCATTGGCCTTATTCCTGCTTAAAAACCAGAGACAAGCGGGAATCTGCGTGTTCAGGAATAATTTGGCTGGCAAATTGATGATACAATCAACCAATCGGGCTTCAATCAAAGCCTTGCGGATTTCACCTTCACCGGAGGTCTTGGAAGTGAGTGAACCTTTTGCCAGAACAAAGCCGGCAATCCCGCTCGGACTCAGGTGATATAAGAAGTGCTGGATCCATGCGTAATTAGCGTTTCCTGTCGGTGGCATGCCATATTTCCATCTGCCATCTTTGCGGAGCAGGTCACCGCTCCAGTCACTGTCGTTAAATGGGGGATTAGCTATGACAAAATCCGCTTTTAAGTCTTTGTGAGTATCATTCAGGAAAGAGCCTTCATTGTTCCACCTCACTTGCGAGCTGTCTAAACTACGGATGGCAAGGTTCATTTTCGCCAGGCGCCATGTGGTTTGGTTACTTTCCTGTCCAAAGATGGAAATATCATTGGTTTTACCCTGGTGACTTGCGACAAACTTTTCAGATTGGACAAACATACCGCCCGAGCCGCAGCAGGGATCAAAAACCCGGCCTTTGTGAGGTTCAAGCATTTCTACCAGGAGTTCAACAACGCTTCGGGGGGTATAGAATTGCCCACCCTTTTTACCTTCGGTAAGTGCGAATTCACCAAGGAAATATTCGAATACATGCCCAAGAAGGTCTGCGCTGCGGGCCTTGGCATCACCAAGGGCAATATTACTGACAAGGTCTATGAGGCCGCCAAGATTGGTTGGGTCCAGGTTTCCGCGCGCAAAAACTTTTGGTAATACATCTCTCAGAGAAGGGTTCTCGCGTTCAATGGCATCCATCGACTCATCGACGGTTTTTCCAATGGTCGGCTGTTTTGCGTGGGATTTGAGGAAACTCCAACGTGCGGTGGGAGGAACAAAAAAGACATTTTCAGCTTTATATTCGTCTTTATCCTCTGGATCAGCGCCTTTATATTCGCCCTTGCCGCTCTTTAGCTTGTCGTGCAATTCCTCGAAAGCATCTGAAATATATTTGAGGAAAATAAGGCCTAAAACAATGTGCTTATATTCCGCGGCATCGATATTTTTCCGGAGTTTGTCCGCGGCTTTCCAGAGTTGTTTTTCAATCGGTTCGGTGGGTTCTGTTTTCATAGATTTGGTTTCATCTTAAGGTGGGTTCCATTTTCTCCGCCATGGATGGCAGGTGATTCTTTTAGGCGCGGCTTTTTCATTGATTCATAAGGAAATATAACCTTTTGCACCTGTTGGCAAATAGCACAAAAGAATTGATTTTCTTTGGCGATGAACTTCTTGTTAGTATCCTTATGTAAATATAGGGAGAGCAAGAATTTGTTGACGGTCGTGGCGTATTGGGCCGATTTCCTCTGTTATGCGAGGGGAAAAACCATGGATCATCCTGTTTGAAAAAATTATATTAGAAAAAAAAGGAAAAATATTCCATGCACTACAGAACCCTTGGCCGCACAGGCCTCACAGTATCGGAAATCGGTTTGGGAACCCTGGCAATTGGCGGACCCTGGTCATTCGGCGGATTTGAATTCGGCAGGGGACAGGTCGATGACAAAAACTCCCTGAAAATGATCTCCATTGCCCTGGACGCTGGGGTCAATTTCATTGATACCGCGGATATCTACGGATATGGCAAGAGCGAGGAGATTATCGGCAAGGGCATTGAGGGAAAACGCGAAAAGACCGTGATATGCACCAAGGTGGGCAACCGGGGGACTGAGCGCGAATGGTTCAAGGATTTTTCACCCGCATGGATAAAGGCCGCGTGCGAACAGAGCCTCAAACGCTTGAAGACAGATTACATTGACGTCTACCTGCTCCATTCTCCTGACGAGGATTTTATTTTCCGCGATGACCTGTTCACTGCTTTCAACGAACTGAAGAAAGAGGGAAAGATAAGATTTTACGGCTGCTCCGTGGTCTCCCCGAAACAGGGTGTGGATTTCCTCTCATCCGGATATGGCGATGTCATTGAAACCTTTTACAATATCTGCGACCGTGCGGCCCTGGACGATCTTTTTCCCGCGGCGCAGCACGCGGACGCGGGCATTGTAATCAAAGCGCCGCTTTGTTCGGGCCTGCTCACGGGAAAATACACTAAAAACACCAGCTTTGACCCCAGCGATTTCAGGAGTGAGTTGTATCCCCGCGAACGTCTTGAGAAGATCATCAATGTGACCGATTATGCGCGGCCCTTTGCGGACAGGGCCGGTCTTTCGCTTTCCCAGTTTGCCCTGAAATACTGCCTTACGCGCGATGAGGTGTCAACTATTATTCCAGGGGGAAAGACCGCGGGCCAGGTCCTTGAGAATGTGCGTGCCAGCGATGGCGGCGATTTGCCTATTGCAACGCTTGAACAGATTGAAGAGGCGATAAAAGATTATCTGAAATAGCCGCACAAGTCAGCCATAATCCGCAGCGTCTTCAGAAGTCGCTGTTGACAATGGTCTGGTCGCGTTCGGGGCCAACCGACACCAGCGACATAGGCACTCCCACCAACTGTGACAGGCGTTCAAGATAGCGCTGCGCTTTTTCCGGAAGATCGCTGAATTCCCTTGCCGCGCTGGTGCTGCAATTCCACCCGTCCATTTCTTCATATACCGGCGTGACAGCAGCGCATTCGTCGATGTTTCCCGGAAAGGTGTCGATTGTTTCCCCATTGAGCGTATAGGATGTGCAGATGCGCATTTTTGGGAAGCTGTCGAGTACATCGAGTTTGGTGATGGCAAGCGAGGTAAAGCCATTGAGCTGGTGCGCCTTTTTCATCTGTACTGCGTCAAACCATCCGCAACGCCGCGGCCTGCCTGTGGTGGCGCCATATTCGCCGCCAACGTTTCTGATTCGTTCGCCCATTTCGTCCGTAAGCTCGGTAGGGAAGGGGCCATTGCCTACCCGGGTTGTGTATGCTTTGGTTATGCCAATGACCGAATGGATGTGGGTTGGGCCAATGCCGCTGCCGCAGCATGCTGATCCGGCTATTGTATTTGATGATGTCACAAAGGGATAGGTGCCATGGTCAACATCGAGCATGGTCCCTTGGGCGCCTTCGAAAAGCAGGTTTTTTCCATTTTGGGCAGCCTTGGCCAGGAACACTGAGGTATCAGTGATATAGGGCTTTAACTGTTCGCCAAAAGCGAGGTAGTCAGCGATCAGTTTTTCCGCGTTAAAAGGTTTTTCACCAAATACCTTTGTGATGAGCGCGTTTTTCTCCTCAAGGTTCATGGTCACCTTTTCACTCAGAGCGTGTACTGAAAGAAGATCGCCAACGCGGATGCCCCATCTGCCAACTTTGTCCATATAGGCAGGTCCAATGCCTCTGCCAGTGGTGCCGATTTTACTGTTGCCCCTCATTTTTTCCCGCAACTGGTCCAGGGCAATGTGGTAGGGCATGACAATGGTGGCGCGGTCGCTTAGGAAGACGCGGCCAGCGTAGTCGAGTCCTTTGTCAGAGATCTCCTTGAGCTCTTTGAGGAACTGGGCCGGGTCGAGGACAACGCCATTGCCGATGACGCATTCTTTTCCCGGATGCATGATGCCAGCGGGAATGAGGTGGAAGATGAATTTGGTACCTTTAACTATAACCGTATGGCCGGCGTTTGCGCCGCCCTGGAAACGGACCACTATGTCCGAGTGTTCAGTCAAATAGTCGACGATTTTCGCTTTACCTTCATCGCCCCATTGCGCGCCGATAATAATCCGGTTTGCCATACCATTCCCCTTGTGCTGGAAACGTGTTTAATAATGTCGAGTGTAAAAATTGAAGGAAAAGGCCCAATCTTTACACTAAAAACTAATTATTGAAGAACAGAGGTGTCAAATTAATTAACCGGCCAATAATTTCCTTTTTTCCAGCGGTTCAATCTAATATCTTATATCCTATGTTTAAAGCAGCGCTGGTTATTGCAGTGTTCCTGTGCGCGGAGGAACAATACTTTATCGTGCCGGAAGCGGGCGCTTCACGGCCAATTGGCGCGTCCGTTGTTGAACAGGAGTCGTTCACTGAAGCTGACGCGGTCATGGCGGACGCTGTTGCCTGGGAACAGCTCGAAAAGGGGCTTTCAATCGGCACGGTCTCGCTCATGCGTGCGGATACCACGGGGTCAAAGATCACGCTCCTCAAAATAGACACTGCTTTTTTTGGATTCAAGGTGATTGGCGAGCCTGGAACCGGCCAGGACATTGACGATCTGGTCACAGGAGCGCGGTGCGCGGCTGGCATCAATGGCGGATATTACTATTTCAAAAATGACCAGGGGCTCAAAATGCCCCTGGGGCTTGCGGTGCAGGACAGCCGGGAAATTTCAGCGTACAAGGGTAACTATTCAGGCTGTTTTTTCGCCTCGCAACAAGGAACGGGCATTGCCGCGGGAACAGCCTGCAGTGAGTGCAAGACAGGTCATGCGCTTCAGTCGTTTCCCCTGGTCATTCGAAACGGGAAGATACCGCCCCATCTCAAGGAAGAGGGGTCCAGACTCCACATACATACCCGGTCGCGGCGGTCGGCCGTGGGCGTAACTTGGAAAGGGCACATAGTTTTTTTAAACACAGTCCGCGAAATCAGCTTTTTTGAACTTGCCTTTTGCGCAGGCGCCCTGGGTCTCAAGGACTGCCTTACTCTCGATGGCGGCGGATCGAGCCAGATGGCGGTCTTCTCCAAGCGTACCATCGTTGTCCCGGGCCTTGAAAAGGTGCCTCTCGCAATCGGCGCATACAGGAAATGAAAGGAGTCTTTATGCAAGAGCAGGAAAAAGACGACAAAGAGAAAACGAGCGTCATTGGGCATGAATTCGACGAATTTCTCGCTCCCACAAAGAGGAGCAAGGCGCTGACGTGGAGCCTCTGGCTGCGTGTCGGTGGTTTTTTGCTGCTTGCCATGGCCCTTGTTGTCATGGTGCTTTGGCAGCGCGGACAGATAAATCCACTTTATCAGAAAGCCTCGTTCGGCATGGCCATAGCCGGGATAATCATCTATTTCTCGGGCCGTATCATGGCCTTCATGGAAATACGCAAGCGCAGCAATAGAAACGTATGAGTCCTTTCCGCCATGCAGCGGCCTCCATTGTCTTTGCCGGAGGAACCTATGCGGCGACAAGGTCTTTGACGCTTGCGGCGGTTACCCTGGCAACCGGGGTTTTTCTCGATATTGACCATATTCCCGAATACCTGCTTTTGCACGACAGATCGCTGAATCCGCGGCGCTTTCTGGATTCGGAGATGCATCTTTCCTCAAAACATTCATTTCTTTTTTTTCACGGGTTTGATCTAATAACCTTGGTTTTCTTCATTTTTTATTCAGCGGGTTTCAGGCAGGCTGCCTGGGCAGGCTATATTGGCGCAGTGCAGCACCTGGTTTTTGACACGCTTATAAATCCTGTAAAAAGCCCTTTTACCTATTTTCTTTTTTTCAGAATTGCAAAGCGGTTCAGGACCGAAAAACTCTATTTCAGAAAGAGCGTTCGCTTATAAATAATGCCTTGTTCAGGCAATATTTGCATTCTTTTTTATTGATTTGCCCTTGCGAGTCTTTATAGTCATTTTACCGCATAAGCGATTGTAATAAAACAACATACAATAATATCCCAGACAATAAAAGGGGCGCGGCATGTTTTTTGGTTTTATATGCCGTTAGGGATAGGTGTATCAAAATTAGAAAAAGGGATATATATGGGAGCTCGTTTCTGTTTTTTCTGCGTCTTTTTCTTTTCCGTTTTTACCATTATTCATGCGGCTGATAGCGTCACTGTTTCTGATCCTGGCTTTGACATGGCAAAGCTCAAGGCTGAAATTGAGGCAGGCAATGTCACGGTAGCAAAACAGCCAGGCCAGTACAAACCGAGCGGTTCAAAAGAGGCCATGCTTATTTCGCTCAAGATGCTGGTCTACGTGAGCCTTATTGCCGCGGTCCTCTATGTTGTTCTGCGCATTGTAAAAAAGAACAGCGCAGGAGGCGCGTATAAGAAGGGAAAGGGAAACAGCAGAAACATTGAAATTGTGGAGCATGCCTTTATACGGGAGAATAAATCCGTGGGCCTGGTCAAGGTACTCGACCGTGTGTTGGTGCTTGGGGTCACGGAAAAAGGGATCAATCTTCTTACTGAATTCAACGATGCTGAATCAGTGTCCCGGATAATGCATAACAACCAGGAAACCGCGTCAAAGGTCGGGGCCCAGTTTGCGGCGTCGGTCAATGGTTTTCTGGAAAAATTTTCGAAAAAGGGCGCTGTAAAAACAGCTGAAGAGTTCCAGCTTGGGCTGCAGGAATCGAAGGTTTAACCGTATGAAAAACAACAAGTTGCGGCTTGCCATCCTTGCTATAGCCATTGTTTTGATGGCTGCTTCAAGCGGGTCGGCGCAGATCCTTCCCAAGGTGACGTTGGGGTTTGATCAGGCAAAGACCCCGCAGGATGCGGCAGTCACACTCGAGATACTGTTCCTGATCACCATTCTGACGCTTGCGCCGTCGATCCTGATCATGATGACATCGTTCACGCGCATTGTCATTGTGCTTTCGTTTCTGCGCAAGGCGCTTGGAACAACCACAGAGCCGCCCAACCAGGTGATCGTGGGCCTTTCGCTCTTTCTTACCTTGTTTATCATGATGCCGGTGCTGACGCAGATAAACGACAAGGCGCTCCAGCCCTATCTTGCGGAGCAGATCGACTACAAAGTGGCGCTCAAGGAGGCCATGTCACCCCTGCGGCTCTTCATGCTCAAGCAGGTCGAGGAAAAGGACATAGCCTTGTTTGTGCGCATCTCAAAAATGGAGATCCCTCGCACTGTTGACGATTTGCCCAACACGGTCATTATTCCCGCGTTCATTATCAGCGAACTCAAAAAGGCTTTTATTATCGGTTTTTTGCTGTATATACCTTTCCTTGTCATTGATATGGTGGTAGCCTCGCTTCTCATGTCCATGGGCATGATGATGCTGCCGCCCATCCTGATTTCCCTGCCATTCAAGCTGATTCTTTTTGTACTGGTCGATGGCTGGCACCTTATTGTCCAGCAGGTTGTGACCAGTTTCGCGTAAACGGAGGTGCTGTGTGACTACCGCAATGGTGATTGATGTGGGCCGTGACGCTCTATTGACAACGCTCATGGTATCGGGCCCCATGCTTCTTGCAGGCCTTGTTATCGGCCTTATCGTGGGCATTTTTCAGGCAGTGACCCAGATTCATGAAATGACCCTGACATTTATCCCGAAAATCGTGGCAGTGGGCCTGGTCATGCTTTTTACCCTGCCCTGGATGCTGAACAAGTTCATGGATTTCACCTATAGCCTGATACAAATGATTCCCATTGTGGCCCACTAATGCAGAACATAGGCGACCTTACCGTAGATCAGATCCTTTGTTTCCTAATGGCGTTCATCCGCATCGCCACCATGGTCGCTGTTTTTCCCGTTCTGGGATCGCGCAATGCACCAGTCATGGTCAAGGCCGGGCTTTCCCTTATCCTCGCGATCATTCTTTTTCCTCTGATTCCCACTGGCGTCATTGAACTGCCCACAGGACTCTTGTCCTTTTCCATTGTGGTGGCAAAGGAGATGCTCATAGGCCTTATCCTTGGATACGCGGGTAGCCTTATCTTTGCGGTGCTCAATTTTGCCGGACGCATGCTTGACCAGCAGATGGCCTTTGCCATGGCAACCATGGTCGACCCGGTCACTGATTCGCCAAGCACCTTGATCGCGCAGCTCAATATAATACTTTTTTCCATTATTTTTTTACTCATTGGCGGCCACCACATGTTCATTGAAGCGCTTGCCTACAGCTTTACCGCGATAAACATCACCAATGTGCATTTCGCGGCAGGGCCCACTGTTGCCAAGCTTACCCAAATGACCGCGGACATTTTTGTCCTTGGATTCAGAATGGCCTCGCCGGTGTTCGTTTCACTGCTGATCACTGATATTTCACTGGGCATCATTGCCCGGACCGTGCCCCAGATGAATGTCTTTATCGTCGGTCTTCCTCTCAAGATAGGTTTGGGCCTTGTGCTGCTTATCATCTGCCTTCCATCTTTCGTCAATTTTTTTGAAGGTATGGTGCTGCAGCTTAAGAAAGACGTGTATACGCTCATCCAATTCATGACATAAAGGACCACGCATCATGGCTGAAGAAGAAAAAACCGAAGAACCGACCTCGAAACGGCGCGGTGAAGCGCGGTCCCAGGGGCAGGTCGCGAAGAGCGTTGAAATAAATTCCACGGCCATTTTGATCGCTGGCATCTACGCAGTGTATATCTACCGGTGGGACCTCTTTGACGGGCTTTCCACGATGATGAAACTTGTCTTTCAAAATGTGAATCATTTCAACCCATCGATCAATGAGATGGTCCATTATAGTATTGTGGGTGTTATCTGGATGGCAAAGCTTATTGGTCCCATTTGCCTCATCCTTCTATTGGTGGGTGTAGCGGCAAATTATCTGCAGATCGGATGGCTTTTTACGCTAAAGCCCATTACCCCTGATATCAGCAAGGTGAGTCCAATTAAAGGGATTAAAAATCTGTTTTCAATGTCAAAGGTCTTTGACCTGGTCAAGAACCTGGCAAAACTTGGTATTATCGGAGGAGTGGCATATTATACGGTTAAGGATTTCATGGGTGTTTTTATAATGCTTGTTTATTGTTCTCCTGCTCAAATACTTGAAGTATTACTTTCAGTCATACTGAAACTTGGCATAAGAATTGCGTTAGTGTTACTGTTGCTTTCCATTATTGATTTTATTTACCAGAAGCATAGACACAACAAGCAACTGAAAATGAGCAAACAGGAAGTAAAAGAGGAACGCAAGCAAACTGAAGGAGATCCTCAGGTGAAGGGCAGGATCAGATCGTTACAGATAGAAATGGCGCGGCGGCGCATGATGGGTGAAGTGCCTAAAGCCACTGTCGTTATTACAAATCCGACGCATATTGCCATTGCCCTAAAATATGAAATGGGCGTGGATAAGGCGCCTGTTGTGCTTGCAAAGGGCAAGAGGAAGATAGCTGAGAAGATCAAGGAAATCGCTCGGGAATACGGCATTCCCATTGTTGAAGACAAGCCTTTGGCCCGTGCCATGTACGACGTACTTGAATTGGGTTCTGAGGTTCCCCAAGCATTTTTTACCCCGGTTGCTGAAATTCTTGCCTATGTTTACAGGCTCAAAGGAAAGGTCGCATGACCTTACATATCATGAAAAACAGAAAAATCGTAAAAAATACACTAGGGGCAGTATTAGCTGTAATATCCATACTATTATTTTCGTGCTCCAAGGATTCTCCCACAGGACCTGAAGAGGCGCCCTTTGTGCATATCACATGCACAAAAAATTCTTTTTCCGGTCAGGCAATCACTTTTTACGCCGTATTTTCGACACCGGTTGTCGAGAACACTATTGAATGGCATCTCTCGGGCAGGGAGGAGTACCGCGCTTCAGTTCCAATAACCGGCCTTCGCCGTATTACCCGCGACACTCTTGTTGTTAACTGGAACAATATCACTGCCCCCTATGTTGGCCAGAACGCCGCAGATACCGTGTATGTGTTCATGAAAAACAGTAACGAGGTGTCGAACCAGATCGTCATTTCCCTGAAAAACCATGTGCCAGTGCTCGATAGTGTTAAAATGAACCGTATTTTACTGGGACGCAATACCACTGAGGACACTATAAATATCATCCGCGTCCATATGAATCCTACAGTCGGCTGTACGCTGAGCCTTTTCATCCATGACGTTGACCAGGACCACCCCTCGTTTTTCATCAAGGACCTGCCAGATCTCATTAATCCGAACCAGGCCATGGACAGCGTCTGGGTATTACCGCGCCAGGAATTTGACACAGTGCGTACCGGCCAGCTGCTTTTTACCGACGGCAAGGGCGGCATGCGTTCATATCCCTTCGAGATCGTGGTATACAGCGAAGTGCATTCCGTATGGGTGGCCTCGACCTATGGGCCCAACTCTGTTTCACCCCTAAGCAAGATCACCAACAGCGGCAAAAAGCTTTTTACCCTCAACCGCTTCCAGCAGGTGAAGTTTCTTGAGGTCTTTCCCACAAATAAAAACGGCTCCGAGGCGGTCTGGGTGCTTGACCGCACCATACCAGCGACAAAGACACAGCTTGTCTCCGACACCCTGTTTATCCTCGACGATGACGGCAGGGTCCTCAAGTCAGTGGGCGGGTTCAAGGAACATGTGCGCTGTTTTACCATAAATAAAATAGACAATATCGCCTATGCCGTTGATAGCAACACCGTGAAGCGCATCACCCAGGACGGCAAACTAACCACTGATTTCACCTTGGCGTCCGGCCGCATAGAGGCCATGGACGTGAACCAGTACAATCCTAACACCTACTGGATCGGGATTGCCGTGACCAGCGGAGTCCAAACCAAGCGGTATATCTGCCGCGTGCTCGACAAGGCAATTGTGGACACAGTAAATTATGATTCGCTCGATAAAGTGGTCGGCATTGCGGCCGCCACGCGCAACAATATTTACTGGGTCGCGGGCGATGGCGCCATTCTTTTAGTCGACATGACCGCCGATACCGTGATCGCGGAAATCACCGGCTTCAGGAGTCCGCAGATTGTGGCGAACCAGGTGCGCGATTCCCTTTATTGCTGGGTCGCGGACGTTGGCAACAACCGAGTCGTGCGTTTGACCGCGAACGCGATCAGCGGAAGCATGAGCGTGGACGATGGGTTCTCATCAGGGCTTTTCATTACCACCAGCGGCACACTTTTCGAACAGCCGCGCGCCATTGCGCTCGACTATTCCGCGAACCCGCCTGTACTGTGGGTGGCTGATTATGGAAATTATCGTATCGTAAAAGTCAACGCGGTCAACGGCATCGTGATCGGGAGCCAGATCGACCTGTTCGACCTTGAACTGGAAAACTCGGATGCGATATCGGTGAACGTGGGTATTTTCTAGTCCGGCATCGGGAGTGCCGGCCTGGATTGGTTTAGAAAAATATTGGGAGAACTTCTGTGAACGCATTGGATACCACTCAGGGTATTATCCAGAGAATCATCCGGAGCACGGATTATCTCATCGCCGCTGGCGTGGTGGGCGTCATTATCCTCATGCTGGTGCCGCTACCGACATTTTTACTCGATATACTTCTTTCCGCGAACATCGCGCTTTCCATCACCATACTCATGGTGTCCATGTACACCAAGCGGACCACGGACTTTTCTGTTTTTCCCGGACTGCTCCTGGTCATCACCCTGTTCCGCCTGTCCATGAACGTGGCAAGCACGCGTCTGATCCTCGCTGAAGGCGAAGCGGGCGCGGTCATCCACGCGTTCGGCACTTTTGTGACCAAGGGCAACGCGGTGGTCGGATTCATCATTTTTCTTATTCTGGTAATCATTCAGTTCGTGGTCATCACCAAGGGCGCCACGCGTATCGCGGAAGTGGCGGCGCGTTTCACCCTTGATGCTATGCCCGGCAAGCAGATGGCCGTGGACGCTGACCTGAATTCAGGGCTCATTACCGAAGCGGAAGCGCGCGAACGCCGCGACCTTATCCGCCGCGAAGCTGATTTTTACGGGGCCATGGACGGCGCCAGCAAATTCGTGCGCGGCGACGCGGTCGCGGGCCTTATCATCACCGCGGTCAACATCATCGGCGGTTTTATCATCGGCATCCTCGAATTCGACATGACATTCATGCAGGCGATCAAGACCTATACGCTGCTCACCATAGGCGAGGGCCTGGTGAACCAGATGCCCGCACTTATAGTCAGTACTTCAGCAGGCATCATTGTGGCGCGCGCAGCGAGCGAGTCAAACCTCGGCGGCGAAATAACCAAGCAATTGCTCCAGAGTCCAAAAGCGCTCATTATCGCGAGCGGTATCATGGGCCTTTTGGCCGTTGTACCCGGACTGCCCACCATCCCGTTTCTCCTTCTTGCGCTGGTCGCCGGTTTTGCCGGCTTCTTCGCAAGCCGCGGTACGCTGCTTCCCAGCGACGCGCCCACGGCTGTGGAAGAGAAGGAGACCAAGCCCGAGGAGCGGGTCGAGGATTACCTCAATGTGGACCAGATGGAGATGGAAATCGGCTATGGCCTCATACCCCTGGTCGATGTGTCACAGGGAGGAGACCTGCTCGAACGAATCACCATGATCCGGCGGCAGTGCGCCACTGAACTGGGCATCATTGTGCCGCCCATCCGCATCCGCGACAATATCCAATTGAAACCAAACGAATACCGTATAAAGATCAAGAACGTCGAGGTGGGCAAGGGCGAACTCATGAGCGGGTCGTATCTTGCCATGAACCCGGGTACAGTGAGCAGGGAGATCCGCGGCATCAAGACCAAGGAACCCGCGTTCGGCCTGCCCGCGCTCTGGATCACAGAATCGCAGAAGGAAGAGGCGGAGCTTGCCGGGTACACGGTTGTGGAGCTGCCAGCGGTCATTGCCACGCAGCTCACTGAAATCATCAAAGGCAATGCCGGCGAGATCCTCACGCGCCAGGACGTCAAGCGTCTCATCGACAACGTGAAGCATTCGAACCAGACGGTTGTCGACGAACTGATCCCGGGCAAAATGTCAGTGGGCGACGTACAGAAGGTGCTCCAGAACCTGCTGCGCGAAAAGGTCTCCATCAGGGACCTCGCCACGGTGCTCGAGGCCATTTCCGACAATGTGGAAAAGACCAAAGATGTGGAAGTCATTACCGAATATGTGCGCAACAGCCTTGCGCGTCAGATATGCGACCAGTATCGCCAGGCGAACAACACCATCTCGGTCATCACCCTCGATCCCAAGCTCGAACAGCTGCTCGAGGTGTCGATGCAGGGGACCGACCGGGGCAGCAAGCTGGTGCTCCGTCCCGAGGTGGCCACCCGCGTCATTGAGGCTGTGGGCGAGGAGACCGCGCGCGTCATGTCGCAGAACGAGCAGCCCGTGGTGCTTACGTCGCCGCTGGTCCGCTCCCAGTTCCGCAAACTTGTCGAGGCGTCGTATCCGCACGTCGCGGTCGTTTCGTACAATGAAATAGTGCACGGCATAAACATACGCTCACTTGGGATGATAAGGATGGATGGCCATGAAAATTAAAAAATTCAAAGCACAGACTGTCAAAGAAGCGCTTCTTCTGGTCAAGGCCGAACTCGGCCCCAACGCTGTTATCCTGAATTCGCGCAGGCTCAAAGGCCCGCTGCTTCCCGCATTCGGGAAGGATTCGTACGAGGTCACGGCCGCTCTCGATGAATCGGCCTATGCCATGCCCGAACAGGCCTGCGCGGATGAAGGCGTGGCCACCAGGCCGGCGAAGAGCGTCCAGGCCTATGCGCCCCGTAAGGTGGAAACGGCAGTGGCGATCGCGGAACTCGACCGGGAAAAAAAGGAGAAAGTCCTTCCCAGCGGACTCTCCTTCGAACATTTTGCCCCACCCGCGCCCCCGGCCAATACCGACGGCAATTTTAGCGTCTTGCGCCAGGACATAGATACAATGCGCGGCGCACTCACGTCGCTTGTCACTTCGTTGCCCGATGCGGCTGATCAGCGTCTGGGCAAGGGACTGCGCGCGATCAAAAAGGAGCTTGAGGAGAGTGAAGTGCACGCGGCCCATATCGATGAGATTATCACCGCCATCAGGCAGCGCAGCAGCGACGAGGACACGGGAAGTATTTCCCGCATGTTCAGGGAAGCGCAGGTCATGATAGAGAAGGGAATCACGGTTTCGGGATACAGCGCCGCGCAGAAAAAGGGGCGGGCGCTCAAAATCGCCATGATCGGACCAACAGGCGTGGGAAAGACCACCTCGATCGCAAAACTTGCGTCGCACTTTAAGCTCAAGGAAAAACTGAATATAGCGCTTGTGGCGGCGGACAACTACCGTATCGCCGCCATCGAACAGATACAGACGTTCGCGGCCATTGCCTCAATACCCGTGGAGATCGTCTTCAACGAGGAGGAAATGGAGCGGGCGCTCAAGAAATTCTCCGGGTTCGATATGATTTTCATCGACACTGCCGGACGGAGCCAGCGGAACGCGGAGCACATGAGCGACCTTAAGCGCATGATGGCCGCGATCCACGCTGACGAAGTCCATCTGGTGCTCTCCATCACCACAAAGCAGAGCGACCTCAGGGAGATCACCCGCAGGTATGCGGACGCGTCGTACGACCGGATCTTGTGCACCAAGCTCGATGAAACAGAGCGGTTTGGCCCCCTCTACAACTTGTGCCGTGATACGGGTATGCCCCTGTCGTATATTTCCACGGGCCAGAATGTGCCCGACGACATTGCAGCGGCAACGTCTCACGCCTTGGCCCGCCTCATTATCGGCGGAGGTGACGCATGATAGACCAGGCACAGGGACTCCGTACGCTCGCGGCGCACACAGCAGCCGCTGATCATGCGCGCCTCGACACCATACTGACTGAGACGCGGTGCACTGGTGCGCAGCGCGCCTGCACCACCATCGCGGTCACATCGGGAAAGGGTGGAGTGGGAAAGACCAATGTGAGCATTAATTTGGCGCTTGCCCTGGCCAGCCTCAACAAGCGCGTCATTCTTTTCGACGCTGACCTTGGCCTTGCCAATGTCAATATCCTCCTGGGCATGAACCCCGCTTTTTCGCTACTCGACGTGGTCGAGGGACGCGCGGCTATCCGCGACGTACTACTCGACGGCCCCGGCGGCATCAGCGTGGTACCGGGCGGCTCGGGCATTGAAAAAATGGCGAACCTCGATTCGGTCGCCTTTATGAAACTGGTGCGCGAGCTCGAACAACTCGAACGTATGTGCGATTTCCTTATTTTTGACACGGGCGCCGGCATTGGACACATAGTAAAAACCTTCGTCAAGGCGGCTGACCGCAAGATCGTCATTGTGACGCCCGAACCATCGTCGCTTGCCGATGCCTATGCGGCGGTGAAAATGGCAGTCAATGCGGGCGGCGGCGACATCGCGGTCATCGCGAACATGGTCCGCTCGGAACAAGAAGGACTAGACACCTTTAAGCGTCTTGCGGCGCTCACCCGCAGATTTTTGGGGAAAATCCCCATCTATCTTGGGGCGCTTCCCTATGATAAAAATGTGGGCAATGCTGTACGCAGGCAGTTCCCGCTTTTTCTCGAAAACCCCCGCGCAGCCTTTTCCCATACGCTGTTGAAAATAGCCTACCGTTTCGCCGGCCGGAAGGACAACGAGGCGAGCGGTTTCTTTGTACGTCTTGCGGAGTTCTTTAAAAGGACCTGATCATGGCGACGCTATCACGTAAAATCGCGCAATTCCTGAGCCTTTTCGTCTTTTTCACACTGCTCATCGTGGGCATTGTCTCGGACGAGTCGTTCTCGTTATCCCATTTCCCCATTATAGGGTTGAAAGCATTCACCGGATATGTTATTTTCTGGTTGTTCGGACTCATCATTTCCGACATCGTGTTAAAGGCGATAGTGACATCGGTCGAGGACAAGGATCTTGACAAGTGGGAGGGCGGCATGCTCGACAACTTCTCCAAAGACAAGAACGAGGAACTGCAGCGGGTGCAGGCCCGTAAGTAGACCGGACGATAGCGCACCTGAGCGGAACATAAAAATATATGGAACAGAAAAATAAAGATGTCGACCGTCTCTGGGACGAATACCTGAAGACGCGGAGCAAGACCGCTAAGGACAAACTCCTGGTCGAATATTCATCACTGGTAAAATACACTGCCCAGCGCATGGCCATCAACCTGCCCAAGTCGGTCGATGTCAACGATCTCATGGGCGCGGGCGTGGTGGGACTCATCAAGGCCGTCGAAGCCTTTGATATGGCGCATGAAGTGAAATTTGAGACCTTTGCCACCCACAAAGTGCGGGGCGCCATTCTCGACGAACTCCGTTCCCTCGACTGGGTGCCGCGTTCGGTACGCCAGAAGGCGCGGTCGCTCCAGCGCGTGTACGCAAAGCTTGAAAACGACCTTGGCCGCATGCCCTATGACGATGAGGTCATGGCTGAAATGAAGATAGGCCAGAAGGAATTCGAGGACATGCTTTCCGAGGTCACACCTACCACCATCATCTCGCTCGAGGAGGCCATGCCCGAAAAACCGGGCGGCGACAGCAAGCAGATCACCCTTATTGACGTCATCGCTGATCCCAACGGCACCAATCCGCTCAAAGAGATGGGTTTTGCCGAGACAAAAAGGATCCTCAAGGAGACCATCGCGGCGCTTCCCGAAAAGGAGCGCCTGGTCATCGCGCTCTACCACTATGAAGAACTCACCCTCAAGGAAATCGGCGAGGTGCTCAACATCTCGGAATCGCGCGTCTCTCAAATCCATTCAAAGGCCATCATCAAGCTTCGCAGCAGGCTTATCAAACGCATGAACGAATAGCTTTTTGCGGGAGCATAGCATGCGGCAGATTGATTTTCAAGACAGCGTATACCGGACCCAGCCCACTGAAAAGATCCAGGCGCGCCAAAACCAACAGCCGGTTGAAGGTTTTTACCTCAATCAGATGAAAAAGGGGGTTGAGGACGAGACCAAGCAGAACACCGTGGTTGAAACCGAAGATATGCGCGGAAAAATAACCGAACGGGAAAAACGCGAACAGGAACGCCGCGAACGGCAGCGCCGCCGCCGCGAACGCGAGGCGGCCTCGCGCGACGACCACGCGGCAGGCGACCATTTAATTGACATTGAAGCGTGACACCGCGCGCAGGCACCACCGTGGTCCCAATCCCCCCTCTCTATTCCCGCCGCACCACCGCAAGCATGGGCAAGGTCCAGCGGGTCCGTTTTGTGGCCGAGCGTGTCATCGGCATTCCCACGCTGCCCACCATAGCGGCCAAGCTTATGGAGCTGGTCGACAACCCCAAGGTCTCGGCCGAGTCCCTTGCACGGCTTATCCAGGGTGACCAGGCGCTTACCGCAAAGATACTCAAGCTGGCCAACAGTGTCTATTTTGGCATGCAGCGGGAGGTGTCCACCGTGCCCCACGCAGTAGTGGTCATCGGGTTTAACGCAGTCAAGGACATGGGACTCTCGGTCAGCGTGCTCGATACCTTCAAGAACCCCTCGGGCAACGAATATTTCGAACTCTCCCGGTTTTGGGAGCACGCCATAAGTGTTGGCGTGGGCGCCCAGATGCTCGCGAAGCGGTTCAAACCAGAATACGCAGCGGTCTCGTTCGTCGCCGGACTGCTACACGATATCGGCAAAGTGGTGGTCAACCAGTATATGAATGATGATTTCAACGAGATCATGGATCGCGTGCATACTGACAATATGGACCTGCTCGAGGCCGAGAAGACGGTGCTCGATACTACGCACGACCGCATCGGTGGCTGGCTCGCCGACCGCTGGAACCTGCCGTTTCCCATTGTTGAGGCCATTGAATTCCACCACAACCCGTATCTTTCCGCCAACCACCAGACGCTTGCCGCGCTGGTCAAACTCGCCGATTACCTCGGCCGGCGCACACGCATTGGCGTCTCCGGGAACAAGAAGGCGCCTTTGCTTTCAGACGAGGATACTGTATTTCTGGAAAAGGAGGGCATAGGGGCTAATGAAAACAGCCTGCAGGAGCTTTCCGAGGAGTTTCTGCTCTCCCTCGACCAGGCGCAGACGTTCATATCACTGTTACACGGAGCTGCCGGCGATTGACCGGCGTTATTGCAAGGAGGACCCATGGATACGCGAGAAATACGATGTCCCTGCTGCAACGCGACGCTGATCGTCAAAGCGGGAACATCCGAAATACTCCAGGCCACACCATTCAAGAAGGGACCGGCTGAGTTCAACGATTTTCTCCAGAAGCAGAAAGGACGGACCGAGGAGCTGGCGCGGAAATTCGAGGCGGTCAAGGAAAAGAGCAAGACGCGGCTTCAATCTATTGAGGACAAAATCCGCTACGCGAAAGAGCGGCACGACAGTCAGGACGAATGAAGATTCCCGTTTAAAAAGCAAAAGCCCCCGCAGGCGCTGCCTGCGGGGGCTTTTTACTTTTGTGCGGCTCGATTATTTTTTCTTCGAGCTCTTCTTCGCTTTTTTCTTAGCAGCTTTTTTCTTAGCGGCCATTAAAGCCTCCTTGAAAGTTAAGGTTGAGGGAGCAGTAAAAACTGCTCTTAACTGATAAATAAAATATTTCACGGTAAAAAATCAAAGAAAATATTGAAAAAATGGATTTTATTTCAAGACATCGGTCAATGCTGGCGCGGCCCTGCAACGGGTGTTATGTATTGACTCCCCATTCGCCAAAGGAATATTTTCTTAAGTCTTATACATCCAACCCCATTTTTTCCAGGGAGAATCGCCATGGAAACCAAAATAGCCGAATTAACCAGGGCCTTGTACCAGGAAGGCGTTGAAAAAGGAGAGAAAAAGGCTCTTGATATTACCGCGGAGGCGAAAATAGGCGCCGCGCGTATTGTCGCTGATGCGGAGCAGGAGGCCGCACATCTCAAGGCCAAGGCGGAAAAGGAATGCGCTGAACTCAGACGCACTGTCGACGCTGAGATTAAACTGTCAGCCTCCCAGGCGTTCAATAGTTTCAAACAGCAGGTCCTCGACAGTCTTGTTGCCAAGGCTGTGGACGGCTCTATTGCGAAAAGCATGGCCGACCCCGGCACGGTCGCTGATTTCATCAAGACCGCGCTCCAGAATTGGAAGGTTGCCGCAAGCGAGGCGCCCGATTTTGCGGTCATGCTCCCCGAGGCAAAGAAAGCCGAACTCGATACAGCGGTGCGCACGGCCCTGTCCCAGACGCTTTCCAAGGGTGTTGAGATGCGGTTTTCCAAAACCATAAAGGCGGGTTTCCGCATTGGGCCAAAGGACGGTTCGTTCGCGGTCAGCTTCACGGAAGATGATTTTAAGGAATTTTTCAATCAATATGTCAGACCAAAGGCACGGAACTATCTTTTTGGGGAATAAGCGCGCATGTCACAAAGTTACTATTACCTGGTAGCGGGACTGCCCGACTTGGCCCTCGATGAGAAACGGCAGGTCCCCGCTATTGCCGAGTTCCTTTCCCAGACCGAAGAGGAATTGGATCCCGGGGACCGGGCGCTGGTGTCGTTGCTGCGCTGCCCGTTTGACAACGCAAACCTCATCACGCTTCTCGAAAACAGACGGCGGCCTTTTGATCAGCGGGGTCATTTCACCAGAGACGAACTCGAGACGGAGATCAAGAACCCGTCAGCGCTGCCCGAATATATGATTGATTTTCTTTCCGCGCACAAAGAAGGCAGGCAGCTCTTTCCGGGCCTTTCGTCCGAGGACCAGCTTGCATGGCTTTTTTACGACACTGTTTCAGACCACGCCAACCAATTCATCCGGGAGTGGTTTTTATTCGATCTAAACCTCCGGAACGCGCTTACCGCGCTTAACTGCAGGGAAAACGCCGCGGCCGCGGGTTTGCCCGCGTCCGAACTCATTGAAAAGGCGGTCATCTGCCGCAACGAAGTCGCGGAGCTCCTGCGCCGTAGCAACGCCCCCGATTTTTCGCTTGGCACCATATTCCGCGAGATTGAGGAAATTCTCTCGTTTCCCCGGGAGCGGCTGGCTGATTTCGAAAAGAGCATCGACCTTCTGCGGTGGCGCGTTCTCGACGAACTGGTTTTTCTGCGGGCGTTCGCGATTGACGCCATACTCGCGTTTATTATAAAACTCGACATTGCGCACCGCTGGCTCCGTCTCGACCCAGCGGAGGGACGGCGCATGCTCGACGGCCTTGTCAGCGGGGTCAAATCAGGACTTGTCATTTCATAATAATCACAGGAGATATCCATGAGCACCAGGGGAAAGGTTACCGGCATTGTCGCCAACCTCGTGACCATCGAAGTCGATGGCCCAGTGGGGCAAAACGAGATCTGCTACATAGACTACCTGGGCACAAAGCTCATGGCAGAGGTCATCAAGATTGGCGGCAAAAACGCCTATGTCCAGGTCTTTGAAAGCACGCGCGGCCTTTTTGTTGGCTGCACGGCCGAATTTACGGGTCACATGCTCGAAGTGACGCTTGGACCAGGCATGCTTTCCCGCAACTATGACGGACTGCAGAATAATCTCAATACCATGGACGGCACCTTTCTCCAGCGCGGCCAGTATACGGCCGCGCTCGATGACACCACCCTGTGGGAGTTTAAACCTTTGGCAAAAGTCAATGATATTGTCCAGTCCGCTGACTGGCTGGGAGAGGTCACGGAGGGATGGATCAACCACAAGGTCATGGTCCCCTTTACCTTTGCCGGCACCGGAACAATCAAGAGCATTGCGCCGGCCGGAACATACAAAGTGCACGATACTATTGCCGTGGTAACCGATAGCGAAGGCGTTGAGCGCAAACTTGACATGACAATGAAATGGCCGGTAAAGATCGAAGTGCGCACCTATGAGAACAAGCCCAGGCCATTCAAGATTTTTGAAACCGGCATCCGTTGCATCGATGCCATTAATCCCATGGTCGAAGGCGGCACAGGTTTTATCCCCGGCCCTTTTGGTTGCGGTAAAACCGTTCTTCAGCACCTGCTGGCAAAACACGCCGAGGCGGACCTTATCATTGTGGTGGCCTGCGGCGAACGCGCCAATGAAGTGGTGGAAATTTTCACCGAATTTCCAGAACTCGACGACCCGCGCACGGGCCGCAAGCTTATGGAACGCACCATCATCATCTGCAATACCTCCAACATGCCTGTTGCGGCGCGCGAAGCCTCGGTCTATACCGGCATGACCATTGCAGAGTACTATCGCGCCATGGGACTCAAAATCCTCCTGCTTGCCGATTCCACTTCGCGCTGGGCGCAGGCGCTCCGCGAAATGTCCAACCGCATGGAAGAACTGCCCGGTCCTGACGCGTTTCCCATGGACCTGCCGGCCATTATCTCCAACTTCTATTCTCGCGCCGGCTATGTCAATCTGCGTAACGGCACAACAGGTTCCATCACCTTTATCGGTACGGTCAGTCCCGCGGGCGGCAATCTCAAAGAGCCGGTCACCGAGTCCACCAAGAAAGCTGCGCGCGCGTTCTACGCGCTTGCCCAGAGCCGCGCTGACAGCAAACGATATCCCGCCATTGATCCCATTGACAGTTATTCCAAATATCTCGAATACGCCGAGGTGGTCGAATACTTCGACAAAGCGCTTGAAAAGGGATGGGTCGACAAGGTGCTCAAGATGAAGGACATGCTTTTACGCGGCAAAGAGGCGCGCGACCAGATAAATATCCTGGGCGATGACGGCGTGCCCGTGGAATACCATATCACCTTCAACAAGGCCGAGATCATCGATTTTATCATACTGCAGCAGGACGCGTTCGACACAATTGACCAATCGACAAGTCTTGACCGGCAACGATATATGGTCAACAAAGTGCTCGATATTGGCGCGACCGCTTTTGCCTTTGACAATTTTGACGAGATCAGCGCCTATTTCAAGAAGGTCATCAATCTGCTCAAACAGATGAATTATCAGGAATATAAAAGCGAGACGTTTGGCTCCTTTGAAAAAGAACTCGAGAAACTCCTTTCTGAAAGGAGGAAAGCAGCATGAAGACCAAGGCTTTCCAGCGCATCTATACCCGTATCGAGAACATTACCAAGGCGACCTGTACGGTCCTGGCGGACGGCGTTGCCAACGAGGAGATGGCCTATGTCGACTCGCGGCCTGCCCAGGTGGTCAAAATCGCGGGAAACCGCATCACGCTGCAGGTCTTTCCCGGGACCCAGGGCATTGCGACCAACGCTGAAGTGGTTTTTATGGGAAAACCGCCGACCGTAACGGTAAGCGACGCCATGCGCGGCCGTTTTTTCAACGCCTATGGCCAGCCCATTGACGGCGGTCCTGCCATTGAGGGTGAAGAGCGCGAGATCGGCGGTCCTTCGGTAAACCCGGTGCGCCGCAAGCAGCCCTCGGAACTCATTGCCACTGGAATTGCGGGTATCGATCTGAACAATACGCTGGTCACAGGCCAGAAAATCCCCTTTTTCGCTGATCCCGATCAACCGTACAACATTGTCATGGCTGATGTCGCTCTTCGCGCAAAAGCCGACATCATCATTCTTGGCGGCATGGGCATGCCTCACGACGATTATCTGTACTACAAGACCCTGTTCGACAACGCGGGCGCGCTGGACCGCATCATCTCATTCATGAACACCACTGACAATCCTCCGGTCGAACGTCTGTTGGTGCCCGATATGTGCCTGACCACGGCTGAATATTTTGCGGTCGAGAAGAATGCCAAGGTCCTGGTGCTGCTTACCGATATGACGCTTTTTGCCGATGCGCTTGCCATTGTCTCGAACCGCATGGACCAGATCCCTTCAAAGGACTCAATGCCTGGTTCACTCTACAGCGATCTTGCCAAGATATATGAGAAGGCAGTACAGTTTCCTGATGGTGGTTCCATCACCATCATTGCGGTCACCACTCTTTCCGGCGGCGATATCACGCATGCCATTCCCGACAACACGGGATATATCACCGAAGGCCAGCTCTATCTGCGGCGCGATACCGACATCGGCAAGGTCATCATCGACCCGTTCCGCAGCCTTTCACGCCTGAAACAGCTGGTCATAGGCAAAAAATCGCGAAAGGACCATCCGCAGGTCATGAACGCGGGCGTGCGCCTCTATGCTGACGCGGCCAATGCCAAGACCAAGCTCGAAAATGGCTTTGATCTCTCTGACTACGATAAGCGGGCCCTCGATTTTGCGCATGAATATTCGCGCGAGCTCCTGGCAATCGATGTAAATATTGACGTGGACAAAATGCTTGATACCAGCTGGGCGCTCATGGGCAAGTATTTTTCAAAGGACGAAGTGGGTATCAAACAGGAGTTTATGGACAAGCATTGGGCGGGAAAGTGACCCTTCCCCGCTGGACTTTCCAGTCCAGTCGACCCTCCCCTTAAAAAAGGGGAGGGGGAAAAATTATATGGCGTTAAAATTTCAGTACAATAAAACTTTCTTGCACCAGCTGGGCAAAGAACTGCGGGTGAGGGAAAATGCGCTGCCCACATTGCAGGCTAAGGAATCCGCCTTGCGGTTCGAGGTTAAAAAGGCAAAGCAGGAAGTGCGTGAACTTGAGGCTGAATACGCGAAGCGCAACGCAGCGATCGAGGCCACTTATCGTCTCTGGGGCGAGTTCCCGAAAAACCTTGTCACGGTTGAGAAGGTGCATATGGGTGTGCGCAAGGTGGCGGGGGTGAAGGCGCCCGTGCTCGAAGGCGTCTCTTTTACGATAGAGCCGTACAGCATGGTCTCCATGCCTTCCTGGGTGCCTGCGGGTGTCACTATTATAAAGGAACTTGCCGTGCTTGTCATCAAACGGGAGATCGCCGAGAAAAAGATGCTGCTCCTCGAATATACGCGGCGCAAAACAACCCAGAAGGTCAATCTGTACGAGAAAGTGCAGATTCCCGCCTACCGCGAGTCAATCCGCAAGATAAAGCGTTATCTCGAGGACGATGAGAACTTGGCGAAATCGTCCCAGAAAATCCTCAAAGTACGCATTGCCGAAGCAGAGGCCGCTGCATGATAGTCAAAATGAGGAAAGTTTCGGTATTGCTCCACCACAAGGCGCGGGAGGAGTTTCTTGCGGGCCTGCAGGAAGTGGGCGTTGTGCATGTCACGGAAAACCCTGATAAAGACGCGGTTTCAATGCACAAGCGGATCGAATCCATCAAGGAGACCGAAAAGGTTTGCGCAGGGCTTAAAAAAGCCGCCGCAGTCTTGGAGGAGCAACTGCCGCAGAAAAATGACCAGGACGCGGGTTCGGTCATGCGCCAATTCCACGACCGCACCCAGCGCATTGATGCGCTTGACCAGGGCCTGCAGCGGCTGCAGAAGGATGAGGCTGTGTTTGAGCCATGGGGAGAATTCGACCCAACGATAATTAACAAACTCCAGGAAACCGGAATCTCGGTGCGTTTCTTTCAGGCCCCGGAAAAAAAGTTCAATCAGCTTGATCCGTCTGGGTTCCTTCGCGTCGAGATATCGCGCGTAAAAGGCCAGGTCTTTTTTGTCATTGTTGCGCAAAAGAACGAAAACACGGTAATCGACGCTGATGAAATCCGCTTGCCCGCAGGTTCCCTGCGAAACGTCAGAGACGCCAATATCAAGGCAATCGCGGACAAAAACACGCTTGGCAAAGAGTTGCAAGCGCTGAGCGCTTATAGCGACGTGCTCCGGGCCCACGCCAATCTTCTTCAGGACCAGCACTGTTTTCTTTCCGCGGGCGAAGACCTTGTCTCGGAAGCGCAGGGAAAGCTGCTCATGCTCACTGGTTTTTTTCCCGCAGGGGAGGAGAAAGCGGTCAAAGAATATCTTGAAAAGCGGCCTGTCTGGTTCGAAATTTCTGAACCCGCGGCAACTGACTCCATTCCAGTACTGCTGAAAAATGGCTGGTTTGCCCGCAAGTTCGAACCTGTGCTGAGCATGCTCAGCCTTCCCTCATATTATGAAATAGACCCAGTGCCCTTTTTTGCGCCGTTCCTCGTGCTTTTTATTGGCTTGTGCCTTGGCGATGTAGGCTATGGCAGCCTGCTGCTGATCGCGTCGATCGCAGGGCTTTTCAAGGCGCCTAAAAAATTTAAACCAGTGTTTGAAACCACCACGGTCATCTCCGCAGTTGTCATTTTCGCGGGCGTACTGCTCAATTCATTCTTCGGACTCACGCTTTTTGCCGGCCCAGGCATACCAGCGGAGACCGCGATTTTCAGCAATGGGGCCCAATGGTTCTGTCCCTTGAGCCCCTTTGCAAGCGAAAAGGGCACCATATATCCCATGATGAGTTTTGCCATTGTGCTGGGCATGGTCCAGGTCTTTCTAGCAATAGCTTTGCGCGCGGTAAATGCGGTCAGACAGAACACCTGGGTGCATGGTATTTATCCGCTCTCCTTTTTTCCCATATTTGGCGGCTTCCTTGTTATTGGCGCCCATACCAATCTGTTTGGCCTTAACATGGCTGGATTTGCCGTGAACCAGTGGAAGGTGGGCGCATTGTGGATGGCAGTTCCAGCAACCGCCGGGTGGGCCATGTTTTTCGGGGGCATTGCCTTGTTTATGCTGTTCAACAACCCGGGCACCAAGATCTTTATGCGGCCCCTGCGCGGTTTGTGGGAGGCATTCAATTTTATTACGGGCATGCTCTCCAGCATCCTCTCATATCTGCGCCTTTTCGCGCTTGGCCTTGCCAGCGGACTTCTGGGCAGTTCGTTCAACAATATGGCGGTTCAGATTGTTTCGTCAGGAGGGTCGCCTGACTGGACCAGTCCCATGGCGGTCGCGGCCGTGCTGCTGCTGGTGGTTGGGCATTCAGTCAATCTTGGGCTTTCTATTATCAGCGCTATTATTCATCCGCTCCGTCTCACCTTTGTCGAATTTATTTTCAGTAATCTGGGGTTTGCGGGAGGCGGCAAGGCGTACAATCCTCTGAAAAAATTAACACAGTCATCATAAGGAGGTTTTCTCATGCTTACAGCATCAGGTATTGGATTGGGACTCATGATCGGGTTGTCCGCGGCTGGTTCGGCCATTGGCCTTTCCATAAGTGGCCAGGCCCTGATGGGCATGCTCAAGAAGCGGCCCGAGGCGTTTGGCATTGGTCTTGTGCTCTCCGCCGCGCCGTCCACGCAGGGTCTGTATGGTTTCGTCGCCTACATGCTTTATAAAAGCATCATCACTCCCGACCTGACAGCCGTACAGGGCGCGGTCGTCCTTGCCGCCGGCATCATGGTGGGCATTGCATGCCTGCTCTCGGCGATCTTTCAGGGAAAAGTGTGCGCCAGCGGTCTTGCCGCGTTTTCCAGCGGGCACAATGTTGTCGCGCAGACGCTCATTCTCGCGGCGTTTCCCGAGTTTTACGCCATCCTTTCGCTGGTCGCGGCCATTCTTATGAAGGGGCTCATGGCGGCGTAAGTCATGGACGAATCTGTCAGGAACGACCCCCATTTTCAGGCGTTGAAGCGCAAGCGCATTGGCGTGGTTTTGGGCGGACGCAGCGGTGAGTACGCTGAAGGTCCTTTTCAGAAAGAATGAATTAAGGTATATTTATTTATGAGCGCCATTGAAAGTATCAGGAATATATTCACGTATGGGACATATCATTTTACGGATCATCTCTTTGATGAGTTGGATAACGATGGGTTCACTATCTATAATCTTGAATGCTCCATCGCGAACGGAAGGATCAGAAAAACCTGGCCAAAAGAGAACAAATTCGAGGTCGTTGGAAAAGGTTTTGACGGCAGGCCGCTTGGCTGCATTTGCCGGATCACCCATACAAACAAATTAATTATTATCACTGCTTATGAAGACTAAAAACGGTTTGCTGAAGACAGCGAAAAGATATTGGGAAAACGAAGTATGCGAGACCTGCGGAGGTTCTGCCATACGGGAAGTTGCGGTAGAAGTGTACCGCCACCGGGGCGGGAAAAGATACCTTTTTCAGGATGTCCCTGCCGGGGTATGCTCTGACTGCGGGGCACGGTACTTCACAGGGCATACGGCCCGGATGATGGAAGAACGCATGCGTCTCACCAGATCGGGCAAGCGCCGCAAGACAATTACTATGCCGGTGTTGTCACTCACATGATCATACGGATAGTTTTAATTTGATCCATGTACGAATCCATACGGCACGACCCCCATTTTCACACACTCAAGCGCAGGCGCATCGGCGTGCTCATGGGCGGCCGTTCGGGCGAGCGCGAAGTGTCGCTCATGTCCGGAAAAGGCGTCATGGCCGCCTTGCACAGGCTCGGATTTTCCTGTACGGCCATAGATGCCGCGACAAATCTCGAACAAAAGCTTGTTTCAGAACATGTTGAGATCGCCTACCTTGCGCTGCATGGCAGATGGGGAGAAGACGGTTTTGTCCAGGGGCTTCTTGAATATATGAACATTCCTTATACGGGTTCCGGCGTGGCAGCGTCAGCGCTTGCCTTCAATAAAGTTTTTACAAAGCAGGTTTTATCGTTCTGGCATATACGGACCGCGCCGTTTGTCGACATGTGCGAATGGTGCGATATCGATCAGGCGCTGGACCAGTGCGCGCGCATTGGTTTTCCCCTTATCTGCAAACCGCACGACGAAGGGTCTTCCATTGGTTGCCATATAGTAAAGAACGAGACCGAACTTTTGGCCATAGTAAAAAAGGAATGGAAACGGTATCCGAAGATGTTCGCGGAAAAGTTTGTGAAAGGCAAGGAACTCACCGTGGGCGTCATAGAGCGGGAGAGCAGAAAAGTTGTATTGCCGGTGCTTGAGGTCGCTCCCCGGAGGATATTTTACGATTATAAAGCGAAATATACCGCGGGGTATGCGGATTTCATTGTTCCGGCGAGAATTCCGGAGCGGCAGGCAAAGCGAGCCAAGGAGCTTGCGTTGCGCGTTCATGAGGTCATAGGGTGCCACGGGATGTCCCGTACCGACTTTATCCTCGATGAAGGGACCGGCAAACTGGTTGTCCTGGAAACCAACACCCTGCCCGGCATGACCGCTTTTTCAGACCTGCCCGCCCAGGCGCGCGCGGCCGGGTATACCTACGACGAACTTGTCTATTTTATCCTTGCATCGAGCATGACAGCGCTACGGAGCCAGAAAAAGGCGCAGTATCAGGGATAAAACCCTTTTACGAACGCATGATCAATTGGTGTTTTTCAGGTTTCCGGGCCTTGTGGCTGACAGCGCCCTGTGCAGCCGGGTCATTGGGCTTGGTCTTATTCCCATAGGCTCTGATTCCTGGCCGGCAAAGGGCCAGGTACCGCGCGAAGGAAGCATTGTCCTGATACACGGTAATGGCAATGAACCGTATGGCATCAAGAAGTTTATTGAGCTGTTACATAGTAAAAGAAACGATATTCTTTCGAAAAAGTGGCTGTTGCTGGATTTACGGGAAAGCATCACGACCGACGAATGAGGATCACCTGGCAGCCGAGTTAGTGGTCCTTTTTTGCGCGCAGACCGATTTCTCGCATTGCCAGGCCATTCCATAGGCCCATAGCGGGCCGCACCTTCAGTCCCGCGCTTTTCAACGCGTGTAATACAAACGCATGGCATGAATAGACCACCGTATAATCTCTCGTGCTTTTATAAAACGTCTCCGCACCGTATGCGCCCAGGATCGTCTTCCTGTCAATCCATGTCTCGATAAAGCGCCGCATTTGCCGGTACGCGTCACATGAGATATTAAACGTGAATACCTGGATGGCGCTGTCCGCTTTGGGGAACGTGGACAACCGTGTTTCACCGACTGTAGCTTCGGTCGGTGTAAAGAGCACGGGAAAGATCCGGTACCATTGCTGTTTGCCGTCCAGGTACCACGCTTTTTCGGCATATTCATATCTGAGAAATGCGTTGCGCGTCCACGGGCAGGAATCAGGGATAATCAGATATATATGAAAACCATCGCTTACGGCATGGATGGCCAGTGTATCCGCTGCAAAAAGTCACGATGCACACACTGCAATGAAACAGAACACAAAGAGTCTTGACCTTGGTGGCTTTTGATATCCATAGTGTCGCATGGTATAAAAATAGTATTCAACACAATTATGCGGCTTGTTGATCCCTGGCACCGATGGCGTCAGGGATCACAAAGTACCTGGTGTGTCGTTCGCTGGCAGGGATTTGTCTAAGTACCTTTCTCCATTTCCGATACAGTCCATATATACCAGCCATTGTGCGGGGCCCAGTATTCCGCTGTTCGCCAATCATATCCGTTCACGGTGTCGAGTACAGGTTCGTCCTGCATATTGCCACCAATACCGTTGATAATGCCGCCCGGGATTAGCCCGACAAAGCGTGAATGCGGGAACACATGGTTTATACCTTCGCCGGTCATGCTGCACGCATTGAAGGGATTGGCGCCCATAACCCATTCCATCTGACGCCTGGCAAGATCGCGATATGCGGTATTGTTGAAGGCGGCTGCGGCCTGTGTCAGTAAACATGCGTAGCTTTCAAGATGCGAATTTATCCTTACCTACCAGAACTCTTTTCGAACAGGTAAAAAATATCGGTAGGTCAGTTCTCCCGCAAGAGGACGGTACGTATCCTTGGTAGGAGATCCATAGTAGACGCCATAGGGGATTATCCTGAATGCATTTCGTGCGCATAATGGAACAACGTATTCCTCCAGATGGAGTTGGACCGCTGTGCGCCAAGAGGCGGCAGAGGGATGAGCAGGCAGGTGGCCCGCAAGTTCCAGTAGCGCAATCGCAGGAAGGGCTGAATAGACCGCGTTTGTTAACGGGGCCTTATTTGTAGGAGATTCCTTCCAGAATCCCCTGATCAGTTTCTGATTTCCCGCGAATTCCTGCACCTGCAGCGCCGCAAGATTTTGTCCAAGGCCTGCTGCCTCATCTGCCCATTGTTTCAGGTTCGTGGCGCGATACAGTTCCAGAGCAGCCAGAAGCCACCAGGTAATATCATGGGTTGATTTTGTTCCAGGAGTGGTTGCCGCACGGCAGCGGAGGCCGGCAGCCAGGCATTTCTGGGCATATCCAGGATCAACGTCCTTGAATAGCTGGGCGATCATGGCCTGGACCAGCACAAATTCTGCCTGAATGGAGCCGATGATTTTTGTATTGATATACCTGTCATCCTTGGTGCCAATTATATTGCCGGTCCAATGGTTGTCGCTGTTGTCGCCATTGATACCTCCTGCGCAGTCAGCCCATATTTGGCCGTTGCTGTCCTGCATTTTAAGCCAGTAGCGGTTTCCCCAACGGATTTCCTCGAGAATGGGTTTTAAACCTGACCCGTTCTGGTTCCATGTATCTCCCAAGTTTCGGCCCATCCGCATAATGGCCATGCCGCTGTGGAGGGCCGTGGACATCCATTTGCGCAGATCGCCGGCATCGTGCCATCCGCCGGTAACATCTATATGCGCACCGTTGTCTCTGCGCCTGCCATCGTCAAGATGGCAGACTGGATGCACGTTGGGAACAGCAACACCGCACCGCTGCTGATAATAATATTTGAAAGCTTCGGGCAGCGTGCGTTTCCAAAGGTCGTGTCTGATGAAAAAAGGCACTGAGAGGAGATCGCCAATTGTAATCTGGTACATTCCCGGCCTTTCGAGACCGCTGAAATCCCCGGCCAGGCATGGCCCAAAGTCGCAATCCACGGCTTTGAGAGGTCCGGCCAGTTTGAATGGCGGCGTGTTGGGCTCTGGTTCCGCCATGTCGGAGAGTAAAAATTCGGCAGGCGGAGCAATGTCCGGCAGCCGGAAAAGGACTGGTTTTTTTGACTTGGGTAAAAAACCCAGGTGGTTGAGCGCGATGTTAGGGTTTTGAGGGGCTGTTAGCGTTTCTATTCGTTCTTGCCGGGAAGGACCATCCTGGGCAATCAGGGGACAGGCAATGGAAAGGCTTAAACTTTTTATAAATGAACGCCGTTTCATACACGCTCCTTTTACTTCTTTGAAATATATTATAGTACACCAAATACCCTCCTCTGGACCCCTGGCGCTAAATTTGCAGATTATGCTTCCGAAAGTAATCTTGCAAAACCTTCAGGCTATTATATTTTTGTGGATTTTGTTCCCGAGATTGTCATTTTTAACCCACATAAGAAAACGTGGGATGGCGATCTATTCTTAAAACGGATGGTTTTTAGAGGCAATGGAGAATTGTCGATGAATCACGACCCTCCAAACCAGGCGATCCGGTGGACAAAGGGCGCCGTCATCGATGAAGCAGGTCAGACAGCAAGTGCATATGTTATTAAAAACATGAACGGAAATACTTTCATGTTTTTTGAATGGAAGAGTGGTGATTACACCAACCGGCACATGAGGCCATATTATTACGTACTGAAAAAAAGCAGCTTTTGACTGCTATGCCCTGTCCAGCCAATAATCAGGATGCCGGTGAAGATGCATGGTGGCGAGGACAATGATTTCTGTCGGATCTATTCGATAGAGTAGCCCATAGGGAAAACGGTAGATCAGCCGACGGCGGATGTTCCCACGGAGTACAGGGCATGCCTCCGGATAGTTGGCTATACCTTGAACCGCACTATCAATTTTATCCAGGAATTTGACACCAAGTCCTGGTGCTTGGATTTCGTAATATCGGACAGCATCCAGCATTTCAAGTTCTGCAGGACGCAAGAAACGAACATTGTTCATGTGATTGTTGAACGGGCGTCACGGAGTACGGATTTGGCGGAACGTGCGGGAATTTTACCTTTTTTATACTGCAGATATCTTTTATTCGCTTCATTGATCCAGAGGTCCTCGTTATCTTTGTCATCAAGGGTATCGAGGCTTGCAATGAGATGTTCAGCAAGTGTCGCCCGTTCTTTTGGACGGAGTTTAAGGGCTCGCGCCTCACATTCTTTCAGTAATGGTAACATAATTCACCTCCGTTTATATTCTTATAATATAAAATATTACAACTTATCCCGTAATACGCAGCGCTTTAAATTTTGCACAGCGTGAGGTAATCTCATCGTGTATTTGAAAATTTAGGGCCAGACGAAACGCTTCTGTGTTCGTGGATGTCGCCATTCGTTGCTGTTCCATACAGACAGAGGGACTGATCCGCGTGTCTTGTTTGAGGTCTTCTACTGAAAGTCCTTCAATCGAGAGGCCTGTGACAGCCGTGTTTCGGATGCGAAGGGTGGGGGCGTCTGGCACAGCGTCTTTATTTTGCACGCGGTAAAAGCGTTCAATGGAGAAGTTCCGCATCCGTGTCTCAAGCAGTAGCAATGGGTTGAGGCTTGGCCCATCGCCGTCTGTTCCAAGGGTTCTATAAATCTCAAAATCAGAAAGACGGATATTTGAAAGAAGGCCTGCACCATCGGGAAATGGCGGTTTTGCCGGATCAAAAACCGGCACACGGCAATAGCGCAGCGCATCGCAATTGACCGCACAGTTCTGGCATCCGCCGTGCACACCGCTTGCCACAACGTCTTCGATAGGGTTCCACACACTGGCAAGGCGCAGAAAGCTGTGACAGTCGTCGGCCTTAAGATCGAGTATGGTGATGCGCCGGACAGGACCATTGGCTTTACCGATGTTTTGCGCGCGATTGAGCGCATCGTCCGCAACAAGGGGCACCAGATCGTCGTTTGGCGTCATGCGGCCAAACCCCGCGATGTTCCGGATAAAGCCGTCCTCACATCCACCGCCTACATGCACGCCATCCTGGTTGGGGCGGGTCCGCGTTGTGAACAGGCTGATGTTTTCCACACGGAAATTACGCACTTCACAGAAGCGGATATTGTACGATTCCGGGTCCTTCAACGTCATGTTCAGAAGCGTGAGGTTTTGGACTTTTTTAAAATTGACAAGCACACCGGTATAGCTGTTTGGCGCGTCAGGACCACGGGGGTTTCCCAGGTTGTTCCCGTCCCAAATGCCACCCTCCACTGCAATATCCTGGTTCCCGTTTTCATGGTCGCTGTTGGTCAGAAGAAAACTGTGGCTGTCTATGCCTGTTCCATCAGCGAAGAACATGCGCGCTTCAGGATGGGCCATAATCCGCGTACCCGAGGGCAGGCGGATAGATTTAGCAATCTTGTAAAAGCCGGGTGGGACTACGACCGGACCTGTATGCTTGGCGAGCGCTTTTTCAAACGCGGGGCCATCGTCTGTGGTGCCGTTTCCCGATGCACCGCACTCCCTGACAGAAATGCCCCACGCAGGGATTGAATTATTCAATGTCATTCCCATTAAATATTGTATATTAAAGCAAATCCCTGCAATCTAATGGAATCCATCGAATAAAAAATCAGGTCTGAGGGTAATTTTAATTATCTTTTATTTAAACGAGTCCCTTATGATCGATAAACTCGGCACCAAATGGATTGAGATAAACCTCGATGTCCTTGGCCGCAACATCAAGGCCATCAAGGAGCACGTTTCACCCGTGGGCATCATGGCGGTCATCAAGGCAGACGCCTATGGCCACGGCGCAGTTGAAGTGGCGCGCCATTTGGAAAAATGCGGTATCAGGATATTTGCCGTATCGTGCCTCGAAGAGGCGATTGAATTGCGGCAGCATTTTATATCCAAGGGTATTCTCATTTTCGGCGCCATCCCCGAGGCGCAGATCTGCGATATCATCAATTATGACCTCATGCCCACCATTACAACCGCTGATTTTGCCGCGTCCCTCGACAAACAGGCAGGGGAGATGGGTAAAATAGTCCGTGCACATATCTATATCGATACTGGTATGGGCAGGGTGGGGCCGCTCTATTCCGAGGCCGCGCCGTTCATCAAGAAGATGGCCCGTTTTAAGAACATCAAGGTAACCGGCATATACACACATTTCGCCACCAGCGAGTTGGCCGACGCTTTTGCGCAGGAACAACGTAAACGGTTCGACGCCATTCTGAAAAATCTTACGCAAGAAGGGATTGTCATTTCCGCTGCGCACATGGCGAACAGCGGCGCGGTTGTCAATCTTGCGAACAGCCGTTATTCGCTGGTCAGGCCGGGCCTTCTCATCTATGGCATTTATCCGTGCGAAAAAAAGCGCGGGTATCCCGCGGTACAGCCGGTATTTTCGTTTAAAGCGCGCGTGGTTTTCAAGAAGACCATTCAGGAGGGTTTTTCCGTTGGCTATGGCCGCAGGTTCACCGCTGATGCTGAAACCGACATTGTGACCCTTCCGGTAGGCTATGCCGATGGTTTCTCGCGCAAATTCACCAATGCGGGCAAAGTCATTATCCGGGGAAAAAAATACCCGGTTGTCGGATCCGTGTGCATGGACATGATCATGGTCAATGCGGGCGCGCATTCACCGATCGAAGTGGGAGACGAGGCGGTCATTATCGGCAAGCAAGGCAAGGAAGAAATTTCAGTATATGATATTGCCCGTGAGCTGGATACTATTCCTTACGAAGTGATCTGCAGTATTGGCAGGCGCGTCACCCGCGTATATCTAAACAAAGGGACCATTCACGCGGTCCAGAGGATGGTTTCAGAATTCTAAACGTCCATCAACTTTCTTCAATCAGTCCACTTTTCAGCCCCCATTCTCGCATATACGACGATGCCGCAAGCCACGGCGACCGTAAGCAACACAAGTCCTATACCGGTGTTCTGCAAGATGAGTTTGCCCACGCCAATCAACGTACAAAGAACGGCTATGATTGAAAGTACCGCACAGATGATATTACGCCAGGTAGCAAGGGAGACATGGGTCATGGGTTTTGTGACCATGGCCGCAATGGCCCTCCATCCTCTGCCGCCGGGATGTACGCGCGAATAAAATTCAAGCAGCCTGCTCTCATCGGTGGGTTGTGTCAGCATTGTTACGGAGATCCATACTATAAGTGAGACCGGTACGGTAAAAAGCAAGGTCACTGGGAACCGGATCTGCATATGCAGCACATGGGGACCCACACCGAACAGGAGCACAATGGCCATGACAATGGCAGTGGCAATGGCTGAAATCTCGGACCAGGCATTTACGCGCCACCAGTACCAGCGGGCAAGATAGACAAGGCCCACGCCCGCGTTGAGCGATGAAATGATGAGCCAGGCCGTGAAAATGTCGTTGAGGAAAAAGGTGACCACAGCGCCGATGAGCGCGATGAGTATGGTTGCCGCGGTGGAAATAAGCACGTAATGTTTTTCCGTGGCCTCTTTTTTTACAAAGGGCCTGTAGAAATCGTTCACCAGATACGATGCGCCCCAGTTGAGCTGGGTGGCAATGGTCGACATGTAGGCCGCGAGGAACGAAGCGAGCATAAGGCCAAGCAGACCCGGTGGCAGGAGACTGAGCATGACCGCGATATACCCCACTTCGGGATTGACTTTTGCCGGGTTGGCAGGGTCAGCTATTCCCGGAAACATGACCGCGGCCACCAGGCCAACGACTATCCAGGGCCAGGGCCGAAGACAGTAGTTCGCCACATTGAACCAGAGAAAACCCAGGAAGGCGTGCTTTTCATTCTTCGCCGAAAGCATGCGCTGGGCAAAATACGATCCGCCGTCAGTGTTGCCTGTTGTCCACCATGACAGAAGTATGTATATAAGGAAAAGACTCATGGGCAGGAGCGGTTCATTGTACAGTGGTGCAAGCGCGTTGTTGCTGGGAATGATGTTTGTCATGCCCGCGGCCTTGTCGCCGTAGAGCGTTGTGAGCTTGGACAGCAGGGCATCCATACCGCCAATATGGCCCACTGCGTACACGGCGAGAAAAATTGCCATGCCTATGGCGAGTATGAATTGGAAGAAATCGGTCACCAGTACACCCCAGAGCCCGGAAAGCGCTGAATAAGCCATGGTGATGAAGAAGCAGATGAGCACTGCTTTGAATTTATCAATATGCAGAGTCATGGAGACAATGTTTGCCATGGCCAGGTTGACCCATCCGATAACAATGCAGTTGTAGGGAATGGCGAAATACACGGCCTTGAACCCGCGGAGCGCGTTTGCGGCTTTTCCCGAATAGCGCAGGGAAATGAGTTCCGTGTCCGTAATGAGCGCTGTGCGGCGCCACAGCCGTGAAAAGAAGAAAACACCGATGATGCCCATGGGTATGCCGCACCACCAGAACCAGTTGCCCGCAATGCCCTGTTTCATGACAAGGCCGCTCACGGCAAGGGGCGTGTCCGCGGCAAAGGTGGTGGCAACCATTGAGGTGCCAAGCAACCACCATGAGACGCCTTGGCCTGATGTGAAAAACTCCCTGGTGCTTTTTCTCGCCCTCCGGGTATAGTACAGGCCAATGGCGAGTGAGAAGGCGAAATATAGGATGATAATGGTCCAGTCTATGGTCTTGAGCGTAGCGGTAATTGAATAGACAACAGGCTGCATAGCGTTTTAAAATATACTTTTTTGGGCCTGTGCACCAAGCAAATATCAGATAAACGCGCCTTGTCTTTTCAACTTCTTCCTGAGCAATGCCGGATTAATCGCCGATGCTTTCTTCCCTTGCTTCGCGCACATGGCGGCGGCTGTGCCCGCTGCCTCGCCAATGTTCCATACTATGGGCATAATGCGCAGGGATGAATGCGCCTCGTGCGTGGAGGAAATGGCCCTGCATGCCATGAGCAGATTTTCCACATTGAGCGGCGTGATGCACCGGTAGGGGATTTGGTACCAGGTACCAATTTCCAGTCTTCTGATGTCCGTGCCTGAACCTGACGGGTTATGGATGTCTATGCAATACGATCCTGAAGCTATGCTATCGCTACAATGCCGGGCGGAAAGCACATCGTCAGCGGTCAATATATACCTGCCCAGTATCCTGCGGCTCTCGCGCACCCCTATCTGTGGGGCAATTTTACGCAGCGTTGCTTTTTCAAATCCCGGCACACGGCGTTTCAGGAATTTGTACATCTCAAGCGCCTGTCTGCGGCCTTCGACCTCAGCGCTGGTGAGAGACCAGCCATCCACAGATGACTCGCCAACGACCCTGGTGGTGTTGAAATGGATCTCGTTTGGCGTCACGGTGGGGAACCAGAGAACATTTTCACGAGGGTTCTTTATTTCCCTCCGTTTTCGAGCAGCGTCATACAGCGCATTGATTTTTTTCTGGGAGGGCATCCGTTTTATGTTAATGTCGCCCATGCGAAAGGCTGTTGTCATTGGCTGGCACGCATGGTCCTTGTCCCTGCCTATCTGAAAAGGCGCGCCCGCCATTGCGGCCACGTCACCATCGCCTGTTGCGTCGATAAAGACCTTTCCGGATATGGTTTCAAACCCGCCCCGGTGAAAGACGCGGACAGCTTGTATGCGGCCGCCTTTCTTGATGACATTTGTGATGGTCGCATGGAAAAGCAGCTCAACGCCAGCGGTCAGGGTGAATTTGTCGAGCAGTAATTTCATTATTTCAGCGTCAAAGCCGATGAGGCGGCCCCTGAACAGGCTGGTCAGACCTTCTTTTTTCATACACCCGCAGAATTCCTCAAAGAGGCCGCGGTTTACGGGCTTTTTTCCAGCCAAGTGGCTCATATAGGGTGCTACAAGCGCCGCGGTTGCAGTGCCACCCAGCATGCCAAGGCGTTCTATAAGAAGCGTGCGCGCACCGTTGCGCGCGGCAGCCACGGCAGCGGGTACGCCGCCAGTGCCTCCGCCGCACACAATAACATCGTACATTCGGGAACAAGACTTCATTGTAACTCCTTTTTTTTGCATACCCGTTCTCTAAAAAAGGGAAAGGATGTTGGGATCATGGCCATTGCAGTTTAACTACGCCCCATAGTACCAGGAATATGCAACCCACCAGCACCCAGCAGAGGCCAAAACCGATGATGTCCCTTTTTTCCGGCTTGAGCATTTCCCATTGCGTATTGGGAAAGAGCTTTTTGCTGTTAAAACGGCCAAAATCGGCAGTAGACTCTTTGAGCGCGCGGGCGTCCTTTTCAGGGTCAGCGTCCACGGGCGTGTTCTTTTTGGCAAAGAAGGCGTCAAGGTCCTCTTTTTTCTCTTCTGGTTTCATGAACATGCTGAGGGTCATGATAAGAATAAAGGGAAAGACCAGATTGAATAGGAAGCGGGCGGTTTCAATATCAGCCTTTGTCCCTTTTGAAAAATCCATTCCCAGCAATTCCAGAATGGCCACCTGGATGTAGAATTCACCCCTGCCTTCCTTGGATGACGCAGGATCGTTCGGATTGACGCGTACAACCTTCTCGAAATAAATACCTACAGGATCTATGACGGTCTTTTTAACGATGCGTTGCCCGGGTTTTTCCGCAAGTCCGGCTTTGACGTCCGCAACAGTGGCAAAAGTATCCTCGGTTTTCTCAATTTTCTCCGTTTCTTTAAGCAATGCGGGATGTGTTGTTATCAGGGGTATTGCCATGGAGGCAAAAGGCGCCACGACAATAAGGAAAATGCAGATGATTATTTCCGCAATGACCGCGCGCCGTGTGGCCCTGCGCCAGAAAAGGCCCAGCCAGATAGGCGCGCTGAAAATGCCGGTAAAGGCAAAGCCTATTTTCATTATAGCCAGCACGCTGTTGAACGTAAGCGCCACAATGATGCCGCTGAAAAGATAAATGCATATTGCGATACGTCCCATCAGAACATAGTGAGACTCGGATTTGTCCGGGAAAAAAGGTTTGTAGATATTTTTCACCAGGAGCGAAGAATATGAGACGGAATAGGAGCTTTTGGTCGACATGCTCGCGGCAAGGAACCCTGCGAGCATCATTCCCACGAACCCAGGCCCCAGGAGGTCGTGTGTCATGACACCCCAGATGGTATCAGGGTCAGAGATAGAGGCGCCGTACATGGCCAGCGCAAGGAGGCCGCATATTGCCCAGGTAATCATGACCAGTCTTTTCACGAATGAACCGGTGATCATGCCAAACTGGGCGTCGAACTCGGTGCGGGCAGCGCTGCTCACGGTCGCGTTGGGCGCTGACTGGAGCGTTCCGATGAGATTGAGGAGCGCGAGGGTGAGCACAAAATACCATGTATATTCACTGCCGTGCGTGCCAAAAAGTTCGAATAGCGATGCTGGAACACGATCGTGCAACCCTGAGAAACCGCCGACGTGCATCAGGCCATAGGGGATAAGGATGAGCGAGAAGACGAGTATCAGGAGGCTTTGGAAAATATCGTTGATTGTTGCCGCCATGAGACCGCCCAGCAGCGTGTAGATGCAGATGATCAACCCATATACGATGAAGAAGGGGACGGGTTTGACATAGCTGATATACGAATCAAGCTCATCCTGTTTATCGCGTTCCTGCAACACAGCAAGTTGCGCGGTCTCTTCGCCGCTCAGGCTGCTGTGCCCGCGCTTTTCTTCAAGGGCGCGCATGAGTTGGTAGCTTTCCACACTTTCGCGTTCTTGGACAGTGTATTCAATCGCGGGTTTTACCGTAAGGGCCTTGATGGTTTTGTAGGCCACCACGTAGCCCAGGCCTATGGTAAAGACGGACATAAATATCTGGAACGCCGAGAAGAAAATGGTAATAAACGAGCTGCGGTAACGTTCCATGTAGACGTCTGAAATGGTCACAAAACGCATACGGCGGTGCCACTTGGCAAGAAACCAGTGGAATGGGGTCATGAAAAGGAGGCGGAAACTGAGCCACAGGCCGCTGATGCCTTGGCGGTAAACTTCGCGCACCACGACAATGGCAGTGTCAGCGTCGGTCGCCTGGCCAAAGAGGAGGAAGAACTGAAGGCCTTTGCCCATTTTCCGGTTGGCAATAAAAAACCCCTCGCTGTTTTTAATGGAACGGCTTACGCGGACGCCCACAAAGATGGTGATGGCAAAGAAGACTATGACGACCGCAATGTCGGCTGGATGGAGTCCGTAGATCATATGTGTCCATTCAGTTTTAAGGAAATGGTTGATGCTGTGCCGCGCAGGGCGTCGAGCAGCAGCTGTTTTATATCAGACTGGTAACGTGTGGCAGGAAGGTAGGTGCCCAGTGCCGCGACAAGCGTGCAGTCTTTGCGCAGTATGGGAACGGCAAACGCCGCGATTTCGTTTTTTTCAGGATCGTTCATTGAATAGCCATTGCGGCGGACAATCTGACAGCCTGCGTCCAGCGCTTCAAAGGTGGTAATATTGTCCCAGGCAGGACCAGGGAAGCGGTTTTTTTCAACATACGCGCGAAGTTCAGTTTGGTCAAGATGGGCAAGGAGCACCCTGCCGGTTGGTTTGGAATACATGATAGTCTCGGCCTCGGGATCAATGGGGGCGATGACCGAGTGCTGATGAGAGACATGGCCGCCGACAATGCGGCGTTTGCCCTCATGGTACACGGCAAGCACAACGGTTTCTTTAATTGTATCGGATAATGCACGCAAAAGGGGCTCTGCGATTTTCCAGAGATACCCAAACTTGAAGGGCGTAACAAAGGCATCGAAGAACCGGTCACTAATACTATACAAGTTGTCTTTTTTCTGAACATACCCAAGTTCAAGGAGGGTTTTTAGCAGATTATGGGCTGTTGGGGGATTGATGGTAAACTCTTTTGAGATGGCAACAAGCCTTTTGCCGCTTTCGTGTGAAGCGATGTATTCAAGGATATTAAATGTTTTGACTACTGAATTAACCATATTTATATCTAAAAACAACTGAATTAAAATTCATACTGAATGAATAGATTCAGTATTAATGAATAATATAATAAAAAAGGTATTGAATGTCAAATGTTTTTTCTAACTAAGTAGTTATGGGCTTGGAAGATAACCTAAATAATATTTTATTGACTTTGGTTACGTAAAAAATAATGTTTTAGCCGAAGATTTGTTTAATAATTAATATTTATCTAAAAATAGGATTCTATTATGACAATGCATTGCGAGAAAAAGAGCTTTGGAAGAGTCAATGGAGTACCCGTTGATCTATTTACCTTGATAAATGCTAATGGTGTGACCATGACCGTGACAAATTACGGTGGCACAGTAACTTCACTAACCGTACCGGATAGAAATGGGAACATGGCTGATGTAGTGCTTGGATTCAATGATATCAGCGGCTATCTAAAGACCAAAGCGCATCATGGCGCCATTATCGGCCGCACGGGAAACCGTATTGGCAATGCCAGGTTTACGCTGGAAGGGAAAGAATACAAGCTTGCCGCAAATAATGGGAAAAACAATCTTCATGGAGGATTCAAGGGCTTTGACAGGGTCGTTTGGGAGGCTGCGGAGGTCAGGAAGTCCGATGCCATAGGCCTTGAATTGAAATACCTGAGCAAAGATGGTGAAGAGGGCTTTCCCGGTAATCTCTCCGTAACTGTCGTGTATTGGCTCACTAATGCCAATGAATGGATAATCGAATACACGGCCACAACCGACAAGACAACCGTGGTGAACCTGACACAGCATGCCTATTTTAATCTGGTTGGAGAGGGCTCTGGCGATGTTCTTGACCACGAGGTCATGCTGAATGCCAGCCGGTTTGTTGCTGGCGATGAAGGCCTCATTCCCACTCGCGAGATCCTTGAAGTGCGCGGCACCCCTCTGGATTTTACCACTCCATTTGCCATTGGCGCACGGGTAAACGCTGATCATCCGCAGCTAAAAGCAGGCCGGGGCTACGACCACAACTGGGTCATCAACCAGAAAAGATCCGGCGAACCAACGCTTGCCGCGACTGTTTTTGAACCAAAAAGCGGCCGTTACCTGGAAGTTACAACTACTGAACCAGGCGTCCAGTTCTATATTGGGAATTTTCTCGATGGCTCGGACATTGGGAAAAGTGGAAAACCATATGTATTCAGGAGCGGCTTTTGTCTCGAAACCCAGCACTTTCCCGATTCACCTAACAATCCTGCGTTTCCATCAGTGGTCTTGAAACCAGGCCAGATATATAGAACAATTACTATATACCGGTTCCTGGCAAAATAACGGGATTATTTTAACAGACAGACTTTTTTATTCACCATAGCATTCCTAGTCTTCAATTGAACCAGATATATTCCGCTGGGCAGGGTAGAAGCGTTCCAGACTATGCCGGTTGGCAGCTGGCAACTGGCAACCGCCAATTTTTGAACTAGTTTGCCGTGGGCATTGTATATATCAATCTTCGCGTTCTCTCCGCCAGCTTCACCCGCCCGTCTAGACTCACTGGTGAAATAAAGCGAGCTGATGACTATTTTTGCTGACGGATTAAACGGATTTGGGTTTACCTCAAGTGCAGCGTCTGCAAGGCCGCCTGCGACCTTCTTTTTTACGTTTGCATTTACAACAAGGTCAATGCTGGCGGCATCGGCAACCGAGGGAATAGTGATAAGTCCCCACTGGTCCGCGGTTACCTGGGCTGCCGGGCTGTTGTTGATTGTCACGTCATACGTTGTTCCTGGCGTGTGCACAAGGTTCTGAAGCCTGCGCAAGGTAACATCAGACGTGCCCGTACCGGTCAGCTTGATATGGTAGTGGTTTGCCTCGTCAGTAATGCTGTCCGGGTCCCAGCCATGGACTGAAAGATCGTTGAATTTGCCCGTTGCGCTGAAGTCCTGGAGCCCGTAATTCCGGTTGGTAAAAGCGGGATAACTCACGTTTTTGCGGAAATTTCTCATGTACCGCCACATGATAAGTCCGCCGCCTTCTGAATGACCGCCTGAGATACGCTGGTATTGATACCCGCGTTTTGAAAGTTCCATTGAAGGCTGGAGGTTGTCTCCCTGGTGGTTCGGGTCGTCAACATTGCCGTTTGCGAAAAAGCAAAACGGGGTGGGGAAGGAGGGGTCCCGGTAGTTCCAATCATTACCGGTTTTCCCAAAATACCAGCCCAGATCGGTATAGAGAAAGGCGTGATATTCAGTGGCGCTCAAGGGCAGGTAGGTCTGGTCAGCATTGCCCTGTATCCATACGTTACTGTCCGCCTCGCAGTGGCGTGTGGGTGTATAGGTGTCGATACCGCCGATCATAGAGGCAAACGCGAGACATCCCCTGTCGTCGGAGAAGAAATTGTTGTCCACGCCATAATACCGTGTCCAGCCCGCATGGCCATAATATGCGGCAAAGATTTCAGGGTGTTTTGTGCACAATTGGTTTACCGCTGTGCCGCCAATACTGTGGCCATAGGCATAAATCCTATTCGTATCAATGGTGCATCCTGGGAAAACGCTGTCCACTAGGTTACCGTATTTGACCTGGTTGATGACATCGATGACGCCTTTGTGGGTCCAGGGAACGGTCCATTTCTTGCCGTTGCCATCGGTCCATTTATTGCCCCAGTACCAGTTGCTCGTCTGTCCTGAAGGCATAATAACAAGGGTGATCCAGGGATCGTTACCTTCGTTCTCATAATTACGGAACCCTTCGGTCTGGTCAATGGTCCCACCCCATTCAATGCACATGACCAGCAGCGGCAGGTTCTGGCGCGGTGCGGTATAACGGAAAAAAGCGCATTCGAGCGTGCCTGTTGAAGTGCTCGAGCCTGAATAAGTGGTGACGCTTCTGTTGACGGTTATTTTCTCTACAATGGACATTGAACCGCCGCCTGCGACTTCAATGATGTTGCGACTATAAGACACAGCAGCGAGAAGACACAACAGCAGAAGATTTGTAACGATGAATTTCATGTTTCTCCTTTACATTTATTTAACCAAGGTTATCACTTTCGTCAGCACTTTTTCCCCTGTCCGTGCCTTGATGATATAAACGCCTGAAGGCTGTGCTGAAGCGTCCCAGATAAACGAATTACCCGCTTCGCCTGCGGCGACGCGAGGCGAGCGAATTACGAATTTCAAATTACGGGTATTTTGTGATAGATCTGCGACTTGCTTGCCATTGATATCGAATATTTTCAGTTCAGGATTCGTAATTCGCTCGCTTCGCTTCGCAGGCGAAGCGGGTAATTGTGAAGTCGTAATTGTTATTGTTGTTACCGGATTAAACGGATTCGGATATACCATAATTTCCTGTTTTTTCCCGGCTCTGCCCGCAACCTCAATCGCTGCAGGGGTCTCTTTTATTCGATACGCATGGATCATGGGTTCGCCATTGTCCTGCACCCGCTGGACGTATATATACACCATCCGGGAAAGAGAATCAAAACAAGCGCCTTGTACGGGTCTGCTGCGTATGAACGTCTTTCCCGTGGGATAATTTATCGTCACAAATGAAGCGGGTTTAATGCTGTCCGGCCTTAAATTTCCAAGTGCCACGGCCCCCAGATCCTTGATATCATAAAAATACCAGCAATTCTGTGAATGACCGTCAGTGTTATATCCGCCATAATCATAGCCAATGCGGCCCGTGACCTGCTCCACGAATGCGAGATACCCCTTCTTGTCCGGGAGGTCGATGAACACTCCGGCATGACAGATATCGTTATATGTCCATTTCCCTTCCCATGGGCTGGGAGGAGCGTCGTCCCAATAGCCAACTACCGGCAGATACTTGCCGTCCCTGACGCTGGCTGAAGGGTCAGTATAGTTCATCATTGCCACCAGGTCGAGGGTCGTATTCGCGGTATCGGGCCGTGCGATTGCCCCAAGCGCAGGACCCCTGCTTGCCGAGCCGCAGATGCTGTAATATCCGCCAAAGCCCATTGCCATGTCTCTACCGCCGGTGTAGGTGTCGGCAAAGTCCTTTGAGAGTTTCAAGGGGCCTCCCCAATAGCTTTTATACGGACCCTGGTTACCGGGAATGTACCAATAATCGATATTTGTTTTGGTACCTCCTGGATTGAGCCGTGTGGCCATGAGCTGAGGAAAGCCGCTCGCCCCTCCAGCATAATACGCATTGTAATGGCTCCAGTAAATAATACTCGAGCTGTCCTCATACCAAAAACCGCAGTTAGAACCGATGTTTTCTCCGCCAATGGTCCCATACGCCAATTCACCCCAGTCCTGCACCACTGAACCAGTATGTACCAGGGAATAATCACCATCCTCGATCTTTTCCAGTTCCGGGATGGTCATCTCATAGAGCCGGAAATTGTAGGTTCCTGTGCGCACCAGCAGGTTTTTTGTTCCACCCACGTCTTTGAGCGCCAGGCCGCTTTCCGTGTATTTGTCCTCTTGTCCTGGAATATTGGGCACCTTGAAAGACCCCATGTATTCAAAATCAGAACTGTCGAGCAGGGAATCCTTGTGCAAAGGCGGAGGAGGCGGCGTTTCAAGGCGCTGTGAGACATAGATGCTTTCGCCTGTGACAGTGTCCCCGAAAAAAGGCGTGGTGGTATCAAAGCTGCCCCCGCCGCCGAGCCATCGTTCGATCTGCCAGCCGAAATCATACGTTCCCGGTGAACTAGGGGCCTTGAGACGAGAATGGAAGGTGAAGGTATCACCCGGAGCAATGGCATTTCCCTGACCAAGGATAATGAACCATGTGCCCCATGTCATAGTACATTTAGGGTTTTGCGAGACCAGAGTCACAGGCGTCTGTCCGCTGGAAGAACCCCAGGTGGTTGTGCCCGTGTTTTTCATGGAGATCCGTGCTTCAAACACTTCGTCGGTTATCAGGCTTTCAGGAATGACACAGCCGATATATTGGGCGTCTTCAGCGGCAGAAAGCCAGGATGCTAAAACGAGAAGGAACATCGCGCTACCCGCATGGTTTTTAAACATTACGCGCTCCTATGTTAAACAGTCAATTTTTATTAAAAACAATGTTATGTGAAACGGTTATCTCATGAGAGAGATGCGCTGCGAAAGGTTCCTGGTTCCCGCCTGTACCCGGACACAATATATACCCGATGGCCTGTTGCCCGCGTTCCAGGTCCCAAGACCATTGCGTAAGGGTATCGTGGCGATGCGCCTGCCCGACAGATCGTACACCGCGGCCTGTAGGAGCGACACACGCAACGCGCCCGCTGAGATCGTCACTTCAGGATTGAATGGATTTGGCTTTGCCGAGAGCCATGCGTCATGTTCTATTCCTTTGGAGATCAGCGTCCCTGAGGGTATATCAGGTTCGATAATGATCTTGCTGCCCGCTGCCACACCAGTGATGGTCAGCGCACTGTTTTCATCAGCGGTCACCGCTGTCCCTTCCCCGTTTTTTGTACCTATCCAGTAATGGAATGCCTTGCCCGGGGTAATGATAAACTGCTGCAGTCTCCGAGGTGTTATATCCACGGTCCCGCTTGTGCCGGTCAATTGGACCTCGTAATAATCCGCCTGGTCCACAATCGATGAGGGACGCCAGCCTATACCATCGAGATAGTTGAAGCCCGTTGCCGTGTTGGTTGAATTGTTCGTAAGGGCAAGATAGCTCTGGTTTTTGCGAAAATTCAGCATCCAGCTTGTACGTGTTCCATTCGCGTCTGAATGCTCCCCGGTATGACGGTAATATGTGCAACCGTATTTGAGTGAATCGAGCACAGAATGAATCCTGTCCGCGGAGGCGATATTAACCGCATCATCGCTGGTCCCATGGATCATGCACACATAGGGCGGCTCATATGCGCGGACATGGCCGGTCATGTTCTCCCATGAAACGCCTTTGTGGTCCCGGACAAACCAGCTCATGTCCGTATAGTCGCGCGCAACATATTGGTTGCCGTCAATACCATGGCATTGCTCTCCTGATATCCCTACCTTTGTGTTAAATCCATCGGTAAAAGCTCCACAGGGGCCCTTGAAATCAGCAAAACCCGCATGGCATTGGATTGCGGCAAAAATATCGGGAAATTTAATACCTAACCTATATGCGCCTGTACCGCCCATACTATGGCCGCGTAAATAAACCCGATTCACATCAACCTGTTTGCCATTAAGTTCCGTATTTCCGGCATTGGCCAGCAGTTGACAGGCATCGGTGGTCCGTTGCCGGATTATTCTTATGACAGCCTCTTCGGCCCATGGTGTTGGTACGCCGCTTATATTGCTGCCCCACCACCAGGTGCCTGAATTATTTCCTGAAATATTGATGGAAAAGGTGAGGCTGATGACACGCATAGCGGCTGGAGCGTTTCCCAGATACGTATTCCCGCTTTCGAACAGTTGATCAAGCGTGGTATAGTCTGTCCAGCAATGAACACCGGCCATCAGAGGTATGGAATCTGGGACCGGAAGCGTGTTGTCCGGGATATTATTATACCAATAGAGCCGCCAATAGATGGTCTGGGTGGAGTTGTCGGCAAGCGTAATGACCGTATCGCCGGTCACAGTAGTCGCGGAATAGGCGCGGCCCAATGACCCATCAATATAGCGGCCATCGTACTGATCGTATGTTGTGCAATCACGGAACCAGATATTTGAAGTAATGTCCCATTTACCTCCAATACATGTTTGACTAAAGCTAATGGAAAAAATCAGTAATGTGTTAATAAATAATAGATTAAACATTTTCACTAGAAAAATCCCCCTGCATTAAATTTAGAAGTAAAAATAATTGGGTATTTTGATATACCCCCCGTAAAAATTATCGCAAATTATATTCCATATAAGATAAAAAATTATAATGCAATATGGTTAAACGTGTTAGTTGTTTATATTTCAAATTTAACAATTAATAGTGATATTAAATAGTTGAAATATTATATAAAATATCATATATTGATCACCATGAAATCTAATGTATTTATCAGCGATGCAATGGTAGAAATTCTAAACGCGAGTCAGCATGCGTATTTTGCTGTTGATAAAAATGAGAAATTTATCTGGATATCAGACCACTTTAAAAAAATGTCGGGTTACTCGCTTTCGGACCTGAAAGACACTGGAATGTGGATGATCTTTACCCAGATTGGCAGGGGTTCCCGGCTAAGTAACCTGCGGTGCAGGTTGCGGCCAAACCCGCACAATCCAGAGCAGGGAGTGGTGCCACATTTAAACGCGGTGGATTCTGAACGAGAAGGCATACATATAGACCTAAAATGCATAAAGAAGGAAAACAGCCTTTACCTCTATTCTGTGGCTCATTTTCCCCATGCGATCAGTAAAACGCACCTTTTTTACCACAAGGAACTCTTTGCGGTCCTGGACCAGGACCTCTGTTTTGAAGAATTCGGCACCATGTTGTACGCCAAGCTCATGAGATTATATGGGAATATGGAGCTGCGCGGCAAACGGCTGCAAGACCTGATTGAACCAGGTGATTTCAGGGAATGGCGGGCGTCAAAGGAACGGCTTGAAAAATATGCAACAAGTCAATATGAACGGAATGACAATACCTGGGAACGCATTTTTGACTCTGACACGCAGGGTTTCCCTTCTTTTTTTAAAAAACCTGATACCTCCTGGAAGATTATGGACCGGGAAATATCCGTGTACAACTCGCAAACAGGGCCAGTGGAAAAATACCTGACCGCATGCCGCGACTTTGACTTCTTCAAGGAGGATATACGCGTTGAGTATTCCATTGAACAGGGACGGGGCGGTGTTTTCTTTTGCGGGACCGACAATCCTGACCTTTCGCCCGACGAGAACGGCTATCTGGTTTTCTTCGACAAAGGCATGGTGAATATCAAGCGCAACGGTAATACAGTGGATTTCCTGAAGGCTGGGGCGGGTTTGCATACAATACGCATTACAAAAAGCGGTTCAGTCATTGTTGTTCAGGCCGGCGATACCCTGATCGCCCACCATATCGATGAGCTTCCCTTCTATGAAGATCCAAATACGCTCAACCGGTTCGGCCTTTTTACCTGGTTCAGCGAGGTCTTTTCCTCTCTGAGGATATATGTGCGGAAAACGGGCTTTAATTATGACAAACTCAAGGAATTCCGCAAACTCGTGAGGTTCAGAAAAGACCCGGCCCGTTCCTATGAAATGCGGATATCGGCCGGCGAATTCATCGGGGAAATGAAGAACCTGCTCTTTATGCGCGAAATCAATGAGCTTATCAGGACCGAGGAGCGCATGATCGGGTACAAGCGGGAACTGGACAGGGTCCTTTTACAGTTGAGCGCAGCCCAAGAAGGGTTCCACGGGCTTATCGGCGATTCGCCAGCCATGTGCCAAGTCATCGAGGTGGTGAAAACCGTGGCAACGACCAACGCCTCAGTGCTTGTTCTTGGTGAAACAGGGACAGGCAAGGACCTGGTGGCGCGCGCCATACATGCCGAAAGCGGCCGGTCAGGACAATTCATCAAACTCGATTGCGCCTCATTGCCGCTCAGCCTCATAGAGAGCGAACTTTTCGGACATGAAAAAGGCGCGTTCACGGGCGCGGACCAGCGCAAACCAGGCAGATTTGAACTGGCTGACAAAGGCACGCTTTTTTTGGATGAAATAGGCAACCTCTCTCCGGAACTTCAGATGAAGCTCCTGCGGTTTCTCCAGGACCATGAGTTCGAGCGCCTGGGCGGCAAGGAGACCCTTCGGTCTGATGTCCGGATCATTGCCGCGACAAACGTTGACTTGGACAAGGAGGTGGCGACAGGCAGGTTCAGGGCGGACCTCTATTTCCGGATAAAAGTGGTGAGTGTCGAGATCCCGCCGTTACGCGAGCGCCTGATGGATATTTATCCCATAGTAAATCATCTGATCGCGGCATTCGCTCATGCCGCCAATGTGCCTGCGCCGCTCATTCATAACGAAGTCTATCCCTTTCTGCTGAATTATCAGTGGCCGGGCAATGTCCGTGAGCTAAAAAACGTATTGGAGCAGGTCATTGTCCTCAACCGGGCGCGGACCATCACCGTGAATCTTTTTCCCAGGCACATGCGCCCGCAATCCCCGGATGAGCAATTGCATTCAGGAGGAATAGCGCCCCGTCACAAAAGATTATACCGGAATAAGGGTGCGTTTTTAAAGGCGTTTGATGAATGCAAGGGCAAGCCGTATAAGATCGCTTCACATTTTGGCTGTTCGTACAACACGGTCATGCAGTATATGGCCGCATTCGGTTTGGCCAAGCCCTGGGAGGTTTCACTGCAGGAAGCGCTGGACAGCCTGGGGAAGGCCCCATTTACCATAGAGCAGTTCAGGACGCGGATGAACGTTTCGCTGCCTACGGCGCGCAGATACCTTGATGAATTGAACGGCATGCAAAGAGTGGAGCGGCGAAAGAGCGGCCATAGCGTTTGTTTTCAAGTGTGCGAAGCCGGATGAGTTTTATATATTTTCAGCCGCTAAAGGATCTACATGAAATACACCCCGTCTCTTAAACGTTATGATGCCATGCTGTACCGTTGCTGCGGAAAGAGCGGCCTTAAACTTCCCGCTATTTCCCTGGGCCTCTGGCACAACTTCGGCGATGTTGATGATTTTGAGAATGCGAAAAAAATGATTTTCCGTGCTTTTGACCTTGGCATAACCCATTTTGACCTTGCGAATAACTATGGTCCGTTGCCAGGCTCGGCTGAAAAGAATTTCGGCAAGATACTCAACGGCCATATGAAGACGTACCGGGATGAAATGGTCGTCTCAACAAAAGCCGGATACCATATGTGGAAAGGCCCGTATGGCGAATGGGGAAGCCGCAAATACCTGCTTTCAAGCCTTGACCAGAGCTTGTCACGAATGGGATTGCCCTATGTTGATATTTTTTATTCGCATCGGTTCGATCCTGATACCCCGCTTGAGGAAACAATGGGGGCCCTGGTTTCGGCCATACAACAGGGCAAGGCGCTGTATGCGGGGATTTCGAATTATTCTGCCAGCGATACGGCGCGCGCAGCCAAAATACTGCGTTCCATGGGCGTTCCCTTGCTCATTCACCAGCCCAAATATTCCATGATGAACCGGTGGATAGAGAATGGACTTACGGATGTCCTGCAGAAAATGGGCATAGGTTGCATTCCCTTTTCGCCGCTTGCACAAGGCTTACTTACCGACCGTTATCTCAAGGGAATCCCGAGGAATTCCCGTGCCGCCAAGCCGCACGGGTTTCTGAAAAAAGAGACTGTTACACCGGAAATTCGTGCAAAGATCAGGCGGTTTGGGGTATTGGCCCAAAAACGGGGCCAGACCATTGCCGAGACCGCGCTGGCCTGGGTACTCAGGCTAGCGACAACAACATCGGTCCTGATCGGCGCAAGTTCAGCTAAACAGATCGATGATAATGTTGGTGCGCTCAGGAACATTTCATTTTTAGCCGGGGAACTAGCGGAGATAGACCGATTGTTTCCCGCATAGCGAATACCCTTTCGCGATCATTATCATGTATTGTTGCGGTATGGAAAGAAACAGATCCGGAGGACGGCTTCTTGATCACGGCATATTTTACCTGTCAGCCGGCAAAATGGAGGAATATCATATGGAAACGATAAAATTCATGGAAGACACAAAGCATGTGAATCTTGAATATGATGAAGATGCTGATACGCTTTATCTGAGTGTAGGCGAACCGCGTGAGGCCATGGGTCTGGATGTTGGCGAGGGAACGGTTGTGCGGTATGATGAGAAGACCAGGGAAGTGGTCGGCCTGACACTGGGGGGTTTAAGAAGCCGTTTTGTGAAGGAACTCAAGCAGGCAGGATAAATGCGGAGCGCAATGCATCTTTCTTATTCTATCGCTTTTTCCCTATTCGCTGCAGGGGTACAACAGGAAAAACCCCATTATAGGAAAAAATTACGCATCCTCATCGAGAAGTCATTTGATGAGGATGGCGGGCATAATGACGGGGATGGGAATTTCTCCGAGACTGGTGAGACCATGCCGTTGAATTTGTATTATTTCGGCGCTAGATACTATGACCCGGATATCGGAAGATGGATAAGTGTGGATTTAAATGAAAATGATGGTGTTCTGGGCTTAAATCCATACGTTTATTGCAGAAACAATCCTCTTAATTCTATTGACCCTGATGGAAAGGATGTTTTTATTCTCAATAATCCAAAGGGTGCCGATTTTCCGCTTTTACCGCCCCTTGGGCATACTGCAGTAATAGTTGGAAATGATGATCTTGGGTATACGTTTTACAGTCGGGATGGTAAAATTGCTAAGGACTCTTATCAGGGGTATAGCGGTCTTACCCAACAGCTAAGCGCAAAAACAGTGGAAGAAATATTGAATTCTGTGGATTTAGCTGCGTCTGAGAACGCCGGTAAAAATATTTTAATACGCGAGCGGTTTGGTCGAATGGTCCAAATAAAAACCTCATACGAAGACGATCTTGAGATAACCGGCATTATGGCGAATATGATTGATAGAGACTATGATTTTACCAAGGAGAATTGTTCTGACCTAGCCAGATATGCTCTTGAATACCTGGGAATCAGACTCCCAGATACATATGGTACAACAGCAAGTAATGTTCAATTTGATTTATTACAGAGTCTTTTTGGTGGCAGCAGCGACCTAAGCGTTAATGCAAGAATGAGAAATGCGGGATACGATCCATATTCTGGGGTTAAGATAGCAGATACTCCATGGAATTATGATCCTATGCGTGAAAAGAGTCATGACGCACAAGGCAACTATTATGATGATGACGAAAGTGATGAATAAGTATTCTCGGCATCTCATTATTATCGGCCTGTCAATTATGATGACTGTCATAGGTTATTGTTATATAAAGAGCGCTCCAGACATGCTTAGCGTTCATGTTTCGGCACGTGCAACAGCATCTTTTTTCTATAGTATTGGTTTGATTTATCTTTTTGTGAGCTTAAGACAAATCAGTTGCTGCAAACAATTTGTCGTGGTGTTTTGTCTCGTTATTTTGCCCCTAGTGATAGCAAGACATTTATTGCTTCTTAGTGTTTCGCACAACTTTTACAGTATGTTTTATCATAGTAATTCTACTTTTAAGAACGGAATATCTTTTTTAAAAGAATTCAGTGGTGATGTTGGGATTAATTATATAAAAATTGTTATTGTAGCTCTCTTTTTTGGGTGGATAAATTCTCGATACAAGTCAGCATATTCCAGACTGGTGATTCTTTTTTTTATGGTACAGATTGGTATCTTAATTGCAGATATGATTTCCTCATCAAAATACGGCTTGTATCATTTATTTATATAGAGTATTTCAGAGTCTATCGTTGTCCCAAGCCCGCTTTCACTCATCCGTCATTCCGGCTGTTTCATAATCTGCGCAATATGCCCATTGCGCATCCCTGATGCATGGGTCACACTGTCGTCATATTGCGAAGATTATAGTAAACTTGGAGGGGAGCGAAAACCATGACAGCCGGAGCGTCAAAAATAAAGCGGAGGCTGGCATGGTTTTCGGCATGGGAGACAAAAACCGGTCCAGACTCCGCATTGATTGAGAATGCTCCGTCCGTCCCGGTTTTTGTTATGGGAGCCCTGGGGCGGTGGGAAGGGAGCGGTGCCACGCCCGGAGTGATCCGCCTGCGGCGGAGAACCTTTAGCCGTGGGAATATGGGACCAAGGGCAGGGCGTGCCTGGCAATAAGGAACGCTTAGGCAGAGGGGAAGGCCGACGCGTGAACGCACTGAAAAGATGCGGACACGCCAAAGGCCTGGGGTGAAGCCGAAGCGTAGCCCCCTTTTCAGAGCTGGTTGCCCCTTTGCGATACAGATATGGCTCCCTTACCAAACCAGGGAGTGCCAAGGAAGGGGAATGCAAAGGGGAAACCTGCGGCGAGGGGGCCCG